>Ga0070682_100000008_pt1 | contig 322125 bp, 281 predicted proteins | sample KBSC63LmetaG_FD_64668 | JGI IMG/M metagenome (GOLD analysis project Ga0070682, IMG submission 64668) | Corn rhizosphere microbial communities from Kellogg Biological Station, Michigan, USA - KBS C6-3L metaG | ecosystem: Host-associated > Plants > Roots > Rhizosphere | place: USA: Michigan...
GGATTAATCAGAGGGCCGCTGGTTCAAACAGCGTTAAAAAGTTGAAACATACTCCTCCTTAGCTCAGTTGGTTAGAGCATCTGACTGTTAATCAGAGGGTCTCAGGTTCAAGTCCTGAAGGGGGAGCAGAAAAACCTCGGCATTTGCCGAGGTTTTTCCTTTTCTAGACTTATCCAATTTGTCCAATTTTATAACATGGGTTCTATTTGTTACTATATCTATATTTTGTTTTCAGAAAAACATGACAAATATTATATAGGATATACCAGCAATTATCAACAGAGGCTAATCCAGCACAATACACAAGAATTCTTTAATACCTATACTTCCAAATACCGACCATGGCGATTAGCAGGTGTTTTTGAGTGCGGAAATGAAGAAAGTGAAGCTGTCAAAATCGAAAGATTCATAAAAAAGCAGAAAAGCCGAAGACTCATTGAACAATTAATCAATCCCTCCTTTATACCTCAAGATTCCTTAGCTCCGTTGGTTAGAGTCCCGCACGTGCGGGATTAATCAGAGGGTCTCAGGTTCAAGTCCTGAAGGGGGAGCAGATATAAACGTAAAAGGGTTATACTTTGATAGTATGACCCTTTTTAATTCGATCTCCATTCTTTTCTCAAACTATTAGATAACCAACTGCTCCACAGCTTTAAATAATTGTTCTTTGGTGAACGGTTTGTCGAGGTAAGTATCAGCGCCATTCTCAAGTGCCACATCGGCTGCGGCCTTATTAAAGCCGGAGATCATGATGATCTTAAGAGCAGGATACTTTTTTTTAAGCACTGGTATATAATCCATACCGAGTCCGTCGGGTAATTTATTATCCAGTATCACTACGGAAGGGGTGCTTTGTTGCAGGTATTCCCCGGCATGAGCCAGCGTCTTTACATGATCCAGTTGCATTCCCTTGCCGGTAAGCAGCAGGTTCAGTAGAAGGCACATATCGGCTTCGTCTTCTACGATCAATACTTTTTTGGGTGTTGAATTCGCCATAGTTAGTTTTTTTAGACATTTAATGAAGGGGTATAACAAATTACGGACCAATTACTCACTGGCGCTAATAATTTCGGATAGGACTTCAAATATTATATTAATCTCTCGGGAATGGTGAGCACGACTTCAATAACAAAGCATCACGGGTAGTTTAATACCCAGTCATATTATTTTCTTATTTTCATAAAAAATTCTGAATGAGATATGTTTTGCGCATAACCGTCAACATAATACTTCTCACATGCGTTTACCAGGTTTCAGCCCAAGGCAAATATGCATTTGTATATGCGCAGGACAATTGCGCCGGGCGGTTCGCTCTTAGCAATGTATTCTTATTAAGCGGCAATGCCCTTAACTTATCTAAAGAAGAGATATGTGATAAATACAAGAAACATCATTTTATCACCAACAACTGTGATAGATCGGGCACCTTCGATAATTGTAATGTTGAGATCTATAATTCTCAAGATCAGGCGACGAGGGCGTATGAGTTACTTGTAGCGCAAAGCCGGACTCAATATGGCAGCGGCGCGTACTATACATTGTTTTTTTCAATTAGTGCGTCGGAAGGCCCGGAGAAACAAGTGTCAAACAAAAACTATATTGTACCCTATGCTAAATTTATAAATTCAAGTTGTGGAGGAAAGATGGTAATAGGCCCACCTATTTCATACGAGTGCAGTCCCCTGACTGTAAAGAACAATTTTGACGCTTTTTATAATAAGCACTATGCAAAGGGTATTGGGTACTTCATTGATAGCAAAACTGTAGATGTTGGCTTTTATCAAACATTCAACAATTACGACGCAGCGGTGAAGTGGCGGCAGTCACAAGCTTCGATAGCTGCAAGCGATGGTATGATTGTATATTATATCGACGATTTTAATGAGCCATGCAGCGACAGGAAATTCGCCGAACCCCCACCAACTATAAAGCCTATCGATATCGCAGGTACATGGAAATTTGTAATGTCGTGGCCATCTGCACCAAATTTGCTGCCGCTACACGGTCATCTGTATTTTGATATTGCAGGCGACGGTGTAATAAAAGGAAGAATGATCTCCGATCCCGGTGAGAGAATGACAATCCGTTATACATTCACCGGTGGCCAGATAAGATATTACTCATTATCATTTAATGTGCAAACAGCCGTTCCTGACATAATACAGGTGTTTGACCTTTCCTTCAACTGCTTATTTAAATTAACGGGAACGGCCAGGAATGTTTATAATAAATTTGTTGTTGGTAGGAAGGCGGCGGACGATATTCCTGCTACGATAGAACTTACACGGTAGAAGTGATGGATCATGACTAACTGATCATGAAATGAAAAGGCGCACCGCATGTCATTTAAAAGACACATATCGCCTTCGTCTTCTACAATCAATAGTTTTTTTTGGTGTGGAATTTACCATAGTTATTTTTTTCGGTTAATGAAGGGATATAAGAAATTACGAACCAAATAATCTCTGCTCTCCCACATTTAAAATAAATCTGTATTTTGATGGATCATTTCTAAAACAGACAGTCATAAATGAATGATGAGCAAACCATACATGATGAATCACCGGGAAATGAAACAGCGCCCGGGCAGCCAAATGACGAAAACACGCCTGAACAATCCACGAATAATTCAGATCAACCTGCAAATATGGAAGTACACAAGCATCCCCATCACGTAACACACAAAAAGAAATGGACGGAATATTTACTGGAGTTTTTAATGTTGTTCCTGGCTGTATTTCTCGGCTTCATTGCGGAGAATATCAGGGAGCATAAAGTAGAGCGTAGCCGGGAAAAGGAATACCTGAGGTCAATGCTTGTAGACCTCAAAACCGATACTTCTAATATAGCTCGTTATTACAGTCGCTCGGACAGTACCATTTTCATTATAGATTCCCTGATCAATTTAATAAAAAGACCGGATCGCGATAATTACGGCAGAGACATGTATTACTTCGCAAGAGTGATCACAACAAAAGTGGGAAGGTTTGCACTTACAGATAGGGCTTTCGAGGAGATGAAAAGCTCAGGTTCTCTTCGCCTGGTTAATAATGAAGCGCTTTCAGACTCTATTTCACATTACTACGGCGAACAGACAAGATTCAGAGAGCAGTCAGAGTTACAGATCATAAGAATGACAGCCTATTCTGACCTGGTAACTGAAATTTTTGATGGCTCCGTATTTCAGAAGATGTTGCAAAGATTTCCATACAACGTTATTCCCCCAGAAGGCAATCCGCAATTATTGACAACAGAACCAGCTAAGATCAACAAGCTCATTGGATTACTTCATTATTATAGCGCCATTCTTGTCATTAATTCAAGTTATGCGAAACAAAAAAGTGACCATACAGCGAATCTTATAGGGATGATAGAAAAAGAATATGATCTTTAGTAACAGTGCTCTTATTTTAGTTTGCCGCGGCAAGAGCGGCATGAGCAAGGACACTAAGGTCGATCTAAGAATTAAATTAATTTATGGGTTCGTGGAAACACGGACCCTTTTTATATGCAACCCTATTCGATCTGCATTTTCCTGGAATAATCAGCATGCGAAAAATACCCACTTTAGGTAGTATCCAAATGGATTATTTCCCTCCGGCGTTTTTTAAATGATTTTTATTGTAATTCATTTTTACAATTAAAATGTCGGCTATGAAATTTCGTTTGATACTACTCGTTTCAGCAGCAATACTACTGCTCACATCTTGTAAAAAAAGCAGCACTACGCCTGCAAGTACCCTAAATCCATGGGATGGCAAATGCCGGTTGGAAGGAACGCTTACTGATGCTAAAAATCCTGCCTTTGTATGGCCTGGAAACACCTACTTATACAATGTGGAAACACTTTCTCCAACACAGATACAGCTTATATCTATCGATCTTGGAATTGCAGGCCACCTGCTAAAAAATGGAATAAATCTAACTTTCTACGCAAATTTTGGGCTCATCGTGACTTTTGACCCGGCTACCAATAAAATAACCAGCATCACCAATTCCTACGGACAGCCTTCTTCTCCTGACGGGCGTAGTGCTGTGCTTGATCCCTCCGGTGTAAATGAATGGGATCCCGCAACAAAAAATATAAAGATAAAATACTGGATGGATGAGGCTGGCTTTGCCGGCCATCGTACCTCGTTTGATGAAACCTGGGTTTATATCGGAGCAAGATGATCGTAGCCATGAACATTTGAAATACGCTCACCAAGTCAAACCACGGTTTTACCAAGTAGCATAAAAAATTGTTTTTATTTCAGAATAGGTTTGTGTTCTAAAATTAAAAACAATGAGAACGTTAAACCTACTACTCGCCCTATCCACCATTTGCGGCGTAACAGCTTCTGCTCAAACCAGTGTAAAAACTTTCGCCCTGAAGACAGATCGGCCAACCAGGATATCCAAATTGCCTCCTTCAAAAGTTGACTTTGATGCATTTGAATTATTAGCCAGGGAAGTGAAGGAATATAGAAAGGATCGTTTGGTTGACCTAACCGAATTCCTTCGCATGTCGAAAGAAAAAAACACGATCATATTGGACACTCGTTCCACCGAAATGTATAACCGCAAGCATATAAAGGGAGCGGTTCACCTCAATTTCACCGATTTTAACGTGGCCAGTTTGGCTGCCTTGATCGCCAATACAGAAGTAAGAATTTTGATCTATTGTAACAATAATTTTGCAACCCCCTCATTCCAGGATCTGAAGTTTCCGGACGCTTTTGTAACGAAGGGACTGTCACCCAAGGTGACTTTTCAAAAAATACCCATAAAGAAAGAGCCGGCCTCAACACCGGAGTTCACATCAACGCCACAAAAAGGAGTAACGCTTGCTTTAAATATTCCCACGTTCATCAACCTCTATGGTTATGGTTATAAAAATGTTTATGAACTCGGCGATCTGGTTCCGATCGTTGGTAGCCCACTAACTTTTGAAGGAACCGACGTTTTAAAAAGTAATTAGTCTATAGTCCTTAGTCTACAGCCCAACTGCTAACTACGAACTACCAACTATTTCTCATCCGCTCTATTTTAACATGGCTCCGTCGATCCGTGCCCTAACGCCAAAAATGGCCCCGATTATTCGGGGCTTTTTTAGTTTGAGACCTTTTTTATCTGCGTGATGTTATCCCTTAATATCCTTCACCGCTTTTTCGCATGGAGCTAATTTCAATTCTCCTTCATGCAACAATATTCTTTGCCCGCTGGAGTCTGATTCCATCTTGTATCTATAGATGCCGGCTCTCAGATCGTACAGGCTTTCCTGCGCAGAAGGAGATAGCCGAAGGGACAGCGCTTGCTGTTCATAAGCATTGCCCATTCTAAAATACATGGAAACGACCATCACCTTGTCCGTCTTGTTTCTAAATGAGATGTCTGCGATCTTTTTTATAGAACAGCTATCCGGACCTTGATAAGGTGCAGGAGTCAAGCCGGTTCTTTGTGGTTTTATCACTTTGATCAACTCTATCAAAGTTTTTCCTCCTTCTAAAAAATTAGAAGCGTTTGTTGGTTGTGCTGAGGAAAATACAGGGATGGCAATGACGGTGAACAACAGTAAAGTTTTCATAACGGTAGATTTGTTAGGGTGTACGGAATATTTACAGGATGCGGTTTTATGAGAAATTACACAATCAGCGGTTTACTGCATATCTTTAGAAGAAGGTTTAGAAGGGTTAGAAAGTTTAGTAGGTTTAGGTGTTACACTCTAAACTATCTAAACCCCCTAAACTTCCTAAACCGTAATTAAAAGCAATGAAAAAAGCCTTAAGGATAACATTAAAGGTCCTGCTCGTACTCTTCGTACTCATAAACATCATCACCGCATTTCATGCCTATAAGTTTACCCATTTCTATAACGCTGGAGAAGTAACAATAAAGAAACCGGAAGATAAATCCGGCTGGGATAAAACCAGGGAAGCGCTGTTTGGCATCAATGCAACTAAGAAACTGAATGATATAGTTCCCGATTCAACTTTCAAAACGATCTACCTCACCACAAAGAGCGGATTAAAATTAGAAGCATGGTATATCGCGGCCGACAGCGCAAAGGGAACCGTGGCGCTATTTCACGGACACGGAGGTACAAAATCCGGGGTATACAAGGAATCAGAAGAATTTAGAAAAATGCATTACAATACCCTGTTGCTCGATTTTAGGGCGCATGGCGGCAGTGAAGGAAACACCTGTACCATCGGATATAATGAGGCGGAAGATGTGAAGCTGGCCTACGATTTCATAAAAGAGAAGGGAGAAAAAAATATCATACTCTGGGGAATATCCATGGGTGCAGCAACCATTGCAAAAGCGATGAGTGATTATCCGTTGCAACCCAGCAAGGTAATTTTGGAAATGCCTTTCGGATCGATACTGGGCGCTGCGGAAGGAAGAATTAAAATGATGAAATTGCCCGGCGAGCCATTGGCAATGCTGATCACATTCTGGGGCGGAGTGGAACATGGCTTCTGGGCATTTAAAATGAAACCAACAGAATTTGTAAAGAAGATCAACTGCCCGGTGTTGATACAATGGGGTAAGAACGACCCAAGAGTATCGCGACAAGAAATTGACGATATCTATGCTAATATCAGCACTGCAAAAACATTGGTGGTGTATGATAGTTCGGGACACGAATCCCTCTGCAAAAAAGAAACTGAAAAGTGGAAGACAGCAATAAGCACATTTTTACAATGACCGATGTTAAGCAAATATCCATAAAGGATTATACCTACACACTTCCCGACGAACGCATTGCATTGCATCCTGCTGCGGATCGCCATGCATCAAAACTGCTTGTGTATAAGAACGGGCAGATCACCGAAGATATTTATAAAAATATCGCTGATCATCTTCCGGGAAATAGCCTGCTCGTTTTCAACAACACAAAGGTGATCAAAGCAAGGATACGTTTTCAAAAACCAACCGGAGGTACTATCGAGATCTTTTGCCTTGAACCTTATGAGGCCATCAATGAGTACAGCAGCATCATGAGCAAAAAGGAAATGGTGAGGTGGAAGTGTATGATCGGTGGGGCGAGTAAGTGGAAGAAGGGTAGCCTGGAGTCGGTAGTACGTAGTCGGGAGTCGGGAGCCGGGGCTGCAGACTGTGGACTAAGGACTACAGATTTAATACTAAAAGCCCGACTGGTAGAAAAACTCCCCGATGCATACGTGGTAGAGTTTTCGTGGGAGCCCGCTGATCTTTCTTTTGCAGAAGTGATCGCACAAGCGGGTGATATTCCTTTACCACCTTACATAAAAAGAAATACCGATAATGCCGACAGTGAACGCTATCAAACCATCTATGCACGTGATGAAGGATCTGTTGCTGCGCCTACGGCAGGATTGCATTTTACCGAAGAGATATTTGATCGGCTGGCTAATAAAAATATTCAAACAGCATTTGTTACACTGCATGTTGGCGCTGGCACATTCAAACCAGTAAAAGCCGCAACGATGCAGGAGCACGAGATGCATGCAGAATGGATAGAAGTGAGCAAAGAGTTAATAACGCAACTGATCGCCAATATTGATCAACCCATTATCGCAGTGGGAACCACCTCGTCAAGAACGCTTGAAAGCCTTTACTGGATGGGCGTTAAAACAATACTTGATCCGGCGGTCAAACAAATTCAATTGGGCCAATGGGAAATATATGAAGCGCCTTTGGTTAATAATACAGCAACTGCCAAAGAATCGTTGCTTGCATTATCTGCCTGGATGAAACAAAATCATCTCAATAAATTATTTACTCAAACACAATTGCTGATCGCCCCCGGCTATTCTTTTAAGATCATAAATGCATTGGTAACTAATTTTCATCAGCCTCAATCCACTTTATTATTATTGGTTGCCGCAGCAGTGGGTGATGATTGGAGAAAGATCTACGATTATGCTATGGAGCATGAGTTTCGTTTTTTGAGCTATGGGGATGGGAGTTTGCTTTTTATTTGAAGTCAAAAGTTAAAAATCAAAATTCAAAATCGCAGGCTTCTAACTTTTGAATTTTTACTTTTGAATTAATATCAAGGTTTTATGGTCACTGGAGTCCCTACCGGAATATAACTATACAGATCCTTCATCTCGCTATATTTTGCCGAGATACATCCATCGGTCCAATTATAATAATTATCAACTGTCCATTCTTCCTGCGGGCGTGTAGCATGAATAGCAATGCCGCCACCGGGTTTGGCATTCTTAGGGATCAGTCCCTTGGCTTTGCGTTCATTAAAACGCTGAAGTGTTTCATTGTTGGGATAATCGAGTAAAAGTTCCGGTCCCCATTCGGGATGGATCTTTTTTAAAACCACTTTAAAATTTCCTTCAGGCGTACGTTTATCTCCTTCCTTCATCTTATCCCCAAGGTCCTTACCACCAAACACGATCGGGTAAGTGGCATACCATCCATCTTTGTCGAATACCTTTAATTCATAATCATGTTTGTAAACGATAATATAGTAAGGGTTTTCTGTGCTGTCTTTCTTCCTGATCGAAGTTGAGTTGGATGCCTTCGGCGCCTTTTTTCTTTTTTTACCGGCAGGGGCAAAGGATACCAATGCCACACAGGTTAAAACGAAAACCAATTGAGTTAAACGAAGGGGCTTCATCCAGGTAAATAAATTTGAGTTTGATCTGCAAACGTTATGCCGCACAAAAATATTTTATTCCCGTGACAAACATTAACAATTAATAGTGATTTAACAAAATAACAAAACCTTTGGCAAATGCCAAAGGTTTATGATAAACCCGCCCCTCTCCCGCTTCGGTTGAAACCTGTGCGGGGAAAGGATTGGGTGAGAGAGCAGCTTACCAGTTGCTGAAGCGGAATCCGATCGTGTACGGCTTCATATCCAGCCCGTTTTCATACATTGACTTGGGACTATAAGAACCATAGAGGCGAACGGGCCCGAGACCCAGCTCCGCGATATAAGAAAGTTTGAATTTTTGCAGGTCATAATCACCCTTATTTCTATCCTTACCTCGCTCACTGCTTTTCTGTTTATTACGCTGACTGTATAAGTAACCGGCACTCACACCGGCACTAAAGCTGATGCCTTTGTCTTTTCTAAAAGGATTCGACGTAAAGTTGAGCATGAGTGGCACCGTTACATAGTCGGCCGCGAGTTTATTCTTTGAAAAAGAAATGGAGTCCCTGAAAATAAACGGAGCATTGGTCTGCGTTGCGGTATACGGCACTGGCCCGCCTTCTTTATAGCTGATGGATGATTTGTAACGATAATTGTTCAGCTCCAGTCCGATACCATATTTCAAGTTCACATAATGCTTGGCGAGATTGAGTCGCTGCATCACGATCCAGACATTGACGTTAACGCTCTTGCCGGCCCTCAACTTAAAGTCATTCTTGTCGAGAGCAGGGTCGCCTGGCCTGTTTACAAGATAAGAGCCCGCTGTTGCATAGTTGGTATTATCAACATAGTTGGAAAAGCCAAGGTCGAATACCCACCAGTTGGTGCTCACGTTCGACTGCTTTTTTGCTTCCCTTTCTTTTTGCTGTCTGCCCATTACGATCGTTGTGTCGGGATTGTGGCGGTCGCGGTTCTTCTTGTTGAGCCAGCCTTTTTTGATGATGAGCATTCCGCCAACACGGATCGTATCACCTTTAAATGCCTTTACTGAATCATTTTGCGCCGATGCACTTAGGCAAAAGACCACTGTTCCTGCTACCAGGATTAGCTTTTTCATGAGTTTTGATTTTTAATGATTATTTTATTGCGATCTCAAAGCCCGCAACTTTTACACTCTTTCCTGCTTTAATATTGGTGGTTCGTTCTACCACCCTTGTTAACCTGCGGAGAAAGCCGCCGACCTTTGTTCTTTTTACTTTGTCTTCATCCATGTACAATATCTTGTTATCACTTTTAGTTTCATCTTCGTTGTACACTGCATTTTTAGCAAAACTGTTTGTTGATGCACCCTCGTTCGTATCTGTGATCTTCTTTACCGCTTCAATTTGTTTTTCTTTATTGTTGACTGCTACCTCGGTCTTTGTTTCTGCCGGACGTTGTATGCCATTGATCTTATCCGTTGTTTTAGGTTGAACGATCACCACATCCTCTTTGTTACTACCTGGATTGTTAAGATTTCCTAAATTAGGTTTGGGTAAATTATTGCTTGGCTTTTTGATCGGGAGATCTTCTTTCGCAACACTATTGTTATTATCCTTCGGGATCACATTGTTCTGTTTGATCAATTTGTCTTTATTTGAATTAGTATTCTTGTCATTGCTATTTACTAAATTATTTTTTTCTGGAACTATTTGCTCCTGATCTTTTTGTGGCGAAGTATTCTTTACTGTTTCACCAGAAGAATCTTGTTTTGGCGTAGGCAGAACCTGTGTTGGATCCACCGGGTTTGTAGTTTTCTGCTGGCCTGGATCTCCTTTAGCTATCGAATCAACTCCTTTGCGACCTTTCGGATCAGCTTTAAATAGATTCGCTCCCAACCAAATTCCAAATCCCAGCAATACCGCGGCTGCAGCTACTCTCCACCACCTGGCGGCGACCACACGCCCACCTTCCTTACGATATAAAGAACGCTTATCTCCAAAAACAATTGATTCGTCAGGTTGCAATTTTGTTTGCTGCAATATCTTCCATTCGGCAGCAGCGGCACTATCAGTTGCCAATAAATTAAATAGGTCTGCCCTTTCTTCATGCGGCAGTTCGTCGTCGGCAAACAACATTAATTTTTCCTGCAAAGCAAGACTGCCATCCTTCAATAAACTTTGCTTGTCTTCAAAAATAATTTCATCGTGCGATACAATACTCTGCTGCAGCAATTGTAATTCTTCGCCCAGGTCGGGATTTTGTTGCACAAATAATTCAACCGCATTACTATCCGCTGCAGACAATTCATTGTCTACATACAGTAGGAAAAACTCTTCGTAATTATTGCGGTTGATCTGCATTCTTTTTTAAATACTCTTTAAATAAATATACTCCAAGTTCCCCCTTTAGGGGGCGGAGGGGGCTATATAACGTTTTCTACTTTTACTATATACTCCCTTAATAACAATCTCGCCCTATGCAAATACACTTTCACCTGGCTTTCATTTAGCCCGGTGATCTTTCCGATCTCATCATAACTATAGCCTTCATAGTCTTTCAGCATTACCAAACTGCGCTGTTTTTCACTCAATTTCGACAGCGCTTCATTTAATATCCTTTTCGTATCATGCTTCGGCGCAACAGATCCTCTTGCGTCGTCGCTAAAATCCTCCTTTAAATGAATGCGCTTATTTTTCCGGATATGATCGATCATCTGGTGATAAGCCACGGTAAATAGGTAGCTTTTGCTGCGATCATTGTCCACCTGGCCCCTGTTTATCCATAGTTTTTCGAATGAGCTTTGCACAACATCCTTTGCGTCCGCACTATGCCCCAGGTTTTTGAGGATAAAGCGGTACACATTGTCTGCATACAGGTTTACGCATTCATTATATTCTCTCTCCGTCATACTGGTCGGGGGCAGAGGGCCTCCGGTTGGTTGGTTTGCTAGTAAAATACGAAGGTGGGAACTAAAATGTTACAATTTGGTAAAAAAAGGGGATAGAGACACGGATGACACGGATTTGGCCGGATTTAGGCGAATTTTGCCGGGTAAATCCCTGCGATCCGCGTCATCCGTATCTCTATAAAACCCTAATTTTGACCCCTCACAACCATCGCTTATGAACCAGAAATTTGTAGACCGTATCTCCTCCGAGTTAAAAGAGATCGAATCAGCCGGATTGTCAAAAAAAGAGCGCATCATTTCCAGCGAGCAGGGCGCCGAGATCATCGTTAATGGCAAGACAGTATTGAACTTTTGTGCCAACAATTACCTCGGACTTTCCTCCCACCCAAAAGTTGTTGCGGCGGCAAAAAAATACATCGACATACGTGGTTATGGCATGAGCAGCGTGCGATTCATTTGCGGCACACAGGATATCCATAAAGAGTTAGAAAAGAAGCTTGCCGAATTTCTCGGAACAGACGATACGATCTTATATGCTGCTGCATTTGACGCCAATGGAGGGGTATTTGAGCCCTTGTTTGGTGAAGAAGATGCCATCATCAGCGATGCGCTCAACCATGCTTCGATCATTGATGGGGTTAGGTTGTGCAAGGCTCAGCGTTATCGTTATGAACACAATAATATGGACGACCTCGAGGCTAAATTGAAAGAGTCGGCTAATTTGCGCAGCAGGATCATCGTGACCGATGGAAGTTTCAGTATGGATGGAACCATTGCTCAATTAGATAAGATATGCGACCTCGCCGATAAATATGATGCCATTGTGATGATCGACGAATGTCATTCTTCCGGCTTTCTTGGAAAAACGGGAAGAGGTACACATGAATACCGCAATGTGATGGGAAGGATCGATATCATCACCGGCACATTAGGAAAAGCGCTGGGCGGTGCCAGCGGCGGATTTACATCAGGCAGAAAAGAGATCATTGAAATGCTGCGCCAGCGCAGTCGCCCGTATTTGTTCAGCAATACCGTTGCGCCAAGTATCGTTGGTGCGTCGATAGCAGTACTGGATATGTTGAGTGAAACGACTGAGCTCAGAGATAAACTAGAATCCAACACAAAATATTTCCGCAAGAAAATGACAGAAGCCGGATTTGATATCAAACCTGGTGAACATCCGATCGTGCCTATCATGTTGTATGATGCGGTGGTTGCACAAAACTTCGCAGCAAAATTATTGGATGAAGGTATTTATGTGATCGGCTTCTTCTTTCCCGTGGTGGAAAAGGGGCAGGCACGCATACGGGTGCAGTTGAGCGCAGCGCATGATGCAAGGCATTTGGATAAAGCGATCGCGGCGTTTACTAAGGTTGGAAAGGAGTTGGGCGTTATATAGGTGTCAGGCCACTTGAACACTCTATAAATCATTTGAGTATTGATTATCTGAAAACTGTTTAGTTGGTTGCTCTCTTCCCAGTGGCCAGACACCTTAATCCACCCTCACCACGATCGGAGCAAAATTCACATAATCCTTACTGGCATTCGTACATAGCGATCTAATAGCTTCGGGTGGTACAGGTATACGGACCTTTTGTTTCCCTGATTCATATACGATCACGAATTTTCTTTTCTTGTAAGAAAAATCACTGTCTTTTTTTATCATGCAACTCTCTTCCGCTTGGTTTAGGTTTACCAGCAGGTTGGATTTGTCGATCACTCCCATTGCTTTTAATCGTTTCTTTAATGGTTCGCCATAATTGTAGCCATATCTATTTCCCGTTGTAAAGAATTCAGTTGTATTGAAAAACGGCTTTTTTAGCAAACCCTCGGCATAGGTACACAATAAAGCATCAGGATTTTCTATTTCAACCAGGTATACCGTATCCTTTTTAAGATTCACCGGCTGCCCTTTTTTATTTACCAATTTTACGGCTATCAAATTGCCGCCATCCCAGGGGCAGTGTTGTGCGTAGACATTCAAAGAGAAGACTATCGCCAGGATAAAAAGCAGATATCGCATGTTCGTTGAATTTGTTGCCTCAAAATAATCATACCGAGATTAAGCCACAATACCCTGTATCCCTGATTAACAAAATACTTGCTTTTAGTTTCCCGCAGATCTCGCCAAATTCGCGGAGCTGAAAATTTGCGCAATCCGCGAGATCTGCGGGAAACATCTCCTCTTCGCGTGAAATATCTTGCTATCTTCGCAAAGCTATTTGCAAACTAATCCAGCATGTCAGAGCAGTCAGAAATATTTATTGCCAAAAGCACCATTAAGGCCGATGACCGGGAACACCGCCGCAAGATCAATTTTAATATAGGAAGATATAATGCCTCCGTGGTGAAAGGCAAAGAGCAGTTTGCCGACCTGCACCTGGCAAGGGAAAGAGCAAAGAATATCAAGTGGCGCGCCATTGAAACCCTCGACCAGCAACTGGAAGAATTTGAACTCAACTTCACCAAACGCGGTGGCAAAGTGATCTGGGCCGAAAATACGGAGCAGGCGATCGACGAAATATTGAATATCTGCAGGGAAAAAAATTGCAAGTCGGTGGTGAAGAGCAAGAGCATGGTGACGGAAGAGATCCATTTGAATGATGCACTGGAAAAGAACGGCATTCAAAGCGTGGAGACAGATCTTGGAGAATATATCCAGCAATTGGATGGCGAACCGCCTTATCATATCGTTACGCCAGCCATGCACAAGAGCAAGGAAGATGTGGCAAAATTGTTTTATGAAAAATTAGGCACTCCTCCCAACCTCAGCCCGGAAGAACTAACACAAGTAGCAAGAAATATTCTTCGTGAAAAATATACGGAAGCGAAAATTGGTGTCACCGGCGCTAACTTCATCATCAGTGATATTGGCGCAATAGCCGTTACCGAAAATGAAGGCAATGCAAGATTGAGCTGCGCATTTCCAAAAACACATATCGCGATAGTTGGTATTGAGAAGATGATACCTTCTTTGACAGATCTCGGTTTGTTTTGGCCCTTACTCGCAACTTATGGCACCGGGCAAAAGATAACGGTGTACAATACGATCATCACCGGACCCAGGCAGGAAAACGAAGCTGACGGTCCTGATGAAATGTATGTGATATTGCTCGACAATAATCGAACAAATATTCTGCAGAATGTAAAACAACGCGAAAGCCTTTATTGCATTCGTTGCGGCGCCTGCCTGAATGCATGCCCGGTTTACAAGAATATCGGCGGGCATAGTTATGGTGCAACTTATAGCGGCCCCATCGGTAGCGTTATCACTCCCCATTTGCAGGGAATGGATGAATTTAAGCATTTGAGTTTTGCTTCGTCGCTTTGCGGAAACTGTACCGAGGTTTGTTCGGTGAAAATAAATTTACACGAACTATTATTGGAGAACCGCTATGAATCTGTTGAAGAAGGCTCAACCACATTCAGCGAGCGTATGGCCTGGAAGATTTGGAAGCTGGCCAGTTTAAAACGTGGCCTGATGAATATGGGCAGCGGTAAACTAAAGAACAAAGTGGTGAACAGCATGTTCAAAGGCTGGAAGAAACACAGGGCCGACCTGGATTTTAGCCAGAAGACATTTAACCAGATGTGGAAGGAAAGGTACAAGAATTGATAATTGATAATGAATTAATTGATAATTTAGTCGGCACTGGCCGGCTTTTTTCTTTTGCAACAGAATGGTATTGATATATTCACATATTACATCCCCAAGACTACAGTATATCTGTCACTTTATCTTTAAAGATCTGCTCGCTGTTGATTTTTCGATCACGGTTGATTCGGAAGAGTTTAAGAACCACGAGGGTCCAAAGATCAATTACAGTGATAGCGCAATTCCTGACCATGGGATCTGGGTAAAAAAACAAGAACTGTTATTCGAAGAACTGATCATTCCGCAGCGCATCCTGTGTTTTGAATGGAACGGCACAAAGGCTTTTTTTAAAACAGCATCCGCAGATTATCCCTTCGACATCTTTGCCGCATCCTTTTATTTGATAAGCCGATTTGAAGAGTACCTGCCGCATGAAAAAGATGAATATGGAAGATATGCGCATAAAAATTCGCTTGCGTTTAAGGAAGGTTTCCTGGACATCCCTTTGATCAATATTTGGGTGAAAGATTTTGCAAAAAAATTGACTGCACAACATTCAACATTCAATATTCAACATTCAACATTTGCCTTTGAACCAACGTACGATATTGACATTGCGTATTCTTATAAACACAAAGGGCTGACCAGGAATGTTAGCGGATTCTTTAGTTCTCCATCAATAGAAAGGATCAAAGTTTTGTTTGGATCGAAAAAAGATCCCTTCGACAATTATGATTGGATGGACAAGTTGCATCAGCAGCATAATTTAAAGCCCACTTACTTTTTTTTAGTTGCAGAAAGGAATGGACGATACGACAAAAATATCCTGCCACATAAAGATGCGATGTGGGACCTGGTTGAACTGCATGCAAAAAAATACGAGATAGGCTTGCATCCCTCATGGCAAAGCGGAGATGATGTGGGTTTGTTAAAGAAAGAAAAGGTTCAGCTGGAAGCAATGAGAAGTAGCAGCGTCACCACTAGCCGCCAGCACTATATCCGCTTCAATTTACCCCAAACATACCAACAGCTCATTGATGCCGGGATCACTGATGATCATTCGATGGGATATGGCAGCATCAATGGTTTCAGGGCGTCAGCGGCTTCGTCATTTTACTGGTATGATCTTGAAAAGGAAGAGCAAACAAATTTGAGGATACATCCATTTTGTTTTATGGATGCCAATTCATTTTATGAACAAAAGCAAGGGCCGGCTGAAGCGCTGGATGAGATGCTGCATTATTATAAGCAATGCCGATCGGTTGACGGTACCATGATAACTATCTGGCACAATAATTTTTTGGGCGATGCTAAGATGTTTGAAGGATGGGCAGCCGCTTATCGGCAGTTTATTGCTCAGGTTCAACAATAACTTTTTCGCGGCTACGCTTGATGCTGTAGTTTACAAGGAATACGCCTGCAAGTGTTACGATCGCCCCCCACAAAATATTCATCGTTAATTTTTCATTGAGGATGATCGCTGCAGTAACCATTGCTACCAAGGGATTGATATACGCATACAGGGATGAAACCGCTGCCGGTAATTTTTTCATTGAATAGATAAAAGCGATGAAGGCCAACAAGGAACCTGCCAACACAAGATAAATGATCACCTCCCAAACTGTTATAGAGATACTGCTGATGGATACGGTAGGCTGTGTGGTTTCGGCGATGATCAGTAGCATGAATGAGCTGATCAGCATTTGCCAACCTGTAGCATAATAGGGATTGATCTTTATTTTATTTCTTGTGATGATGATAGTGCCCACACTCCAGGAGAGCATCGCAACAACTGAAAGTGTTATGCCAAAGAAAAATCCTTCGGGACGATTATGAAATGCGTTCTCATAAAAAACAATGCCAATGCCTGTTATACCCAGCATCAGCCCAATAAAGGTCAGCACCGTCATGTTGCGGCTTTTAAAAAACACCATTTCAATGATCACCACGCTAAGTGGATATAATGCGCCGATCAATGCACTTAGCCCGGTAGGAATATAACTCAGGCTCCAGGTGCTCATACCATTTGCCACCACAAACATCAGCAATGCCATGATCAACAGCCACACAAATTGTTTGCCGGTGGGAAAAGGTAATTTCTTATATAGCATGAAGAAGAGAACAAAGCATGCGCCTCCAAGGAACTGCCGGATATAGGCCATCTGCAGCGCAGGGATCTCCGCCACGCCGATCTTGCTGGCCACCCAGGTGGTGCCCCAAACCAAGCTGGTGATACAAAGCGCAAGGTATCCGCCTGCTTTTCCCTTCGGTAAATTATTCGTTATGTTCATTAGCTTAATGGAGGAACGTTGCTTGAATTCGTCTTCGACAAGCTCAGACTGACAGTTCGTTAATGTTTAAAATGGCGGAGGCCCGTTATCACCATCGCCAAATTATTATTGACGCAATACTCGATCGAATCCTTGTCACGTATGGATCCGCCAGGTTGTATGAACGCCGTAATACCTGCTGCGTGGGCGATCTTCACGCAATCATCAAAAGGGAAAAAGGCATCACTCGCCAGCACCGCTCCTTGCAGGTCGGCGTTGAACTGCTTCGTTTTTTCAATGGCTTGTCTTAATGAATCTATGCGTGATGTTTGTCCGCAGCCCTTACCCAGCAGTTGTTTATTTTTTACGATCGCGATGGCGTTGCTCTTTAAATGCTTGCAGATGATATTAGCAAAAACAAGATCTTCTTTTTCTGGTAATGTTGTTTCTCTTCCACCTGTTTCTTTCCACTCGGTATAGTTACCGACGTCCTGTTGCTGCGTGAGTGTGCCGTTCAATACCGACTTTGTTTGTTGTGTTGCACTTGAGCCAGCCTTTTGTAATAAGAGAATGCGATTCTTTTTGGTCTTTAAAATACTCAAAGCATCATCATCGAATGACGGGGCGACCAACACTTCAAAAAATATTTCATTGATGGCTTCTGCAGTTGCTTTGTTAACCGCAGCATTGCAGATCAATACGCCGCCAAATGCACTTTCGGGGTCACCTGCCAAAGCGATATCCCAGGCGTCTTTCAAAGTTGCCCTTGAAGAAACGCCGCAAACATTGGTATGTTTGATGATGGCAAATACGCAACCTGCATTCGGATCAGCCTTAAACTCTTCAATCAATTGCAGTGCCGCATCAACATCCACGAGGTTGTTATACGAAAGCTCCTTTCCATTCAATTGGTCAAATAACTCGTCTGTGTTACCATAAAAAACTCCCTGCTGGTGTGGATTTTCGCCATAACGTAAAATGGTTTTCGTTTTACCAAACGGATTTTCAAAAGCAGTTTGATTAAAATAATTCGATATGGCGATATCGTATCCTGTACACACGTCAAAAGCCTTGATGGCGAATGCTCTTCTTTGTTCCAGTGTGGTCTCGCCCTTTTGCTCCTTCAGAATTTCTTCAAGTAAAGCATAATCTTTCTTGGCAGCCACTACCAGCACTGATGCATGATTTTTAGCTGCGGCCCTTATCATCGATGGTCCGCCGATATCGATCTTCTCAATAATTAATTTTTCTTCTGAAGTAGTTCTTACCGTTTCTTCAAATGGATAAAGGTCAACGATCACGAGGTCGATCTCGGGTATATTGTATTGCTTCATTTCCTGCAGATGGGTTTCATCATCCCTTTTGCCGAGTATTCCGCCGAACACAGATGGATGCAATGTCTTCACTCTTCCACCAAGAATGGAAGGGTAAGTTGTGAGTGATTCAACAGGAATGCAGGGCACGTTTAGTTCTTCAATGAATTTTTGGGTACCACCCGTAGAATAGATCGTGATTCCTAATTCGTGTAGTTGCTTAATGATTTTTTCAAGCCCATCCTTGTAAAAAACAGAGATAAGAGCAGTTTGAATCTTCTTGGTCATGAAAGAAATGAAATTATAGATCAGAAATGAAGGCACCCTGTTCGGGGATCGAGTAACACCGCAAATTTAGCGCTTCGCAGTCTTTTCGCCATTTAGCAATTTTCCACAAACTATTAGAACCATCGAAGATGTACTGTTTACAATCGAAGACCTTTGCCAGTTGCGGAATATAGAGCTTTGAACTTTTGGAGATGATAATGATGTCAACATTTATCCTTTGGGAAACCGGCTCAAAACGAAGGGCTTCGTCAATGAGCAATATTCTTTTGTTATTGAACAGGTAAAACATGTCTTGCTGGAAAACACTTGTCAATGAATCTTTCCTGTTGGTCAACTGTAAGGCAACTCTTGCCGGCTTTAGGTGAAAATTCTGCAACACACCGTCTTCCAGGAGAATGCTGTCGCCGATAAAGTGATACTCATTTCCGGCTATCATATCAATAGCCTGGTGTTGCGGCACGTTGTACACGATCAATTTTTGCTGCGTCATTTGTCGCCAATCATTATATGCATATTGAACGACGAATACCAGCGAAGCAAAAAGTGTAAATCGGAATAATAGCTTATTCCTGTTGAGTAACCAGGCTCCGCAGCCGATCACTATTGCATATAATAATGTAGTTGAAAAAATAGTTGCTGGTATCATATCCCAAACTGCAAATGAAAAACTGTTGATGCGGGTAATGGTCTCGTTCATCAGCCATACCAACCAGGAGGCGATCTTACCGAGCCATGTCGCTACCAACGGAATCCATGAAAACGCCAACAAAAATATCTCTACATAAAGAATAACACTCGACAAAGGCACTACCATAATATTTGCCAGCAGGAACAAAAGCGGGAACTGGTGAAAATAGTAGATACATATCGGGAATGTGAGTATTTGCGCAGCAAGGGAAACAGAAGCCAATCCCCATACCATATTCAACCATTTTCTTTTTATATAGACAAGATTATGTATCGGCTTTTGAAAAATGATAATGCCGATCAATGCGAGATAGGATAACTGGAAACCAACGTCCCACAAAAAATAAGGATCATAACAAAGCAGTACAAATGCAGAAGCCGCTAACGAATTATAAATGGAAGATCGCCTTACAAAATTCTTTCCGATGGTAATGAAGCTGAACATCACTGCTGAGCGCAATACAGAAGCAGCGGCACCGGTGAGTAAGGAGAATAACCATAGGCAGGCCAATATCAAGATCACCTGCGTGACCTTTGATTTGTTTACCAAAGGAATGCGGGCAAACAGCCATACCAGCATCACATAGATCAGTGCCAGGTGCATTCCGGATATGGCGATGATGTGCACTACACCTGTATTACTGTAAGCCTGCACCAGGTCCTTGTCCAGGTCGTTGGTGTAGCCGATGAGCAATGCTTCCGCAATTCCCAGTCCATCTTTACCGGCATTGGCGTGTTTGCGCAAAACGGAAAGAATGCCGTCTCTTGTGTGAAATAAGAATTGCTTAAATGGGTGGGCGTCTTTGTCTTGCAATAACAACCAATCTTTCTCGTTTAGAAAGACATTATGGAATGTTTGCTGAAATGCCGCATACTGCTCATAATTGAATGCGCCGGGGTTACCGGAACTTTTTATTCGTTGTAATTTTTTATGGATGATTATCCTGTCGCCGTAATGCATCCGATAGATATCGGATTGAGGAGACACATTGTCTTTTGAAAAGTATAGCAGGATCTTTCCTTCACAGGCAATGGCTGAATCATGTTGAATGATCGATTCAACAGTGCCCACCGCTTTCCATGACTTTGTTTTTTCTACCAATGGTTCATCGATGCGAAGTACCAGATGATCGCTATCGTGATAATAATTTCCAAACCAGCCTGTATGATGACGGATATCTTTTTGCCATGTAACCCCTACGCCGACGCTCAGCAACAATGCATTTAAAATAAACCCCTGTAATGTCTTCCATTTGAATCGCAGTGAAAGTGGAAATAAACGGAACAAAAAAAATGCAATGGTAAAGCAAGCGATAGCGATAACGATCGCCGTCAATGAAAAGCCAATATACCATTGCAGCATGATGCCGGCGATGAATGGCAGGAGCAGGCGTATGAATGGGGCCGTTTTCCAAACAGGAATGGAATAGGGACGGAGCATGGACCAAAGTAAAAAATCAAAAATAAAAATGCAAGCACTTAAAGAATCCCTGCAACTGTTTTTTCACCGGTGAATTATGGTGTAAAAACATGATCGCCTGCTGCATTTACTGCGGCAGACGATCTTTTCACTTGCTTGCTATTATTGAGCTCCTATTGCGATGATCTTTACCGTGAAATTGGGAACCACAGTAGAAGTCTTGGGATTGTATACATATAGTGTTGCCCCCGTGCTAGTAACGTTACTTAGCGACATTACCACTTCTGCCCAACCACCAGCCCCGGATACTATATTGCCAACAAATGCATCAGGCGTGGCACCAAAACTTTCGGGCCAGGTTACCGTAAAGGTCCTGGTTTCTCCGGCTTGAAAAGTATAGTTGAGGCTAACTGTTGTTACCAGTTTTTTTTGTTGGGTTGCATCATTACTACGGATGATACCTTTGTTGGATTGCACGATCACATTGCCGGAAACCTTAGCGTTTCCACTCACTTGCAGTCTTTCTGTGATCGACTGATCGGGCAGGTTAATCCCTACATTACCGCTATTGGTAATGGTCATCCTGTTTGAGTTATTCGTATAAAAATCAAGCCCGTAAATATTTCCTATACCTCCTGCACGCTTTGATGCTATTCCCTCACCTGTTGTGATCGAACCAAAATGAAGTGCACTTTGGAGGTCACCTCCGTTTGCATCAGCCAGGTCAACATGGAGATTGTTGTTTACGTGGATATCAGTTGCAGCTTTGATATTGCCACTCACCTCCAGTTTGTACAGTGGTGTAGCAACACCAATACCCACGTTGCCTCCATCTCTTATGTAAACACGTCGTGCAACACCTAATTCATCAATATAGAAATAGTGATTAACGCTATCGTAAGCAAGTTGCCATACTTTACTGTTGCTTGAAAAGCCCATCTGTCCTCTTATCTGAAGACGTGAAATAGGATTGATCGTACCCAGACCTACATTTCCGTTTTGCAGAACGGTCATCGCATTGCTTCGGGCATCGTCTGCAGTACCATTGCCGATCTGAAATATCCGGTTATTGGAATTAATGGAGCCGGAGCTTGCTGCATTGCTGCTATCATTATACAAGCCAACTACCATGCCCGCGTATGATTTTGACTTTGTGAACATTCCTAACGAAAGCGACATGTCGCCGGAAGTGGAAGCAAAATACCCAAGTGCAGTTGAAGAATAACCCACAGCTTTAGTGTACGAGCCCATGGCATTGGCAGCATACCCTGAAGCAGAGGCTCCCTTGCCTGTGGCAAAAGTATTGTCGTTTGATGCGATGGTTTGATATCCAAAACTGGCTGAATTTGGTCCGCTTGCCAATGTGTTGAAACCAATAGCCATTGCATTTTGAGCAGACGCGACCGAATAAGAACCCCCGGCAAATGAATAATCCCCCCTTGTTGAAGCGTTGTTACCGATTGCTACACTCGCATATCCCATAGCCTTGCTGTTAGCACCAAAAGCGGCCGAATAACATACGATACTGTCAGGACTATCATTTGGAGGATAGAACAACCCCATGCGCATCGACGTTTTCAGTGGGTAAAAAGCGTTCGTTCCCACACAAGTATCCTGTGCGTGGATGCTCATCATGCAACTGCAAAAAAGCGTCGCTAGAATAATTTTTTTCATGTTAATACATTTATTGTTTGATGAATGATCTTACCAGGTGTTCGTTCTTATCCGTGTCAATGCGCATAAAATATAATCCTGCAGGCAGGGTCGTTACATCAACCTGTGTTTGCCCGGGAATCATTTTTGTATTCATTAGTTTGCCTTCCGCATTCAACACACTGATGGATACAGGCGAGCTTTTTCCTGAAATAATATGCAAACTGTTGTGTACAGGATTTGGAAATATTTTTATCTGCCGCAGTTCGTTCACTGGTTGATTGGTTGCGGGTATTAGTTTATATGAAGGCTCAGTAAATGGCCTGTAACCAACGGTGATGCATTGGGCCTGTATGGCAATGTCTTTATTGCTTTCTATATCCGTTAATGAACAGGAATAACCCGGTGTGCAGATGGAATATACATGTTGCCCATCGTTTACAACAATTTTCAAAACATCATTGATATAAACATATACCTCGCCGGCATGAGCAGTAAAGCGAAGCCTGTTGCGGCTTTCAAGGATCGTCTCTCCCGGGATAATAAAATTCAATTGTCCTGCGGGTGTTCTTAATGCTGCAGCCATGTTGTGAAACGCATGTTGCTGTTCGGTGGGAACAGTAAATAGCAACTCCAGTGTATGTCCATCGTTATTTTGGGCTTGCGTAATTGTTTTATCGGCGACAATTGATTTTTGTTTTGCTATAGTGATCGAACTGTAAAAATCAATCCGCTCACCGGCGGATCGATCCTGTGAGATTGCCGACAATGGTATCAGCATGATGAAGAGACAGGATAACTTTTGCATGAAATAAATTTTATGTAAAGTTTGCAAAAGCACAACTGTTGGTCAATCGCCAAAATTGGCTACACGATTTGTGGAAGGAATAAGAGCTATCATGCTGCACTAGAATTTTTCTTAAAAACATTTGAATCAAATCTTTCGCCTCCACAGCCGGCGTGGCTGCGTACCTGTGCCGGCGCTCTATTTGCTTCTTTCAAAAAATATGCTTCGCATTTTTTGAATCCCGCCTACGGCGTGACCGAACCAAATAATGCGCCTTACACAGGTACTGGTGAAAATTCGAGTCATAAAATCAATACTTGAGCTACAAACGTCGCTCTGGTCTTCTCTAATATCTTCGCTTAGATGTAGAATTACCAAAGCTGAGTTCACAGTAGTGCAAAAGCTAAATCAGGGAACCTCCGGAAAATTGGCTGTAATAATTTTCCGGTCGCCTGCTGAGCGAAGCCGAAGCATTTGTTTCTTTTTTGGCTAGACAAAAAAGAAAAATCTTGAAGACCTTCCTGGTAGCTATCTAAAGAAACATTGGGTGTTGCTTAGATCATTCCACAGCAAACCAATCCAATCTTAATTGTTGTGCCCATGATCCGTTTAAATCTGTTCTTTGAATGTTGAAAGTAACCGCAGTGGCACTGATGGATTTTATCGATACAGAAAACGCATCGCTATAACTTGTTGAAGGTTCGTTTCTTGCTGTGGCAAAAACCTTTGGTATACTGCTGGCGAATGCAACAGGGAATGTAAGTGTGTAGACCAATTCTGCTGTACCACTCGGTCCAACCGTTATTGAACCACTTTGCATTTTGGTAAATACCGTGCCGTTGCTGACCTGTAGCCCATCAGTAGTTGTAGTACCAACCACATCTAATTTAGCACCGGGCAATGTAGTGCCAATACCTACATTACCTGTGTTGCTGATGCTTAGCCTTGCTGTACTATTTGTATAAAGATCAAGCCCGTATTGATTGCCGGTCGCAGTTCTTTTGCTGGCCATTGCTTCGCCCGAACTGCTGCCACCAAAATGCAGACTGTTGGTTGTGGTTCCATTATTGCCATCGTTCTCATCAACAGCAATATCGGAGGCAACTGATAATAAACGTGCGGGAGACAGAACACCTACTCCTGTATTACCACTTTGTAATATCGTCATAGCATTACTTCGTGCATTGTCTGCAAAGCCATTGCCTACTTGGAAAATGCGGTTGAGACTATTGAAGTTGCCGGCGCTGGCTGCAGCTGTACTATCGTTATATATGCCTGCAACAAAACCTCCCAAGGATTTTGATCTTGTACCCAACCCGGTGGCTGTTGAATAATTACCAGAGGCTATTGTATAGTTTCCCATTGATGTTGAGTAAGCGCCGAAAGCAGTTGTGTTGGATCCCATCGCTGTTGAATGAGGGCCTGTGCCCGCAGTGCTTTCTCCCATGGCAGTTGACATGAATCCGGAAGCTGATGTAAGATATCCTAAGCCCGTTGAGTAGTCGCCGGAAACGGTTGTGCCGGAGCCCATGGCTGTTGCAACATAGCCTGAAGATGTTGTGTTTTGTCCCATGGCTGTTGCAGCGAAGCCCGAAGCTGTTGTAGAATATCCCATGGCAGTTGAATTGTCGCCGATAGCTGTTGTGAAATGGCCCATAGTTGTTGAATAAAGCCCATATGCCGCTGTAACGGCTCCTATGGCAGTTGCACCTTTGCCGGAAGCTGTAGTGCCGGCTCCCATAGCCGTTGTATAATCGCCCGAAGCGATAGTGTTGCTTCCAATAGCTGTTGAAAAGCCCCCAGAAGCTGTTACGATAAATCCAATGGCCGTGGAATTGTTACCGGTTGTTGTTGCCGAAGTTCCTATGGCGGTTGAAGCCGCTTCAGAAGCGACTGAACCATACCCTATGGCTACTGAATAATCGCTTGAGGCAATTGTGCCATTTCCCATCGCTATTGAATAGATGCCGGAAGCCTTAGTTTCGTATCCTGCTGCAAAAGAGTTTTGTCCAATATTCGCATCATCCCATTTATTTGAAGTTACTGTACCAGCCCTGAAAGCTCCTTTTGCCGGTATCCACATCATCCTCGTACCGGTGCCACTCATGGGTGTGCCGCCGATAGTACTATCGAATAATACTGCTCCTCTTTTTACTTCAAGCAATGCAATGGGAGTTGTGGTGCCAATACCTGTATTGCCGTTTTGCAAAATGGTCATTGCATTATCACGTGCATTATCAGCAGTGCCATTACCCACCTGGAAGAGGCGGTTAAGGCTATTGATCGCCGTGCTACTCGATGCATTTGTAGTGTCATTAAATAAACCCGTTACAAAGCCGGCATAAGATTTTGATTTTATTTGCAGGCCGATCGAGTTGGAATAACTGCCGCTGGAGTTTCCAAAATTTCCCATTGCAATAGAATTTGATCCACTGGCAAAATTTTCTTCGCCGATGGCGACGGAATGATTCCCGCTAGGAAAATTTTGAATGCCTAATGCAACAGAACCTGATCCGGTGGCATAATTAAATGTTCCGATAGCTGTTGAAAAATCACCTGAGGCAATACCGATACTTCCTATAGCTGTTGAGTAATTGCCACTGGCCTTATTACCAAAACCGGTAGCAACAGAGTAATTTCCAATATTTGCGTCATCCCATTCTGTTGTTGCTACAGCGCCTGCCCGAAAAGCTGCCTTTGCCGGTATCCACATCATTCTTGTGCCGGCGCCGCTTACGGGTGTGGTTCCGATAGTACTGTCAAACAATACGGCTCCGGTTTTTACGTGGAGTAATGCAACTGGAGTTGTTGTTCCAATACCAGTGTTGCCGTTTTGAAGAATCGTTAGGGCATTGCTTCGGGTAAAATCGGACGTGCCGTTACCAACCTGGAAGATGCGATTAAGGCTATTTATTGATCCTGAATTTGCTGCATTTGTACTGTCATTATAGAGGCCGGTTACAAAACCTGCATATGATTTTGATTTTAAATTAAAGCCTATGCCGGTTGAAAATATACTTGAGGCTATCGTGTTGGCTCCCATGGCTGTTGAATTTTGGCCGGAAGCTGTTGTAGCTCCGCCGGTTGCAGTTGAATTAGCTCCAGATGCTGTTGTGAATTGTCCTGTAGCCGTTGAAGAGAATCCGGAAGCTATCGTAAAACTTCCCATTGCTGTGGAAGCAAGTGCAGAAGCTTTTGTACCAAATCCTATGGCTGTTGAATTGTAGCCGGAAGCTTCACTAATTTCACCCATTGCTGTTGAATTATAGCCCGAAGCCGTGGTGGCGGATCCCATTGCTGTTGAATTGTTTCCCGAAGCTATTGTAGCACTTCCCATTGCTGTTGAAATGTAGCCCGAAGCCGTGCTATTGTCTCCCAGGGCTGTTGAAGAGAAATTGGTAGCAGATGTGCTGTTTCCCATGGCGGTTGAATTGTAGGCGTAAGCCAATGTGTTATTTCCCGCGGCTATCGAATTGGGTCCAATATTCGCATCATCCCATCGATCGGAGGAAATACTACCAGCCCGAAAAGCCGCTTTTGCAGGTATCCACATCATTCTTGTTCCGCCACCACTTACCGGCGTACTGCCAATAGTACTATCAAACAATACCGCACCTTTTTTTACCTGGAGAAGTGCAAGAGGAGATGAAGTTCCAATTCCCACATTTCCTGTATTACTATTATAAATATCGGTCCCGGACTTTAACCATAAATTATTACCGGAAGACACTATCGACACCCACGCAGTTCCATCATAATAATAAAAACCCGGGGTATTGTCTGTTTGATAGATCATTAACCCGGTTGCTGGTGTAGCGATGAGATTACGATCAGACATTGTCATTCGTGGTATCAACATACCTTTTGTAGTACTCTTAATATCAAGTATCGAACTTGCATTAGCGGTGCTTCCATCCGTGTTGATGGAGAACGACTGTGCGTTGGCAGGCAAGCAATAAAAAAGAAGTGATAATGCAGCTAATAGAGATTTTCTTTTCATGACGGTTCTTTATACATCAAATATGAAAAGAAATACCCGGGAGGCGTATCGCCAAAACGGGGGACTGTTTTGCGACTTCGGGAGTGCAGTAATTGCGTTGGTTTAAAAAGCTGTCAGGCTGAGCTTGTCGAAGCCGGCGTTTGTTAACATAGCCCGCCTTCGACAAGCTCAGGCTGACAGTTCGTTTTATTTTGAGAGTTTACGCGTCAGAAAGATCTACACTAATTTATTCTTCATCGCCTTGTTGATCGCTTCGCCCTTGCTGTTGACGTGCAGCTTCTCGTAGATGTTACGGATATGACTATGTATGGTGTGAAAACTAACGCCTGCTTTATCGGCGATCATTTTATAGCTTAGCCCGTCAACCAATAATTTCAATATCTCCTTCTCTCTTTCGGTAAGCTGTATATATTCGCCCTGCTGTGGTTGTTGCTGGAAATTGTTCAATACTTTTTTTGCTACAGATGGCGTGAAGAACGAACCTCCGTCTGCCACCTCCCTGATCGCCTGCAATACCTTTTCGGGTGGCGTGTTCTTTAATATATAACCAGAAGCTCCATTGCACAGGGATGCAAATATCTTATCATCATCTTCAAATACGGTTTGCATGCACACATGTATATGAGGGAAATTGTCTTTTATTTCTTTTACGGCTTCAATTCCGTTCTTGCCGGGGATATTGATATCCATTAATACCACATGGGGTTGTAGGGCTTCCATTTTTTGCTGAAGACGGGTTGTATCTTCAAAAGAACCACAGAGCTCCATATCGTTGGTGGTAACAATAATGAACTCCAGGCTCTCCCTGAACTTCCGGTTGTCTTCAAAAATTACTATCCGCATTTTTCTATTTAGGTATAAATATCAGTCATTAACAAGTGTCCCTATATCCCCAATTGTGGTGATACGGCGATTCAACCTATAAGGTTCCATCAGAGTGCTTTATCCTTGAAGAATCCACCGGAACCTTATAGGTTGAGTCGCACAAATTGAGCATTAAAGTGTCGGGCCCTGTCATTTCGACGAAGGAGAAATCTGACGTTGCATACATATAGATTTCTCCTTCGTCGAAATGACAAAAGACTTTTTGAATCGAGGACTTAGAAAAACTCAAATATCGCAAAGCAATGAAACTCTAGTTCCCTTTCCTTCCGAGCTCTCCATATTAAGCGTTCCGTTTATCTCCTTTGCCCTTGCCTCAAAATTTTTTAAGCCATTGCCTTTTCGCACTGTTGCCTCATTAAAACCATTCCCATCATCTTTTATGAGGAGATTCATCTCTTTATCATTTAAAGTTAACTGCACCCAAATGTTTTTTGCAGCAGCATATTTAGCGGCATTATTTACTGCTTCTTTAAAAATAAGGTAAATATTTTTCCTTTGTTCTACCTGTAGTTTTATTTGTGAAAACGTACTGTCAGCTTTAAAATGCAATTGCATGTCTTTTAAAGCACAGATATCCCTGGCATATGCTTCCATCCTGCTTACCAACTTATTGGCATCATCATTATCAGGATTGATAGCCCAGATGATATCGCTCATGCTGGTTACCATATCCCGGCTGTTTTCACCCATTTTATTTAACACGTTTTCCAGGTGAGGTAATTTTTCCGTTACCTGGCTTTTGATCGCTTCGCTGTACATAGATATGGAACTGAGCGTTGCACCTATATCATCATGAAGATCTTTGGCCATCCTGAACCGCTCCTGTAATTGAGTTTGATAAATGGCTTCTTTTTTTTCCAGTTCCTTCAATTGCAATTCCTGTTGTTGCTGCAGTATTAATTTTAATGCATTTTGTTTTTCAAGTGCTTCTTCCCGGATATTATATCCAATAGCAGCGGAAAAAAATATCACATCGAAAAAAAAGCCCAGCAATAGTATTGCGGCAGGCCCCACCATTATTGCTTTCTCAGGAACAAAACTGGCAACAGACGACAGCAAACCAAAAAATATCATTGAAATAGCGCCTGCCGACAAATAATTATAGTATAGCCGGTCTCTTCTTTTTAATACTTTCATAAGCATGGCAAACCCTAAAAGAAGCAGGTAAATACGAATGACTACCGCCACCATGGTAGCTATTGTAAATGATGTTTTAAACGCTATAAGGATGTACTGCAACAATACATATCCCACAATAACCAGCGGTGTTAATTTTACAAAAACATATGCCTGCCCATCTGCATCTTTTTTTAAGTTCAGCGCAATGCCAATAAAGCGCACATACATCAAATAAACCAGCATCTGTAACGACTCGTCAAGCGTGTTACTTGGTGCAAAGGAGGTAATAAATTCCGGATCGTGGTAAGGAAAAAAAACACGGTAAAAGCAATAAAGGAAAGTGCACCACAAATAACCACTATAATAAGAAAGTAGTTTTGTTTTTCCTTGAGAATACAGGATGGTATGGTATATGGCTGCCAGCAGTATAGCGCCGGCTATAAATATGAAAACAAACTGGTTAAGATAAACTGTGCTGATCTTCACGGTTGCAAAATGAGGGTATAAGATAGGAAATTTTATTGGGCGCTATGGCATTGGAGGATATAGACGTGGTAACTGATACTTATAGAAGAGAGCTTATTTTGAATCCGGAGCGGTTGGGTATGGTGCAGAAGGTGATGAAGTGAGAAAGAACCTAGAGACTCTCAATACTGATTGCAACCGATTGCATTTGATTAATTTTTCAAAAACCCAAGCGTATAAACTAGCGGCTGTAATTTTTCTGTAAGCATTTTATAAGCTTCTTCAAATCCTTTAAAAGATACTGGCGAAAAATCGCCGCTAGCATTGCGGGCTTGTAGGGCCTTGCGTATTTGATACCAACCCACATCCGGGCGGTTGAGTTTTAATTCGTCTCGTACGGTATGTACATCGGTATGGGCAAAGTAAGCCCGCCATAGTTTTTTTCCTTCGGCTAAAACAGCGGTCGCTTCTGCGCTTAGTGTTTTATCTTTTAGATATTGGACCATAAAATCACTTTCAAATCTGTCCGGCGCATTTACTTCGGCTTCAGTATAGGGGATAAAATGATTTACAATGCTCCACGCTTTACCATTCCATTGAAGATCATTGGCGCTAGCGGTTCTTTGACTTCTATTGAATAACATCCATATCAAACAATCATTTTTAAACTCCTCTGTTAATGATTCAGTAGGTTGCAAAAATTGATCCCTGTCATTTAACCACGTTGGAACAAACAATCGACGAACAGCAAAAACAATGGCGGCCTGCCATAGATTGGTTTCCGTAACATAAAAGCCATGACCATCTCCCCAAACAGAAGAAAAAATAACCGTTTGTTGCTCAGCATGCTGAAAGTCATTATTTTGACACCACATATAGCCCAACGCATTATCAGACCATAGATTCAAGCTTTTTTCTTTTGTATATGGTGAAATTGTATTTTTAAGAGGAATAACTATTGTTTTATTTGGTTTTGGCCGAGTTACCCAAACGTTTAAAAATTTACTATTAGGTAAATTGTAAAATAACTTTGCTCCAATGGGTGTTACGCTTTTGTCAAAAACTTCAACATTCACTTCTGTGATTTTTGTTTTAATATTTGGATTTGTTTTCCAGATCAAAAAGCCGATTGGAAACTTGCCACTCATACCATCAAACGCTTTATTATGAACAACAAAGCCGCCTAAGAACTGCGCTTTCCATACTTCCCGAAATTTTTCAAAGTTTGGCGCATTAACATATTTCATTGTACTGAACATGGCGATGGTGGCTGTAGGGATTTCTAACGCTACACGAGCTATGAATTGCGTAAAAAGCTCATTACTGGCTTTGCCATAATTGCTCATTATGCGTGCAATTTTGGTTTTCGCTACACCTGTTTTGTTTTTTACATCTGTTGAATCAATCGCTAAGTTGTTTCGATTTGCTGCTTCCGCATACGGCGGGTTTATTAAAACCAAAATCTTCTTCCCTTCTGCAATGGCTTTGCGTAAGCCTTCGGGCACCTTATTGGTTATTGTGTAATCTATAGTTCCATCATCGGCAACATCATCATTTAAATAATCGTATTGAAAGCGCTGTGCAGCCACGCAGGTTTTGGTGGCTTTCATTACATCAACATCGGCCTGATCAAGCGTGCTCATATAAATATTGCGCGGATTGCTGTGCTTCACTTCCAGGTTCCCAACGCCGCAACACATATCCCAAACTATATAATCTTTTTGCCAGTTATTGCCGAGAGTTTCTGTGATTTTATCGTAAGCTTTATCAACCACCGCCAATGGTGTGTAGAAAGCTCCTTTAAAACTCCGTTCATCAAGCGGTATTAAACTGTCGCGACGTTCCAGCATATAGTCGCGGTATTCTTTTTTTGGAGGCTTATGATAAATTGCCCAAAACTGCCGGTAGCCTTCCTTATTGCCCAGTTCATAAACTTTTCCGCCCAAACTAAATACCGGTGCACCGTTCTTGTGCATGAGTGCTGCGGTTAAATTGTCGTGAGTGGCAGCCGTGCCATCGTGCATAATGTCAGCGAAAAACTGCAGGGCATAATCATCTTCTCTTACACCTTTTATTTCTCTGCCAATCATAGCTACCCATTTATCAAAAACCTGTTTCAGGTTATCAGGAGTTATTTGCGTGCGAATAATGTCGCCGGTTTTAATGGCGCTTTTAATGGTATTGATGAACTCTTCTTCGTGGGTTTCTATTTTAAAACTTACAAAGTGGGTGCCTATATGTGCGCTGATGGCATCTAATGCCTCTTGGGTGTAATGGCTGGCGCTTTTGCCCCATTTAATGGTTTTCTTTTCTAAGAAAGGGATAACATCGACACTTTTCATGATTGCAGCTTTCGCAGTATCAATAACACACAAAAAAGGCGGGATGTATTCTCCTTTGTTTAGCGCTTGTTGCACGTAATGCATAAGCTGAGTAAACATAGCATAAGTGGAATGCTTGCTAGTATCTTTTGCCTCAAACCAAATTTCTTTAGTTTGTATATCAATTAAATTTTTGGAATAGCTCTTTAATCCCAATGCTTTTATATAAGCATCTTTTACATCCTCCTCGCTTTTAGCTTCTTCCAATTTTTTATATAGCGTCATGTTCTGAGAAAGATATTTTGCGGTATTTGCTTAGTATTTTGTTGAAGAACCTAAAAGCGGCCATAAGTAGTCGACCCGGCACTATTCTCACAAAAATATATCATTAGGATTAAAATATTCAATATTGGAATATTATATTCTAATAGCGAACAACGCAAAGAGCCTTCTTCTTGACCTTTGCTTTGTGATAGACTACATCAGAAATCAAATAAAAAAGCGAAGAGTAGAAAAACGCCTGACGCAGACAGATGTTGCCATAGATTTGGGGATAACATCAGGTGCCTATTCTAAGATTGAAAGCGGCCCAACAGAGATATCAGTCAAAAAATTGGCAGCGATAGCGGAAATATTGGAAGTAAACATTACCTACTTTTTCCAAGAGGAAAGTGCAATCAACAGAATTGAAGATCAGAGTAAGACCTATGGATTTGCAACGAAGAAGGACATCGAAGAATTAATCAATACTATCAATAAAATGAAACAAGAGATTCTCAATCTCAAAGCGGCCTTACCAACTCCTCCAAAAAAGAAAAAGAAAGTTTGATTTTGCGACTCGGATGGAATTGAAATCTTACGCTCTTTTTGTTCCAATCAATTTCAGTGAAAGTTGTGCCATATCGGGATGCTCCGGATTTACGATAAGTTCATTGCGTTTCGGATCAATTAATACATCCATTTCTTCCATAGGAATAGATCCCATTAGCGGTTCACTATTACCCGGTAGTACAACTGCCCGACAAACAGACGACCTGTTTTTAAAAATTATATTGATAGGGCCCACAAAGTCAAGCTCTATGACAGAGCCGTCGGCCATTACACTCCTTTTGCGGCCCTGTAACGGAAGTTGCATATATTCTTGTATCGCTTCATTGATCGCCATCATATAAGCTCCGCTATCGACCAGCATGTTAACATTCATTCTTTTTATTTCTTCTTCCCCAATGACATGTCTCCTGGCTAGCGCTTGATCATCAGCATTGATCAATTCAAATGTTGCGTATACTAATCCCATAGAGTAAAACTACAAAAAGATTCAGTTTATAAAACGTGAAAATCAACAGTGTTTGAGAAGAAAAAAACTTGAAAATATAATGGTCCGAACCTCAGATTAATCAGATTAACTGATTGTCCTGAATGATCTTCAATCAGTATCATCAGTCAATCAGGCAAATCCCGGTTCAGATTATTTACTCAAATGCATACTCCTCTCCTTATACAACTGTCTAAAGTAAGGATCGCGTAGATCTTTAATGAAACGTATCGCCTCGCCCGTGCTCTTCATCTCTGGGCCAAGCTCCTTGTTTACGCCGGGAAATTTATTGAAGGAAAATACAGGCTCCTTGATGGCGAAGCCGGTTAGCTTTTTCTCGAAAGTAAAATCTTTTAGTTTGTTTATGCCGATCATGATCTTAGTGGCGATATTGAGATAAGGTATCTGGTAAGCCTTTGCGATGAATGGCGTGGTGCGACTTGCCCTTGGATTGGCTTCGATCACAAACACATTGCCATCTTTAATGGCGAACTGGATATTGATGAGCCCTTTGATGTTTAATGTTCTTGCGATTTTTTCCGCGTACTCTTCCATGGTGTGCACAATGAGCGGCGAGAGATTGAATTGCGGCAATACGGCATTGCTATCGCCGCTATGTATGCCGGCCGGTTCGATATGTTCCATCACGCCCATCACATGAAAATCTTCTCCGTCGAAGATGGCGTCGATCTCGGCTTCCTGGCAACGGTCGAGGAAATGATCGATGAGAATTTTATTACCAGGTAAATGTTTGATCAAACTTAAAACACCTTTTTCAAGATCTTCATCATTGATAACGATACGCATTCGTTGTCCGCCGAGTACATAACTTGGGCGGATGAGCACGGGATATCCAACCTGCTTTGCTACTTCAATGGCTTCATCGGTATTGTATGCGGTGCCATAATTTGGGTAAGGGATCTCTAATTCTTTCAACATGTCGCTGAACCTGCCGCGGTCTTCGGCGATATCCATGCTATCGAATGAAGTGCCGATGATCTTGATTCCTTTTTCATGCAAACGCTTTGCAAGCTTCAATGCTGTTTGTCCGCCTAACTGTACGATCACACCATAAGGTTTTTCATGTTCGATGATCTCCCAAAGATGTTCCCAGAATACGGGCTCGAAATATAATTTATCAGCGATATCAAAATCGGTGGATACCGTTTCAGGATTACAATTCACCATGATGGCTTCATAACCTGATTCTTTTATCGCCAGTAACCCATGCACACAGCAGTAGTCAAACTCAATGCCCTGGCCGATCCTGTTTGGACCGCTGCCGAGAACGATGATCTTCTTTTTGTCGGAAAGTTTTGATTCGTTGGTATTCACCTCCCCTTTAGGGGATGGGGGCAAAGGCGCATCTTCAAAGGTTGAATAAAAATATGGTGTCTTCGCTTCAAACTCTGCGCTACAGGTATCCACCATCTTGAATACTCTTGTTAAACCAAGTTTCTTTCTTCTTTCATAGATCACTTCAGCATCCTCTTCATTCATGATGCGAACGATCTGCTCATCACTAAACCCTAAACTCTTTGCTTCTTTCAGCAATTGATCCGGCAAAGTTTTCAGATCATACTTCGCAATTTCTTTTTCGCAATCACATATCTTTTGTATCTGGTAAATGAACCAGCGATCGATCTTTGTGCTCTCGCAAATGCGCTTGATACTTGCGCCGGCCATGAGCGCATCTTTGATCCTGAATATGCGATCCCATTTCGGGATCTTAATGTATTCGATCAGGTCATCAGCCTTCATCAGGCTCTTACCGTAATAACCAAGTCCAACTGCGTCGTTCTCCAAGCTCTGACAAGCTTTTTGCAAGGCTTCAGCAAAACTTCTGCCGATGCCCATTACTTCGCCAACACTTTTCATCTGGAAGCCAAGTGTATCTTTCGCGCCTTTGAACTTATCGAAATTCCAGCGAGGCACTTTTACGATCACGTAGTCCAATGCAGGTTCAAAATATGCTGATGTTGATTGCGTGATCTGGTTCTTCAGTTCATCCAGGTTGTAGCCCACCGCCAGTTTTGCAGCGATCTTTGCGATCGGGTAACCCGTGGCTTTACTGGCCAATGCAGAGGAGCGGCTAACCCTTGGATTTATTTCCACAACGATGATCTCTTCTGTTTGTGGATTCAATGCAAACTGTACGTTGCAACCACCGGCAAAATTTCCAAGTGCACGCATCATGTTGATGGCCGTGTTGCGCATGAGTTGGTATGCGGTATCACTCAATGTCATCACGGGCGCTACTGTTATTGAGTCGCCGGTATGCACACCCATTGGGTCAAAATTTTCTACACCGCAAATGATGACCACATTATCATTATTATCTCTCAATAATTCCAATTCAAATTCTTTCCAACCCAGCACCGCTTTTTCAACCAATACTTCATGGATCGGGCTTGCGATCAGGCCGCTGTTCAATGCTTCATCGAGTTCGTCTTTGACGAATACGATGCTTCCGCCTGTTCCACCCAAGGTGAACGAAGGGCGGATCACCAACGGGAAACCGATCTCCTGCGCAAACTCTTTTCCTTCCAGAAATGAATTCGCGGTTTTTGCCGGTGCAACGGGTATTCCCATTTCGATCATCCACTTGCGGAATTTCTCCCTGTCCTCTGCTTTGTCGATCGCTTTGATGTCCACACCGATCAGGCGAACATTGTATTTTTCCCAAACACCCAGTTCATCTGCTTCTTTGCAAAGATTCAACGCTGTTTGTCCGCCCATGGTTGGCAATACCGCGTCGATCCGATAGCCATCGGATTGATTTTCCTCCAGTATCTCTTCTATACTTTCCACAGTTAGGGGCAATAGATACACCCTGTCGGCCATCATCGGGTCGGTCATGATGGTGGCCGGATTGCTATTAATGAGAATGACCTTTATCCCTTCTTCACGTAAGCTGCGTGCAGCCTGGGTTCCGCTATAATCAAACTCGCAGGCCTGGCCGATGATAATGGGGCCGGAACCGATGATCAAAACAGATTTAATGGAATTGTCTTTTGGCATGGTTGTAGTTGCCGAAGTGGCGTGCAAAAGTAAATGTAATTAGGGTAAATAAAAAGTTGAACCGAATTCATTTTGAGAATAGATCAATTTGGAAAACTGTCAGGCTGAGCTTGTCGAAGCCGATGTGATTATTGACCGGCTTCGACAAGCTCAGCCTGACAATCTTCTAACTAAACGAGTTAGCTTTGCACGATAAAATCTTAAATGAAATTATTATTTACTTATATAAAGGCGGCTGTTGTATGTTTATTGCTTTGTGGAACGATAGTTTCAGCCGCACAACCAATACCCGTTCCCAATTATCCCAAAGGTTATTTTCGGTGGCCACTTAATCTGCAGCCTGCACTGGTGGCTAATTTCGGGGAGCTCCGGCCCAATCACTACCATATGGGACTGGATTGCCGAACCGATCAAAAACAGAACCAACAGGTGGTCGCTGCCGCGGAGGGCTATATCGCAAAAGTGAAGATCGAACCATCGGGATTTGGGCGTTGTATTTATATCAATCATCCCAATGGGCTCACCACGCTGTATGCCCATTTAAATGCATTCAATCCCGAGCTGGAAAAATATATAACCGACGAGCAATACAAGTTAAAAAGCTGGAAGGTTTTTTTAGATATTCCCGCCAATTTATTCCCGGTAACAAAGGGCCAGTTCATTGCATACAGCGGAAGTACCGGTGCTTCACAGGGACCGCATCTCCATTTTGAGCTGAGAGATACAAAGACGGATAAAGTGCTCAATCCCTTGCTTTTTGGATTTGATATTATTGATGATATCGCTCCTGATATTTATAAACTCGCAGTCTACGATCGCAGCTTCAGTGTATTTGAGCAAAGCCCGAAAATGTATGCGGTGAAAAAAATAAATGGAGTGTACACAACTGTTCCCGCGTTGATAATGAGCAATACAGATAAAGTAAGTTTTGCCATCATATCGTATGACCGGTATACAAGTTCCACCAACCGCAATGGAATATTTGAAGCCATCTTGTACGACAATGAATTGCCGGTTGTTGGTTTTCAATTAGACAGTATCAGCTATGACGAAACCCGCGATTTCAATGCTCATATAGATTATAGGCTTCGCAGTAATGGCGGGCCTTTCGTGCAGCATGTATCAAGATTACCGGGTTATACAAATGGCCCGTATAAGATCGTCAATGGTGATGGTGTGATCAATATCAGCGACGATAGCGCACATAAAATGAAGATAGAAGTAAAGGACCCTTATGGCAACACTTCAACACTTCAATTCGCTGTGCAACATGCAGCGGGAAAAACATCTCCGCATGTATCAGTACCTGGCCAATTGCAATTTTATCCCAATCACTTGAATGTATTCGAGAATGATCGCTTCAGTGTTTATCTACCTGAAAATTGTTTGTACGATACAGTTTCTGTACACTACAACGAAATTGCTTCTAAAGGCCTCAGCAATATTTTTAGTTTTCTTTCATCAGATATTTCAGAACACGGCCGCTTTCCTATAAAAATAAAAGCGGAGATCTCATTGGAACTACAGGATAAGGTGGTGATGCAATGCCTTGGCCGGGGGAGAACGGAATTTGCAAAAGCGGTAAATGAAAACGGCTGGTACAAGGCCAGTTTCCGTGAATTGGGAAGTTATCAATTGCTTATAGACAACACCCCGCCTAGTCTTGCGCCGATCGGCTTCAGGGATGGCATGAAAGCCACAAAATTAAATCGCATCGCATTTGTTGCCGGAGACAATACCGGCGAATATAAATTCAGCGCAACGATCGACGGCAACTGGATCCGCTTTACAAATGACAAGGGCAGAATATTTAGTTATATTTTTGATGAACATTGTCCGCCTGGTGAACACGAGTTGAGGGTGAGCGTGGAGGATATGGTGGGGAATAATACGGAGAGGGTTTATCATTTTGTTAGATAGAAGTTAGTTGATAATGGATAATTGATAATGCTTCAATTCGAGACTGTATCCATTATTTAATGCTGCTTTAAATCTTAACATTATCAATTTACTAATTATCAATTATCCAATCAAAACATGACCTCACTTTCAGAAAATACAAAAGCTCCTTCCTTCAAAGCCAAAGATCAAAATGGCAACACGGTTTCTCTCGCCGATTTCAAAGGTAAGAAAGTTGTTTTGTATTTCTATCCCGAAGATGATACGCCTACCTGCACTGTACAGGCTTGCAATCTCAGGGATAATTTTGGATCGTTGAAGCAACATGGTATTGTTGTGCTGGGCGTTAGTCCGGATGAAGAAAAGAAACATAAAAAATTTGAGAATAAATTCAGTCTGCCATTTACATTACTTGCTGACCCGGAGCATAAGATCATCGATAAATATGGTGTTTGGGGAGAAAAGCAATTGTACGGGCGACACTATATGGGACTGCATCGTACCACTTTTTTGATCGATGAAAAAGGAATTATTAGAAAGATATTTTTGAAGCCGAGGAGTAAGATGCATACGGAGGAGATTTTGAAAGCGTGGGGCGAGTTGAATTGATAATGGATAAATGAATAATTGATAATGTTTTGAACTTAAACGGTATTAAGTATAGAAAGCAGCATTGAATTGAACAATTATCCACTATCCAATTATCAATTATCAATTATCCACTCTACCTGCCCAAAATCAAAACACCTCTCCATCGAATCCACCGTTACCAACTGTCCTTGATCATTCACTTCTTTGATCACGGTTTCAAAAACGACATTGTTTTTTTTCAATCGTACAGGCTTATTCAGTCCGAATAAGTGTTGGTTATATTTTTTTAGTGTTTCTTCAAAAGAAGAACCTTCCATCGCCGCAGTTCTTTCCATCAATAACTCATATAATTCTTCTCCAAGCTTTGCGGCGTCATGATCTTTTCCTGTGATCTGTTTGAGGGAAACGGGATTTTTTAGATCTGCGCTAAATTTAGTTTGATTGATATTAATACCTACACCAACGATGGCATATTTCCAATTACTGCCCTGTTGCACATTCTCAATTAAGATACCCCCTGCCTTTCTGTCACGCCAATACAGATCATTGGGCCATTTGATACTCGTTTCATCCCCGGCATATTTTGAAAATAGCTCGTGACAGGCCAGCGCCACCGTTGCACTCAGGTAAAAGCCCTGGGTTATTCTCATCAATTCGGGTTGCAAAATGAGGCTCAGCGCTATGTTTTTGCCTGGCTCCGAATCCCATTGCCGCCCCCGCTGGCCCTTGCCTGCCGCCTGTTCGCGGGCAAACCAGACCATCCCATGCTTTGCCAATCCCGCATGAACCTGGGCCATGGCATAGTTGTTGGTACTATCGACCTTGTCTAATATTTTGAAAAAACGGCTTGTAGTCATCATTTTCCGTGGCAAAGAAGTGCTATTTTTGCCATAATTGCAAGCTACAAGCAACTTTGTAAAAAACAATAACAGTATCCGCCGCGGCGGATCAATAAATTAAAACAGCATCGCATTTGAATAACCTGGAAGCATTAAATACGCGAAAAAAGAGCAGCGTAACACGAACAACAAGGAACAGTAAGATTTTCAAAACGATCATCCACGCCATACAGGAGAAAAAAGGCGAAAATATTGTTAGTCTTGATCTCCGAAAAATACCCGAAGCAGTTGCAGATTTTTTTATTATTTGCGAAGCAAGTAATACAACTCAACTGAGGGCGATAGGAGATTATGTCGAAACTGATGTGAAGGAGAAATGCCTGGAGACAGCTTACAAGCATGAAGGCAGGCAGGCACAGCAATGGATATTGATCGACTATGTGAACATTGTAGTGCACGTGATGTTGCCCGAGCCGAGGAAGTTCTATCAACTGGAAGAAATGTGGAGCGATGCACCAATGATGGAACACCGGGATTAGTGATTCACGAGGTTTTTTTATCTAAATAAAACAATACGCTTAATTGATCGTCTACAACGAAGTAGGTAAGTACCCAATATAATGGCACAAGACAATATGAACCAACAAGACCCTAACAGGAAATTCAATCCTGACAACATACCTCCCAAGGGAGATGACCCGCAAAAGAAAAAAAGCAGGTTCAATATCTATTGGGTATACGGGATACTTTTTGTTGGTATCGTAGTATTCAATTTATATCGCAACGTGAACAGTGCTGGTGTTGATACCAGCCTGGAAGCTTTTAAAGAGATGATCAGGCAAGGCGATGTGGAAGAGTACAAGATCATCCGCAACAAAAAAGTAGTGCGTATTACTATAAACAAAGACAGCCTTAAAAACAAAGCTGCGTTCTACCAAAAATTACTCAATAACAGCAAGAACGAGAAGGCTTACGATGACGCAATGAAGTCGAACGCACCGCAGCTCGTTTTTAATATCTATGATCTTACTGCTTTTGGTAATGACATGAACGAGTTCAAAAAAGAATATCCACCAGCAGCAAGAGTAAAATCGGATTCTGCGGATGAAGGTGAGATATTTGGCCAGATCGTTAGCACATTGCTACCTATTTTATTGATCGGCCTTTTGTTCATCATGATGATGCGTAAAGTAGGTGGACCAGGCGGTGGCGGTGGCCCCGGAGGAATTTTTAATATTGGAAAATCGAAAGCTACCTTATTTGATAAGGGCACAAGGGTGAATATCAACTTCGGCGATGTTGCGGGTCTTGATGAAGCAAAAGTGGAAGTAATGGAGATCGTTGACTTTCTAAAAAATCCAAAAAAATATACCGCTCTTGGTGGAAAGATACCGAAAGGCGCATTGCTCGTTGGGCCTCCGGGCACGGGTAAAACGCTGTTGGCAAAAGCTGTTGCCGGCGAAGCACAAGTGCCATTCTTCAGCTTAAGCGGAAGTGATTTCGTGGAGATGTTTGTTGGTGTGGGTGCAAGTCGCGTAAGAGATCTATTCAAACAAGCAAGAGAGAAAGCGCCATGTATCATTTTTATTGATGAGATCGATGCCATCGGAAGAGCAAGAGGTAAGAATATGATGATGAGCAATGATGAGAGAGAGAACACGCTGAATCAATTGCTGGTGGAGATGGATGGCTTCGGAACAGACCTTGGTATCATCATTCTTGCTGCAACCAACAGGCCCGATGTGTTGGACAGCGCTTTATTGCGCCCGGGCCGTTTCGACAGGCAGATATCTATTGATCGTCCGGATCTTGTAGGAAGAGAAGCGATCTTCAAAGTGCATCTGCAACCGATAAAAATTTCTACAACCTTAGATATTCATAAACTCGCGGAACAAACTCCCGGCTTTGCTGGCGCCGATATCGCCAATGTGTGCAACGAAGCAGCATTGATAGCGGCGCGTAAAGGAAAGGATGCGGTGGATATGGCCGACTTCCAGGATGCGATCGACAGGGTGATCGGAGGATTGGAGAAAAAGAATAAGATCATTTCACCGGAAGAAAAAGAGATCATTGCTTATCACGAAGCTGGCCATGCTATTTGTGGCTGGTATCTCGAGCATGCTTATCCATTGTTGAAAGTAACCGTGGTTCCAAGGGGCACTGCCGCGTTAGGATACGCACAATACACACCTAAAGAACAATACCTGTACAATACGGATCAGTTGATGGACCAGATCTGCATGACACTGGGTGGAAGAGCGAGTGAAGATATTTTCTTTGGTAAGATAAGTACCGGTGCAAGCAATGATTTGCAACAGATAACTAAGATCGCTTACAGCATGATCACGGTGTATGGTATGAATGATAAGGTGGGAAATATCAGTTATTACGATCCCAACCAGGAGAATGTGTTTACCAAACCATTCAGCGAAGAAACAGGAAAGATGATCGATGAAGAAGTGCGTAAGCTGATCGATAAAGCATACCAGATCACTAAAAAATTATTGCTGGAAAAGAAAGATGATGTAGAAAAGCTGGCGAAAGAATTGTTGAAGAAAGAAGTTTTGTTCAAGAGTGATGTGGAAGCATTGATCGGCAAAAGGCCTTACGAAGAAAAGAAATCGCTGGACATCGATCCAAAAGATGAAGTGATCGATGAGCCGAAGCAAGAGATACCAGATGAGTTGAGAAATCCCCCGGCTATTTAATATTTATTTCCCGCAGATCTCGCGGATAACGCCGATTAAACATCAGCGAAATTTGCGAGATCTGCTGGAAACATAAATCAAAGTCATGGCCACATCTCCAGCAAAGGAAAATATTTTAAAAAAGATCAGGCAGGCACTGAGTCATCCGGTGCCTTTGCCTTTTCCCCAAAGCGAAGGAACCAATTCAGTTTTCAAACCCGCCGCTGATGATCTTGAAATAGTATTTGCGCAGGAGTTCACTCACCTTCTTGGCAAGTTTGCTTTTTGCACAGATGAAAAAGATATGCAGCAGCAGCTACAACAACTCATCGATCAAAAAAAATGGACCAAGATATTTTGCTGCGAGGATAAATGGAATGCAACTTTCAGTAATACCATTGATCTTGCCGGCTGCGATGCTTCCATCACGGGCTGCGAATATTTGATCGCAAGAACGGGTTCGATCGTATTAAGCGCCGCACAACAAAGTGGCCGCACGGTTAGTGTGTATGCTCCCATCCATATCTGCATTGCCTATACCGATCAATTGGTGTACGATGTTAAAGATGGTTTGCAATTGATAAAAGAGAAATACGCAGGCAGCCTGCCTTCCCTCATAACTTTCGCCACCGGGCCCAGTCGCACCGCAGATATAGAAAAGACATTGGTTACCGGTGTACACGGCCCCAAAGAAGTGTATTGCTTTCTCGTGGAGTCATAATAAATGCTGCATCAAAATTGAAAAGCTGTCAGTCCCGATGGTTATCGGGATTGTCGAAGCGGGGTGCTATTTCAAGTTAACCCGCCTTCGACAAGCTCAGGCTGACATTCTAATAGTACCGATCATTTCAAAGTGATGCATTACCCATAATTGCATTTTTACAAGTATCTTTATTGCCGATGAACAACAAGATATTCCAACTATTTGTGTACGGCTCTTTACGCAGCGGGTTTCGACACCCGGCTTACCAATACCTGGCAAGATATTTTCGTTTGCTTGGCGCAGCCACGGTAAAAGGCAAGTTGTTTGATATGGGTCAATACGCAGCCGCTGTTGCAACTGATGAAGATAGATTCATCCATGGCGAATTGTACGAGATCAATGAGCCCCTCGAATTCGATTGGGCCATTGCGCAGTTAGACGATTACGAAGGCGTTAATGTGGAAGTAGGAGAAGCTCCTTTATATAAACGTGAGGCCACGATCGCTTATTTCAACGGTGAGGAGCGTAAAACATGGATCTACTGGTTCAACGGCGACACTGCCGGAAACCCCGAGATCATGTCGGGCGATATGATGCAATACCTGCAGCAAAAAAATAACCCATGACGGAATTGCCAGGCAACAAGAAAGTTTATTTCCTTTCCGATTTCCACCTCGGCGCACCCAATGCCGAAGCCAGCCTGGTTCGGGAAAAAAAGATCATTCGCTTTTTAGACAGCATCAAACAAGACGCAGCAGAGATATTCATCGTTGGCGATCTTTTTGATTTCTGGTACGAATACAAAAAAGTTGTCCCAAAAGGTTATGTGCGCATTCTCGGTAAGCTGGCGGAGTTAACGGATGCAGGTATTCCAGTTCATTTTTTTGTGGGCAATCATGATATGTGGATGAGAGATTATTTTCAAAAAGAACTCAACATCCCTGTTTACTTCGAACCTGTTCCTTTTGAATTTAAAGGAAAGAAGTTTTTAGTTGGTCATGGTGATGGACTTGGTCCTGGGGACAAAGGTTATAAATTCATTAAAAAAATATTCCGAAACAAAGCGGCACAATGGTTGTTTGGTATAATGCCTCCGGCAATGGGAATGGGGATCGCTCATTACTTCAGCCGCAAGAGCAGGGCACAAACAGGACAAACGGATGAAAAGTTTTTGGGTGAAGACAAAGAATGGTTGATCCAATACAGCAAAGACGTTTTAAAAACGACGCACTACGATTACCTTGTATTTGGCCATCGCCATCTACCCATTGATTTTAAGATAAATGATCAAAGCCGTTACATTAATTTAGGCGATTGGATAAAATATTTTAGTTACGCGGTTTTTGATGGAAATAATTTGGAATTGAAGTATGATCGGTGAGTCACCGGCCGGTTGGGTGAGCCACCATGGAGCGGTGACCCACCCAACCGGCCGGTGGCTCACCGCTTGATATAAATCAAAATGAAAAAAACAAAAACAATATTATTCCTTCTGTGCCTCTGTGCTTCCGTGGCAACCCTTGCCCAGTCTGATTCTTCTTTTCAACTCATAGGCTCGATAAAAGGCGAATTCTCCTGGTTCAACGTAGACAACCTGAACAATATTTACGTGTTCACCAATACCAATCAATTAAAAAAGATAGATGAGAAAGGAGATTCGATCGCAGTATTCAATGACGTAAAAAGATACGGCAACCCTTTTTCTGTTGATGTTGCCAACCCGTTGAAGATATTATTATACTACAAGAATTTTTCCACGGTGGTTATTCTCGACAGGCTGTTGACCGTTCGCAATACGATCAACTTTCGTAACCAGAATATCTTTAGCGTTAAGGCCATCGCCACTTCTTATGATAATAATATCTGGCTTTTTGACGAGCAGGATTATAAGCTGAAGAAAATTGATGAGATAGGTAAGTCGTTGCAGGAAACCACCGACTGGCGGTCGCTATTCGATTCCGTGCCTTCGCCAACAAAACTGATCGACCGGGATAACCTCGTTTATCTCTATGATCCAGAAAAGGGCTTTTACATTTTTGATTATTACAGCGGATTTAAAAATAAGCTGCCATTCCTAAACTGGACCGACGTTGAGGTGAGCGGAAGGAACATGTATGGCTTCAATAATAAGACACTCTATTCTTATGAGCTCAACTCATTAGTTCTTAAAGAGTATAAATTACCGGCTTTTTTTGGCAACTACCTTGGCATCAAAGCCATGAATGGAAAAGTTTATCTCAACAAAGGAGATAGGATCGACATTTACCAGGTGAAGTAATACCCACCAAAGCTCCGTTAGGAGCATCGTGTTTATAGTGCATAAAATTGCAATGCCTCAAAACTCCGTAGGAGTTACGTGGGAAATATTTTACGTAGCTCCTACGGAGCTGAACCCAACGTTTTTACCCTTGCTATAAACACGATACTCCTCCGGAGTTAATGGCTTTCTGTGTCGACAGAAATTTGAAATTCAAATTTCGCGAAGCAACACAACAAGATGTAGTATTTTTATTCTATGGATTTTTTAAACAACATTTACTTCGATAACAGCGTCAGGGATTATTGCATCGTCCTCGGCAGCATTTTGCTGATGCTGATCCTAAAGAGATATCTTTCCCGCTACATTGCATCGCTGCTGTTTCGTGTGGCTCATCGTATTTGGAAGGATATCGATAAAAGAAGTTTTACCGACCTGGTGGTAGAACCGCTCGAATGGTTCCTGCTCATCCTCATCGCCGTATTTGCCATCGACAAACTGGACTTTCCCGTGGCATGGCAATACAATATCTACGGGCATTCAACCAACGAGATCCTTTCAAAGATCGGTATTGGGATTATCATCCTTTCTTTTACCTGGCTGGTATTGCGCATGATCGATTTCATTGCGCTGGTGCTGGAAAAGAAAACTGCTCATGAGGATAAGAAGAGCAGCGGACAGCTCATTGTTTTCTTCCGTGACTTCTTAAAAGTGATCTTCGCTATTGCAGGATTGCTGCTACTCATCAAAGCCTGTTTCAATCAGCCAGTAGGGAATTTGCTTACCAGTTTGAGTATCGTCGGTGCAGTATTGGCACTTGCTTTAAAAGAAAGCCTGGAAAATTTAATTGCGTCGTTCATCATATTTTTTGATAAGCCCTTTGCGACCGGCGATGTATTGAGGGTGAATACGGTAACAGGAATGGTTGAAAAGATCGGACTTCGCAGCACCCGCATACGTACTGCCGACAAGACATTGGTGACCGTGCCGAATAAACAGATGGTAGACAGCGTGGTGGACAATTGGAGCATGCGCACGCATCGCCGCGCCGAAATAAAATTGGAGTTGGCGCCCAATACTTCAATCGATGCGGCCACACATTGTATTGCTGAGATAAAAAAGATATTGAGTGCAAAAGAAGAAGCAATTTTAAACAGCTCTGTTTATCTAACCGAAATAAATAAAAGTGGTGTATTGATAACGCTGGAATATTTCACGCAAGGCCTAACGCTCGATAAATTCAACCAGCTGAAAGAAGAGATAAATATCGCCCTGAAAAAAATGATGGAGAAAAATGAATTGACGATGGCTGCGGCGACAAGCAGTGTCACTATTATTAACGAACCCAAACAAGAATAAAGGAAAATCGCAGATTAAAGCGATTGAGGATGATTTCGCAGATTATTTTTACTTCGTAAAATTAGGCTGGTATTATATGTTGTAGATTCCAATGTAAATTCTCCATCTGCGGAATCAGCGCCATCGTTTAAATCAGCGATTTTTTTCTTAATCATTCTTTTCAATCCTCACACTATCACTGAATTTCAAGTGATTATCCGGAATATCTGTAGCTGTTAAATCCTTAATTAACTTATACGCTCCAAAGCCTTCGTCACGCTGTGGCCTACCTTCGCCCTCCTGCTTTATCGACGTGATCGTTCCATTTATAAAATCTCCCTTCTCGTTTACATATATCTTTAACAATGGCGCAATACCGCTCACGCCCTTCAGGTTAAACATCCCATAAGTACAAAAATTGCCGAGGCTGTAAGAGATGAATTTATTATTGTAAACTTCCATCGCCCTGGCAACGTGTGGGCCATGGCCAAGGACTATGTCTGCACCAGCATCGATCATCTTGTGCGCAAATTCATAAACGTTACCGCGGTTCTGATTGAAGAAGATCTCCGTTCGCTTCGGTACATGCGTAGCATTTCTTCCTTCCGCCCCGCCGTGAAAAGACACGATCACTATATCGCATTCTTTTTTAAGATTTTGAACACTTGCGATCGCTGCTGCATAATCGTTCATCTGGATACAACCATTGTGCGGTGCGAATGCTGCCATACCGATCTTCTTATTCCTAACCGAAATGATCGTTGTTGGATAATTTTCTAAACCGGCAAAATGGAGATCAAGCGCCTTGAGTGTAGCGACGGTGCTTTGTGTGCCCGTGATTCCAAAATCGGCGACGTGATTATTGGCGACACTTAAAAGATCAAACCCATTGTCGACAAAGTATTGTGCATAGCGTTTCGGCTCGCGGAATGAAAACACATTAGCGCCGAAGCCCTTCGCCTCACCACCGGCATCTAAAAAAACACCTTCCGAATTTCCGAAGGTGAGGTCGGCATCTCTCAATGTTGAATCAAAATCTTTCAACAGGTCTTTTCCATCGTTGGGTGGAAGATGTGATGCGTCAGGAAAATTAGTACCAAACATGATGTCGCCAACCGCGATCAATGAAATGGTATCGGCTGTGCTGGGAATCGTATCTGATCTTGCCGAGTTGGCGATATTGGTCTTTTGCGAAGCGCTGCCACAGCTTAGCCAGTAAACGATGAAGGCGGCAAAGAACCAGGGTTTCATTTTATATGATTAAAGTACATTTTTCCAATTCTCACTTTCCTGTTTTGCTGCCAGGTCCCTTTCCCGCATTTTTTTGATGACCCCTGAACTATAAACCAATGCTATTGTGACAGCAGAATATATGAGTAGCAAAAGGAGTACCAATGAATAGGTCGTTGCAAGAATAAGGTATGCCTCAGCTAAAAAAATGAGAACGCCGCTTGCAAACAACATTGGCGGCGCAAGGGCGGATTTTTTTATCATTAAAATATAACTGGCCAATGCGAGAAGATAAATAGCCAGGATGGTGAAAGAGATCCAATGAGCGTCTTCCATTACGAGAACGAGCTGGATAAAACAGGTGATGGTAAGCAATGCTCCTCCAATGCCCATGTTGGATAAGAAAGCTTCGTCTTTTTGTGAAAGATGATCCATAATAGTCTCCAGTCGATAGTCTCCAGTCGGTAGTCCGCGACTTCCGACTAAAGACTAAAAGTTAATATTTCAATCTATTGTTTAATGATATCGGCCAGTTCCTTATCCCATTTGCCTGTTTTACCGTATTCCACTACCCGCCCTAATTCCTTTCCATCTTTCATAACGATGATGGTGGGTACATTGGTGATGCCGAAAGCGTCTGCAATATTAGCGAGCGATTTCTTTGCACGGTTCACACCAAAAAAAGTGATCACGCTATCAGGCACACCGCTCATTTCCTGTAGTTTAAAAAACTGTGGCAGGATGAATTGCGTGTCTTCGCACCAGGTGCCACCGAAAAGCACGAATTGTAATTTGCCCCTCGTTCTTTCCATAGCATTGAGCGTGCTGGAGTCTGGTCCGTAGAATTTTTGATTGGCCTTATACCATTGAAAGGAGGTATCGTTTTGCACAAGGTATTTATTGATCATGCCCCTTAATACTTTTACTTCGGGATGCTTGGGATCCGGACTTGTTTCGTATTGCTGTGCACTGGCTAAATAAGAAAGAGAAATTAAAACTACCGTAAGTATTGTTTTCATCTGTATTGATCAGTTCGTGTAATTCGTATTATAGGTTGGCCTTTAGTTCATTTAAAAATCCCTTCAGCTTTTTCAGTGATTCTATCATCATGAATTTTTCATCGGCGCCCTTGTTCTTTTTTAAAAAATCTTTTGCGCCTTCGATCGTGTATTTTCTTTCGCGTAATAAATGGTAGATCAGCTTCAGGTTCTTTACGTCTTCGGGCCTGAACAGGCGATCGCCTTTGCCACTCTTCTTCGGTTTTAAAATGTCGAATTCGTTTTCCCAGAAACGGATCAACGATTGATTTACCTTGAACATATCCGCCACATTGCTCATGGAGTAATACATTTTGCTGAACAACACTTCATCCTCCGGCACTTCGATCAGGTCTACCCCCGCTTCCATATCCTTCAGGCTCATCCTGCCCCGCATCAGTTTTTTGTTGTCCGTTTTTTTCTTCGGCTGTTGCTCTACGACGCTTTCTGCCGCAGGTTCTGCTGCACCTTCGTCATCGAATAAAAATGGTATTTGTTTTAATGGCATGATTGTAGATTGTTATCGAGATTCCTTTTCGTTCCTCAGCATGACAAAAAGCATTACGTCTAAAATTAATCAAAACTTTTCGCACTGCCTAGTGCAGCCATCTTCAACAAGCGATCGTATTGTTCCGCATTCAGGTCGTTATAAAAAAAGTACACGGGATCAACCGGGGTGCCGTTGATATGCACTTCATAGTGGCAATGCGGACCTGTACTTGCACCCGTACTTCCAACCCATCCTATCACTTCGCCGCGTTTTACTCTTTGTCCAACCACCGCTTTGATGCGCACCATGTGCATGTATTCCGTTTCATACCCATAGCCGTGATTGATGATCACGTGATTGCCGGTGCCATTCCCCAAACCTGATGTGGTTACAACTCCATCACCGGTCGCATAAATTGGTGTGCCCTGCGGTGCCGTAAAGTCAAGTCCGCTGTGCATTTTAGCAATTCCGTAAATTGGATGTATCCTCATACCGAAGCCGCTGGCGATCCTCGTTAATTCTTTATTGCTTATGGGCTGAATAGCAGGAATGCTGGCCAATTTTTCTCCCTGGTTCTTTATAAGCTTTTCTATCGCCTCGTAACTTTCTACCTGGAAGGCTGCCCTCGCTGTTAGGTTATTGAGTGTCTTTGCAATGTCTTTGCCGAGCTCCTCATCACCCATCAGGTTTATTTTATCTAATTCTTTCTTCGCTTCTATCTGCTTGGTCCTTGCACTGTCGGTTAACGGCGTTGCTTCAAAGATGGAACGATATACCTGGTTATCTCTTTTTTCCAATTCGCCCATTTGCTGCTGCAATGTCTTCACTTTACTGCTGAGTGTTGAGTAATTCTCCTTCATCACATCCAGCCTCAACTCGGCTTCCTTATCTGTTGCCTTTGGAAAGAATTTGAGGTACACCCAAATGATGATCGCGGAAGTAACAAGGGCGGCTGATATAAAACCGAATACACGTAGCAGTTTCACCCGAAGGGGCGTTACCAGCTTTTCGTAGCGCAGTGTATTGGTGTTATAGTAGTATTTTATCTTTTTCATGGCCCCTTGTGGCTTTGTAGCCGCGGCTGTTTTCCCTACCTTTGCTCCCTTGTGCAAAAGTTTACAAATATAGTCCCATAATTCCCAAAAATCAACCCATATAAACAATTGGTATATGATGACCAGTGCGGAGATACGACAGAAATTTCTTGATTTTTTTCAGGCGAAAGGACATGCCATCGTTCCTTCGGCGCCGATCGTTGTAAAAGACGATCCAACCCTGCTATTCACTAATGCAGGTATGAACCAGTTCAAAGATTATTTTCTCGGCAATAAAACAGCGCCCAATCCACGGATCACGGATACACAAAAATGTTTACGCGTAAGCGGCAAGCACAACGATCTTGAAGAAGTGGGCGTGGATACCTATCATCATACGATGTTTGAGATGCTGGGAAATTGGAGCTTTGGAGACTATTTTAAGAAAGAAGCCATTGCATGGAGTTGGGAATTGCTGACCGAAGAATATAAACTCGATAAAGGCAGATTGTACGTCACCGTTTTTGAAGGCGATGCAAAAGAGAATTTACCAAAAGACGAAGAAGCATATAACGAATGGAAAAAAGTTATCGCGGAAGATAGGATATTGATGGGCAATAAAAAAGATAATTTTTGGGAGATGGGCGATACGGGTCCTTGTGGCCCCTGTACAGAGATCCATGTTGATTGCAGAACCGATGAAGAGAGAAATGCGGTTGATGGAAAAACATTGGTGAATAATGATCATCCACAGGTGATCGAGATATGGAACAATGTATTCATTCAGTTCAATAGAAAAAAAGACGGATCACTGGAAGAACTTCCTGCAAGGCATGTTGATACCGGTATGGGATTGGAAAGATTGGTGAGGGTATTGCAGCAAAAGCAAAGTAATTATGATACGGATGTTTTCACAGGCACGATCGCAGCCATTGAAAAGATCAGTGGTAAAAAATATGATTTCAGCGATAGTAAAGAAGCGATCGCGTTTCGTGTGCTCTCCGATCATATCCGTGCGATAAGTTTTACCATCGCAGATGGACAACTTCCTTCAAACACGGGCGCAGGCTATGTTATACGCCGCATCTTAAGAAGGGCGGTTCGTTATTATTATTCTTATTTAGATTACAAGCAGCCATTGTTGCACCAGCTTTTGCCGATAATAGCAAAGCAGTTTGAGAATGTGTTTCCGGAATTGAATAAGCAATTGGATTTTGTAACTAAGGTGGTGAAGGAAGAGGAGGATGCGTTTTTAAGAACGCTGGACAAAGGTTTGAAAAAGATCGACGAGATCATTTCTCAATCACAGCAAAACAAAACGATCAATGGCACAGCGGCTTTCGAACTCTACGATACATTTGGTTTTCCTATCGACCTTACACGTTTGATCGCGTTGGAAAATAATTTGACTGTCGATGAGCCCGGTTTCGAAAAGGAGATGCAGCAGCAAAAAAATCGTAGCCGTGCTGCAACGGCAATGGATACTGAAGATTGGATCATCGTCAATGATATCGATTCTTCAAAATTTGTTGGATATGATTCTTTGGAAGCAAGATCGAAAGTGGTTAAGTACAGAAAAGTTTCCGGTAAAGGAAAACAATCATACCAAATTGTTTTAGACAATACTCCTTTCTACGCTGAAAGTGGTGGTCAGGTCGGGGATAGTGGGCAATTGACAATCGGCAATGAGCAATTGGCGATCACCGATACCAAAAAAGAAAACGACCTCATCATTCATTTTGCTGAAACCATACCTGCTGACCTCAGCGGCGAAGTGATCGCTGTAGTGAATGGCGAAAGAAGAAAGGATATCATGCTCCATCATAGCGCTACACACCTGATGCACGCAGCATTACGCAACGTATTGGGTACCCATGTAGCACAAAAGGGTAGCCTGGTGAATGAAGAACATCTTCGTTTCGACTTTAGCCATTTTGCAAAAGTTAATGAAGATGAGATCGCTGCGGTCGAAAAAATGGTGAATGAAAAGATAAGAGCCAATATTCCTGTTGTCATTAAGTCAATGAAAAAAGATGAGGCGGTAGCGATGGGTGCAATGGCATTGTTTGGCGAAAAATATGGCGATGTAGTAAGGGTGGTTATCATCGACCCGGCTTACTCCATCGAATTATGTGGCGGTACGCATGTTGGTAGCACCGGCGAACTCGGCTTCTTTAAAATAAGCCAGGAAACAGCAGTTGCGGCCGGCGTTCGCAGGATCGAAGCGGTTTGTGGTAAAGCGGCTGAAGAGATCGTTTCTAACCTTGTAGCGTCAGTGAACAGCGTCAGCGCAATGTTAAAGAATCCGGCGGATCTTAAGAAAGCGATAGAGAATTTACTTTCAGAAAATACGGCATTAAGCAAACGCATTGAAGGACTCGAAGCGAGGCAACTCGTTGGCATTCGCAATGCGCTGATGCAAAAAGATGAGATCATTAATAATGTGACCTTTATCGGCGAGATCATTGAAGTACCCAATGCTGATTCGTTGAAGAAATTGTGTTTCGACCTAAAACATCATATCCATGATCATGTGGCGGTGCTTTGTGCCAATATCGATGGCAAGGCACATGTGGCGGTAAGTATTGCCGACACTGTTGTTGCCGCAAAGAATTTGGATGCAGGCAAGATCATCAAAGAACATATTTCCGGATTGATCAAAGGTGGTGGCGGCGGACAAAAGAACCTGGCAACCGCTGGCGGACAGGATGTGAGCAATTTGAAAGAGGTGATTGCGAAGGTGAGATCATTGTTGTAATCGGTCCGGCGTCAAGACGGTTCAAAACCGTCAGACGCCTGGTTCATATAATAACCGCAAAATAAAACATTATGAAAACCTTTCTCGCCCTGGTATTCGTAATATCTACCAGCTACTGTTTTGCTTGTCTCAACGAGCATAATGTCAACAAATCCGGCAAAGAATCAGTTGATGCATTCAATTTAAGTGAACTGGATTTCTACCGGCAACAAAATAAACCCAAGACCGAAAAGTATTTGGCTGATCTTCTGAAAAGAAATCCCACCACCGACCAAGAAATGCTGTGGAATCAAAACAGTATCGCCGTGTGCTATATCCGACTTGGACGTTTGCAGGAAGCGGAGACGATATTAAATAGCCTGTTAAAAAAATATCCTACCGACTATAGTGTGATCATTAACCTCGGCACCCTTTATGAGTTACAAGGCAAGAATGAAAAGGCGCTGGACTATATAAACAGGGCTATTGCAATAAATCCGGATTCGCACGACGGCAGCGAATGGTTTCACGTCCGCATACTGGAATTTAAATTAAAGAATACAGGAGATAATAATATTGCGGGCCAGGACATTTTGAGATTGGGATCATTGAAGGAGAATAGCGTAACAGTTGCTCAGCAGATACGCTATCAATTACAGGAGAGAATACCGTTTACCCCCGCACCCAATCTAATTATGGCTAAGATAATGCAGGAGTACGGCGATTACCTGGCTGATAGTATTTCGATCAAGGGCGCCTACGTGATGTACGAGATAGGAATGGATTATGATCGGGACAATGTTCTAAAACTATCAGAAAGAAGGGACGCATTAAAGCCTTATTTCAAAAAATACAATGAAGCCATTCCAGTAACTGGCAACTACTATCTTGATAATGCTATAAGTGCCATTGATGACAACAAGGTGGCGATCGCTTCCAAACTCTTAGAGAAAGGGGTTGATTACTTTAACTCCGAAGTAAAAAAAAAGCACAAGAAGAAAAACAAAAAGGTTGGTGGATCTACGGGGGGATCGGATTAGTGGCCTTGATATTGGGAATAGTTATCTATAGAAGAAAAAGAACTACCTCAGAAATCTAACACCACATGCATATCATCTTCGAAACTCCCCGACTTATCCTCCGCCGCTTCACTGAAGATGATGCGCCATTATTGCTGCAACTCAACAGTGATCCCAATGTGGTTAAATATGTTCACGAGCGCCCGCTTCAAACAGAAGATGAAGCAAGAGAGATCATTGTTAGCATCATTCTACCTCAATATGAACTTAACCTGGGAAGATGGGCGATACACACAAAGGCAGATGCTGAATTCATCGGTTGGTGTGGGTTAAAATATCTTCCTAAAAAAGATGAGATCGATCTAGGCTACCGCCTTCATAAAAAATGCTGGGGTAAAGGCTACGCCATCGAAGCGGCGATCCATACATTAGAATATGGCTTCAATACATTGAAAATTCCACTCATTGTCGGAAAGGCGCACGTTGATAATGCTGCTTCGTTGAAGATCCTGGAGAAAATTGGGATGAAATTTATTAGAGAAGAGGTGGAGGATGAATGCCCGATCAAAGTGTATACAATTGCGAATTTATCTTAAGGCAAAAGTTAAAAATCAAAACCCAAAAGCCGTGGAGTCTCTGTAACTTTTGGGTTTTGATTTTTAACTTTTGACTTACTCTAATACATCCTTCCCCGGCGCCCATTGCTTCCGCCATGCCGGATATTTATTCAATACTTTTTGCGGCTCGTAAGTGTACCAACTATATCCGTCTCTTCTTTCCCTTTGTACCTCGGCTAGTGTATAAACAACTTTGCTATCGCGGTTGCAAAATAACGGACGATGAGTTTTCAATTCGTAGTAACGAGCCCAGATGATCGGCGCATTTGCATCTTCCACCACACGCTTATCGGTTTTTGAAATTCGATATGGTGTTACCATTTCCGGCGCATCAAATGTTTCGATGCGTATCCCTTTCAACGCAGACATCTTGAACCAGGTAACAGCACTTTGCACTGCATAAATAACTTCTTCTGATGGATGCTTGATATTCATCAACAGCAAAACTATCTTCGGGCTCTCGCCATTGCAGATGGATGGCGGCTCAAACTTTCTCGCCCATGCTGGCTGCAGATTCTTTTCATCATACTGCTGGCACCATGCGGTTGGCTGCCCGGCGTCGTTGATCTGTGTTTTTAAAATGCAATCGAGCCCCTTGTCAAAGGCTGATTGCAATTGAATCCTGTACGCATTGTCAATGAAACTGTATTCGGGTTTGCCGTCAACAATATCTTTCAACATCCACATCACTCCTGCCATCGCATCGTCGTTGTAAGTGATATCGCGACTGTAATTATTTTCCTCCAACGGATAGTATTGCGGCCAACCGCCGTTGCCGTATTGCGATTTAATAACAAAATCCAACCCTTTCAATGCAGCTGTTTTGTACTTTTCTGTTTTTGTATAGTTGTACACTTTTGCTAGGTAAGCGATATGCGAATAAGTGGTACGGTTGTCGAAAGTTGTATTCGTTTTCGATTTTGATTGTTGTACGCTGTCAACCTGGTCGGCAGTCAATATCGCCTGCATATCGTAATTCTTTGGCCATCCGCCATTGTCTTTTTGAAATAATACGATATTGTCTGCGATCGCGGTAATTTCTGTCGACTTGTATTGTGGATGCCCCGGGCGTGGCAGTATCACGGCGCCCTTTTCATTGATATCATACCAATGATGGGCCGCATCGCTGAAGATAGACAGATCGATGACCGGCGGCTTGGATGAATCTCCCGGTTGTGCATTGACAGCACTGTTTAATGCTATCAATACAAATAATAAAGTGAGATGGCGCATGCTGTTGAATTAGAACAATAAATGTAAGCAGCTTATTATAATTGAATGGGAAATTGTACGGAAACGTTCCCGACGTTAACAAGCCGTTTGCGAAGCGGTCTGACGCCCTCGTCTGACCGCGTGGTACTAAAGTCTATCACACTTTATGTTTCACTGGAGGAAGGCTTTTCAAATAAATATAGATCGCCTGCACTTGTTTGTCTGTAAGATCCTTGAACTTCGGCATCGGCACTCTTAATTGTTGCCCACCCGGAGCTATGCCATCACGAACAGTAGTTGTAAAATCTGTGGAGCTGTAACCGCCAATACCTGTTTCGTTATCGAACGTAAGATTGCTGCCGCGAATTTTTTTTCCGCCCATGCCTTTTAGTTTGGCCCCACCTTCCATATATCCTTTTGAGAGTTCTGGAAAAGAATAATCTATATGCAACAAACTTGCGGAGTGGCAATGATAGCAACCGACAACGGCAACTAAATATTTTCCGTATTCAGCTACATCATTTTCATTGGGCCTCGCGATGCCTTTATTATACGGCGTTGGCTTGCCACTAGCAATGCGAATGAATATTTTGCCGAGGAAGTTGATATGTGAAAGGCCAACGGTTTTATCAACTGCAGCCACATCCGGATCATTAGAGCGCAGGTAAGCGATGATATCATTGATATCTTCATCCGCCATCATCGGCCTCATCATAAAAGGCATGAACTTCCCGTTTTTGGAGGTGCCTGTTTTGATAAGGTAGAATAACTCTGCATCGCTATATCTTGGTGGAATGCCATTGCTTGCAGATTGCGTAAGGTTAGCCGAATACAACTTGCCCCCGATGCCCGGTAGATCGTGCATGGGCTTGCCAATAAATCTTTTTGCATCGTGATCATAGTGACAGCCTCCGCAAATATTATGGGTAAGATTTTTCCCGTGTTGGACAGCGTTGGCATCGCTATGCGATGTGTAACTGTCTTTTGTAGTGTCGAAATAGAAGCGGCAGCTGACGATTGTTGCAAGTATTGAAATGACGATGAGCGTTTTGAGATGGCGTTTCATAAATGTGATGTTTATGATCAACTTATGTGAGACAAAGGGGAGGGCAAAAATTATGCCTGAGGAATTAACTTTTCCTTAGAAATAGAATTTGTTCTTTTAGGAACTTTATGAAATTTCCATTGCTCATAGTTTTAACCACCCTTTTTAGTTCGCCGGTATTTGCACAATCCGAAGGTAACAGGTACTGGGAACTACCTCACAAATACAATTCATTTATCAACCTGCCCGATATCGATTGGGCCTGTGAAGTATTCTCCGACCATGAATTTGATAGTATTAAGAAAGAAGGATTTGATATCCATTCTTATTTGAGCAAAGCGCAAGTGCAGGGGAAAATAAAATCGTATCAATCTATGGATTACTTAGATAGCCTGGCGAAAACGATGGGGAAGGCCGCGGATGACTTTTTTTTCGAAGTGCCCAAAGAGTACCATAAAAAATCTTATGAAGTGGCTGATTCGGAAAACACCGTTGAATTCCAGGAGATATTTTATTATAAAAGCCACAGGCTTTACTCACATATTGTATCAGCCGCCCCGGCAGTTAAGGTTTTTACGCAAGAAACTCATCAGTATGTCGGAAATGATATAACATTTTATTCGAGCTTGAATTATTATCCCGGAAACAAGGCTGAAAAAAAAGACGAGATCATTTATCTTGGCGACACACGGAGGGTGCTCAACTTTGATTCTATCGAACAGAGATCATCTCTCAAGAAAAATTATGGCATGACGCTTACATTGCTGCTCTGGCATGATCTGTCACTTGGATTTAATGAGGCAGTGAATTTGAAAGATGGTAAATCTGTTCCATCAGATGAAATTATGACGACCAGCCCTTTTGATTCGATAGAATATTTTGCAGACGATACTTTTCCGTCTCCTATGCGAAAAATGGCAGCTCCGCCGGTGTTCGAATCCTTCACAGATATGGAGTTACAACAAAGCTGGTACTACAATAAAACAAAAGATGTTTTTTTTGATAAGATCAATAAGCTATATATCTATTCGAGGAATTATGATCCAAAGACTTTTTTGTGGAATAATCAAAGACGATACGAGGTGATCTTTAAATAACCGTAGAGTTTTCAAATTGTGTTAACTATAATTCTTTATGAACCGGTAAAGATTGAATTCATCTCCCGCTTCTTCTATTTTTTTCTTAAGATCAGATTTATCAATATCACTCATCCTCTTTCTCTGAATAAGATAAAATGCTTTTTCCGCCAGCAACCAGGAATGCTTTTCGTTGATCTTTTTTGCATCAAGATTTTCATTGATCGCTTTTAGCAATTCTTCAACTCCTTGCTTCTGCGATGCAACAGTTTTCACCACCGGCACAGGCATCGTATGATTAGCAAATGCAGGTGCCAGCATCAGGCGAAGGTTCTTTACAAATAGATCTGCGTCGGGGCGGTCGGCTTTGTTCACTACAAATATGTCGGCGATCTCCATCAGGCCAGCCTTCATGGTCTGCACTTCATCGCCGGCTTCGGGAACAACCACCACGACGGTGATATCGGCAAGCCCGGCAATTTCAATTTCGCTTTGTCCTACCCCAACTGTTTCGATGATGATATGATCGAATGACGCCGCTTTAACCAGGTCGCTGATCTCAATGATCTTTGGATGCAATCCTCCCAACGAACCACGTGTTGCCAGCGAACGGATGAACACATTCGGATTATTGTACCACTCGCTCATGCGTATGCGGTCGCCCAGCAAGGCGCCAAGATTGAATGGGGATGAAGGGTCAACACATAATACCGCCACTTTCTTTTGCTGCGCTACCAGTTGTGCGATGAGCGCATCCACCAACGTACTCTTGCCGGCGCCGGGCGGACCCGTGATGCCGATAATGGGAGTGGAAGATGGCGGCAACTGCTGCAACAATTCTTCATAGCCGGGAGCTTCATTCTCTACCAAAGAAATGCATCTAGCCAGCGTTTTGCTGTTGCCCTGGATGATCTCGGTGAGTTGTTGTTGCCACATTGGGCAAATTTAGGGAATGCCTGCGGCATTGTTGGGTTTGCCACAGATTACACAGATTTGCACAAATTATTATTGCCCGCAGATCTCGCGGAACACGCAGATCGGTAAATCTGCGTATTCAGCGCAATCTGCGGGAACCTATCTGTGCAAATCTGTGTAATCTGTGGCAACAACCTTTGCCGAAGGCAAAGCCACCCAATCCATTTTTATTGTTTCTTTGCAACATGCCACTATCGGTTGTCATCATAACGCGGAATGAAGCGCATATCATCGGCAATACCCTGCAAAGCCTGCAGGGCCTTACGGATGATATTGTGATCGTTGACAGCGGTAGTACAGATGAAACCATTTCTATTTGCAAACAATTCGGCGCAACCGTTATCGAAACAGGATGGAACGGTTATGGGCCCAATAAGAATAAGGGTATTGCAGCGGCAAAGCACGACTGGATACTAAACCTCGATGCCGATGAAGCCATTGACGAAGAACTGAAGACCTATTTATTGGCGCTCGATCTGAATGACGATATCATTGTGTATGAAGCCAATTTCAAAAATTTCTTTTGCGGCAAACATATACGATTCGGTGAATGGTCGGGCGATAAGCATGTTCGCTTGTTCAACCGCACAAAAATAAAATGGAACGATGCGGCAGTGCACGAAAGTCTTTTATTACCTGCCGGTGCTCAAACAAAATTGCTGAAAGGAAATATCCTCCATCACACCAGTAACAGCATCGACGATCATATCAACAAAACGATCGCTTATGCAAAGCTAAATGCGGAGAAATATTTCAAACAAAATAAGCAGGCTAGTTTTTTTAAGTTGCGTTTGGCACCACCTTTGACGTTCTTTCAGCATTACTTTTTGCGATTGGGTTTTTTGGATGGCTGGGAAGGGTATTTTATCGCGAAGACAACGGCATGGTATACTTTTTTGAAGTATAGTTATTTGAGAGAAATGAACAAAAAACAAGCTTAATGGTTTAATTGCTTTTCGGAATTCAAGATCCGTTAAACAATTAAGCAATTAAACAGTTAAACAATTCGAGCGTGACCAACTTCATTCCCATATTCCCCCTCGCCATCGTTGCCTATCCCGGCGAAGCGCTGAACCTGCATATCTTTGAGCCAAGGTACAAGCAGCTCATCGATGAATGTTTTGCAGCAAAAAAACCTTTTGGTATTCCATCCGTAATAAAAGATAAATTGAGTGAGATGGGAACATTGATGCAGATCACAGAGGTCAGCAAAGTTTATGAGGATGGTAATATGGACATTAAGACCGAGGGCGTACAAGTGTTCCGCATTCTTGAAGTAGTGAACGAATTACCCGATAAATTATACAACGGCGCGATCGTAAGCTATCCTGAAAATGATATGATGGGTAAAAAATTTTTAATGCAAAAAGTGGTGAAGGGTATCAGGGAACTGCACAGGCTTTTGAAAATTAATAAAGAATTTAAAAAGCGGGATGAGGAACTATCCAGCTATGATGTGGCGCACCATGCCGGGCTTTCTATCCAACAGGAATATGAATTGCTTGAACTGATGCATGAAGTGCAACGACAAGAATATTTGAGGCGGCATATTGTAAAGGTATTGCCATTGCTTTCGGAAATGGAAACACTGAAGGAGAGGATAAAGTTGAATGGGCATTTTAGAGAATTGAGTTAATAGTCGTTAGTCTTTAGTCGGGAGTCTGTAGCCCGGCTGCCGACTAAAGACTCTGGACTAAAGACTAACACAATGAAAACACTCTGCTTAGATTTTGGGAACACGCGGTTGAAGGCGGCTATATTTTCGAACGATAGTTTCGAGGAAGAGTTCGTGCTGCCGGATGAAGGGTTGTTGGTTTTCATCGAAAAATTACTGGACATCCACAAACCGGCTAAATCCATTTTGTCTTCCGTTATCAATCATGATGCGGCGGTTGAAAGCTTGCTGGCGTCCAGGACAAAATTTCATAAGCTTTCACATCTTACCAGGGCAAATTTCACGATGCCGGTAGGTAAACCCGAGACGGTTGGCGCCGATCGGTTGGCCTTGTGCGCCGCCGCGGTTCATTTTTACCCCGGAAAAAATAACCTCGTGATCGGGATGGGCACCTGCATCACATACAACTTCATTAATCAGTATAATGAGTTCCTTGGCGGCAGCATCTCGCCGGGGATGGAAATGCGGTTCAAAGCCATGCATGGATTTACAGCAAAATTGCCCCTTGTTCATGCCGACCCGATTGCTATCGGGTGGAATTACCCTCTGATCGGCTACGACACCAAAACAAACTTGCAGAGCGGTGTTATTGCAGGCATTTCCTTTGAAATGGCCGGTTTTATTGATTCCTACGCCGCTAAGTATGAGAACTTTAACGTGGTTTTAACCGGCGGTGATACCCCCTATTTTGCCGGTCAACTTAAAAAGAAGATATTTGCCGACTATAATTTTTTATTTAAAGGCTTATATGCACTTAGCGAAACTAACAATGAATAAATTTTTACCCGTACTTTTTGTGGCTTGTGGCTTGCAATTGACGTCAAATGCTCAGGAAATCTCTCCTTACTCCCGATATGGTTTAGGTGATATTAGTCCCAATCGTAATATCTTATCCAGGGGCATGGGTGGCATCGCCGCCGGTGTGATGGACTATCAAAGCATCAACTTTACCAACCCCGCAGCGCTGGGTGGTATCTACAATACGATATTCGATATCGGAGCAGAGGCAGATTCGAGGACATTAAAGAGTTTCAATCCCGCAAAAAAATTCACTTCTAATAACGCGTTGTTTTCTTACCTGCAGTTAGGTTTTCCCCTTACTACTAAGAGGATGGAGAAAAAAGGGGTCAACTGGGGAATGACCTTTGGCTTAAAACCAGTTTCGAGGATAGATTATAATATCGAAAAACGGGAAAGATTGACCGGGGTCGACAGCGTGTTCACACTTTACAACGGAACGGGCGGCATCAACCAGATATTTGCAGGCACCGGTTTTCAGTTCACCGAAGGAACTGGCTTTTCTAAAAAGGTGTTTCGCGTCGGTGCCAACTTTGGATATATGTTTGGAACCAAGAATTACAATACAAAGATCATCCTGGTAAATGATACGGTTGACTATTACCGTTCTAATTCGGCTAACAACACACATTTCGGCGGATTATTCATCAATGGTGGTTTTCAGTTTGAAGACAGCGTAAGGATCGGCGGCAAGAAAGGTAATCTCAAATTGGGCCTCTACGGTAATTTTCAGCAAAGGGTCAACGCAAAACAAGATGTTGTTCGCGAAACATTCTCTTTCGACGCTAATGGCAATGCCTATCGTGTTGATAGTATTTATGAGCAGAAAAATGCCAAAGGCACGATCGTGTTTCCTTCGACTGTTGGTGTAGGATTTACTTACCAGGGGCCAAACTGGACATACGGTGCCGATTTTGAATTTACCAATTGGTCCAATTATACATTCTACAGGCAAACAGATGCGGTGCAAAACAGTTGGGTAGCAAGAGTTGGAACAGAATATTTTCCTGCAACAAAAAAGACCTCTGCAAAAAAATATTTCAGCTTTGTAAGATATAGAGCCGGTGCCTTCTATGGCCCCGACTATGTTAAAGTAACCGAAAGCAGGCCGAATTATGGTGTAACTTTAGGCGCTAGTTTCCCATTGACTCGTCGGGTAGGTTATGCGGGAGAATACGTTGTGCTGCATACTGGAGTGGAAATAGGCGGCCGCGGTACTAAAAATAGTGGTGTCAGCGAAAATCTTGTGAAATACAGCGTCGGCATTTCTATGAATGCAAAATGGTTCCAAAAACAAAAATATTATTAAGTATTAAAGTGCAGTTCACACAGCAATATAAAATTATCATTGCAGCCTTTGTCTCGGGCTGCTTTTTTTTGTCATCCTGCGAGAACAATCCCAAACTCGTGGATCAGCTCAACAGTAAAAGGCTCGGAGTTGAAGAGGCTAAGAATGTTGACATCAATTATACCCTCGGCGGAAGAGCGAAGGCAAAATTATTATCTCCGCTGATGTACCGGGTGCAGGATACATTGCCCTATGTTGAATTCCCCAAAAAGTTACACGTTGATTTTTATAACGACAGCTCTGCTGTAGATAGTAGGCTTGATGCTCTCTATGGCAAATACTATGAGTCGCAAAGCCGGGTGTTTTTAAGAGATAGCGTGAGGGTGATCAATATAAAAGGGGATACCTTGTATTGTAATGAACTATGGTGGGACAGGTCAAAGAAAGATCATGAATTCTATACCGACAAGGCCGTTCGCATACGAACAAAAACCCAGATCATCTATGGCACAGGCATGGATGCCCGGCAGGATTTCAAAGATTGGCATATCACTGTAGTCACCGGGTTTATCAACGTTCCATCCTCTCAGTTTCCTACTAATTAGATGCTCGTCATTCCGAAATGCTGTCAGCCTGAGCTTGTCGAAGGCGGCTTGTAATATAAGTACCGGCTTCGACAAGCTCAGCCTGACAGCTCAATATTTGGTCTATCATTATTCGATATTATTCGGAATCGGCTGAACAAATCCTTCTTTCATTTTGTTGTCTTAACTTCGGTCACTCAATCAAAAAAATATCTTTATGGAATATCGTCGTCTCGGAAGATCAGGCCTTCAGGTGAGCGTACTTTCCTTTGGTAGCTGGGTAAGTTTCAGCAAACAGATTAATGATAAGGTAGCAGATGAACTGATGGGCCTTGCCTATGATAATGGTATAAATTTTTTCGACAATGCAGAAGTGTATGCATTGGGTGAAAGTGAAAAGATGATGGGACGTGTGTTGAAAAAGAAGAAATGGGATCGCACTTCTTATACGGTATCATCAAAAGCGTTCTGGGGTTGGCGCGGAAAGGATAACAAACCCAATCAAACAGGATGTAGCCGTAAACATTTAATGGAAGCCTGTGCTGAGGCTTTGCAACGTTTGCAGGTAGATTACCTGGATATGTTTTTCTGCCATCGCCCGGATAAAAATACCCCCGTTGAAGAAACCGTTTGGGCGATGAACCATTTGATACAGCAGGGAAAAGTATTGTATTGGGGAACGAGCGAGTGGAGCGGGGTAGAGATCATGGAAGCGCATCGTGTGGCACAGCAATATCATTTGATCGGCCCAACGATGGAGCAACCGCAATACAATTTGTTTGAAAGGGATAAGGTGGAAAATGAGTTTCTCCAAATATTCAAAACTGTTGGTTTGGGTACAACCATTTGGAGCCCGCTTGCGTCAGGATTATTGAGTGGAAAATATAATGACGGCATTCCGAAAGACAGTCGCTTTGCCTTGCAGGGATTCGACTGGTTGAAAGATAAATGGGTATTGGATGACAAAGTAAAGAAAGTAAAAAAGCTGAGCGAACTGGCAAAAAAACTGGGCGTTACAACAGCAGCTTTGAGCATTGCATGGTGCATAAAGAACCCGAATGTAAGCACGGCTATTTTGGGCGCAACTAAGAAACAGCAATTGCTTGATAATTTGAAAGCACTTGATGTAGTTGCAAAACTTACGCCGGAAGTGATAGAGAAGATAGAAGCGATCATGAAGACAAAACCCGTGTTGCCCGAATTTTAATATGAAAGCGATCAGTCTTTACGGAATACCCAATTGTGATACGACGCAAAAAGCACTGCGTTGGCTCAAAGAGAAAAAGATCAGCGTGACATTTCGTGATTATAAGATCGAGGGCATCACAAAAGAAAAATTATTGGATTGGGGTAAAAAGAAAAGTTGGGAAACATTGTTGAATAAGAGGAGCACAACCTGGAGAAGTTTATCGGCTGATGAGCAGGAAAAGATCACTAATGAGCCTGCAGCGATAAAACTAATGATGGAACACAACAGCATCATTAAACGACCGGTCGTCGAGAATGGAGATCAACTGATCGTTGGTTTTAATGAAGAAGAATACAAAAAAGCTTTTAAATAAATATTTCATTAAAAAGAAACCCGAATCTTTGGAGTCTAAAGCTCCGCCAGCTGGCGGATTTGGGGTACAAAACAACAACTATGACACGTAACGCAACAGCCGTTTGGAACGGCACCGGAAAAGAAGGAACAGGCCATCTATCTACACAAAGCACGGTATTGGACAAAACTCAATACTCTTTTAATTCCCGCTTCGCAGAAGGTGTGGGTACCAATCCAGAGGAGTTGATAGCAGCTGCACATGCAGGTTGCTTTACCATGAAACTGAGTTTTGTATTGAATGCTGCAGGTTTTACTGCTGATGAGATTGAAACGAAGTGTGGAATTACTTTGGCTGATGGCGCTATCACCGAATCGCACCTCACAGTATCTGCAAAGGTTCCCGGTATAAACAAAGAACAATTTGACGCGGCGGTGGCTGATGCAAAAGCTAATTGCCCTGTTTCGAAATTGCTGAATACGAATATTACGCACGAAGCGACGTTGGCGTAAGGTTTAAGGGTTTAACGTTTAAAGGTTTAAGGGTTATGGAGCTTCCTTACCACAAAGAGCTCAACAACCCTTAAACCTTTAAACCCTTAAACGATGCTTTAATGCATCGCCTCCGACAGATCCAACTTTTTCTTTTTATTTCCTCTTACCATCAACACAAACGGCACGCAGATCAAAAAGCCAACGCCGAGGTAGAAGAACACATCCATATAAGAAAGTATTGCGGCTTGTTTGAATACCCTTAGATCAAGTGCATTGTATGTGCTCTTGAGTGCACTGCTTGCGTCTTTCCCATTTGCCATAAACATTTGTTTCATTCCCTGGATGTTTTGCTGTAGCAGGGGATCTGTCGTGCTTAACCTGCCCATGAGATTGCTCCAATGAACCGTATTCTGCCTGGACATGAACGTGGTGATCATAGCGATACCAAATGATCCGCCCAGCTGCCGCATCATCCCTGTAAATGCAGCTCCCTGTCCGATCTGCTGCCCCTTTAGTTTTGACAAAGAGAGCGCCGTAACGGGGATGAACAACAAGCCCAATGCGATACCACGAAATATCAACGGCCAGAAGAAATTCTCTGCGCTCGTGTTTGGTGTCATAATAGAATAACACCAAAACATGAATACGGAGAACATGATCATGCCCACGGCTACAAGGTATTGTTGAGGTACGCCGCGTTGTAATATCTTGGCGATAATAGGCATCATTACCGCAGTGGTCAAAGCCGCAGGCACCATCAACATACCGGCTTGCTCCGCCGTCCAGCCCAGGATCGACTGAACATATAATGGTATAATGAAAGTGGATCCATACAAGCCAAAACCCATGATAAAAGATAGCACTGTTCCGACCCGTAAGTTGCTATTTTTCAAAACCCGCAATTCCACGATCGGCTTGCGGAAAATAGTTTCGCGCCAAATAAAAAGATATAAACCAAAAAATGCAGCTACCGATAACCAGATGATCGTTGAACTATTGAACCAATCATCATCCTGCCCTTTTTCCAACACGTATTGCAAGGAACCAACGGTCAATGCTAATAAACCGATGCCCAGCCAATCGATATCTTTTGTGATACTTTTTTCGCCATATTTTGGACTACGAACGTACTGCAACGTTAGCAATGTTGCGATAACACCGATCGGGATATTGATGTAAAATATCAGCGGCCAGGAAAAATGTTCAACGATATATCCGCCCAGCGGTGGGCCCAGTGTTGGACCGACAATAACGCCCAACCCATAGATGGCTTGCGCCATACTTCTTTTTTCAACAGGATAACTTTCAGTAATGATCGTCTGTGATGTTACCAATAAAGCGCCACCGCCAAGACCTTGTAAAAAACGAAATAGTACTAATTCCCAAATACCAGAAGCATTACCACATAAAAAAGAACAAATGGTGAACATGATGATGGAAGCTGCAAAATAATTGCGTCGCCCAAATTGTTGCGATAGCCAACTCGTCATCGGAACGATGATCACATTACCCACGGCATAGGCAGTGATCACCCAGCCCACCTCTGTAAGTGTGGCTCCCAATGAACCCTGCATATCTTTCACTGCCACGTTAACGATGGTAGTATCCACTATCTCGAGCAACGCACAAAAGATCGCGGTGATCGTGATGATCACGCGGCGCGAGCCATATTCTACCAAAGATTCCATTTGTTGCATGTGATATTTTTAGGTTCCCGCAGATTACGCAGATCACGCTGATTTGATTCTGCGTTATCAGCGAGATCTGCGGGAAGCTTCTATTTTATATGTACATCCACAGACACATTCATCCCCGGCCTCAATTCCTTAACAAGCGAATCCGCATGATCCGTGAATTCGATCTTAACCGGTAAACGTTGCACCACTTTTACAAAGTTTCCACTTGCATTATCCGGCGGCAGCAATGCAAAGCGTGAACCCGTTGCCGGAGAAAAAGATGAAAGCGTAGCTTCAAAAGAATGGCCGGGAAATGCATCGGCATGAACCGTCACTTTTTGCCCGATTTTCATTTTTTCAAATTGTGTTTCTTTAAAATTGGCGATCACCCAGATGTCCTGGCTGATGACAATACTGAACAAAGCTTGTCCTGGTTGCACAAACTGGCCACTCTGTACATTTACTTTTGATACCATTCCACCTTCCTGCGCAACCACTACAGCATAAGAAAGATTCAATTTTGCTTCGGCCACTTCCACTTCACGTTGTTTGATAACAGAGCCTGCCACAGTTATTTGCGATGAAGTTGCATTGCTTTGCGAAGCCACCGCATTGGTTTGTTGTGACGCCTGGTTCTTTTGTTGTGTTAGGATATCAAGTTGACGTTCGGCCGTTTGCTTTGCGGCTAACGCTTGCTCATATTGTTGTTGTGTGATGGAATGATCTTTTATCAAATTGTTGTAACGTTCGTAATCCTGGGTAGTTCTCCATACACTTACTTTCGCGGCTTCTATCTGCGCATCAACAGTTGATATATTTGACCTGGAACTGGCGATATTGGCCCTTGATGCATTCGTTGTAGCTTCTGCTGCGCCCAAATTGCTTTGTGCTGTTGCCAATGCTGCTTCGGCCTGCATTACTTTTAAGCTAAGATCGCGATCATCTAATATGAGCAGTGTATCTCCCTTTTTCACCAGCTGGTTGTCTTTTACCCGCACTTCTTTTACATAACCGCCAACACGCGGTATCACCGGGCTGATATTGGCTTCAATCTGCGCATCATCAGTCTCTTCGTGCTTTTGAGCGTGCAGGTATTTGGAGTAGCCAAACCATCCGCCGGCGATGACGAGTAATATCAATACGATCAAAAAAACCTTGCTGCGTTTTTTTGGAGTGGCTACGGTTGTTTCTTCTTTTTCGTTGATGTTTTGTTCCATTACAATGATTTTTTCAGTTAGTTAATAACCCGGCTATCTGTAACAATTTATTATAAGCCAGGAATGAATCAGCTTTTGCGTTGGTCACACTTAATTTTGTTTGCAGCAACGCAACATCTGCATCGAGCAATTCAGTGGTTGTTGCTAAGGAGTTATCGTATTTGTTTTTTGTGATGCGATAATTCTCTGTTGCCTGGATCACAGCTTTCTCATACACCTGTATCTTTTTCTCACTAACAAGATAAGCCTGATAAGCCTGGTTTATCTGTAGCCTGATATTGTCGTCAAGCATGGCTTCGCTGATCTGCAACTGATCTACTTTTAATTGCGCCTGCTGTATCTTGGTTTTTGTTTTCCATAGAGACGACAGATCGTATTTGATACCAACACCAATATTGATCGCGTTGGTGATCGTCAAAAACTTTGGAATATCAGCAGCGATATATCCGCCCGTGAGTGCGATACTGGGATAGTAATTGCTTTTTGCGTTCTTTATTCCCAGCGCTGCGGCTTTTTTCCGGACTGACAATGCCTCTACATCCTTACGTCCCTTCAATGCATCTTGTTCATATTCTTCCAAGGTTTTGATCGATGTAGGCAGCGCCAGGCCTGCCCTGTCGGGGATCAGCTCGGTTTGTTCGGGCAAGCCCATCATCAGGTTCATGTTCACGCAGGCGATCTTGTAATTGCTTTGTGCATCGAGTAAAGACAATTCGATATTGGAAGTTTGCAACTCAGCTTTGAGCAGATCGTTCCTTGCAAGCAATCCGTTCTTTTCTAAATTGGTAAGATCTTTCACTCTTTGCTGCGATGTCTCGAGGTTTTCTTTTACCAGCGTTATCGCCTGGTGAGCCTTGTATAAATTGATGCAGGCATTGATGCTATTGAGAATAACCAACGAACGATCATTATCCGCATCCAACTTAACGGCTTGCTCCAAAAACTTTGCAGACTCGATCCCATATTTCAATTTGCCTGCGGTATACAATGGTAACGATACACTGGCGATGCCATAAAAAGCTTCCGATACTCGCGGAGGTTCGGAGTTGCTATTATTGTTGCCGCCGGTCTTCAGATCAATACCCGGCTTTACCGGAAGAAATAATCCTGCGCCGGTGATGCTTGCATCTGGCAATCTTCTTTCTCTTGCTTCGGTAATTGCAGTGGACGCTTCGATGATCTTTGAGCTATCACTTTTGAGTGACTTGCTATTCGCAAGCGTTAGATCAACGGCTTCTTTTAATGTGATGGTCCTGCTATTTTGTGCGATCGCAGTTCCTGTCAACAACAGAAAAAACGATGCAGCAAGCGTTGCCTTCAAAATCAGTTTATGCTTCATTGGTCAATAATTCTTTAAATAATGTTTTTATATGCACGCTGATCTTTCTTTTGAGCAACGTGTTGAATTCGTCATCAGGAAGAGATTGCAGGTTGTTGAACTCGCGGTAATAGTCTTTATACATCATGGTTTGCCAGACTGTTCCTACCAGCGTATTAAGCATCAGGATAAGATCCACGTTTTTCTTAAATGCGCCTTTCTTTTGCCCATCCTCGATCAGTTGTCCTACAAGTTCCGAATTGCGCATCTTCAACTGGTTGACTGCATGGATCACCGCGGGGTTCTTATTGATGAGTTGTTCAGTGATCATGATCTTATAGAAACATTCTTTTTGTGCGATCCTTTCCACGTGTTCCTCTACCAATACGTAGATCTTTTGCAACGGAGCAAGCGAATCGTCCTTTAAAAGGTCCTCGATCCTCATCTGCACCGTGCCGATCCTTACTTCAAAAATGGCCTCCATCAGCTGCTCCTTCGACCCGAAATAGTAAGAGATCATGGCCACGTTTATGCCGGCTTCTTCAGCGATATCCCTGACCGATGTCCCTTTATAACCCTTGTCAGCAAAGAGTTTCTCTGCCGTTTCAATGATCTGTAATTGTTTATCGTTGAATTTCATTTTTGAAGATTTCGGGTGCAAAGTTAAACAAACGTTTAATATTAATCAAACAATTGTTTAATTTTTTTTCAAAATCATGTCCGAGCCTGCCGCCAAGGTCCAAGCCTGCCGACAGGGTATCAGATTTCGTTCCAATTGTCCTAGTTTTGAAAAAACAACTAACACATGTCATTTCAAAACAAAACAGTGTTGATCACCGGCGCGTCACGCGGTATTGGAAAAGCGATAGGGTTGCGACTGGCAAGGGAGGGCGCCAACATCGTGATCGCCTCTAAAAGCGTGGAAGAAAATCCCAAGCTTGGGGGTACGATCTACTCTGCGGCGGAAGAAATGGAAAAGGCAGGTGGCAAAGCATTGGCAGTACAATGCGATATCCGCTTTGAGGACCAGGTTCAAAATGTTATAGATAAGGCAGTTGCAACTTTTGGAGGCATAGATATTTTGATCAACAACGCTTCAGCGATAAACCTGAATTCAACGGAGCAGGTAGAGCCCAAGCGCTATGACCTGATGTTTGACATTAACGTTCGAGGCACATTCATGGTCAGCAAGGCATGCATTCCCCATCTTAAAAAAGGAACCAATGCGCATATTTTAAATTTATCTCCGCCGATCAATATGGACATGAAATGGTTTTCGAAACACCTTGCTTACACTATGAGCAAATATGATATGACGATGATCGCCCTTGGCCTAGCAGCGGAATTAAAAAAATACAATATCGCAGCCAATACACTCTGGCCAAAAACAACCATCGCTACCGCCGCAGTACAAAATTTATTGGGTGGAGAAATGCTGATGAAGATGAGCCGCACGCCGGATATCATTGCAGAGTCGGCTTTTTACATCTTATCTAAATCTTCCACCGAATGTACCGGCAACAGCTTTATAGATGAAGACGTTATGGCAAAAGAAGGCATTACAGATCTCAGCCAATATTCCGTTGTGCCGGGAGCAACTTTGTACAACGACCTGTTTGTTTAAAATAATATTTTCGAGGCATAATCACGTACTGAAAATGAAAACACTCTATTTCCTCATTGCTGTTACCGTTACGGGTCTTCTGTTTTCCTGCAAAAAAACAAGTTCTTCAGGCGGCGGTGGTTGCCCGGCAGCCTCCACTGTTACCATTACAACAAATAGCCCGGTCATAGAAGGATGGCCGCTTTACCTTACAACAGCGGATGACATTTCGTTTTTATACAAATGGTCGGGCCCCAACAATTGGCTCATTGATTATAATTATCATTCCAGCACAGCATATCAACAGGGAAAATTAACTACCACTATGGCGGATGCCGGTGTGTACACGGTGCAAAGAAGGTATTCGGATGGCTGTCTTTTTGACGAAGGCACAACAACTGTTCAGATCATTCCTCCACCGCTGCCACCCTGTACTGTTACAAATAATACCAGCTCCTCCAATGTGATCGGCGTTGGGGGCGTAACCTATACCAACCTGTACTTCCAGGGCGGCGGCGGGATATACACGGTGCAGGGAGTAGGAGGAGGTCAAAGCATGACATTTCATTTTAATGGCAATACTGCGCCCAAGCCGGGCATCTATAAAACATCGGGTTATTTTGCAAATGACGAAACAACAGTGGGTGTTTATATTACTGCAAGCCCATATGATTTTATCAATACAAGTGGCCAGGATGTTTATGTAAATAAAGTAGGTACAAAAACCCAGGTATCATTTTGCAATTGCATATTTACTAATCCCTTAGGAAGTACTGTTATCAGAATATCCGCCAGGATAACTGAGCCATAAAACTCTTCAACGATTTGTTGACAAGCCCCTGTTAAAAAAGTCCTAAATACTTTTTTGTTTTGATGAGTGGTAACATATCATCCATCTTCCACGTCTAATTTCGTAGTGCACCATTTAGCCATGAGTGGTGTTTAACTCAACCAACCAAAAGTATAGCCATGATTAACAAGCCCCTGTGGATGCTTTGTGCATCCCTGTTTTTGCATACCGTTGCGACGGCGCAAACGAGCACCAAAAATTATAATACATCCCCTCCTCAATTCAAAGAACTCACTGCGAAGCGGATCACTGATCACGTTAAGATCGATGGTAAATTGGATGAGGCTTTGTGGAAGAATGCGCCGGAAGTAAATAAATTCATTGAGCTTCGGCCTACGCCATTCAAAAAAGAAAGCGATGCTAATTCCACTCATGTTTATGTGATGTATAACAATGAAGGGATATACATCGGTGGTGAATTGCAGGAAAGTTCAAAAGATAGTATTTCTTCTGAACTGATCGGCAGGGATGGATTCGGCAACAATGATTTTTTAGGAGTTGTATTCGACACTTACCAGGATAAATTAAATGCATTCGAATATTTTGTGACCCCGCTTGGCGAACAGATGGATGCAAAAGTATCTCCCAACAACAATGGCAACAGCGAAGACTTCAGTTGGAATGCTGTTTGGCAAAGCGCTGCTAAGATCAATGATCATGGATGGACATTTGAAATGTTCATTCCCTATTCGGCCATTCGGTTTGGTAATAAAAAAGTGCAGGACTGGGGTTTCAATGTTGTGCGGCGCAGACAAAAATGTGGCCAACAATTATTTTGGCAACCGATCGATCCCAACAAGAGCGGATTTCTTACGCAGGAAGGAACGCTCAGAGGTTTGGAAGACCTGAAACCGCCATTGCGCTTGCAGTTCTCGCCTTACTTCTCAGCTTATTATATCAGCGATGGTGCCGCTCCCGCGGGCGTAAGCAAAACAAAAACGCAGATCAATGGCGGCATGGATGTGAAATATGGTATCAACCAGGCTTTTACTTTAGATATGACCCTGATCCCGGATTTTGGCCAGGTACAAAGCGACAATAGGATATTGAACCTTTCTCCGTTTGAACAAAAATTCAATGAGAACAGGGCCTTCTTTACAGAAGGAACAGAATTGTTCAACAAGGGAAATCTTTTTTACAGCAGGCGCATCGGACTGGAGCCAAGCTATCGGAAAGATTTTAGTATCCCGTCAACAGATTCGGTCACAGAATATCCATCACAGGCAAAGATCGTTAATGCAACAAAGATCAGCGGTCGCACTCAAAAGGGTTTGGGTATTGGAATGCTTAATGCAATTACCAAACCTCAGCATGCGATCATCCTGAATAAGAGCACGGGCGAATATTACGAGATGGAAAATATGCCACTGACAAACTATAATATTCTCGTTCTTAACCAAAGTCTCAAACACAACAGTAGCGTTTCTCTTGTGAATACCAATGTGCTGAGAGAAGGTAAGGACAGAGATGCGAATGTAACTGCAGGCTTGTTTGATTTCTACGACAAAAAAAATATGTGGAACCTGGGAGGAAACGTAACGATCAGTAATATTTATAGTGGTGGCGGAGCTAAACCTACAACGGGATATGCACACAGTCTCTATTTTGGAAAAGTAAGCGGTCGTTTTAATTTCAATTTTTCGCAGGATTTTTCCAATAAGAAGTTTGATAAGAGTGACATGGGATATTTTACCAACAACAATAGTATCGACAATTCTTTTTGGATGGGATATAACTGGACAAAGCCGAAAGGCTGGTTCAATAACCTTTACCTAAATTTCAATTCTTATTATAGTCGCCTTGTTAGTCCCATCGATGTGTACAAAGGTGATGGACGGATGTTTGAAAATGCCGGAGGTAACGTTAACCTAAACGGGCAATTAAAAAAACTATGGTTTGTGGGAGCCAGTTTCAATTGGGGAACAGACTACAATGATTTTTATGAGCCCAGAGATTTTGGAAGAGTGTTTCATAATAAAGGAAATTTTGGTGTGAATGTTTGGTGGAACAGCAACCAGGCAAAGAAATTATCATGGGGTGGTAGCTTGTTTACCGGCCAAGGCGGCGTGTTCAGGCGTACGAGTTTGGACTATAGTCTTTTCGGTAAGATTCGTTTCAGCAGTAAGTTTTCTGTAGATCATTCAATAAACGTGAGCAATGCCTGGAACCAGCCGGGCTGGGCGGCTAACATGTATGATGCACTTGGCAGAGGGCCGATGTTTGATACCATTATTTTCTCAAGAAGGAACGTGATCAGCACGGAGAACATATTGAACTTCAAATATAATTTCTCCAATAAAATGGGACTTACATTAAGGTTAAGACATTACTGGAGCAAGGTGGATCCTAAACAGTTTTACCAGTTGAATGTTGCAGGAGATCTTGTAACGCCAACGAATCCATTCACTCAAAACGTGAATCAGAACTACAATTATTTTAGCACCGATATGTTATTTACCTGGGAATTTGCCCGTGGCAGCTTCATCAATGTAGCCTGGAAGGATCTGTCTGAATCGTTCGGCAACCAGTTTGAAAAGAATTATGTGAAAAACCTAACTAATATCACGAGCCGCCCGCAAACGAATAGTTTTTCTGTGAAGGTGATCTACTTCCTGGATTATCTTACGGCGAAGAATAAGTTGAAAAAGAAAGGCTAAGTAAAAATTCAAAAGTAAAAAGTCAAAAATCAAGACGGCGGTCCCTTTTTGATTTTTGACTTTTTACTTAGGTAGCTATCGATTCACTACTCCCTACTTAAGCATTGCAGCCGGCACCGGCTTCTCCAATAAATACTTATAAATGAATTTTGTCTTCAGGTTCTGAAAATGCAATCCTTTGTTACCACCCCATCCATGTCTGCCGCCGCTGTATTCCATGAATTCAAAATCTTTTTTGAGGTCCTGTAATTTGCTGATGAATTGGATGCTGTTTTGAATATGCACATTGTCATCAATAACGCCATGAACGATCTGCAGCATTCCTTTGTATTTATCCGCCCATGTCAATACCGAGCTTGATTTATAACCATCAGCATCGTTTGCTGGCGTGCCCATATAGCGTTCTGTATAATGCGTATCATATAAGCGCCAATCGGTAACACTGCCACCCGCCATACCGTGCGTGAATACATCGCTTGCATAAGTGAGCGCATAACAACTCATGTATCCACCATAACTGAATCCGGTGATGCAAATCTTTGAAGCGTCGGCGCTTCCGTTGGCGATAAGCCATTTTACCATCGTTGTGTAATCTTTCATTTCCCAGTACCCAAGATTGTGATACATGTAGTTCACGCCTTCTTTACCAAACTGGCCGCTGGCACGATGATCCATCGTTACTTGTATCAAACCTTCTTTTGCATACCATTGCTGGTTTCCACCAAGTGAATAAGTATCCCAAACCGTCCCAGCATTTGGCCCACCATAAACAGAGATCAATACAGGATACTTTTTATCCTTATCCATATTGACTGGCCAGGTTATTTTCATCGGAAGATCATAAAGGCCATCATCGCTTTTTACGCGGATCAATTCTGTTTTGGCGAGATTATAATTATCAAATTGTTCTCCTTTGCTATCGCCGATCTCTTTAATGATCTTGCCCTTGTTGCTTACTAATGTCATTCTGGCCGGCGTAGAAGAATTGGAATAAGTGCTGATAAAATAAGAACCACCGGGAGAGAGGTTGATATTGGCATGATTGTAATCTCCAAAACTCAGGCGCTGCAAATTTTTACCATTCATGTCAACACGATAAAAATCTGTTCTTGCTGTATTTTCTCTGCTTCTTGCGGTGAAATAAACGATCTTATTTTTCTCATCGATCCTGGTAATGTTCAGCACAGTGAATTTTCCGGAAGTGATAGGATTGATCTCGCTACCATTTCCATCCATCAGGTAAAGATGGTTCCATCCCGTTTTGTCGCTTTCTAAAATAAAATTCTTGCTATCGCTCAATAGCGTGATGCGATTGTCATTATCCAGGTCGATCCATGTTTTTTGCCTTTCATTGTAAAGTAATTTTTTTGTACCGGTGGCTGGATCAACAGACCATAGCAACAGGTTATCCTGGAGACGGTTCATCCATTGCACCCACAATGCACTCCCATCATTGCTCCAGTATGGCGCACCAAAATATTGATCATCTTTTTCATTGAAATCAGCCCACACGATATTGCCACCTTCCGGCGCAACGATACCGATCTTTACTGTTGGATTGGGATCGCCAACCTTTGGATAGCGCTCTTTTTCAACATAGCCGTGCAGCCCGGTTCCATCAGTGATGGTATAAACAGGTATCGGCGAATCATCTGTTCTAAAAAATGCAATGTGTTTGCTATCCGGGCTCCACCAGAAAGAGCGATAAGCAGAACGGCGTCCGAGGATCTCTTCCGTGTACACCCAACTGGCATAACCATTCAAGATTGTTTCACTTCCATCATTGGTGATCCTCGTTTCTTTTTTTGTAGCGAGCTCAATGGTATAGAGATCGTTGTTCTTTGTGTAGGCAACGTATTTTGCATCCGGGCTGATCGTAGGGGTGAATATTTTGAATGTATCATCGGTGAGCTTCGTTTCAACACCGCTAACTTTCACAAACACATCTCCGTTCCGCAGAAATGCAGCATCTTTTTCTGCTTTGTCATCCGGCTTAACCTCTTCGTCCGTAGCTTCTTTTTCTACTCCAGTTTTGCAATCGATGATATAATTCTTGCCATCTCTTTTTAAGATAAAATGACTGTCATCTACCCACCTGCTCACTGAAGGCAAGGAGTTGGTGATGCCTTTGAAATTAGATTTGAAATACTGGTCGTCGGTAAGGTCTTTCTTTTGAGCCAGTGCCGAAAAACCTCCCGCTAATAATAAAATGAAAAGAGCTGACCTCTTTGTAAATCTTGTCATATTGCTTGAGTTTAGAATTTGGCAGACAAGATAGTTTTTTTGGGGAGAAGGGGAATCGAGAATTTGATGAGTGGAATCGCTGATTTAAACGATTGAGGATGATTTCGCTGATGGAGATTTTCGATACGCGTCTGTATAATATATGGAATTTTCCTAAAGCCAAATTTTTGCGAAGCAAAAATAATCTGCGGAATCAGCGCAATCTTTTAAATCAGCGATTTTCTCCCTTTAATCATCATTTTTTTCCGGCCTCATCATTGGGAAGAACAGCACATCCTGTATCGAATGTTGATTTGTAAGTAGCATACATATCCTGTCGATCCCAAATCCTATTCCGCTTGTTGGCGGCATTCCATATTCCAGTGCACGTAAGAAATCGTGATCAATGAACATGGCTTCGTCATCGCCACGTTCCATCAGTTTCACCTGCTCTTCAAAGCGCTCTCTTTGTTCGAGCGGGTCATTCAATTCGCTATAGGCATTGGCGATCTCTTTGCCGTTGCACATGAGCTCAAAACGCTCTACCAGTCCGGGTTTACAGCGATGCTTTTTTGTAAGCGGGCTCATCTCCACCGGGTAGTCAATGATGAATGTGGGTTGAATATAGTTGCCCTCGCATTTTTCGCTGAATAGTTCGTCGATAAGTTTGCCCTTCCCCATCTTTTCATCAACGTGGATGTGTAATTGGCGACAAACATCGCGGATGCCAGCCTCATCCATTTCGCTGATATCAAAACCGGTAAATTCTTTTATCGCATCATACATCGTCACTCGCTTGTATGGAGCTTTGAAATCAATTTCTTTGTCACCTACCGTAACCTTGCTTGTACCATTTGTTGCTACCGCTGCCTTCTCCAACATGAGTTCTGTTGTTTCCATCATCCATTCATAATCTTTATAAGCAACATAGAATTCCAATACGGTGAACTCGGGGTTGTGCGTGCGGTCCATTCCTTCATTCCTGAAATTCCTGCTGAACTCATATACCCACTCAAAACCACCAACGATCAATCTCTTTAAATACAATTCATTTGCTATACGCAAATACATCGGTATGTCAAGCGCATTATGATGTGTACCAAAAGGTCTTGCTGCGGCACCGCCGGGGATGCTCTGCAATACGGGCGTATCCACTTCCAACGCACCGCGTTCGTTAAGGAACTCACGAATGGCATTCATCATCTTTGTGCGCTTAATGAATACTTCTTTTACGGCAGGATTCACGATAAGATCGGCATAGCGCTGGCGATAACGGAATTCGGGATCAGTGACCTCATCAAAAGCTTCGCCGTCTTTTTCTTTAACAATAGGTAAGGGGCGTAATGATTTGGTAAGTATGGTAAACTCTTTTACATGGATCGAAGTCTCGCCGGTCTTGGTGGTAAATATATATCCTTTCACACCGATGATGTCGCCGATATCGATCATTTTTTTCCAAACCGTTTGATACATTGTTTTATCATCGCCTGCACAGATGTCATCCTGCTTCACGTAGATCTGGATCTTTCCAACACTATCCTGCAATACGGCAAAATTTGCCTTACCCATATCCCTCACGCTCATCACGCGGCCGGCAACACAAACATCAATAGGTTGAGAATTATCTTCTGCCCAAAGTTTTTTTATTTGTGTTGAAGTATGTGTTACGGGGTATAATGCTGCGGGATAGGCATCGATGCCCATTTTGGTCAATTCTGCCAGTTTCTCCCTGCGGATGATCTCTTGTTCTGATAAATGTTGCGCACTCATGCCTTATAGAAAATTTTTGCAAAGATACCGGATGCAGCGGATTTGCCCATTTGCGAGTGAAAACTATAATTTGGCAGGAATCTTGCCTATATTTAATGACCAACAAAAGATCAAAAAATGAAAAAACTCCTAACTGCAATATCCATCGCTTTTCTATTTTATGGTTGTGGCTCAACAATGAATTTACCTTCACTTGGTGGCGTTACGCAAGGTGAAGCTGCGCAGGGCATCAGGGAAGCATTGGGACAGGGCCTGGCAAAAGCAGTATTGCAATTGAACAGGGAAGATGGATTCTTTAAGGATGCGTTTTATAAGATACTGCTTCCGCCGGATGCAAAAAAGATCGAAAATACATTGAGGGATCTCGGTTTGGGTAAAATGGTGGACAAGGCGATCCTGCAGATCAACCGTGGCGCAGAAGATGCTGCCGGCTACGCTAAACCAATTTTTGTGGATGCGATCAAGAGTATGACGCTCAATGATGCCATCGGGCTGGTGAAGAACGGGGATACCAGCGCCACACATTTTTTTCGGGTGAAAACAACAGACAAACTGATCGCTGCGTTTTTGCCGGTGATCATCACATCATTGAATAAAGTGGAAGCCACAAAATATTATGGCGATATCGTTGATCGTTACAATAATTTTCCAACAACCTTTAAAAAATTAAATCCTGATCTTCCGGGGTATGTTACGGGCAAAGCTGTTGAAGCATTGTTTGACCTGGTAGGAAAAGAAGAACTTAATATCCGGACAAACTTTGCTGCAAGAACGACAGATATTTTGAAAAAGGTGTTTGGAAGTGTAATCAGATAGTTGACGTCGGTGGGTCACCCCAGAAGGGTGGCTCACCGCTCCTTTATGACAAATCATTTTATTTCAGCCGGCGCTAAATAAGCGGTGAGCCACCCTTCTGGGGTGACTCACCGAAAAAAATCATTCGCGGCCTTTACTCCATTGTCATAGAGGGCCTTTTTATCCTGCAGCCTTGTCTTTTTTATTTTAGGAGAAATATTTCCCTGGTTTACATACACCGTCCTTCCTTTTTCATTTTCGAGTCCCGGATATTTGCGGCTAAGCGTTTCCATGAGCAGGTTTGAAAATGCGGCAAGGTATTCCGAGAACTTGTTGATGTCGTAGGCAGGGATATTGATGCTGTTGTGGTTCAATGAGTCGATCTGTTGTGATCGCTCAAGTTTTATCCCGATCGTTCTTGGATTGAATTTTACTTTATCACATAATAAGGGATTGAGGCAGCCGACATCGCAACTATCAAACATACTGATAGGATAATTGCAGAGCATGCCTCCATCTACATAATAATTAATGAACAAAACAGAATCGCCCTTTTTTACTTTTTGCAGATGATCATCCAGTGCAACCGGCTCAAAATATAAAGGAATGCCGCTGCTGATACGTACCGCTAGTGCAACCGGCATATCGGGTGAATTTTCATAAGAAAATATTTCGAGTCGTTGTTTGCTGAGGTTGGTTCCGGTGCAATAAAAATCCTTGAAGCGGTCACTTTTCAAATGCAACTTATGCAGATCACCGAAAGTTAAGCTGGGGTTATTTGTTTTGCGATCAACGAGACGCATCAGCCAAAGCTCAAACGCAGCGCCTTTATAAATACCAAAATCATTTTTTATCCTTGCGTATTTCCCGATCAAACCGCCGCTGCCATCGTTGAATTTTTGTAGCGGCAATTCCATCATTATGTTGTCGATCTCGGCCGCCTGGTAGCCCAAACTTACCAACAGGCCTGCAACAGAACCAGCAGAAGATCCACCAACCTTTTCTATCTGTTGTAATATTCCTTTTTCTTCCATCACACGCAACACGCCTGCATAGGCAAGTCCGCGTATGCCACCGCCTTCGAGCACGAGATTTTTATAATCGTATTTGCTTTGAGCAAAACAAAAAGAGGGGAAGAGTAGTAATACAAGCAGTTTTTTCACCCAGTGAAAATAGAAACTTATCGCAGTAGCAAAAGTTAAAGATCAATTAATTTGTGTGCATTTGCCCCCATCCCCTAAAGGCGGAGCTATTTGAGGTGCCTAAATCTATTCGAAATCAATAAATATCGGAAACAAAAGCACTTGAATTAAATTGAAAACGTTGAATAACTCCCCTTTAGGGGATGGGGGCAATTTTAATCATCTGCCAGCAATACCTGCCAGGCCTCATGAACCTTGCCTGTGTCAAGCAACTCTTTTGCATAGCGTTGTAATTCTATGTCCATCTCATCGGGGTTGATGGAATAGTATTGAATGATGGTCTTCAATTTATCATCATTAAATGTGGGATCAACAAAGGGCATCTCATGTACATTGGCCAGTTGCCCTAAATTATTTCCGGTAAGGATCTTACTATTGCGAATGTCTTCAGGCAGTGCATCTACACCAATACCAAGCTGCATATTAGGCTTGGCAACTTTAAATAAATTACTTTCATCCACTTTGCAATACCAATCTCCACCCAATCTTGCCACATGGTGCAATTTGGTTTGATCGATCATGTTGTTTGCGTCGAGGATGCTTTCATCGATATGCATTACCATCACTTCCGCGATGATCAGGTTGCCCGCGCCGCCTTCCGTGCCCAGGGGTTTTACTTCAAGCACTTTGCATTCCAGTTTCACCTTGCTTTCTCTAACCATGGGAGGCTTCACGATCGTGGCGGACTGCATGGTAAATCCGGCCTTCTCAAACTCATTCACTTCTTTGCCAAACTCGCAACTGGTGAGGCTTGTCTGCTGCACCATATCATAGTCAACGATATTGATCGTCACTTCTGGCACTTCAAGAATATTTTCCAGGCTGTGTTTAGTCGTATTGTCTCTAAGTCTTCTCGCAGGTGAAAAAACAACGACCGGTGGATTGGAAGAAAACAAATTAAAAAAGCTAAAGGGGCTGAGATTGATGATACCATCTTTACTTATTGTGGATGCAAAACATATCGGTCGCGGTGCAATTGCGTGTTGCAGATAGTTTTGGACTTCGCTGGTCTTTAGATCTTTTAGATTAAGTATCATAGATGCCGTTCTATATTTTCTTCAAAGCTAATATTGAAAAATCACTCTCATCTTTCACAATAGTATTACTCAACTTACCCAACCCATCGATCTCCATTTCAACAACGTCGCCTTCTTTCAACCATTGTTCCTGGTAATTCGGATCATTTAATTTGCCCGTTCCATTCAACTCCAAAAAGCAGCCGGTACCAACTGTTCCGCTACCGATGATATCGCCGGGCATCAGGTTAACACCATAGCTGCAGCGCTCGATGATCTCCGCAAAGGTCCAATCCATATCAGCCAGGTTACCCTGGCTAACCTGCACGCCATTCACCGAACACTTCATATTAAGGTTCCATGCCTTGCCAATATGACCTTCTTTACAAGGCACTTCATATTGTTGCAATTCATCTAATGTTACCAGTACCGGGCCGATGACGGTAGAAAAATCTTTTCCTTTTGCCGGTCCGAGATTCAGCAGCATTTCTTCCATCTGCAATTTTCTTGCGCTCATATCATTCATGATCATCAGGCCGCCGATGTATTCATCTGCTTCGGCAGCAGTAATATTTCTTCCCGGCTTGCAGATAACGATCGCCGCTTCCAACTCGAAGTCCAATTTTTCAAAATGATCGGGCATGCATACGATATCGCCGGGCCCCTGGATGCTGTTGTGGTTGGTGAAATAAAATATGGGGTATTGGTCGAACTCAGGGATCATATCCACCTTGCGGTTGCGCCTCGCGGCGGCTACATGTTGCCGAAAGGCATATCCGTCTCTGCAGCTGGTGGGATGGGGCACGGGCGCCAGCAATTCAACCTCCGATAACGGTATGGCAACCGCGTTCCTCACCGAGCCTTCTTTTAACCTGTTTTCCAGTGTCAGGGTCATTGGCATCACGTCTTCCCAATAATTGAGGAACATGGCCATGCTGATGGGCATATCCGGGTGTAAACTGTCCGTTGGGTATAGGTTGTCGTTCACCACCATACCCAATTGATCGTGACCCTCATTTAAATAGGTAACTAACTGCATAAGTTGTAATTTGGAAGTCAAAAATAGCTAATTAAATATTGCATAAATATTATTAACAGATTGCTATTTTTTAGCCCGAATTGCTAATTTTGCTACGGAACATTACTATTTAAGATGAAATTTGACAAGATCCATAATAAAGGACAGGCACAATTATTTAAGAACCATTACCTGGAGTACCTTACGAAGACACATCCGCTGGTGATCTGGGGATTGTACCTGCCGATCATTGCTTTAATGCTATATTATAGCAATGCCAGGTTGGAGTTAAGCGCATTGCGCATTGCACTAACCTTTTTGGGCGGGATGATATTCTGGTCATTATTTGAATACCTGATCCATCGTTTTGCCTTTCATTATTTTGCTGAGAGCGAAAAGGCCAAAAAGATCGTTTACATCATCCATGGCAATCACCACGAATACCCAAGGGATAAGGAACGCTTGTTCATGCCGCCGGTGCCGAGCCTGATCCTTGCTTCGACGATATTTACTCTGATATGGTTGTTGAGTGGAGTATTTGGCGCAAGCGATTATGCATTTGCCTTTTTTCCAGGATTTATGTTGGGATACCTGATCTACGGTTCAATGCACTATGCTATCCATGCATGGAACCCTCCTTTTAAATGGATGAAGCCGCTTTGGCGCAATCACCATTTGCATCATTATAAAAACACTGAACAAGGTTTTGGCGTTAGCTCAACTTTATGGGACCATGTTTTCGGTACCATGTTCAACCTGAAAAAAGAAAAAGACGATAAGGAGAAAGTGCAGGAGCTGATGTTTGATTAAACAGTTACCATTTTTCATCTTCACTGATATCATTGTCCCGCTGACTAAATTGTTGGCGGGATTTTATTTTCTGTTCCTGCCTTTCTATGATGAGTAGTGAAATGATCTTTCCTGCATCTTCGTCGCTGTACTGGTGCAAGAGGCCTTTCAGTTTTTGTTCATTAACGTCGATGCGATATAAATAACCAACTAGTTTTTCAAAATCATTTTTGATCAAATGGTTGATGTGTTCGGCTAATAATCTTTGCAGCTCTTCATAAGATATCTTCTCCGGCAACGCTATCGCCAGGTCCTTATTTAATCCTTCTGTTAATTCGTTTGTATCCATTTGTATTTCGTTGTTGCCCCCATCCCCTAAAGGGGTGTAAAGAACCGCTGCTTTATCAATCTGCGAAATCATCCTCAATCGCTTAATCAGCGATTTTCCTTTATTTCTCAGCAATCCCCATTCCGAACAAAGCAAAATCATACTTAACCGGATCATCCTTATCTAATGTACGCAAATATCCCATGAGTTCTATCGCTGCTTTCCAATCGGATTGTTCTCTTTGCAGCAGGCTGAAATGCTTTGCGATCCTGGCCACGTGCACATCCAGCGGACAAATGAGTTGTGAAGGGGATATATTTTTCCAGATGCCGAAGTCTACGCCTTTGTTGTCGCGGCGCACCATCCAGCGTAGAAACATATTCAGCCTTTTACAGGATGAATTCTTCTCCGGTGACGCAATATGCTTCATGGTTCTTAGTGGTACATCGGGCAAAGAGAAGAAATAGTTGTAAAAGCCTTTTAATCCATTCTCAACCGATTCATCTTTTTTATCCATCCATTTTGTGAAGGCGGTTTCAAGTGTATCATGGATAGAATAGTGGTAACGAAAAAACTCAATGAAGTATAAAAGGTCAGTAGCGTTGAAAGTGCGGTGCTTGAAGTGCAATAGTTTTTTTAACGCTTCTGGACCGGCATTCATGCAAAATTCATGGGGAACATTATCCATGAGTTGCAACAATTCCCTGCTCTTGTTGATGATGGTTGTGCGATTGCCCCAGGAAAATATCGCCGCAAAAAATCCGGCGATCTCAATATCCTGTTGCTTTGAAAATTGATGTGGAATTGAAATGGGATCATCTTTGATGAACGCAGGCTGATTGTATAATTTAACCTTTTCGTCGAGAAGTATCTTTAACTCCGCACTAAACATGCTTATCTTTTTTGAGTAGCGCACCAATGGCGATCAATACCCAGATAATATTTACGATCATCGAAGGATAGGCATGATGCACCAGGGTGTTAACGGTAAAGAAAATGCCGCCCAGTAAATTGCTGATGATATAAATCGCCGAAGAACTTTTTAATCTGCCGGTGATATTTAAACCGTAAGCTCCAACTATTAACACAGCACCGATCCAACCTATTGTTTCAACAAAATAATTCATTCTTTAACCAATTGCTTGTTTCAGATCTTCCACTAGGTCATCTGCATCTTCAATGCCAATGCTTAATCTTATTAGTCCATCAGACAGGCCATTCTTAATTCTTTCTTCCCTCGGAATGCTGGCGTGCGTCATGCTTGCAGGATGATTGATAAGGGACTCCACGCCGCCGAGACTTTCAGCCAGTGAAAATAATTTTGTGGAGGATAGCACTTTGGTGGCCGCTTCGATGCTATTATCCTTTAGCGTAAAACTCATCATGCCGCCGAAGGCTCGCATTTGTAATTTTGCCGTATTGTATCCCGGATGATCCGGAAATCCGCACCAGTACACCTTATCAACGCTTGGATGCTTGCGTAAGAACTGTGCGATCACGTAGCCATTCTCGCAATGCTGCTTCATACGCACGTGAAGGGTTTTTATTCCCCTTAATACCAAAAAGCAATCCATCGGGCCCGGAACGGCACCACAACTTTTTTGGATGAAATATAATTTTTCTCTCAACGCTGCGTCATTCATGATCAATGCGCCCTGGATAACATCGCTATGGCCACCAAGATATTTTGTGGACGAATGCATTACGATATCTGCGCCAAGATCCAATGGGTTTTGCAGGTAAGGCGAAGCGAATGTATTGTCGACACAAAGTAATGCGCCGGCTTTTTTTGAGATGGCGGCAGCGGCACTAATATCCGTGATGTTCATCAATGGATTGGTGGGCGTTTCTACCCAGATCAGTTTTGTGTTTGCCGTTACCGCGTTTTGAATATTGTCGGTATTGCTCGTATCAACATAAAGGAATTTGATTCCGTATTTCTCCCACACTTTGGTGAATAGGCGATAAGTTCCACCATACATATCGTTTCCAGCGATCACCTCATCACCCGGACCCAACAATTTAATAACGCTATCTGTTGCGGCAACGCCACTGCTGAATGCAAGCCCGAACTTGCCATTTTCGATAATGGCCAATGCATCTTCTAATGCTTTGCGTGTTGGGTTTTGACTGCGGGCGTATTCATAGCCCTTGTTCTTACCCGGCGCTTCCTGCACATAGGTGCTGGTTTGATAAATCGGCGTCATGATAGCGCCAGTGCTGGGATCGGGTTCTGCACCCGCATGGATGATTTTTGTAGCAAGCTTCATCGTTGTCTATTTGTTTATATTGAAAGAGATTGCAAAGGTACGTCCCTAATAAAAGAAAAGCGCTTCAAAGTATTTTACTCTAAGATCCCCTTCAGGGGGCGGAGGGGGTTATCACCTGCGCGGCACACAAATACCTCCAATCAAAATTATCGCCTTCATAAGCGGCTTTGGCTTCTATCTTTTTATCCAATACTTTCTTCGATAATATTTTTGCATTCACGAGTTTTCGTTTTGCTTCATGAATGTATTCCTGCATCGCAGCGTCTTCCATCCATGCCTTTTGCGGCGGTTCATAACCTACCTTATCGTTGCGCCATGCAATTTCACGTGGTAATTTTTTATCCATTGCTTCCCGCAAGAGCCACTTGGTCCACCCATCGTGTATCTTTAATTGTGCAGGAAGGGAGAAGACAAATTCTACCAACTCATGTTGTAAAAAAGGCAAACGAACTTCTACTCCATGCGCCATACTATTTCTGTCGGCAAAGCGCAACAATTCTTCAAGTCCCAACTCTACCGTGTTGAAGTAAAGAATATCATTCAACTTGGTGACGATAGGTTTATGAATACCTTCCCACTCGCGACCCGATTGTAACTTTACAAATTCGCGACTGATATCCGTATTCTTGATGGTTTGATGGTATTCATTTTTTTCCAGTTGGATAGCAGCATGAGCGGGAAGAAAAGCGGCCAATACATTTTTTATGTTCCAGCGAAATGGTTGATGATTTTTTTGAAGCGCCATTCTTTCTTTCTGCGCAGCGCCTAATTTATGTCGGCTCAACACCTCCTGCAGGTACCAATGAATGTAACGGGGGTAGCCGGCGAGTATCTCATCAGCGCCCTGCCCATCGAGTAAAACCTTTGTTCCTTGCGACTTTGCTATTTCAAACACCTTGAATTGAGAATAGATGCCGGACGATTGAAATGGCTCTTCCTGGTGGTAACACAGCTTTTCAAAATCCTTGATCAACTGATCTGCCGTAGGCCGCACTTTTATATTTTCTACAGAAAAATGATTGGCTACAAGATCAATGTATTTTGATTCGTCTTTTTCAAAACCAGGAAATACAGCCGAGAAAGTTTGCAGTTGACGGTCGGCAGTTTGCAGGGAAGTCACCGCTGAAACGATCGAGGAGCTGTCGAGTCCACCACTCAGTGAAGTGCCGAGCGAAACATCGCTGCGTAATCTTTTTTTAACAGCGTCGTTGAACAAGGCAGTGAAATGCTCGATGGCATCAGCTGCGTTGATATCGATCTTTACTTCTTTATTGATGCTCCAATATTTATTGATCTTTGACCTGGAAGTTGGGAGTTTGAATTGCAAAAAGTGCGCTGGCGGCAGGGAATAAATTTCTTCAAAGAAGGTCTGCTCCTTATCCATTGAATTCTGCACGTGACCGATAGTGAGATAATTCAATAATATCTTTTCATCAATGCGTTTCTCTATCCCAATTGCCCACAGTGCTTTCATCTCGCTGGCAAAGATGAAGTGCTCCTCATCCTGGTAATAATAAAAAGGCTTTTCACCAAAGCGATCTCTTGCGGCAAACAACTGTTGTTCTTTTTCATCCCATATCGCAAATGCAAACATGCCGTCGAATTGTTTCACGCAATCTTCTTTCCAGAGATCATAAGCAGCAAGAATAACTTCGGTATCAGAGCGGGAGGTGAACCGATAGCCGCGTTGTTGCAGCAATTTCCTGAGTTCAACATGATTATAGATCTCGCCGTTGTGCACGATCGTGTAGCGGTTGCTGAAGTGCATGGGTTGTGAAGCAGCAGGAGTAAGGTCGATGACCGCCAGTCGGCGACTACCCAAAAAAACGTTGCCTTCTGGATTGCCCCAGGCACCTTCGCCATCAGGACCGCGGTGTGCAATGGCTCCCGTCATTTTTTTCAGGAGATGGAGAGCTGATGAAGTTTTTAAGGCTTCAGCATCTTTACCCGATATTAAAATGCCGGCAATTCCACACATAGTGTAAATATCAGCAAAATTTTGCTAAGAGAAGATTTCACAGAGATTCACAAAGGTATTTTCACAAAGATGCACGGAGAGAACCCAAAAGTTTAGACAGCCTTTGTGTATCTCCGTGCATTCTTGCTGTATCTCTGTATAATAGTCTTAGTAAACAATAGGAAGAGAAACCCTCACATCATCCCAGGCAATATTCAAATTATACCCTGAAATGGTTTTATCAAAAGCCATCACAAATGCATCAAGCGATTCGTTTTGCTTTAACACCGGAATGTCAACACGCAACAGGTCCTTCTTTTCATCATATTTGAAGGAACCCCAGGTATCTGTTTCTTTATTGATGATGATGGTCCATTTGTCGGCATAAGGAAGACAGTATAAAGTATAGCGTCCCTTTTTCACCTTTTTACCGTTTATTCTCACCATCTTAAAAAACTCGATCTCAGTTGCTTCATTGGCTCCAAGTCGCCAAACCTTTCCGTATTCCACCAGGTCTCCAAAGATCACCCTGCCATTTTTCTGCGGGCGACTGTAAACAACTCTTGCCACTAAAGGGTCTGTGATCTTATCCTGTATCTTTTGAACAGGATATCCATTGGGGCAATAGCTCATATCCATCGGTGATTTATCCAGCGGCGGAAATTTAGTTTGCGAAACCGCGATCAGCGTAAAACAGGCGATAGCCGCTGTCAACAACAACTTTTTCATAAATATTTTTTTTCAAAGATAAAGCAATCAGTCTTTCAGCAGCTCCTGTAATTTATGAGTGGCAAAAAGCTTCAGTTCCGGAAAAAAGGAAATATAACATGAGCGCATGGCCTCAAGATTTTCACTGAAGATCTTAAAAGCGATCCCCGATTCCTGTAGGTAGGTGGCCCGGCGCTCTAGGCCCAGGAAGCTTCTATCTATCAGCCATTGCTCGCGATAGTTGAACAACCAATCCTGTGCCTTCATGTACGGAAATAGTTTTTGAAACCCTGTGGGTAATTCGCTGATATGATGCTCAATGATCGCATACACAGATGCGCTGAAGGCCCGCAATGCTGATGCGGATGCGAATTCGTTTTTATCATTGCCCAGGAAATGATCATATGCTACATCGGCAAAGGCGCCCGCATACAATCTATAATCTGCCCGGAAAAATTCTTTTAATTGTTTTGTGGCCGGATGCGTGTCCGTAAACTCGTCAATTGCCCGGTGCAGCCGAATGCCTTTTTGAATTCCCGGCGAAAAATCGAACTGCTTTTTCCCTTTAACAAAGTCACTGATCATATTGCCCACGGTTATTTCGGGTTGATGAAAAGAGAGCCATGCATGGGCGAGATAATTCATGCTGCAAACCTTTGTAAACTTTGCGGGTTTACCAAAAACTGTTTAGGAGGTTTAGAGGGTTTGGAATGTTTAGTGCTAAACCCTCTAAACTGCCTAAACCTTCTAAACCGTGAGAGAAACCTTGAGTGGAATTTAAATTCCTGCCATCTATAAAACCACTTTCACTTTTTAACATCGCCAATACCTTTTTTATGATTTCCTTAAGAAAAGAAATTAAAACCGCTACAGCACAGCATTTCAGCCACCAGATAAAGAATTTCATTGCTCATTCAGTTTGCCGCTCGTACCGGGATTAACCATGATTAACGTTCTTCCTCCCAATGTACTTGCGGCCGGCAACCGGCGCTACTACATTTGTTCTGTCAATCGCTGCAAGCCATAGCAGCATTTATTAAAACCAAAAAAGTATAGTTATGAAAAAGATCAAAACCACGCTGACAGCAATCGTAATGCTGGTGGCCGCCACCGCCTTCGCCAATGATGGCGACAATGTAACGTCCAAAGTAAGGGCCGCATTTCAACAAGATTTTTCCCGCGCAAGTAGTGTGAGTTGGAAAGTGAACAGCGATTTTTATTTCGCTACTTTCCAGCTAAACGGCGTTTCCGTTGATGCTGCTTATAATTCGGATGGGGAACTGGTTGGTACATCAAGAAAGATCGATGTTGACCAGGTGCCGCTGGCTGTTTCAATGGAGATCGCTAAGAAGTATAGCGGTTACACCGTTTCCTCCAAAGTGGCAGAATTGAATTTTGAAGGAGAAACGCGCTACTACATCGATGTTCAGGACAATGCCCAGGCTTTAACGCTCAAGTGCGCAAGCAATGGGGATCTAAGCGTAGTTAGTAAGACGAAAAAAGAGATCGTCAAAAGTTAAGAGCAATAAAGCCTCCCGTTATCGGGAGGCTTTATTTAATTCACCGCGTCTTTCATGGCTCGCCGATATAGTTTATAAGAATAAACGGTCGGAACAATTGTCATGATCAAAATAGCTGGAATGAAAATAAAAATCATCAGGCGTTCGCTAACGACCAAAGAGATCACTGCCAGCGCAATGCCACAGAAGAACCAGACCTTGCTCGCCAGGTGATGTGTTTTTCTCCAGTTCTCTTCATTTTCCAAAGCCCAGGGCAGGCGAAATCCCGCAAAATAATTTGGCTTGATGCTGTGCATGAGATTGCCCATATAAGCCAGGAACAAACTGATACCGCAAAACAGTAAGTTCATCCCTTCTACTTTTCCGTGCAGACACCAGTAAATAATAAGTATGCAAACGGCGCAAAGAAAGATCACCATTACAACAGCGATCTTCGCTAACACGCTTGACGTGGTTTCGGAATATTTTCTTTTGGGATCGAGTTTATAAATATTCCTCAGCAAAAAATACGTGCCAATGCCAATGGCCGAAAATAAGGCTGGCATAAAGATCATGCTCGACTTCGGTGAAAAATCATCAGGCTTACCATTCAGTCCAAAATGGGTTGGAACAATTGCCGGCAGGTCGTTCCATACGATCGCAAGATATATCCACGGTATCGCCATTACGATAAAAGGGAAGAGCACGATGAATAATTTTGACTGTTTCATATCGTTGTGTTTATTTCTTCTTTGTTTTAAATCCCACGAACCATTTCACGATCTCATCCATCACGGTAGTGTTGAGCGAATAATAAATGTATTGCCCTTCTTTAAGGGATTCCACCAGTCCTGCTTGTTTTAGCAGGTCGAGGTGATGCGAGATGCTGGGTTTGCTTATATGGAACTGATCGGCGATCTCGCCGGCTGTCAGGTCACCCTTTTTCAGCAATTCGAGTATCTCTCGCCGGGTTGGATCATTCAGTGCTTTGAAGAGGGCGTTCATGGTTAGATGATTGTATATTTAGACAAATATCTAAATAACTATTGACATTTGCAAATAAAATTTTGATGGGAGGAGAAAAATAATGCTGAGTGGAGCCGGGATTTGCCTGCGACAAATTGGTTTGCCACAGATTACACAGATTTACACGGAATTACCAAGGTGATTGCTTTTCATCCGTGTAAATCTGTGTAATCTGTGGCAAAGAAATTATCGCGAAGCGATCATCTCGCCGGTAACGGCACTACCGCCAAACTCTCATTCCCCGTTTCATTCACCGCCTGCACTGCGAAAAAATAATTGTCTTTGGAATAAGGCAGCCGCATTTCTGTTTCTGTGGTAAAGATCTTTCTTTGCCAGAATGCGCTGGTAGTTTCTCTTATTAAAACATAATAGCCTTTTACCTTCCCGATCGAAGGAGCCCTCCAGGTGAGATAAGTGGAATTGGTTAAGCGCCTCACTTCCATCTTTACAGAATCGGGAGTAGATGGCCCCTTGCTGAGATTAGCAAGGTTGACAAGATTGAGGCATGTATTCTTTCTTAAGTATTCAAAATCGATGTGTTGAGCAAGATCCCCATAGTCGACACCCTTTTCCGTTCTCACATCCTGGTGTTGGCGGGTGTAATTCTCATTCATCTCCGTAATGCGAACGGCAGCAAAGCCACGTTGCACATATGGTGTATGATCGCCGCCGCGCAAGAAGCGATCGTTGCGATAGATCAGTACCACTTGCAGATTATCAACATAACGCTCGCCCGTTTCTTTTACATAACGTGCAAGCTGCCGGGCCTTCCCATCATTCTCCAAACCAAGGTTACGGATGTTGACCGCATTTTTTTCTGTTTCAAAAGCAGGGAGGCCTTCACTAAAAACACGGATCCTGGTGTTGTCGATGATATTGGTCTCATTGCTGTTATTGCTGCCCATGATATCGTTGTTGAGCACGGCGGTAATGTTCCAATTTTCTTTCTTTGCCTTTTCGCTCATGAAGTTTGAACCCAACAAGCCTTGTTCTTCGCCGCTTACCGCCACAAAAATGATCGTTGCTGGAAAACCATGTTTGCTCATCACTCTTGCGCACTCCATCACCGCAGCCGTGCCACTGCCATCGTCATCTGCCCCCGGTGCGTCGCCGATGCTGTCGGTTGGACTCGAGCGCATATTATCCAAATGGCCGCTGATAATGAAGATCCGGTTATCGGAGGGATCGGTGCCCTTAAGTGTGGCAACCACATTTCCAAGAACGATCGTATGCGTTACCCTTTTTCCATCTGGCTCGAGGGTAGTGGTGTCTATCATGGCGCTAAGCCTGCCGCTCGATTGTGTGGCAAATTCATTGAAGCGTTTCAATACCCAGTTGCGTGCAGCACCGATGCCGCGTTTGGGATCGGTTTGAGTGCTTAAGGTATTTCTTGTGCCAAAGGCTACCATCGTATTTATGTACGAGCGCAACGAATCAGCAGACACTTCTTTGAGCATCGCATCAATTTCGGGATCACGCTGAATGATTGTTTGGGAAAATGAGATATTGGCAAACAATAAAAAGCTGAAAGAAAGGAAGAGTTTCATAAATTATTAATTCATAATTATCAATTCTTGATTATCATCACTTCTTCATTGCTTCCTTCACCCATTCCTCCAACTTGCCATCTTTATCCAGATCGATCACCTTCAAGAGCGCTTTATCCTTTTTAAGATCGCCGCCAAGGTTATAACAATTGATGACAGCTCTCATGCCTGCCATGTTACATTTTAATTCATCCGTACTGTAATTGTTCTGCAGGCAGTAACGTGCGTAACCGCCCATGAACACGGGTAGTAATTGTGCATTTTTATCGAAACTCTTCATTATGCTGGAAGCCATTGTGATGGTAACGGTGGGGCTGTTGACCAACCATGCAACCATATATGCATTTACCAATACGCGTTTTTTAGCGCCATCATCTGTTACCTGTGTTTTTTCGAGCCAGTCAGCCACCTTGATCAGATCAGGTTCTGACTTTACGAATTCTTCTTTGGTAGAAGGCAATTGCGGAATGGTAATGTCCTGCGCCGCCGCGATCGTAGCGATACTCAATGCGCAAACAAGTGCTAACCATATTTTTTTCATAAAGAGAATTTAGAATAAATGTAGCGAAAAGAGGGTTTAGATGGTTGAGGAGGTTTAGAAAGTTTAGTTGTGCATCCTAAACCCTCTAAACTTCCTCAACCTTCTAAACCAAATCATTCATTTTTATACACCACTCCATTCTTCATCACAAACCTCACCTTACTCATCACATGCAGGTCGGCAAGCGGATCGCCATCAACAGCAATGATATCAGCCAGCTTTCCTTTTTCGATCGAACCTAAAATATCGCTGATACCGATCAGGTCCGCGGCCTTAATGGTTGCTGCCTGTATGGTTTCTATTGCCGGCATACCAGCTTCATTCATGTACACAAATTCCATCCAGTTCTTTCCGTGCATGTACACACCGGCATCCGTTCCGAATGCAATGTTCACACCGGCTTTATAGGCTTTGCCAAAAGTGGCTTGTATCTGCGGGCCAACTGCCAGCGCCTTTGGTGTAACGAGATCGGGATAGTAGCCTGGTTTCTTTGCACTGTCTGCAACGCTTTTTCCTGCAACGATCGTTGGTACATAATAAGTGCCACGTTGCTTCATGAGTTGCATGATCTCATCGGTCATATAAGTTCCGTGTTCAATTGAATTCACTCCTGCCAACACCGCTCTTTTCATCGCTTCTGCGCCATGGCAATGAGCTGCTACTTTAAAACCATAATCGTGTGCCGCTGCTACGATGGCATTGATCTCTGCTTCGGTGAACTGTGGATTCTCTGCGCTCTTGGCAACACTCAACACGCCACCACTTGCGGTGATCTTTATCAGGTCGGAACCATCCTTGTATCGCTGGCGCACGGCTTTATAACATTCATCTGCCCCATTGGCCACGCCATCAACAGGACCCGGATCGCCCATTAAGTCTTTGCGATAGCCATTGGTTGGATCCGCATGCCCGCCTGTAGTGGCAATGCTTTTACCAGCAGTATATACTCTTGGCCCTTTTACAATTCCTTTGTTGATGGCATTGCGCAATGCGATATTCACTCCCGAACCACCAAGGTCCCTCACAGTGGTGAAACCCGACATTAATGTTGTTAGCGCAAAGCGTGTGCTCAAAAAAGCAACATCTGCAGTATTGCGGGTAAAACGATCTGCATATTCCGTTGGGCTGGTTTCCATTTCCAGGTGCACATGGCAATCCATGAGACCGGGCATCACGGTGTATTTTTTTAGATCGATTTGTTTATCATTTGCCCCTGCGTTGATATATCCTTTCTGAACGTCGGTTATTTTGTTGTTCTCGATGATCACCGTCATTTCATTTTGCACCGTACCTGATCTGGTATCTATTAAATGACCACACCACACATAAGTTTTTTGGGCAAAAAGAAATGAAGTGAATAAGCATAACGCTAAACTGAGGAAGGATCTCATGATGATAGTTTTGGAAAAGGAAGATACGGATTTAACCGTATAGACTTTCTCTGTCATTTCGACGAAGGCGAGATCTAAAAAGTTGTCTAAAATAGATTTCTCCTTTGTCGAAATGACAGACAGGAGCTGGTAAATGATCTTAATTTTTTTTATTTAGGCATATCAAATATCTTTTCATCGATCGTCACATTTAACTCAACAGTGTTGAACGTAGCTGTTTGAAAAGTTTCTCCGTCAATTTTTGAATCCCTTGTCATAAAGAATTTCAGTCCGCCGAATGTTTTGAGATTGGAGTACCATGTTTCAACGGTCGTCAGGGTTCCCCGCAGATCACGATCTACTGCTGACTTCAACAACACATTATCAGCAACACCGATGAAGTAGGTGGTCACCCTGCCATCATCTTTGCTGGTGAGTTTTATCTTCCACGCTTTTACCCCTTCTACAGTTTCTTGCCCCTGTAGTTCCGCCAGGTGACCACGAGCCTTGTAGTCCATAAGCGAATTGGCCAGTGAACATCCCGCTTTATAATCGATCAACTCCGTACCCGTAACTTCTTTTGGCGAGTTGATGCCGGCTAAAGCATTTTGGGTCCAGCCCTTACCGTCTTTATAAGCACGGATGATCGTGGTAGTGGGAGTTTCAATGTCGCTTCGCGACGCACGGTTGTTGATGGTTTGAATGGTCATGGGCAGGTCGACACCCTGCGTTGAGAATGTTGCGGTGAATTTGATGGTCTTTACTTTATTAAAGCTATCCAGCCCGCCCATATTATCTGCATATTTCTTGATGATCTCATCAGCCGTTTGTGCGCATGCGGAAACAAAAGAAAAACAGGCCGCAATGAAAAGAATTTTCTTCATAAAATATTTTTTTTCAGAACGAAATTAATAGAAAACATTCAGCCCTTGGATATGTATCGTCCTATTTCTTTTAAAGAATTCCAGGTAATAGTTTTGGAAGAGGAAGATACAAAATTTAACACCGAAGAATGAGAGATGGAGATAAATAAAAATCGCTGATTAATCGTTATTACGCAGATTTCGCAGATTAGATTTTCCGAAGGAAAATCTTTTGTCGAAGGCAAAAATCTGCGCAATCTGCGTAACCGTTTAAATCTGCGCTTTTTCTTATCCGCAAAAAAATGGCTCGTATATCACGAGCCATCTTTATCATAAAAACATTTTTATCTCCTTAATCTACCTTCCTTCCCTTCATCACCCTTGTGTTCACCTGGTATTTATCCTTTCCTGTTTTCTGGATCATCAGTTTTGGACGATCCCCAACGAAACGCATAAAATATATCTCACCATCATAAACGATCTTCCCTACCTGTGAAAGATTTGGATCGTAGGCGCTATACCGGTTGATCCACTGATCGGCAAAAAGACTGTATATCACATTGGCGGAAGCTCTTTCCGGTACTGTGAACCTGATACTTTTATTATCACCGGTCTCAAAAGATATATCCAGGGCATTGTTGAGTGCCTGTGTGCAAACTCCCAATGTGCCGGCTTTTAAAAGAATAATATTTACATATTTTCCGTTCTCGAATATTACTTTACCAGAGGTTACCTTGGCATCTCTTGCCGACAGTTCCCGCCTAAGCTCTACATCCTTGTCTACGTAAAACTGGAGCTTCTCAACCGGGATAGCTACTTCCTCAACCCTTTTACGGGTATCAACGGTGAAATAAGATTTTTGTAAAGTGTTGCAGGAAGAAACTGCAAGGACAAGAACAACAGAAAGCGTACTTAAATATTTCATTGGCTTAGATTTTATTAGTTTGTAAAATTAATGAACTTGGTTTTAATTAAAAGTTAATGCTATTTTAAATTGCCAGTACATGACGATTTTTATTGGTACATGATTCCGACAGCTCAATTACTTGAGCACTTTCCTTTATTCAAAAAGAATACCATGCATCTCGGCAAACTGTTAATTCCTTCCTAAATAGGCCTATTCAGCCCGTCTTCACACGATCGCTGCTTAAACTAAGCTGTAGGTGTGCTGTCTTATATCTATTAAATCACGTTTTAAAAATTAAAATCATGAAAAAGATATTTACAATGACATTAATTGCTGCAGGTTTAACCTTTGCGGCATCAGCACAAAACGGAAACGATCGTTATAACAGCCAAGGCGGTTACCAGGTAAATCAGCCTGACCAAAGCAGGAACGACCGTTATAACAACCAGGGTGGTTACCAGGTGAATCAACCTGCTGATAACAGGGGTTATAGCGACCGACAACAGTCAAATAACTATGGCTACAATGATCGCGGGTACAACGACCGCAGAGGCAACGGACAATACAACGATCGCAGGCAACGCATGGAAGACTATCGTCGCCAGCAGGAGTACGACCGTATGAACCAGGAATGCGATCAAAGAGAGCAGGTATACAGAAATGACCGTTCGCTTAACAGTTATGAAAGGAACAGAAGGATACAGGAAGTTGAATATGAAAGGCAGCAAAGGTCAAAATCATTCGGCAAGGGTGTGTTGGTAGGTGGAATAGCAGTTCTGTTGCTGGGTGCATTGTTATCACATTAAAAAATAGAACAATCGATAAAGAGGCCGTTTCAGTAGTAAAATACTGGAGCGGCTTTTTGTTTTGTAGGATATGGGGAGGAGTGATAGCAACCTATAAGGTTCCATGTCAGAGACATTCGAATAAAACAGTTGTTTGGAACCTTATAGGTTGTTATCATTTACTGCTCCACTTGAACCACTTAATACCCAATGTAGCAAAAACAGCGGTGTAACCAAACGTTAGCAATAAAGATATCGTATCATCCATGCTCCATAGATCGGGCCTTAGGCTTGAAGAAACAATATGTCTCACCACCCCGTACGGCGACCATCTCACAATCTTGGTCACCTCATCACCAAGCATGCCCAGTTCGCCAAACATGCCCACCATAATAAATGCAAAATAAACAAGGCGGCAGGTGGAGTTAACGGTCTCGGGATTTTTTATCAAGCCCACGATAACCTGGCCAATGCTCAGGTACAAGGCGCCGCCGGCAATAGCCGCACCTACGGCCATAATATAGCCGGCAGGAGTTACTGTTATCTTGTCTATATAAAACCCCGCAAAAAAAACGGCAAGTGTTACTATCAATATCATGGCCAGTTGCACGGCGAGCCTGCTGAACATGATCGACCATGACGATACCGGTGCAACCCTGAGGCGCTGAAATACACCCTTGTCACGATCGCGGGCGATGGAGTTGCTATAACCCATTAAGCCGATCGCGGTAAGTCCGATGGTGATGCAGTTACTTAAAACAAAAGCACCGCCGAGCTTTACTACCAATCCTTTCCAGGAAGCCAGTATGATCACCGGCACTAAAACAATAAGCACTACTGCGCGACGGTTGCGCCATTGAGTAGTAAGATCTGCACGCAGTAAAGAAATGATCGCTTTTGATGTTGTAGGTATGACGGTTTGCATAATGAGTTGAATTTTTTATGAACGAATGCTTTTACCGGTAAGGCCGATGAACACATCTTCTAAAGTTATTTTTCCTTTTCTTGATGCGGCAATGACCTCGGGATCATTCCTGTGTTTGTCGATCAAAGCCTGTGGCGTATCTGTAGTGATTACCCTGCCGTGGTCGATGATGGCGATGCGGTCGCATACCGCTTCTGCCTCTTCCATGGAATGTGTGGTGAGCAGAATTGCATGTCCATTAGTACGCAATTGTTCCATGCGCTCCCATAATTGGCGGCGCGACTGCGGGTCAAGTCCAGTAGTAGGTTCATCCAGTATCACCAGTTGTGGATCGTGCAGCAGGGCTATTGCCAGGGATACTCTTTGTTGTTGCCCGCCAGAAAGTGTTCCGAATTTTTTCTTTTCCGCATCGCTTAAATTGATAGCGCTAAGTATGCTACGCAATTTATCATCACTCATCTCTATGGCATGTATGCCCGCAAACAAACGAATGATCTCGCCCACATATAATTCAGGTTGAAAACTGGTTGACTGCAATTGCACACCCATATTGGCCCTTGCATGCAAAGGTTTTTCTTTGTTGTTGATACCGGCCACTAAGATGGTTCCTGATTGAGGTACCAGCAAGCCCTCCACGGCGCTGAGGGTACTCGTTTTTCCGGCGCCGTTGGGTCCCAATAATCCAAATATTTCTCCCGCCCTTACTTCAAAACCTACATCCTTCACGGCCTGGAAGGAGCCGTAAAAAACATTGAGGCCGGTTACTTTTAAGATGGGTTCGGTGTTGTTGGTATCCATGGTTGATGTTGATGGTGGAAGAAAGGGGATTATTGATGTAAAGGTAGGAGTTTGTTTTTTTTCTGTGTTGTAGCGCCCGGATACAATCCGGGAGAACTGGAGCGGCACAAGTGATCCCGCAAACTTACTTTCACTTAGTTGGACTCTTCGGGGAACACTTGCGCCAGAGGACACCTGTTCCGATGTCATTTCTTTATGCAGCCTTAGGAAAACATTTGCCAGAGCTGCGTATCATTTTTCCAATTCTCCATTTTGATTGAATTTTCTGCAAACATAGTGAATGACCGGCCCATCGGCTTCAAGATCCTTAATGCTATACTTTGAAAAGCCCTCTCCCTGTATCCACCAAAGGATAATAGTTGTGTCTGGGAGTAATACCCAAGTTGAATAGCTATTTCTGACAGCATCACTAATTTCAAAATAAATCCCTTGTTTAAGAAAATTATTATCAATTCGAAAATTGCAACCGCAAGAGTTCCGCATCAATCCTTTGAGGTCTTCAGCGTTCTTGAAAAATTGAGCGATCTGGTCAAACTGTTTCCATTGTTCAGGCGTGGTATTAAAATGTTCAATTACCTTGGAGTTAACAGATACATCATCTTCAAATTTTATTTTCAGTTTGCTACTTGGGTTTTCAAGCAAAAAATTCTTGATGAATGGAATACTTTGAACAGACTTAACCATGCCGTCACTTTTTTTAAGGATTGAATCTCGTGTGAACAGCGTATTATTTTTACATGAGAGATAGAGGTCGATGAGGACATTGGATAACATCGTGGAATCATGTAAAACGATTTGGTACGTTTCAAGCCTGTCGATGTACCCATCGGTTCTCCGGTATTCCATGGCGCTAAGAACCTGGTACTTTTTTTTTAATTTATCTATCTGGGGTTGAAATTGCGACGTGCTAATAGTGTTTATTTCATGATCACACTTGTCATCAAATATTTGATGAGCCAGCAATGGGATGATTCTATCTGTTCGGAACCAGCTTTTGCTGGAGGCTTGACCAGCAGGGAGTATTTCGGAAAAAATATTTGGTATCGCCGGATTATAGGATCTTGATGAACCAGTGGTCCATGGAATGCCAAATGGACGTTCTGCAGCTGTCCATTTGATCGCCTTATCCCGATAGTGAATGGTCGCTTCGAATGTCCCCCCACCATCTACTGCACCATCAGAGTATCCTTCATGCCCCACAGCACGCCGGATGGCATCCTGATAGTTGGCATAAACTGATAGCTGCTTTTTGACGAAATCGATCTGCTCCTTTGACCAATGCTCACGATTTTCTTTCACATAGCTGAAGATGGTATCAATGTGTTGTTTTATCCATTGTTCGTTATATCCAAAACTTTCAAATTGTAAGACCGAAAAATTTTGATCTTCTAATGCTTTTAAAAGAGTATTTATTTTTTCGATTGAAACGGCGCCTAGTTTTTCCCTAGTGTTTGTTTCATTTGGAGTCTCCTCACGCTTCTGCAACCTTTGGTAGGTTTGATATAAGGCGAAATCTTTGCCGTTGTTTATTAAAACATATTTGTATTGGTAGGATGAGTGAAGTCCCCAGGCTTTATCAAAGATGGTAATGCTATCGGGAAGAGATGCGAACGAAATTTTGCACAGCATCAGTAATATGGATAGGGTTATTTTATTAAATTGCTTCATGGGAGTGTGGTGGATACTAATGTAAGTTAGATTAGTAAATATTCAAAGAGGAATATGTTTATTGCTGAATAAAACGATACCGTACAAGAGTGCGACGCCACGAAAGCTCCATAGAATTCCCGTCGTTCGGTACATAAAAAATTTTACCTTCGCCCTCTACAAAAAACAACAAAATGACTAAAGGTCCCATCTCCAACTTCATCGAACACCACTACCGCCACTTCAACGCCGCAGCCCTAATGGATGCCGCCAAAGGATATGTAACCCATCTTGACGAAGGCGGCAAGATGATGATCACACTTGCGGGTGCGATGAGCACGGCCGAACTGGGACTTAGCCTCGCCGAGATGATCAGGCAGGATAAGGTGGCCATCATCAGTTGTACCGGCGCCAACCTCGAAGAAGATATCATGAACCTGGTGGCGCATAGCCATTATAAAAGAGTGCCCAACTACCGCGATCTTAGTCCGCAGGAAGAATGGGACCTGCTGGAAAATCATTTCAACAGGGTAACGGATACTTGTATTCCGGAAGAAGAAGCGTTCAGAAGATTGCAGCAGCATATCCATAAGATCTGGAAGGATGCCGATGATAAAGGCGAACGTTATTTTCCCCACGAGTACATGTATAAGATGTTGCTGAGTGGTGTGCTGGAACAATACTATGAGATCGATCCGGAAAACAGTTGGATGCTTGCCGCCGCCAAGAAAAATATCCCGATCGTTGTGCCCGGATGGGAAGACAGTACGATGGGAAATATCTTCGCTTCCTATATTATCAAGAATGAATTGAAGGCTACCACCATGAAGAGTGGAATTGAATACATGGTATGGCTGGCGGATTGGTATCGCAATAATTCTTCGGGCAAGGGCGTAGGCTTCTTCCAGATCGGTGGTGGTATTGCCGGCGATTTCCCGATATGCGTGGTGCCAATGATGTACCAGGACCTGGAGTGGCACGATGTTCCGTTCTGGAGTTATTTTTGCCAGGTATCTGATTCAACAACTTCTTATGGCTCGTATTCCGGTGCGGTGCCGAATGAAAAAATTACATGGGGTAAGTTAGATATTCATACGCCGAAGTTTATTGTGGAGAGTGATGCGACGATCGTGGCGCCGTTGATATTTGCATGGGTTCTCGGGTGGTAAAATTTCACGCAAAGACGCTAAGGAAGCACAAAAGCGCAAAAATAAAAGCCGCAAAATTCTTTGCGGCTTTTGTATTTAAACTTAGCGTCTTTGCGTGAAACCGCCAGACCTAAAACTTCTTTTCGTCTTTTGCTTTTTGCAATTCCTTCGCGTCTTTTAAAGGGCGGAACAGATTGACGAGGATGATCAGTTTTATTAACCAGCCACTAATTATCGCTTTAAGAATAGCTATGCCACCGTACGATACGTTGAGGTACACCAACATTGCCCAATAAGCAAAAAACAGGATGATGCCGATGACGATAGCGGTGTAGGGCTTATATTTTGTCCAGATGCCCAATAACACAAAACCTATTACAAATGGAGCAATGATCAAAAAAACTTCCATGGAAAAATCGACGCCGGCTATGGCGACGGCTATTACTTGCCATACCAATATTATAGCTGCAGACCAGAATAAAGCATTGCGGGCTTTCCTTACTCCCAACTCGTAGCCTTCCAATTCAATTTGTTTTATGTCGTCGTGGTATTCAGCGATTTGGTTTTGCTGAATTTCTTCGGGTGGATTGCCTTGGTTTGTTTCCATGCGATGATTTTTGAAACCCTAATATAATAAAAAGTTGACGAGGTTATCCCACAAAGACACAGAGGGCACAAAGAACTTATACAGTCTTTTTGCCCTCTGTGTCTTTGTTGGACTCTGTGGAACCCCTAGCGAGCTGTTGTTGGCAGCGGAATATCTCTCTTCAACATCTCATCCCTGTTCGCAATTTCCCAGGCTGTATTGAAGATCATGCGCACGCGTTTTTCATACAGGTCCCAATTTATTTTATCAATGGTATCTGTTGGTTGGTGGTAATCAGATTTCAACATGCCGTCGTAGAAAAATAAAATTGGAACACCCTTGCGTGCAAAATTATAGTGATCGCTGCGGAAATAGATCCTGTTAGGATCAGCAGGGTCGTCGAATTTATAGTCAAGCACCAGGTTTGTACCCTTTTTGTTTGCGGCTTCATTAATGACAGGAAGATCACTACTGAGCTTGTCGTGGCCAATCACGTACACATAGTTTAGCGTGTCGTCTGTTTTGCGTTCGGTGTCGATCCTTCCCACCATATCGGTATTGAGGTCGGCTGATGTTTTATCCAGTGGAAACACCGGGTGATCGCTGTAATACTCACTTCCCCACAATCCTTTTTCTTCTCCGCTAACCGTCATGAATATGATCGTGCGACGGGGGCGATGTCCTTCGGCAGCCGCCTTCGAAAATGCCGCCGCCATTTCAATCACAGCGCAGGTGCCGCTTCCATCATCATCGGCGCCATAGTAGATCTTACCATTGCGTTTGCCCAAATGATCGAAGTGGCCGGTTAAGAAAACGTATTCATCTTTTTTATCGGTGCCTTCAATAACGCCGAGCACATTGCTGGCATTGATAACGGTTCTTGATTTTTCAAACTTCAATTCCGTCTTTATTTTCTTTTCTATGCCCCATTGTTTATCAATAAGCATGCTTGCTTTTGTGATCTTTACCAGCGTATCCAAATTATCGCCGATGATCGTTTTTGCATAAGGCAGGGATACCTGAACAGCATTCATTTGTTTTGTTGCTGTATTCGGCCTTGGAAAATACACGCCTGTTTTCTTGCTATTGTCTACCTGGCGCTGGGGAAAGGTTTCCTGGGCGGGATTAATATAGATCGCTCCCACTGCACCTTTATCTGCAGCAATGGAGATCTTTTTACTCAGTCCCGGAAAACTCCATTCCGAACCACGGGTAGTTCCGGAGATAATGTACTTACCATCTTTCTTTGGTTCTCCTAAAAAGAATACCACCACTTTTCCTTTTACATCTAAGCCTTCATAGTCGCTGTACTTTGGATCATCAATGCCATAACCTACAAAGATTATTTTTTTGCCCTTGAACTTTCCTGTCTCATTTACATTCAGTGGAGCGATAAAATCTGTTCCGAATACGGCCGACTTACCGTCAATAGAAAATTCAGCGGTTTGCAGACTGTCTTGCCATAATGGATACAATTGCTGGTAGCCTTTTAATGCATCAGCAGATTTTAAACCCAAGGCCTTGAACTGCGATTCGATATAGGCTGCGGCTTTGCGCTGGCCCTCGGTACCGGTTTCCCTGCCTTCCATTTCATCGCTGGCGATAACGGTCAGGTATTTTTTAAGATCATCTCCTGTGATCGATGCGGCATATTTTGAACCATCACTTGTTTGTGCAAACGAGAGACTGATGCAAAAGGAGAGGTTGACTAGAAGCAATAATTTTTTCATTTGTGAATTTTAAGTGCAGCAAAGTAAACTAAAACAGCAACGTGTACGGCTGATATTTGATAAGCGGTTTGTTTACCACAAAGACGCACAAAGGGGGATACACAAAGAGGCACAAAGAATTAGACTTCCTTTGTGCCTCTTTGTGTAAAATCTTCGTGTTACTTTGTGGTAAGATATCTAACAAGAAATCTTCTCCACCCTTCTTTCATGGCGCCCGCCTTCAAATGCCGTATTCATGAAAATATCCAGCATCTTTTCCGCATCGCCATCTCTTACAAAGCGTGCGGGAATGCAAATGATATTGGCGTTATTGTGTTTGCGTGCCAGTTCGGCTAGTTCTTCACCCCAACAAATTGCAGCACGGATGCCCTGGTGTTTGTTGGCCGTGATAGCAACGCCGTTTGCGCTGCCACATAATAATATGCCGAAAGCAGCTTCGCCTTTTTCAACTGCTAATGCAACGGGATGAGCAAAATCAGGATAATCAACCGACTCTTTGGAGTAAGTTCCAAAATCTTTGAAAGCAATGCCTTCGCCTTCGAGAAAAGAGATCAGGTCTTCTTTGCAATCGAATCCTGCATGGTCACAGCCAATGGCGATGGGGAGTTTTAAATTGAACGGAGACATTTTTTTAATTATAAATTATGAATTATAAATTTTGAATTGAGCGCTTCTATAAAGTTACGTCAATTGCGAAAGAATCCTTAATTCAAAATTCATAATTTCTAACTCCACTCCTTCTCCTGCTTCGCCTTGCGCCTGTCAACTCTTGCCGCAAGAATGATACTTATTTCGTAGAGCAATAAAAGTGGCAGGGCCACAATGGTTTGACTGGTCCAATCGGGTGACGGAGTGATAATTGCAGCAACTATGAGGATGATCACGAATGCGTATTTCCGGTATTTCTTTAAAAACTTAGAAGAAATGATGCCGATCTTGGCGAGCACATAGGCCAATATGGGAAGCTCGAAAGCAATACCGCAACCGAGGATGAGGTTGCTCAGCGTATCCACGTAGTCGGTGATATTTGGTTGGTACTGAATGGCGTCAGTTTTGCCCAGTGTAAATGATGCCAGGAAATTAAAAGTAAAGGGAGCCAGTAAATAATATCCGAAAGCCGCACCGGCAAAAAAACAAAGTGATACCCAAAAGATGCTTCCTCTTGCATATCTCGTTTCTTTGGGCGAAAGGGCGGGTTTTATAAAGCGCCATAGTTCCCAAAAAAGATAAGGGAAAGCGACAATGATACCGCCTATAAAAGCGATGTTGAGAGCCGACATGAATTTACCATTCACTTCGGTAACGATGAACTGGATCTTTACGGGAGGCATGCAGAGGCTGTTGCCAAGGTGCAACCAGTGCCCAAACCTGCACAAACTGCCATAGGTTATAAAATCTTCCCTGGATGGGGCAAGAATGATATTATCGTAGACCCAGTCAATAAACACAAAGATGCAGATCGCCGCTACCAGCCATGCTATTCCTGCCCGCATGATATGCCAGCGAAGGGCTTCAAGATGGCCCATAAAGCTCATCTCCCCCTGCTCGGAAGTGTCTTTGCCGCGAATGCGCCTAAAAAATGTTTTTCTATCTGAACCTGATGTAGCCAATGGTATAATTTGGGTGGCAAAGGTAAAGAGTAAATGTTAATCGCCTTCGGCGTCTTTATTCCACAAAGATGCACAAAGGAGTCACTGAGATTCACAAAGAGATTACGAAATCTATAAGGAGCTCTCTGTGGACCTTTGTGACTTCTTAGTGCATCTTTGTGGAGCGGCTAAGCACTGGCCATCTGCTTCACATTCCCCGTGCGCTTCAACACTCCCCATCCCTGCATTTCGCCTTTGAGCGCCTTATTGAATGATTTGAATAAAATATAATACATCAACTGCCGGTAGATAAAACGCTGAGGTATCATCCAAAGCAACTTTTTATAATCCTCTTTTTCATACGCAAATGCCAGCGCGGCGCCAGCCATATCTACCAACGAAAAAATAATATAATATAAAACGATATGCCCTGCACTTGCCGGTATAACATTAAATGCCGCGGCGATCAAACTTATCACCAATACAAGATCGGCAAGCGGCGCCAGGAATGGCAGGATCATCTGGAAGATCAGGATATGCGGCATGGCGATCATGCCAAAATTTTTGTACTTCGGATTCAATACAGCATCGCGGTGTTTCCAAAAACACTGCATCACACCAAAACTCCAGCGAAATCTTTGTTTCATGAACTGGCGCATGGTTTCCGGCGCTTCGGTGTAAGAAATGGCAGTGTTGCAATTGCGGATGATATACCCTTTGCGATGCAAACGCATGGTAAGGTCGCAGTCTTCGGCAAGTGTATCGCTTGTAAAGCTGCCGGCATTAATGATCGCTTCTTTTCTAAAAGCGCCGATGGCACCGGGTATCACCGTGATGCAATTCAGGTAGTCGAATGCACGGCGGTCAAAATTCTGTGAAGTGATGTATTCGATGCTTTGCCATTTGGTGATCATGTTTCTTTCATTGCCCACTTTCACATTACCAGCAACAGCTCCCACTTGTGCACCTGCTTTATCACGTTTATTTGTTTCGAAAAATTTTTGCATGAGCAATGAAATGGCATCCGTCTTTAATTGTGTATCGGCATCTATACATACAACAAATTCGCCGGTTGCTTTTTCTACTCCAAGATTCAATGCAGATGCTTTTCCGCCATTCGGTTTTGTAAATACCCTTACCTTATCATTTCCGGCAAATGCATCTTGAACCGTTTTGAAAGTGCTGTCTTTGCTGCCATCATCTACAAAAACAATTTCCAGGTTGGGATAATCCTGGCTCAATAAACTTAAAACAGTTCGGGTTGCATTTAGCTCTTCATTGAATGCAGGCACGATAATGCTCACCAATGGCTGCCCTGCGAAGGGAACTGGCAATGGTATGTATAACTTCCTCTCCGTTCTTTTTTGCAGCCATGCCAGTAAAGCCATAAGAAACATTCTGCCAATAGATAAAAAAATGCCGATGAGGAAGAGTGAGAAAATTATTTTCCCTGCCCAATAAATGAATTCAATGAAAATATAATTGAAAGTACTTTCCCAGTCTTGTTTAACGGGAGGCATCACATCCTTTTTTGTTTTGCCCATAAGGTCGGCCACAGTAGTAAACTTGCAACCTTTATCCCGGAAATATTTGATGATCCTCGGCAATGCATCAATGGTTGCCTGCCTGCTTTCGCCTCCCGCATCGTGCAGGAGGACGATATTACCATTGGTGCTTTCGGCGATCCTGATCGTTCGGGCAACAATAGAATCGGCATTGTTCCTGGCGTCCCAATCATTAGGGTCGATACTTTCGCCGACAGTGATATAATTGTCTTTTTTACTGCGGGCAAGTGGTTCTATTTCTTCAAAAGTTTGCGGCTCACTATCTGCATTATAAGGCGCCCGGAATAAGATAGTGGAATGATCTGTGACGGCTTCAATCAACAACCGCGTCGCTTTCATTTCCACATCAGCCCGCTCGGGGCTCATCGTAGCAATATTGTGATGGGTAAAAGTGTGGTTGCCGATCTCAAAACCATCTTTGTAGATACGCTTTAGTACGGGCAGATTTTTTTCTGCTTCAAGTCCAACAATGAAAAAAGTAGCCGGTATCTTTTCTTTTTCCAGGATGTCGAGTATCTGAGGTGTGTATTCATCACTGGGGCCATCGTCAAAAGTTAAAATGATCTTGTGGCCGGGGCCGATGACTGTGGCATCCTCACCTGATTTTTCATAAATGTACCCGGAAGGCAATTGGGTATAAACCTGTTCGGAAATAAGTTGTTCGGCGCTATCCACCTCTAAATTTATTTTACCTTCCTGTGGGCTCGAAAGGATATTCAATATCTCACCGCCGGGTTGTCCAACCGCTGATGGTTTCTGGCTATGGCTGACTGGTATTGCCGAAAGCAACCCAAAATTGAATGGATTTTTTTGGAGTGATTGATTATCCAAGTCGAGGTTATAAAAACTCCAGGTTCTCGCATCCTGGCTTCCCATTCTCCAAAGAGCTGTTCCCGCCACACCGTATTCATCGGCGAAGCGCATGATGTTAAAGATGGTGGCAGCGTCGGTAAACCAAACATCGTGTTTTGTGACGGGATCATTGTCACCCAGTTTCTGTGTGTAGGTGAAATGAAGATTATAATTGTCGTTATCGAAATCAATAGTTGCATTGGAAACTTTTGCCTTGTCTATCGCCTCTGAATAGGTAAGATCTGTTACCATGCTATCCTTTGTACCATCTTCATTTGTCCAGCTTTGCCAATCGTATCCATATCCACCCAATCCCAGGATTATTTTTTTACTGTCGATCTTTTTTGCTGCTCCGTCCAATACATCTTCAACCCACTTCTGATCGCAGATTGGTCCCGGGCCAGTTGAGTTGTTGAAGTGGTCATAGGCCATGAGCACCACATAATCGTTATAGTTTGCCAGTTGCTTAGAATCATAATCATCATTCATTTCACTTATGTCCTGTGTCACCAGCATATTTCTTTCGTGCAACGCATTGTAAAGATTTTTTTGGAAGCGGCTGAGCGGTTTGTTCGTGGGCTCGGTCAACTCTTCAAAATCAATATTAATACCCTGAAAATTGTAGGCCGTTAATGTATCGACAAGTTGTTGGATGAATATTTTCTGCTTTACCGTGTCGTTAAGGATCCCATGGATCAGGCTGCCATCGAAGTCCGGTGCCAATCTTCCCTCCTTATCTTTTTTTGAAGAGTTGAAATTGGTAAGCATGGGTAGGATGCGCAAGTTTTTTTGACGCATTAATGAAAGCCCTGCGCTATCGATCCTTGTCTGGAGTTTGATATTGTCATTGGTATCGATAAAGAACCATTCCGGGAAGATCACGTTGATCTTGTCGCCGTTGTGATCCAGTGACATTTCGGCGTTGCTGCGTGACCATGGTGTGTAAAAAGCAGCCCTGATAAATTGTCCTGAAGTTTTATTGACGTTCTTCGATTGTCTTTTCCGCAGGTCTTCCTTTTCTTTTTTATCCAGGAAATCCTTGAAGGCGTTTATTTTTTTATAATGGGAAGGAGGGATTCCTTTGTTGCTGGTATATTCGCCCGGCAGGATGCTCGAGGAGGGGTTCTGGGCAAGAATAATGGCAAGAACTACCACACCCAAAACGAATAGGGTAATCAGGAATATTATCCTTCCGGTCCATTTTATGCGCTTCCAGCGGGAAGGGCTATTGGTTTGAAATATTTGGGAAAAATTGTCCATAACAGCCTCACAAAGATAAACTTCTATCGCACCGTTTTTTCTAATGGGTTGTTATTAAAAAAGAGAAGCCCCTGTAGAAACAGGGGCCGTTACCAAAACTAACTGCTTATGAGAAAATTTAAAAACTTAATATTCTATTTATATATACGCAAATCGGGTGCCAAATGTTTCACTTAATCTGTTAAGCATTCACTAATAAGGGGATGCTGATGATTTGCGGATTACATATATAACGGGGAAAAGAACTTATTATTTTAATTGCCCATCTAAAATTTCGCGTTGCTCAATTTTGCACGGGACATAGGTTTGACGAATAGTTGGCTACCGGGTTTAATCCAAATGAAAAGCGCCGTGAGTATTCACAGCGCTTTAACAGTTTATAGTAAGATTCCTACTAAAAAAAGCCTTTTATCATATCCATCAATCCGCCCCCACCTTGCTGCTGTTGGGCATTTTGAGCCCCACCGGTGACTTTTGAGAGTATGTCCATCAGCCCTCCTCCTCCTGCAGAACCCGCATTGCCACCTGAGCCACCGCCGGTAAACTTGCTGATCAGGTTCTGGAAGCTAAAGCCGCTGTTACCCGAAGCCTGCTGCTCCTGAGCCACCTGTGTACTTTGTCCGCCTGTGAGAGAATGCAATAGGCTATCGATGGTGAAACTGCTGTTATTGGGATCGTTTGTCTTATTGATCAACCCGCTTATTACGTTCGGGATGAGGTTGGAGGAAACATGACTTGCCTGACTGCCATTGAGCCCAAACTTACTCATGAGCTTTGATGCAAAATGCCCGGTCATCATGTTCACGATCGGGTTATTCAACAGGCTGCTGCTGCTTTGATTGCCGCCGCTGAACATGGATAAGATATTTTGCAATCCCCCACCTGCTACCATATTCTGCAAACCGCTGGCCACGGTATGGGTTGCTTCTGCCACCACGCCATTGTTTTGTTCATTAGGAATATCCGGATTGTTTATTACGGCATCGCCGGCGAGGCCTTTTACGAGGTCGGTTAAATTATCTAACATGGTTTTTGGTTTAAAGTTGATAAAAGGTTGAGGAGACAAGATAGAGAAATTTTTCAACGCCCCTGCGGGGGCAGTTTCTCTTTTCTTTTGTCTTGATACAAAAGAAACAAAAAATCAAGGGCGAATTATATACAGCCAATTCGCCCGACAACTCTACTCAGCTTTTGTACTTCGGTCGCTTCTACATTTGATCTTTACTCTTAGATTCGGTTCGGTATATCACTATACAACGCACTTTTAACGACAACGCAGAATCCACTACTCTCCGCTTCGGTGTAGAATTAATGAAGCTGAGTTCACAGTAGTACAAAAGCTAAATCAGGGAACCACCGGAAAATTGGATGTAATAATTTTCCGGGCTCCTTTTTTGTTTCTTTTTTGGAGAAGCAAAAAAGAAAAAGCTAAATAGAAATGTGCGGGCTAAATTTTAGTTAAATCAAACCTTTACCCCTCCGTCGCCAACTTCTCTGCATTCTCCTCAAACTGAAGCTTATCAATGAATTCCTGGATATCGCCATTCAAAATTGTATCAAGATTGTATACAGTTAACCCGATTCGATGATCCGTTACACGGCCCTGGGGATAATTATAGGTTCTTATTTTAGCGCTTCGATCACCTGTACTCACCAAACTTTTTCTCTTATGTGCGATCGCTTCCTCGGCCTTGCGCACTTCTTCATCATACAGTTTTGTACGCAACATGTCCATTGCTTTTTCGCGGTTGCCAAGCTGACTGCGCTCAGTTTGGCAAACCACCACGATGCCCGTAGGTTTATGCGTTAGAAATACTTTTGTTTCTACCTTGTTTACGTTTTGTCCGCCTGCGCCGCCACTTCTTGCAGTTTCCATCTTCACATCGCTTTCTTTTAACTCAAAGTCCACTTCTTCGGCTTCCGGCATTACGGCTACCGTAGCGGCACTTGTATGCACTCGGCCGCTTCCTTCCGTTTCGGGCACACGCTGCACACGATGTACCCCGCTTTCAAATTTCAATGTGCCATACACATCATCACCAACCACTTCCACCTGCACTTCTTTATAACCCCCAACCGTTCCTTCACTTTCACTTAGTAAGGCTGTTTTCCATCCTCGCTTATCACAATACTTGAGATACATCCGCAATAATTCTCCCGCAAAAAGGCTGGCTTCATCACCACCCGTACCGGCACGTATCTCCAGGATGGCATTCTTTTCATCATAAGGATCTTTAGGGATCAACATACTGCGCAATCCCATTTCCATTTCCGTCTTCTTTTCTTCCAGTCCGGGCAATTCATGCTTGGCCAGTTCCCGCATCTCCTCGTCATTGCTACCCAGCACCTCTTTGTTGAATTCAATGTCTTCCAGCAGTTTCACATACGCATTATGTGCGTTCACGATCTTCTCCAGGCTACGATACTCCTTGCTTGTTGCGGTAAATTTCTTGTTATCGCTTACGATCTCTGGGTTGGTTAATGCCACACCCAGGTTCTCAAATCTTGCTTTTATTGCGTCTAATTTATCTAACATACGTTTATTGCCCCCATCCCCGAAAGGGGTGAATGAATCTCGTTATAATTTTTTTGTTACCAGCATTTGTGTCTCAGCTCATCATTGTTGCGTCGCACTCTTGTACGTCATACCTTTGCTGAACTTTAATTGCGTTTTGCCGAGCAGGCCGCAAATTTACGATATATCAACCAATCATTTTGTACAGGAAATTTACAGCCAGCCATATTTTCAGCGGAAAGGAAATGCTGCCGCAGGATACCGTTTTGATAACTGATCTGCAGGGAATGATCGTTGACCTGGTTGATAAAAAGGATGCGGGTGACAATATTGAGGTTTTCGAAGGATTGCTCTGCCCGGGTTTTATCAACTGCCATTGCCACTTGGAGCTCTCGCACATGAAAGGACTGATCCCCAAACACACAGGCCTTGTGGATTTTGTTTTTAGAGTGGTAACCGAAAGGCATTTTGAGGAGCAGGAGGTGATCGCCGGTATTGAAAAAGGCGAACGCCAAATGCTGGAGAACGGCATTGTGGGGGTAGGTGATATCTGTAATAATATACTCACCCTCGCTCAAAAAGCCGAAGGCCGGCTTAGCTACCATAATTTTATCGAAGCCAGTGGCTTTCCTCCCGATGTTGCAGTTTTGCGCTTTCAACGAGCCAAGGATATTTATAATTCCTACGCTTCGGCCCTGCCCGACAATTCGATAACGCCACATGCACCCTATTCTGTTTCGCCGGAGATGTTTCGAATGATCAATGAATTTCCCAACAATAATTTACTCAGCATTCATAACCAGGAAACAACAGCCGAAAATGAATTCTTTGAAAATGCCAGCGGCGATCTCCTGCGCATGTATGAAAAGATGGGCATCGATATTTCTTTCTTCAAGCCATCGCATAGATCGAGTTTGCAAACATGGTTGCCCTATTTTACAAAAGCACAATCCATTATATTAGTTCACAACACCGTCACCTCGGCAGCAGATATCAAGTTTGCAAAACTGCAAACTGTAAACCGTAAACTACAGACTTTCTTCTGCCTCTGCCCCAATGCAAATCTTTATATCACAAACACACTTCCCGATGTGCAGCTGCTCATCAACCAACAATGCGATATTGTTTTGGGAACGGATAGCCTTGCTTCAAATGATCAACTCAGTATTTTGGAAGAGATAAAAATATTGCAGCAAAATTTTCCAGACATAGAATTGGAGACTATGCTAAAATGGGCTACCAGTAATGGTTCTATAGCTTTGCAGATGAACGATGACCTGGGTAGTTTTGAAAAAACAAAGAAGCCGGGGATCGTGTTGGTCAGTAGCATGAACGGAATCAAATTGACGGATCGTTCAAAAGCGAGGAGAATTTTGTAGGTGTCAGGACCGCTTTCTGCGGTCAGACGCCTTAAGGTCTTTTCGAAAAATCTTCTCAGGCATCTGACCGCAGAAAGCGGTCTTGATGCCTACAACACTTCATGCAAAACCGTTAACGTTTTCATTTGTCCGAAATCCTGGATGTGCAACGAATAATATTCCTGGTATTTCAGCAACAAGCTTCTTCTCGTCTCACGATTTAATGTAAAAGTATCCAACTCATGCGGCTGCATCACTTTTAATAATTGTGAAGTGATGGTTGCCCATTCTCCTTCGATAAAATTTGGATGACGTGGATGTTCATCAGTAAAATTCCCCTCCTGCAGATCGAGCACGGAATATTTGTTACTATAATTATCATCGAGCCTGAATCCAAAAAAATGCGGCAACTGAACGGCGAAGAACAAAGCAAAGTTTGCAGTCACTCTTTTATCCGCTTCGTCCAATTGCAATAAAGCCGCTTCGCAAAAATTGAACAAGTCGGCGTTGGGTTCGGGTTGCTTCAAACATTTGTGCAATAGCTCTACCATATAGGAAGCGATGCTATTTCTGATCACATTGCTCAATAGATCACGGTACAAAAAGGCCCAGCTAAACTCTTTGATGCGCTGCATGGCCTGCGTGGGCCGATGATATACCACCAGGTCGAGGATAGCCGCCGGCTGAAAATAGTTGGCTTTGGCAGAAGCGCCCTTGGAGCTGCGAACGCCATTCACCATATAGGTTTGCACACCGAATAATTCCGTGAAAATGGTCACCACCAAACTGGTTTCGCCATATTTGATGGTTCGGAGTACTATGCCTTTTGTCTTGTGCGTCATACCAGAAAGTCGTCTCAAAAGTTACCTTTATCATTTCCCACAAAGCCACGAAGGCCACAAAGCGGTAATGATCAATGTCGATCTTTCTTTGTGTGCGTAGTGGCTTTGTGGGAAACAGCTTTGAGACAGTCTCCAAAAATAGCCCAGATTGGCAGATTATCCGCCCAAATTAACGTTCTTTGCAGCCAAATTCAATTCTACTTATATATGTGGCAGCGCTCAGGGATCTTTGTTATTAAAAACCGGCTCGTTCTTCTTATCTGCTTATTTGCGGCAACAGGACTGATGGGATATTTTGCTTCCAAGGTGAAACTCAGCTATGAGTTTGCAAAGGCGATCCCGGTTGATAATCCAAAATATCAAACCTACTTAGATTTTAAAAAGAAATTCGGCGACGATGGCAACCTGCTTGTTGTTGGTGTGCAAACGGATTCGCTGTTCGATCTTCCTGTTTTCAACGCCTATGCAAATTTATCCAGGCAGCTGAAAAATATTCCCGGGGTTGAAGACGTGTTGAGCATACCGATGACAGTTTCTTTGCATAGAGATTCCGCCACACAAAAACTTTCTGCGCAAAGAATATTTGCGGATAGCATTGCAACACAGGGTGAATTGGACAGTGTTGCCAGTAAATTTTATCAACTGCCATTTTACAGAAGTTTGTTGTACAATCCCACTGCGCATGCTTACCTTATGGGCGTTCGCATTAATAAGGACCTGCTTGCTTCCGCAAAGAGATCACGGGTAGTCGCAGATATCACTGCTGCAACAGATCAATTTACAAAGCAAACGAAAGCAGAAATTCATTTAAGTGGATTGCCGTTGATCAGAACCGTGGTCTCAGACAGGATACAAAAAGAGATGAAATTCTTTTTACTGGGATCTCTTTTATTCAGCGCTTTGATATTGTTGTTATTTTTCCGATCATTTAATACCATGGTGCTTTCCTTGGTGGTAGTGCTTTTTGGCGTAATATGGAGCATGGGTATTTTGTATCTATGTGGTTATAAGATCTCATTGCTCACCGCGTTGATCCCTTCGCTGGTAGTGGTGATAGGCATACCGAATTGCATTTATTTCATTAATAAATATCATACCTCGTATCTCCGGAGCATCTCAACTCCGCTCGAGGCTCCTAACGCCGACCTTTCGACTACGCTCAAGGTAAAGGCGTTAGTAGAGATGGTAAGCAAGATGGGCGTGGTAACACTTTTTTGTAACATCACAGCAGCGATCGGCTTTGCAGTTTTTGCATTGACAAAAAGTGCGGTGTTGAAAGAATTTGGCGTCGTTGCCGGCATCAGTATCATGGTGATCTTTTTCACCTCATTCATTCTTTTGCCTGCCGTGCTCAGTTATCTTCCTTTGCCCAAAGCCTCGCAAACAAAATATTTGAATAACCGGTTACTTACCAATTTTTTGTTGCGTATAGAAAGATGGGTGCTTCATCATAAAGGGATCGTTTCGGGGTTAACGATAGCTATTCTGGCTTTCGCAATTGCTGGCATCTTCAAATTAAAAAGTGTTGCCTACATCGTCGACGATCTTCCCAAAACGGATAAGATCTATACCGATCTGAAATTTTTTGAGCACAATTTCAAAGGTGTTATGCCGCTGGAGATCGTCATTGACACTAAAAAACCCAACGGCTTGCGCCGTCCGGGCGTTTTTGAAAGGGTGGATTCGCTTTCCAATTTTATCGCTTCCTTGCCCGAAACTAATCGTCCGCTTAGCGTTGCCGAAGGGTTCAAATTCTTTTACCAGGGATTTTCCGAAGGCGACTCGAACACCTACGTTTTTCCTAATGAAGCCATAATTGCCACCATGCTGAGGGAGTTGAACACTGCCCGCAGCAACACGGCGAAAAAAGACAATTTGAGCAAGATGCTGATGAGTTTCATGGATTCTTCCATGCAAAGAACCCGCATAAGTGTGAGTATGGCAGACGTGGGAACCAAGCAGTTGCCCGGACTTATCGACAGCATCCAGCAGCGGATCGACCAGTTGTTTGATACTGCCCATTACACCGTACAGATCACCGGCACCAGCATCACCTTCCAGGAAGGGAGCCGGTTTATCGTGAACGGGTTAAAAGAGAGCGTTTTATGGGCATTTTTGCTCATTGCCTGTTGCATGTTGTACCTGTTCCGCTCAGTACGCATTTTGCTTTGCTCGCTGATACCTAACCTTATTCCCCTGGTGATCACCGCGGGCATCATGGGCTGGATCGGCGTTCCGCTCAAACCCTCTACGGTGCTCATTTTTAGCGTTGCCCTGGGTATCGCTATCGACATCACCATCAGGTTCCTGGTAAACTACAAACAGGAGCTGCCGGAGTACAAAAATGATGTGATCGCAACGGTGTCCGCCACCATTAAAAATACGGGCCTGAGCATTGTGTACACGTCGCTGGTATTGATCGCAGGATTTGTGATCTTTTGTGGCAGTAGCTTTGGTGGAACCAAGGCGCTGGGTTGGCTTACTTCGGTCACTTTGTTGGTGGCCACGATGACCAATTTGGTGTTGTTGCCGGTGCTATTGCTGCTCACCCAAAAGAAGGGAAAGGACCTCACGCAAAGCCGCCAAGATTAGATACAAAATTCGCGAGATATTTTTGCGCCTTTGCGCTCCCTTTGCGTCTTTGCGTGAAACAAAAAATACCAGAATCCGCGCCGTTTCCACGGAAATCCTATTTTTGATCGCCAACAGGCTTCTCTGAAGCTCCAAAACTGCCTCAAAAGCAGCTAAAAGCATAATAAACTTGTCAAAGTATTTGACAATTACAGGGAATGTGATTTATATTTGTCTACATAAACTAATATGCAAATGAGAAAATTGATTTTAACCTTATCAGCAGTATTCGTATTGATACTACATGCCGCTGCCCAAGACCGAACTATTACAGGTAAGGTTCTTAACGATAAAGGGGGTCCCGTTGAAGGCGCCTCTGTTACCAGCAACGATGGTAAATATGGTACTCAAACTGATAAATTTGGTACATATAGTTTAAAGATCCCTGCTTCTGTAAAAGCGTTGAGTTTCTCACTTGTAAATTTTGAGAATGAGTCAAGGACCATCGGTAAAAACACTGTGATCAATGTTTCGATGAAACTGCTTGATTCCAAATTGCAAGAAGTAGTAGTAGTTGGTTATGGAGTACAACAAAAGAAAGCCTTTACCGGGTCTGCTTCAAAAGTAGATGCTAAAGAATTTTCTCAATTGGTAACGCCTTCTATCGACAAACAATTACAAGGAAGGGCTGCTGGTGTGGACGTGACAAATGCCGGTGGATTGGTTAATACACCTGCAAAGATCAGGATAAGGGGTTATAATGCATTCACTGTTGGTGGTGCAGATCCATTGATCGTAGTAGATGGAGTTCCCATCATTACAGGAAACCTCGCAGTAGCTACCAATTCAAATGCTTTAGGCGATATTAATCCTGAAGATATTGAAACGATCGACGTATTGAAAGATGGTTCTGCAACGGCCATTTATGGATCAAGAGGCAACCAAGGTATTATATTGATCACAACGAAAAAAGGAAACAAGGGTAGGACGAACATTAACCTCAGCTCTACTTTTGGCTTCAGCTCGATTGTAAAACAATTTCCGGTTTTAGACGCGACACAATTTGTGACCATTGCTAATGAAAAATTCACGAATGCAGCACAAGCTGGTCCGGCAAGATTGGACCCAGCGGGTACGAATACTAACTGGCAGGATAACGTATATGTTAACAGCGCATTTGTTCAGAGTACCACACTCAGTTTTTCAGGTGGCACCAACAAATCAACTTACTATTTCTCTATGAACTATGCCGACAACCAAGGGGTTGTGCGTTCAAATCATAATCGCGATTATAGGATCAGGGCAAATATTGAGCAGGAAGCGAATAAATACCTGAAGTTTGGAAATAACCTTACATTATCAAGACAGGAAAATAAAGATCAGAACAATGGATCCAATGCGCTGAGCGGTGCTACCGTTGCTGCATTAAGGGACCTTCCGAATGTTGCTATAATGAATCCCGCCACAGCAACAGGTTACAACATAACCGGTAATGCCCTGGGCATTGGTGCCAACCTTCGTACAATTGACGACAATTATGTGAACATTGCATTTGTGTTGGATAATAACAAATTTTATGCTGATGATTACAGGATACTGGATGTTGCCTATGGTGAAATAACTCCATTAAAGGGATTGAAGATACGCTCACAGTTCAGTGTAGATTATTTCGGAGATAATAGCTTTGTAGGTTACGATCCACGTCATGGTGACGGTTTTAGCGGAAATGGCCTTGCACAAAACAGTTATCAATCGATCTTAAGAACAAATATTCAAAACTATTTTAATTACAACAAGACTTATCGTAAGCACAGTATATTCTTAACAGGCGGCCACGAATTGCAGCAACAAACCACCCGTGTTTATTCTGCTACAGGGCAAAATATCTCTGATCTTTTCTTTATAAAAGAAAGTCTTATCAGTCTTACACCGAGCACTCAGTCTGTTACAGGTAACTATACGAAATCAGCCCTGGAATCAGTTTTCGGAAGGATCAACTATGATTTTGATAACAAGTATTTCATCCAGGCTAGCATCAGGAGAGACGGACAAAGCTCCCTGGCTACAGATAGAAGATATGGTAACTTTCCAGGTGTTTCTATCGGGTGGAGACCCTCAAGAGAAAAATTCTGGAAAACTAAATTCTTCAATGATCTTAAATTAAAAGCTTCTTATGCCGTTACCGGAAATAACCTTGGTGGATTTCTGTACCTGAGCACCTATGGTTCAAGGCCCTATGGTAATGTCGGAGGTATTGCTGTTTCGGTTGTTGGTAACCCTGCGTTGCAATGGGAACAAACAAAAAAATATGATGTCGGATTTGACCTCAGTTTTTGGAAAAGCCGTGTGAATGTAAGTGTTGATTGGTTTAAGAATGATCTTGATCACCTGATCCTTGGAGTTCCTACACCAATGAGTGCTGGTATACCGGGAAACGTGATCAATGAGAATGTTGGAACTGCTGAAAATAGAGGCATAGAACTTTCTTTGAACATGGACGTGGTAAAAAAAGACAATTTCAATTGGAACGTTAATTTTAACTACACCAACATAACCAATAAGATCAAATCGCTTTATACACTGAACGGTCTTCCCCAAACCGAGATCACTAACCCTTTGAGTAGTCCCTATAATATTATACGCGTTGGGCAACCAATCTTTGCTTTATATGGCTACCAGTATGCAGGTGTTAATGCGGCTAACGGTAACCCTTGCTATTATAAAGCTGATGGATCTTTGGTTCAGCGCAATGTTGCTAACGGTACGTACAATTATTTACTTAACCTTAACGATCCTAATATCGGTGTTGGTACGACATTGACTTCTGCGGATAAAGTAATTCTGGGTTCGGTCAACCCTACATGGTTTGGTGCATTCACCAATAGGTTCGACTATAAGCAGTTTGGAATGGAAGTAATGTTCCGTTTTTCAGGTGGTAACAAGATCATGAACGTAACACGCCAGGAGGTTTTGCTTAACCAGAAATTTGCCAATAATGGTACAGAGATACTTGATCGTTGGACAAAACCAGGCGATATCACATCGACACCAAGATTGTATTATGCCAATGATGCCATCATTAATCAGAATGGAGAAGCCACCAGCCGCTTTGTTGAAAAAGGAGATTTCCTGCGTTTACAAAACGTAGTGTTGGATTACCGCTTTCCGCAATCAGCGCTTGCACACTTTCATGATTATATCAAGAGCATAAGGGTATATGTGCAGGCACAGAATGTTTTTGTTTGGACACAGTATAAAGGTGGCGATCCTGAGAACTACAGTAATCTCGGTGTTGATGCTACGGTGACTCCTGCGATCAGGACAATTTCAGCAGGCTTTAATGTTGGATTCTAATCGAGATAAAAAATAAAAATTAATTTCATTATAATAAATTAATCCATGAAAAGTTTAAAACATATAACGGCAATCCTTTTGATCGCTTTTACGACGCTGTTGATGGCGGGTTGTAAGAAATCACTTGAATTAGCACCCTTTAATGCCTTTGCTGACCAAACAGCTTTTTCGACTCCGGAAAGGTGTCTACTGGCACTCAACGGTGTATATGATGCGGCACAGAGCGGCGATTACGATCCATTGAATGGAACGGCCCACTCTGTACGCGGTTATCCTTTTGGCGCTGCCAGTATTGAGCAGGGAGATATGCGTGGAGAAGATATGGTAAACATTGCTACGTTTTACCAGATCACTTATCAAGCTACCTATTCTCCGGTATCGCCCAATAATGTGAACATGTGGATCAATTTATATTTATTGATAAACAAGGCAAACCTATCTATTGACGGATTTAAGTTGGCACAGTCTACAGGCATCATAACCGGTCCCTGGGAAGCGCAATATGAAGCCGAATGTCGCTTTCTTCGTGCAATGGCACACCACGAATTGCTGATCCATTTTGCACGGCCTTATCTTGATGGTAATGGATCTCAACTAGGTGTTCCTTACCATGATTATGCTATTGGTTCAAGTGCTGCACTTGTCAGGGTTAGATCACAACCAAGGGACCTGGTAAGTGTTTGTTATGATAAGATACTTGCCGATCTTGATTATGCAGAAGCAAATCTTGGAGCCACTGTTCCATCAACTCTACCAGGAAATATACCCCCACCTACGGGAGCAAATACTTTCCGGGCCACAAAGGCTGCTGCTATTGCACTTAAAATGAGAGTGAAATTGCATAAGGGCGATTGGGCTGGAGTTATTGCGGAAGGGAACAAATTAATTCCGGCGGCTTTTCCGGCACCGTTTCCTGTACTTACTGCAAATTATTGGACCGGCATAGTCTCGCCAATAGGCGGCTGGAAATTGGAGGCATTGCCCAACGGGCCATTCACCAATAATCAGTCTACTGAAAGCGTGTTCTCTATTAAAAATGATGCGCTTGATAATACCGGCGTGAACGCTGCGCTGGCACAAATGTATGGACCAAATGTTCCTGGTCGAGGCCTTGCTTCGATAGCTCCTGGTATATATAACAACCCCTTGTGGAGATGCGATGATACAAGGAGGTCTTTATTACTTATAGCTGGTGCAAGCAATGCAAATACGCCATCGTTCTTTACAAAAAAATACACAGATTATGTGAATCAGTCGGATTACGCACCGATGATACGTTATGCAGAAGTAATATTAATGCAGGCCGAAGCAGAGGCAAGAAACGCTGCCACGATCAGCCAGCGTGCTATAGATCTTTTAAACCTGGTTAGGAACAGGGCAATTCCAAGTCCTGCAACTAACCAATATACTGCGGCAAGCTTTACAGATAAAAATGATCTGATCGCTAAGATATTGTATGAAAGAAGGATCGAATTCCTTGCTGAAGGTAAGCGCTGGGGTGATATTCATCGCCTGGCATTGGATCCAGTTTTCTCACCAGGTGGCATTCCCGCTAAAGCTGTTAACGGGTATTCAAATGCCGGAGGCACTTATGTTTGCGGTAATGCTTCCCCTGCCTATGCACAACTGCCTATTGCTTATGGCGATTTCAGGTTCCTGTGGCCAATTCCACAAGATGAAAGGGTATCTAATCCCATAGTTGCTCAAAATCCAGGATACTAATAAGAGATTATCGATATAAAATAAAATGTCCCCGAATTCGGGGACATTTTTATTTTATGCAATTCAATTATTTCAATGTCTTTTCCAACATCGATTCCAATGCATCTCCCCGAAGGCTGGTGGCAATGATCTTTCCCTGCGGATCTATTAAAACATTGTAGGGGATTCCATCAATGCCATATAAAGCAACCGCTTCACTGTTCCATTGCTTCAGGTCGCTGATCTGTTTCCAGGTGAGTTTATCATTTGCAATAGCTTTCATCCAGGCCGCCTTATCGTTATCAAGCGAAACACCTAACACCGTAAAGTTCTTATCCTTGTATTTATCATAAGCTGCAACAACATTTGGATTTTCTTGTCTGCATGGTCCACACCATGAGGCCCAAAAATCCACCAGCACATATTTACCGCGGAGTTCACTCAATGAAAAAGGTTTATCGTTCACATCGTTCATGGTGATATCTGGGGCAATGCTACCTTCAGCCGGAAACGTTTTTTTTGTATCTTCCTTCGCTTTCATTTGCGCCAACATTTCTTTGAATTGCGCAGCGATCGTTGCGATCGCCTGGTGCCCGGGGAAACGACTGGTTAGATTAGCAACAGGTTTTTCCAGCAGCTGTGGTTCTATCTGGCGGATATAACCAAGAGCAAACAATGCCGTTACAGGATTGGCTGTTGTATCAATATACCTGATGACATAGTTTTTGTAATTAGTTAGTAATATGTCATATTGATTTGATTCAACGGAAACGAGGCTATCATTGCCTTTAACGGTTTTGTCAGCCTCCAGTTTCGCCGAAAGGCCGGCAAGTTCTGTTCTTTGCGCATTCATGTCGGCAATGAACTTTTTTAGCGAGGCATTGGCCGGGCTCATGAATATATTATTAGGGCCGGCAAGGTCCTTTCCTTCGGCAGAAAATTTTATCGTCGGTTGATCATTAATGAAGATGAAAGCCGCAGAGTCCTTTGCGAGCCTTAAGCGATAAAGCCCTTGCTCCGGTGCCATCGCAGAGATCGAGAATTTTCCATTCTTTAGATCGGCAGTATCCAATACTTCAGGATCTTTCTGGCTGAAAAATAATTCTTCCAGGTAAACTTTTTGATCGGCCGCATCTTTCACTTCGCCGTTAACGGTAAATTTTCCTTTCTCTGCATTATCGTTACAGGAAAATAAAATGGCCGCCAATGCAACCGGCAAGACTAATTTTTTCATTGGTTATGATTTTAACTTTTCTTCCAATAGCTTATTTACAATTTGCATATCGGCCTTACCCTTACTCATCTTCTTCACTTCGCCGGCAAATAAGCCGATAAGGCCTTTTTTTCCGCTTTGATATTCTTTTACTTTGTCGGGCATTTTTTCGATGACGGCATTCACCCATTCTGCTATCGATGAAGTATCACTTTCCTGTAGCAAGTTCAACTCAGTAGCAATTTGCAAAGGATCTTTCGTTGAGTCATTCAATAATGCCGGGAATATTTTTGTAGCAGCGATGCTAAAACTCAATTTTCCATTTTCAACCAGGCTGATCAGTTCCGCAATTTTTGAAGGCGGCACCTCAAAAGAATTTATGTCGATACCCTTATCATTCAAATAACTTTTTATCGGGCCCAATAGCCAGTTTGCGGCAGCTTTGTAATTACCGGTGCTCCTGATCATCGCTTCAAAAAAATCTACCTGGTCCTTATCGTCACAGATCACGGATGCGTCATATGCCGATAGGCCAAGCTCTGTTGAATATCTTTTCTCCAGCACTTCGGGAAGCTCGGGAATTGCGGCTTTTATCTTTTGCATCATCTCGTCCTGGATGAAGAAAGGAGTGAGGTCCGGTTCAGGAAAATAGCGGTAGTCATCAGCATCTTCTTTTGATCGTAAAGAAAACGTAGTTCCTTTATCCGCATCAAAACTTCTCGTCTGCTGCAATATCGTTTCGTTATTTTCAACCAGTGTGATCAGGCGATCAGCTTCGTACTCTATTGCTCTTTTCACATTGCGAATGCTGTTGAGGTTCTTCACTTCCACCCTTGTTCCCAATTTTGTATCTCCTTTTAACCTAACGGAGATATTGGCATCGCAACGCATACTCCCTTCTTCCATATTACCATCGCAAACACCAAGCCAACGAACTAAACGTCGTAAAGAACTGAGATAAGCAAAAGCCTCTTCGCTGCTATGCAAGTCGGGTTCGCTAACGATCTCCAATAAGGGAACACCGGCGCGGTTCAGATCGATAGAGGTATACTGTTCGTCCACATCATGCAGGCTTTTCCCGGCGTCTTCTTCTAAATGAATTCGATTGAGCAGGATATTCCGCTCCACCCCATCAACTTTGATCTTTACAAAGCCGTTCTTGCAAATGGGCGTAGTGTGTTGAGATACCTGGTAGCCTTTTGGTAGGTCGGGATAAAAATAATTCTTGCGGGCAAAGTAATTGTGTTGTTCAATGTTGCAGTTCAGCGCAAGTCCGAGTGTAACAGCATGTTCGATGGCCTTCCGGTTCATTTTTGGTAATGTTCCCGGATGGGCCAATGTAATAGGACTGATATTGGTATTGGGTTCAGCGCCAAATGCAGCGCTGTCGCCACAAAATAATTTGCTTTGCGTCGATAGCTGGGCGTGCACTTCAAGCCCTATCACCAGTTCGTATTTCGAATCGTGTATCAAGGGGGCAAAGGTAAGTAAGTTTGGAGTTTGGCTATTCCACAGAGTTTCGCAAAGTAGCCACAAAGCTGCTCAAAGGCAGGTTGAACAAAAGCATTTAGGCTTGCAACACGGTTGGGATTGTCTTTGGGCGTCTCTGCGTATTCTTCGTGTATCTCTGTGAAAGGAAAAAGAAAAGGCGCCTGGCGGGTTGAAATCGTCACGACGCCTTTGTCCTTGTTTTTCGATGGCTTATAAATTCGCTGTCTTTAATTTCTTTGGGATCTTGATATCGAAGCTCATTTCACTTCCATTGCGCTTTGCTTTTACATTGTAAGCAGCTTTATCACTGTTTTCCTGTAATTGTTCGCGGGCTTCATCTGTGTTCGATACTTTCTTTCCACCAACTTCGGTGACCACATCATCTTTTTTCAAACCGGCTTTTTCTGCTGGAGAATCTTTATCAACGTCAAGTACTTTTACACCATTTCCATCTTCGGTATCTTGGATCTTGAGTCCGAGCTTTTGATGACGGCCAAACATGTCGCCGTAAAAACTAAAATTATTACCTTCTCCATCTCCCCATGCTTCAACCTTAGGGATGCCGTTCAAACCCTTTGCTTTCGGCATACGCGGTGTCACCACATAAGGACTTGAAAAGGAGCGTGCCACACCCGGAGTGCTGAAAGAATAGGCGAATGGAGCCGATCCTTTGCTTTCGCCCAGGGTTACCCTGGACGAACTTTCTTTACCATCTCTTTTGAAGTATACGGTAACTTCTTCTTTCGGTTTAAATGACCTTACGGCTTCTGACAATGATTCAGGGCCCTCTACTTTCTTATCGCCGATCTTTGTGATGATATCATCTTTCTTCAGTCCTGCTTTTTCTGCAGCGCTTTCTTTTGTGATCTCGGTCACTTTCGCGCCGTTGTCATCATCATCGGTTGTAACGCCGAGGAATGCATGAGGTGTTTCATCGCCGTTCCAGCTAAATGCGCTAGCTCCGTCAAAATCTGGCATTACCTCGAATGATTTATTGCTACCGCGGTTCCAAACGGTCACCTTACGTTTATTAATAGTGATCTCGTCATCTTTGAATTCAGATAGGGGCTTACCATTAATGGTCACCTTATCGCCGTTGATCTCAACGATGATCTTTGTGTCTTTATCACCTTTTTTGCGGATAACGATCTCCTGGGATTCCTTTTTTTCTTTTTCCTTGGCTTCTTTTTCATCTTGTGCTATTGCTGTATGGGAGAGAGCGACGAAACCCAGTACAGTTGCAAATAAGAGTAGCTTCTTCATGATTGATCTTTTTATGTACGAAATGTTTAGTACACCAAAAATAGGGATATTATCGGAATTACGAAATCTTTCGCAGATTATTTTTTTCTTTAACAAATTTTTGAGATTTTGGGTTTCCCGCAGATTCCGCAGATAACGCAAATCTAATGTCTGTTTTCCTGCGTCTGCGCTATCGGCGAGATCTGCGGGAACAAAAAAGCGGCTTGTAGGCTACCAAAATCCCCGAAAATGTTCTTCCTTTAACCTTCCAAATTGCACATCCCAAAGCCCACAAACATGAAATTGATCTTATCATTCCCCCGGCTGATCACAGCGATCCTTGTATTTAGCGCTTTAAGTTCCTGCACCGATAATGGCAAAAAAGTTACGTTCGCGGGGCATAAGGGCGAGGTATATTATAAGGGTGATGGTATTACAGAGGCTGATGCAAAAGCGACCGGTAAATTCCTCGAGGAAAATAATATCTTTTTACAAGATGACAGGGCGAGATCGGTTCAAATATCAAAAAAAGACAACCGCATTCGATTTCGCATAATCACTGACAAAGAGTTTGAGAATACAAAAGGTGTAGATGAAAAAGTTGCACTGATAGGCGCAAAGATGAGTCACCAGGTATTCAACAATACTCCTGTCGATGTAATTTATACGGATAATAAATTCAATGATAAAAAGACGATACCCTTCAATCCTTCACTCGATAATGCCATCAATATCTCCGATGAAGTAAAGACCATGAAAAAGAGGAGTTACATGGCGAATACATTATTTTATGCACCCGACATTGAAGAATCGGCCGCCGATACTATCGTAAACTATTTCATTAAAAGCAATTTCTTTTCACCCAAGGGAACCAATGATATGTTATTATCAAAAACAGCCAATAATGGTGCACATTTCCGTTTCCCCGTCAAGGCTTCATTTGCCAGTGAAGCGGGTTTGAAAGAAGTAGAAGATTTCGCCAAACAGCTAAAGGCTGATATGTTTGAAGGAGTGCCAGTGCAGTTTGAAGTGCTGGATGAAAACCTGAAAAGCCTAAAGACCTTCAACTACGAGGCAGGGACCAATAACGAAAGCCATTAAAAAAAGATATCCGAAGCTTTTACACTTCGGATATCTTTTTTAATATTGGATGATATGAAATAGACTTCCGTAGTTTTAGAAACTACGGAAATCGAAAGTCTTAACTGAATAACCCGCCTTTCTTCAATTCACGTGTTCCTTCACCGATCAGGAATCCATTCTGATATATCTGGATCTTATAATTTCCTTGTTGGAAATTAGTACCTGGTGCAAAAGCGAATTCAACACTTTTCTTCTTTGCTGTTTCTACTTCTACAGGAACTTTAGCAGTGAATGTTTTTTCGCCTTCTTCACGTGTTGTAAATGTACCACTTGAAGTGAGTGGCTGACCGTCGGGGCCAATAACCAACACATATACATCAGTTGAGCCTGTTTGTGCGATCCTGTTATTTACATCAAAGCTTACCAGGAATTTGTCTACACGCTTCGCAACGGTAGAAACTTTTTCTTTGCCATTACTTTTTACATTGATCGGTGTGATCATGATATTGGATGCATTAAGTGTTGAAGCCACGTCAACTTTCTTTTCAAGCTCCTGCTTAACAACCGTGGTTGCTTCCAGGTCAGTTGTTAATTTAGTCTTGTCGGCTATTAACACCACTTTCTCTTCATTCAAAGATTTATTTTCGTCTGTTAATCTGGCAACATCAGCTTGAAGATCTGAGATCTTACCATTCAATGATGCGATCAACTCTTTTGCACGGTTCAATTCGGCAGTGGTTGCATTGCTCTTGTTCAAAATACTCCTGATCTCTGTTTTTGTTTTAGTGATCTCGGAATTTTTTTCGGTCAACTGGCTTTCTAATTTACCGTTGATACCGGTCATGCTATCAAGCCTGGCCAAAGAAGCATCGAAATTTTTCTGGATCTCGCTCTTTTCATCAGTTGTTGTAGCTATTTGAGCTTCCTGCTTTTGAATGGTCTGGCCATCTTTTTTCTTATCATAGGCCATATATCCACCCATACCAATAACCGCAGCGCCTAAAACGCCAATAAGAACATTCTTTACGATACCTGTTTTTTTCGGGGCACTTGTGTGTTGTGTAGCCGAAGGGAAATTTGTGTTGTCCATAGTAATTAAATTTTGTTGGGTTTAAAAAAGCTGAGCGAAAATTAGGTTTAAACAGTCCTTTTCATTGATCTCTGGCGCATTAAATTCCAAAACCGTGCCACAATCTTTTTTGGGGAATATTTTATACGATATAAAGCGGATTCCACTGTAAATGTAGGTCTAGAAATTGTCTACCGGAGAGACTTTCAAGCGATTATGTTCACAAAAAAGCTTGAATTTACTGATATTCAAAAAAAATAAATCTATAAGAGTTTCTTGATTTACACAATAAAATGTCAATGAAAAACGATTTATACAGGCAAGAATCAATCGCTTACCTAAATTGAAAAACCAATAGAATGATATCAACCCGTTATCACGTATTGACATTCATAAGAACTCCCCTAACTAGAATTATTACTTCAAAACAAAAACGCGACTGTTAGAAAATAATAACGGACGTTTAATGATACTTGACAGCTAAAGCTTTGTTTACCTCTACAGTTCAAAACTTTATTGTTAGGCACGATAGGAGACAACGAGTCCCGCTGAAAGGCGGGATTTTTTTTGTTGGTTCCCGCGGATATCGCAGAAAATGCAGATCAGGTCAGCGAAATTTGCGCTATCTGCGGGAAACTCACAACATAACCATCGCAGCTGCAAATTGGCAAACTAATCCTACCAGCAGTCCTGCATAAATATCTTTAGGAGAATGATCGCTGATCAAAAGACGGGAAGTGCATACGACACCTGTTATCAATAGCACAACGCTGAGTGGCCATGCCATCCACATCGTATTACTTTGCATGATGATCAAAAAAATACCAAGCCAGCCGCCCACGCCCATAGCGTGCATACTTATCTTGTAATAGATATTAGCGATCAATGCGGCGGATGCGGCCAGGAAAACACCCAACATGAATGAAGGAACGATGGGATGAAGTGTGCCGGGATAATTTCTGCAGACCTGGTACTGCCAAAAATAAAATATGCCGACGGCGATGTAAGGAATGATCCTGTCTTTTTGCGTTCTCAAAAAAACCGAATCTATAAAGCCCAAGGCTTTCAATAGTACAATGGTCAATAATGGATAAGCGATACTACATTGTATAACAAAAAGAGTTAGCCGAAATTTTGTTTGGTCGTCGGTGCCGCTAAAATAAGAAGGATGTAAATGCATTAAGAACAAGATCACATACAAAGGCACGAATAATGGGTGAAAGATATAAGAGAACAAGTGCGCAAAAAATCTTACCACCAGAGGCTGTTCACTGCCCACCGCTAACGGCACCCTGCTAACCGGCTTTTGTAAACTTTCTTCCATCATAGTTCTTTTCTTAATCTTGCCACGGAAATATTCAGCTGCTCGCGGTATTTGGCAACGGTCCGCCTGGCGATATTATATCCTTTTTCCTGGAGCAATTCGGTGAGGCGCTCGTCGCTGAGTGGATGTTTTTTGCTCTCGCCTTCAATAAGGTCGCTTAATATTTTTTTCACCTCACGGGTACTCACTTCTTCGCCGCTGTCGGTTTGCAGGCTTTCGCTGAAGAAGAATTTAAGACGGTAGGTACCAAATTCAGTTTGAACAAATTTGCTATTGGCTACGCGGCTGATGGTAGAGATATCCAGGTTGGTGGCTTCTGCAATGTATTTCAATATCATTGGGCGTAAACTGGTCTCATCGCCCGATATAAAAAAGTCATGTTGATAGTTCATGATGGCTTCCATCGTGTTCAACAAAGTGTTCTGCCGTTGCTTGATGGCATCAATGAACCACTTCGCCGCGTCGATCTTTTGTTTGATGAAGAGCACTGCTTCTTTTTGCCGCTTATCTTTCTTGCTGCCCCGGTCGTATTCTTTAAGCATATCGCGATAACCTTCGCTGATGCGGAGGTCGGGTGCGTTCTTGCTATTGAGTGTCAATTCCAGCTTGCCATTATTATTGTAAATGAAAAAGTCAGGTACAACATAATTTTCCACTTTACCCGAATCGCCAACAAGGCCGCCGGGCTTTGGATTTAGTTTAATGATCTGGTTGATGATCTCACGCAGTTGCTCATCGCTGAGATTTAGCCCCCGTTGTATCTTTTCGTAATGCTTCTTGGTGAATTCTTCAAAATACTTCTCCAGCACTTTGATGGCCATTTCAACGTGAAGACCTTCATCTGCCTTTCTTTCCAGTTGAAGCAATAAGCATTCCTGCAGGTTGCGTGCGCAGATGCCCGGAGGATCGAATTGCTGTATCTGTAAAACCAACTGGCTTATTTCTTCTTCTGTGGTTTGAATGTTTTGCCGGAATGCCAGATCATCCACGATAGATGAGATGTCCCTTCGAAGATATCCATCGTCATCAAGGTTGCCAATGATCTGCTCGGCAACTTGCTGTTGATGCTCGTTGAGGTTGAGCTGTCCCAGTTGCTCCAGCATGAGCTCATTGAAGCCGGTTTCCACCTTATGCGGTATCACCCTGCTATCGTCGATCTCGGGATAATTTTCGTCTCTTAATTTATAATCACCCACTTCATCATCGCCATCGTTGACATATTCGCTGATATCAATGTTCTCGTATTCATCCACGCTGCCTTCGGCTTCAAACTCATCCGTTTCTTTATCCTTGAATTCATCATTGGACTCGTCATACTCATCCTCATGCCCTTCTTCATCCAGTTCCAGCGCCGGGTTTTCCTCCATTTCCTCCTTGATGCGCTCTTCCAATACGGCAGTAGGCACCTGCAACAGCTTCATGAGCTGGATCTGCTGCGGCGACAGTTTTTGTAGTTGCTTTTGATATAATCCCTGACTTAAGGCCATATTCTTCTAACTCCCGGGTTTAATTGTTTGACTGGTTATAACGCTGTAAATTTACAAACAATCGTTCTCGCAAAATGAAGCAAAAAGCTAAATTTTTGATTTTCTGCATGATTTTTGTGGCAAATGCGGCCATTTGCCAAAAGATAAGTGTGCTACAACGGCAAAAACCGTTGCTTGTCCACACAAAAAAACCTGTAAATAAATTATTTACGTGGAAAATCACCTCTCCATCACCAGGAATTACAGTTGTAGATAAAAAGCCAGAATTTCTGCTATCGCCCGGATTTTATGCATCAAACCTTGGATTTTTTTGCAAACAGGAAATAAAATTTGAGAAGGCAACAAAGATTCCCTTTAAATTCCGTTTGGGAAGCGTGCAACAGTGCGATTGGATGGAGGGGAAGCCGAATACTTCGTTTTCCAGGCAGTAAGCTTTAAATAATCGATTAAGCGTTAACTTTTTCTTCGTTCAGCACCTTGCTAATGATCGCCAATATCTTTTCTCCCTTATCTGTTATTTGTTCATCTGTCCATGTTAGACTTATTGCGGTAGAAATGCAGCGGCCCATGATCGCGTCGCTTGCGCTAAAGTCTTTATTGGCATGATGTATAACGGCCGCTTTTAGTTCCGGGCTCAACGCATTTAAGGTAGTGGCATTTTTCAGGTGATCCCACTTGCGGATATAATGCCAGTTGTGGTCGAACCAATAAAAATTTCCAGCCAATATTCCCTGCGCTTTCATCTCGGCAACCACTGCAGCCATGATATCTTCAGTAGGTAACATCCAACTCAAGAAAGTACAACTATCTCCTTCTGCATCCGGGATGCGCCTGAAGCTGATCTCGGAAACGGTAGATAAAATACTCTTCAGCGCCGTATGATTCTTTTTCTGTATCGCCAGGAATTTATCTAGTTTACTTATTTGTGCAAGCCCTATTGCGGCGTGCAATTCGCTAATGCGATAATTGTAACCAATGAATCGATGCAATTCAGCACCACGATCGTTTCCTTTGTGATCGTGCCCATGATCGCTATAACCATCACTTGCTATTTGAATATCTTCACGATTGGTCAATACTGCTCCGCCTTCGGCACAGGTGATCGTCTTTACAAAATCAAAACTAAATGTGCCCGCATCGCCGATCGTTCCTAGCGTCTTGCCTTTGTAGCTTGCTCCAATACTTTGACAGGCATCTTCCAACAATATTAATTTATTGGCTGCGCAAATTTCCAGCAACGCATCCATGTCTGCCATACTGCCGCACATGTGTACAGGCATCACACATTTGGTCTTGGATGTGATCGCCTTCCGCACAGCATCGGGGTTTAGTGTCAGTGTATCATCAATGTCTACCATTACAGGTATCGCCCCTACGCTTAATACCGCTTCAAAACTTGCAACAAAAGTGAATGTAGGCATGATCACTTCGTCTCCGTAACCGATGCCGAGGGCACTCAATGCGGTTGTTAGCGCCGCTGTGCCACTGCTCACGAGCTGTGCATGTTTGCAACCAAATCTCGTGCAAATGGCTTGTTCCAATTCCTTTGCCTTCCATATTCCTTTACGCGGACCGTCGAAGCCGTAGCGCATAAGAATTCCGGTTTCCATTATGTCGTTGATGTGTTTGCGTTCTTCTTCGCCAAAAAATTCAAAGCCGGGCATGGTATTTAATATTTATGATGGAATATTTGATATTTACGGGCCAAAGGTAAATAAAAGATTTTTGAGTCAAAGTCGGGGCGGAGCAGGCTCCTTAAAGTAGTTCAACCTCAAACTATCACTCCAGCCGTTGGGGTTCTTTTCCAGTATTTTACTGCTATAAAATATCATACCCTGGATATTCGGCGTGTTACGCAATGCTTCTATTTGCCTTGGCAATTGCGTTTTGTCTCTCCAGGCGGCATTGGTATTTGCTTTATATATGCCGAGGCCGATATAGCAGCTCTGTCCATAGCAATGTTTACTCCACCAATCTATTAAGGTTAAAAAATTCGCTGTCTTATGTTCGATCTCCCAATATATCTGCGGCGCCACATAATCTATCCAGCCATTCTTTAGCCAAAGTAAAATGTCGGCATAAAGATCGTCGTAGTTTGTTTGCCCGGCCCTTGTGTTGCTTCCGTTGATCGAATCCTTATCCGCATTGCGCCATACGCCAAATGGGCTGATCCCAAAGCGACAATTCTTATTTTCTTCTTTGATCGCCCTGCTGATCATTACGATAATAGAATCGGTATTGCTTCTTCTCCAATCTTCTTTATTCATGCCATTGCCATACTGTTGGTATTTGGCGTCATCAGGAAACTCTTTTCCGGGAATGCGGTAAGGATAAAAATAATCGTCGAAGTGAATGGCGTCAACGGCATAACGGCTAACAACATCTTTAACGATATTGGTCACGTACTGCTGCACTTCTTTATTTCCTGGATCAAAATATCTTTTCTCGCCGTAGGTTAAAAACCATTCGGGATGTATACGGGTGATATGCGTTGGAGAAATGGAAGAACGGCCAATACTGAACTCAGCACGGTAAGGATTCATCCATGCATGAAACTCCATTCCACGCTTGTGTGCCTCGGTGATCATGAACTCAAGCGGATCGTAGTAAGGTGTTGGCGGAGTGCCTTGTTTGCCCGTAAGCCATTCGCTCCAGGGCTCGTAAGAAGATGGATAAAAAGCATCGGCTGCAGGACGGATCTGAACCACCACGGCATTGATACCATTGAGTAGGTGCATATCCAACAGCCGTGTGAATTCGGCCTTCTGCGAATCAGCATTAAAGTTTCCGGCGCTGGGCCAATCGATATTGCTTACAGTTGCGATCCAAACACCACGAAATTCGGGCTTCACTTGCGCAAAGGATCTTGAATTAGAAACGAAGAGAAAAATTATCCCGAATGATCTCAGGGTAGATAAAACTTTTTTTTGCATTAGTCGCTGTTACGAAGTTTGTCTAATAATTTATTGAGTGTTTTTGCATCTGCTTCCGACAGTGCGCCCAATATCGCATCCATCTCCCCTTCATGCTTGTCTATTTTTTCGAGAAGCTTTTTTCCTTTATCCGTGATGGAAACATCAACCAGTCTTTTGTCGCTTTTGCAAACTACTTTTTTTACAAGTCCTTTTGCTATGAGACGGTCAACGATACGGCTGGTATCGCTCATCTTATCAAGCATCCGTTGCCTTATCTGTAAGGTTGAAAGCGGCGCTCCGGCTCCACGTAAGATGCGGAGTATATTAAATTGCTGGCTGGTGATGTCGACCCCTTCAAAAAAAGGCTTCATCTGTTCATTCATCCAATTGTAAGAATAAATAAGATTGATCGCGGCCTTCTGATGTTCATTTCGAAAACTCGCCTGGCTGATATCTTTTTCAAGACTCATAAATAAAAAATTAAAAGAGATTCCTTAAGCGCTGTCTCCACGAGAAACAGCAAATTCGTTCATATATATTTTGATCAAAATAATAAAATAACTTATCAGCAACGGCCCGAAGATAACACCCCAAAAGCCAAACAAACCCAAGCCCGCAATAATACCCAGGGCTGTGATCAGTGGATGTACGTCCATGAATTTTTTGAGCAGGGTGAGCCTGGCTACATAATCAATATTTGTTATCAGCACCACCGCATAAATGAGCAGTCCGGTTCCATTGCCCGTTTGGTTGATGGCGAAGAGATAGGCTGTTAGGGGAACCCAAATCACTGCCGTACCCACAACAGGCACTAAAGAAAATACGCCGGTAAGAAATCCCCAGAGCCAGATATCATCTACACCGAAGATCCAATATCCCAGCGTGGCAAATAAACCTTGTATGATAGCAAGCACCGGAATGCCGATGGCATTGGCTTTTATCATTGACTTTGTTTCATGACTCAACAAGTGAATATTTTCTTTTTTTAATGGAATGAAACGCAGCAGAAATTTTTCAACCTCAATTCCCCCCTTCAATAAAAAATAAAGTAAAAAGAAAAGGATCGCGAAGTTGCTTAGTATCACCGCCGAACTGTTGAGTATCGAAGGGACGATCGTCGCCGCTTTTTTCTGAAAGGAAACTATGTTTTCGTCGGTCATCAATTGGATGCCGGTAAGTGTGTAAAATTTCTCACCTACGATCTTTGCCTTTACCATGAGATCGACGGGGTTACTCAGGATCGCAGAGATCTTTTCAGTAACGAGTTGCAGCGCAAACCAAACCGGTATGGCAATGATGACGATGCTTGAAATGATAAATAACAGTGCAGTAAGCGTTTTGTTCCAACGTTTGCGAATGGTGAGCTTAAAATAACTCTCCCGCATTAAAATATAAAATGTGATCGCTCCTAAAAATCCAGGAAGAAAAACGGCAAACTCCTTCAACAACAAAAATGCAAGCACCGCAATGATGAGCAGCAGTATTATTTGGCGGAGCCTGTCGTTGAATGTTGTTTGCATAAGTTAAATAATGGGCAATAGGCAACTCAGTCCTTCCACACAGAAACGCCTTCGCTGCAATTGGCGCAAATATCAATGTTTTTCCGGCTTTTCTTCAATTCGCCGCGAAACTGTTTGTAATTATCGTTGTGCCAGATCTCCTTGAATGATTGCTGCTTCAGGTTTCCGAGCTGGTGCGTGGCGTCTTTATCGAAGCAGCATGGAACTACCAACCCATCCCAGGTAATTACATTGGCATGCTGCATTTTCCAGCAACGGTTGGCCATTTTGTTTTTTGCAGTATATGTGCCGTCAGTATTCTTTTTGTACCTGCTGTATTTATCAATTGTTGGAATGAGACTATTCGGGTCATTCTCGTATTCATATACCTGCGCCGTTTTGAACCTCACTTCATCCACGCCAACCGATCTTGCCAGGCGCTTGATATCTTCAACCTGGTGTTCATTTGGTTTGACCACAAGGAATTGGAAAAAGATAAAAGGCGTTTTGCTCTTCAATTGTTTTTTCCATTTCACGATATTGCGTGTGCCTTCCAGCACTTTTTCGAGATTGCCGCCAACACGGTATTGTTGATATACTTCCTGTGTTGTGCCGTCGATCGAAATGATCAATCGGTCCAACCCGCTCTCAACAGTTTTTTTTGCCACTTCATCTGTTAAATAATGCGCATTGGTGGATGTGGCGGTATATATCTTCTTTGAAGCCGCATATTTTACCATCGATAAAAACTCTGGATTGAGATAAGGCTCGCCCTGGAAATAAAAGATCAGGTAAAGCAATTCCTTATGTATCTCGTCGATGGTCTTTTTGAAAAAATCATCCTGCAACATTCCCGTCGGACGGGTAAAAGCTCTCAATCCACTCGGACATTCGGGGCAGCGAAGATTACAACTCGTGGTGGGCTCAAATGAAATAGAAACCGGGTACCCCCATTGTACCGGCTTATTGGTTAACCGGCTTGCATAAAAACTACTCAGCACTTTCACGCCATTCCAAAGCCTTCGAAAGCTAAGCTTACTGATGAGGTTTTTTGTATCGTTGAAATTGAATTGGGGCATGGTTGACAAAGGTACTGCATCCATGTTCAAATCATTACTGATGTAGTTTTTTTGCATTAAATTGTGAGATGATTTTTCGTAGAATAATATTCCTTCTCATCCTTGCCAATGCAGCGTTCCAGGGCTTTTCACAGTCTAAAGTATTGCCTGCGGAGGCGAAACCATTTGTTGTTAACGGGTATGAAATGATGGATTATATTACCGGCGATCTCAACGGAGATAAAAGAACCGATGCCATCCTGGTATTGAAAATAAAAGGTGAAGACACTATTATCGATGAATCAAATCGGCCTTTAATTATCTTGGTCCGTCAACCCAACGGAAAGCTTAAGGTTGAGAAGAGAAATGATAGTGCGATCATGTGTTACCACTGCGGTGGTGTGTTCGGCGATCCTTATGAATCTACAACAATCGCGAACAATGGTTTTACTCTGAATTTTTATGGAGGTAGCAATGATCGTTGGGGATATGAGTATTCTTTTTCGTATGATGTCAAAAAAAGAAACTGGCTGCTGGTTAAAGAAAAAGACGTGAGTTACCGGTCAACGGATCCTGAAAATACAACTGTTGAAACCAGCATTGCGGCAGCAGAACTTGAAGGTATTTCGGTAGACAATTTTAATAGCTCACCACCTTATAACGATGATAAATGGAAGGTAGTAGCAGGAAAGACATTTTTTTATAGCGATCCCCGCATTGGTAGTAAGCCCCGCAAAGGATATTTAGTGAGAAATGATGTAGTGACTGGGATCCGTGAATTGAAAAATTTCGTGGAAGTTTCGTTCGAGAACAGCAAAGAACAATTCACCATAGGGTATGTGCTTAAGAAGGACCTGGTGAAAATTAAATAGGTTTTTGCCACAGAGGCACGGAAGCACGGAGAGGAACACTTAAATCAACTTATCATGCGTATAATTTTTTCTATTGTCTTATTGCTTGGCTTAAAGGTATCTGCACAGTCTCCCGCTGAATATTGTAAACAAGTGAATGATATCGCCACGATGGAGCGCCTCGCCCATGAGCGCCTCAACAATAGCGAAAAAGCCACACTGGCCTCTAATAATTTCGAAGTAAAATATTATCGCTGCGAATGGGAAACCGATCCTTCTGTTTATTATATCACCGGTAAAGTGACCGCTTATTTTGTGATGACAGCGCCATCTTCATCCATCTCATTTGACCTGATGAGCAGCATGACCGTTGATAGTGTGAAGCAACGAAATGTATTGTTGACCAAGTCGCATACCGCAAATGTGCTGCAGGTAAATTTCGTCGCAACGATAAATGCAGGCGTGCTTGATTCTGTTAGTATTTATTACAAGGGCCCGCCGGCAAATACAGGTTTCGGTTCTTTTTATCAAGGCACTCATGCCGGCGCTCCGATCATCTGGACACTCAGCGAACCTTATGGAAGCCGCGACTGGTGGCCCTGCAGGAACGGTCTTGATGATAAGATCGATTCGATAGATATCTTACTCACCTATCCAGCAGCATATAAAGGCGCTTCCAATGGTTTATTGCAAAGCGAAACATTAATAGCCGGTGGAACAAAAAAACTGGCCTGGTGGAAACATCGTTACCCGATCGCCAGTTACCTGGTGTGCATGGCCATTAGCAATTTTTCTGTATTCAATAATACGATCGCATTGGGAAGCATTAATCTACCTATGCAAACTTATTGCTACCCGGAGGACCTGGCTTCGTTCCAGGCCGGCACTGCCCAAACAATAAATGCGCTGCAGCTTTATCATAATACTTTCGGGCCTTATCCATTTATCAACGAAAAATATGGGCATGTACAATTTGGATGGGGCGGAGGCATGGAACACCAGACATCCACTTTTGTCACTTCCATCGATGAAAATCTTTGTGCGCATGAACTGGGGCACCAATGGTTTGGCGATAAAGTTACCTGCGGAAGTTGGGAAGACATTTGGTTGAATGAGGGCTTCGCCACTTATCTCGCAAGATTTTGGCACGAAAACAAATATCCTTACCTGGCGCTTTCTAACCGAAACGCGGTAATCAACTATATCACTCAGCAGCCCGGTGGATCCGTATGGGTAGAGGATACTACCAACGTAGGAAGGATCTTCGATTCAAGATTGAGTTATTACAAAGGTTCGTACCTGCTGAACATGTTGCAATGGAAACTGGGAGACTCAGTTTTCTTTCGCGGGCTTCGCAGATACCAGAAAGATCCAAAACTGGTTTATGGTTTTGCAAAGACGGCCGACCTGCAGCGTAACCTGGAAGAAGAGAGCGGACAAGATCTTACTGAATTCTTTAAAGACTGGTTCAAGGGACAAGGCTATCCTTCTTACAGGGTTGAGTGGACACAGGTAGGCAGTAGTTCTGTGCAGATCAAAATGAATCAAACCACTTCTCATATTTCTGTGAACTTTTTTGAATTGCCTGTTGCGCTAAAATTCAAGAATGCCACCCAGGAAAAAACTGTTGTTGTAGACAATACTGTCAATGGCGAGATCTTTGTTCGCAACATCGGATTCGTTGCAGATACTGTTTTGATAGATCCGAATTATTGGCTGATCAGTAAGAACAATGTTTCGGTAAAAGTACCGGATAACAGCCCGGCCGGCATCCAGGTATTTCCTAATCCCATCGGCAACCAGTTCAATATTTATTTCAGGAACCTTGCCGCTACATCAGCTTCTATGAACCTGTATAATGCTGCAGGGCAGCTGGTTTGGACGGGGTCGGTTGTGTTGGTGAATGGATCAGAATATGTGAACGTGCCGACGCAGACACTTGCTGCCGGAGAGTACACATTGAGGATACAGGCTGGTAACGATATCAAGTTCATCAGGAAATTGATAAAATAAATATCATTTATCAAAACTTTATCAAAATAATAAAAGCAATTAACGCAAATTTGTTGCTGCCACGTACCTAAACGGCTGGCTTTCTTAATTTGGCGAAGGGAAAAAAATATCTTTTCAAAGTCTTTATCATACCTGTTATTTTCCTGGTTATTGCGGCCGTAGCAACCTGGTATATCACCTCGTATCTCAACCGCCCGAAATTTGTGCGTTATCCCGCATTTGGTATCGACATCCCGGTAAACTTTAAGATGCATGGTATTGATGTGAGCCATCACCAGTATAATATTGATTGGGAGGCGGTAAAGGCCATGCAGGTACAACAGATCAAGATCGATTTTGTATTCATAAAAGCGACCGAAGGCCTGGGAAGGGTTGATAATACCTTTCGACGAAACTGGTTCAATGCAAAACAGGCCGGCATTCCTCGTGGCGCTTATCACTATTTTCTTCCGAGTAAGAGCGGAAAGGCGCAGGCAGAGAATTTTATCGCGACAATTCAATTGGAGAAGGGCGACCTGCCGCCGGTGTTGGATATAGAACAAACCAATGGGGCTTCGGTTGAAGACATTCAGCAGCGCACGATGGACTGGCTGACGATGATCGAAAAGCAATTCAAAGTGCGGCCGATCATTTATACCAATGTGGATTTTTATGAAACCTTTTTGGCGGGTAAATTTGACGATTATCCTCTTTGGATCGCTCATTACCTGGTGCAGGATAAACCCAGGATACAGCGGCACTGGACCTTTTGGCAACACAATGAAAAGGGCCATGTGAACGGCATCGACGCCAATGTTGACTTCAATGTTTTCAATGGCGATAGCACGGATTTTGTAAAACTGCTGATAAAATGATCCAACATTTCGCTTTGTTTTAAAGCCAATGCACGAACTTCATCATTAAAAGATCGTAGTATGGGAATGGAAGATGATACAAGGGTGTTCCTGGTGAAGATCATCAACACCATTTCATTCGTGATGCTGTGGATGCTGGTGAATGTATATATCGGCATCTATAAAGACTATGGCTTCTTTGATAAAAGGCCCAACTGGACCAACTATCTTTTTTATGCATTCCTCATCATCACTTTCGTTTTATTGGTCCGTTACTTTCGCCGTAAATGGAAGGTATAGCCGCTGATCTTTAAATACCCACCAGTACGTAGCTGCCGCGCCGAAAGTTTTCCTTACTTTTAAAAACCTAAACCTTAAACCAAATGACGCTTAAGCATTTCTGTAAATACACGGTGATCGTGGGAACAATGGTCATCTGGACGATAAAATGGGGCCTAAGGCCATACTTCCATTTTTCGCAGCCCACAAAGTATTTATTGGGAATTGCGCCGAACCTGTTGGGCGCTTTTTTATTGCCGTTTGGTTGCTACTGGTTGCTCGGACGTTTTGTAAACCTGCATGACGACAAACAGTTCAAATGGTTTAGCATTGTTTGTTTTGCCCTGCTCGTCATTAATGAATTGCTTCAGCTTATACCCATCTTCGGCCGAACCTTTGACTACAGCGATATTGCGGCTTCTGCGGTGGGACTGGTTGGCGCTTATTTTTTCTGCGGAAAATATTTGTTCAGGAAGCTGGCGACGTATCCGTAGGGAGGTTTAATGGTTCGCGAGCATTATAACTTTTAAACGTTAAACCCTTAAACGTTACACCTAACTACTATGGTCAGCAACGATCACCCACTTGTTTTTAACCTTACGAAACAACAATGTGAAGTGTCCCCCAACATCTCCAACGCTTCGGGTGAGATGCCATTTGCCTACAACAAAAAAATAGAGCACTGACAATCTTTTTACCTGCAGGATTGTAAAATCGAGTTTGCCCATTGTTGCGGTATCGGGATAGCCTTTCTTATAATTATCAAGTGTTTTTTGCCAACCGTAAGTGATGCCACTTTTGCCGATGAACATCAGGGAATCATCCTGCCAATAGGTTCCCATGAATCGGGTGAGATCGCCGGAGTTCCACGCAGCAAGTTGTTCGTTCATTGCCTTGCGGATCATCATTTCATCATTTGATTGTGCGGTTGCGCCGAATGAAAGCGTCAAAACGAAGATCAATAAGCTGAGGTATTTTTTCATGTGCATTGATTGAGATATAAATATAGATAAAGCCATGACAAAAAACCTCTTAATGCTTATGATGCGGTGATGCACACTTGCTTTGATGGCAAAGACGGTAGTTGTAAAAATGTGCAGTGACGATGAAAGCAACGGCGATGGCAAGGAAAGAATATTCGAAGTCGGGGAAGAATTGTTTGAGTACCAAAAAAATGAAACCAAAGAAAAAGATCAGTATCGGCGAAAAGCTGCGATGATGTTTGATGTAACCATGAAATAAAGAATATGAACCAACCAGGAAGGCCAATGCGATCATTCCCCATTCAAAAAAAGAATTGTGAACGATGTTGATACCAAAGATCGGTAAGCTGGTTACCAGCAACGGTAAAAGGGCACAGTGAATAGCACAGGCCAGGGAAGTGATAATGCCCATGGCGTCCCAGTTTAACTTCATTTCTGCTTGCATTAAGGACCAAAGATACGATATTTGCAATAATGTTGCAAGTTTGTGCCGGGTGTCTGGCCACTTTAACAGAAGCTTTCTTGTCAGAAGGCTGTCGAGTGGCCTGACAGCTAACTTCAACCAGCGGTCTGACGCCTTTGTCCCCAATCGATCGTAAATTTGCATAAAAGCAGCTATGGGTAGAAAGTTATGGTGGTATGTGATCTTTTTTGGGTTGTTGGTTCTGGGGTTTTGGTTCTTTCTATTTAAGGATGAGGATCTTTCAAAATCACCCCTGGCGGTCATCAATGCGAACGTAGATACATTTTCCTTTGTGAACCAGGATGGAAAACGGGTCACCGAAAAAGACGTTGAAGATAAAGTGTACGTGGCGGAGTACTTCTTTACTACCTGCAAGGGTATTTGCCCGAAGATGAATGCGAACATGCGGAGGGTTTTTGATGTTTATAAAGAGGAACCCGGGTTCATGATCTTATCACATACCTGCATGCCGGAAACAGATTCCGTTCCATTGCTAAAAGCTTATGAAACGAAGATGCTCAATGGAAGGTTGGTGAAGAATGCAGACGGCTCTTACAAGATCGATTTTGATACGACTCAAAAGCAGCAACCTGCAACCAACCCAAATTGGAATTTCCTAACCGGCGATAAGACGGCTTTGTATAAGATGGCGCGACAGGGATACATGATCGATAACAATAAGCCGGACTCGATGCAGAATATCTCGGACCAGTTCATACACACCCAGTTTTTTGCGTTGGTAGATAAGCAGAGAAGAGTGCGGGGAATTTATGATGGGCTTAAGGAAGATGAAATTGAAAAACTAATAACCGATATAAAGGGCTTGCTGAAAGAAAAGATCGATCATAAACATTTCATGAACGGCTTCAGTAATAACCCCAATTAAAGTACCTGATCATGGACCAATTGTTAGATATATTAAAAAAGAATCAGCTCAGTGTTACTGAAGGAAGAAAGAAGATACTGGAATTGTTTTTGGGAAGTCCGGGTGCATTAGCACATTCGGATATTGAAAAAAACACTGATGCCGCTTTCGACCGTGTGACGGTGTACCGCACATTGCAAACCTTTGTTGACAAGGGCATCATCCACAATATCCCTACTAGCGATAACTCCATATTATACGCATTGTGTAAAGACAATTGCGAAGCCGGTCATCATCATGATAACCACGTACATTTCATTTGTGATAAATGTAATAAAACGATCTGTCTCGATGACGTGACCATCCCAGAAGTGAAGCTACCAAAGGGTTTTACGCCTAAACATGCAGAGATGGTGGTGAATGGGATCTGCGATGATTGCAAGTGATCAAGGTGTAAGACAGCTATTAAATTGTTAAATTATTGCCATCCATCATTAAGTTTAATTTTACTTTTTTCGTTTAAGATACATTTGCGTTATGAGAAGGATTTTCACTACTGTTATTTTGTTGATTTCATTGTTGCCGGCTGACGCACAGCTTACCTCGGTAAAGCAGTTAAAGGATATTAAAAAAGACAATGCCTACTACGAGCCCATAAAAAATCTTGTTGAGCGTTATGCGGTTCTTGGTATAGAAGAGGCACGCCAGGGCAATAATTATTTACCTGATGAACCGCTTACACATCGGTCTTTTGCCATTGTAATGGTAAATGCACTGGATAAACTCCATGACAAGTTTACCCTGCTTGCCAAAAAGATGGACGATAATAAAAAGGATTCTATCTGGCGCGTATTCACGAAAAAAAATCTGAAGAGTTATGCGGATTCTGCTGCGAAGGATGTGACCTGGGCCCAGTATAAGGATGTCAATAATGACGACGCGGATAAGGAGAGTATTAAAAAATTGACGAATGATTACAGGCTGAAACTGGGAGATACTTACAATACATTTTCACCCGACAAGGCAATGACAGAAAAGCAACTCTCAAGGATCTTTGCAGAATATTTCAATATAAGATCAATAGTGAGATCTTCTCCAGCGGCAGTAAAAAGAGGCAAATGGGCGCTTTATCTGGATGCTTTACTCGAACGCCTGCATGAAACGATAACTGATCTTGTAGCTGACAATAAATAAAAGAGGACTTGATCCGCATAAACCATCTGTGTAATCTGCGTGCTGAGCGGAGTCGAAGCATCAACTAATCTGTGATCTCCCCTTTCACGAAATCCATCAACAGCTTTATCTTTTCCGGGCTGAAATCAAATTTCAATCCCGCAGCCTCAAATAACTCCGGTAAGGTTTTGGTTCCACCAAGACTGAGCGCATTGCAATAATTGTCTAGTGCCAATTGCTTGTTGTTCTTATACTGCATCCACATACCGATAGCGCCGAGTTGCGCAATACCATATTCAATATAATAGAACGGAACTTCAAATAAATGCAACTGCCGTTGCCAGGCATTGCTGCGATAGGTTTCCAATCCGCTGTAATCGATCACGTCATCCTGGAACTCATCCAATATTTTGTTCCACTCGGCAGTGCGTTCATCATGCGTGTGTTGAGGATGGGCATATATCCAATGCTGGAATTTATCGATGATAGCGATCCAAGGGAAGATGGTAATCACTCTTTCTAGTTGATGTTCCTTCGCCCGCTTCAGGTCATCGGCATCTTCGAAAAAAGTTTCCCATTCGTCCATGCTGAACAGTTCCATCGACATACTGGCCACTTCAGCAATTTCCATCGGGTATTCTTTAAAGCCATTCAGTTCGAGGTGATGCGCTAAAAAAGAATGCACTGCATGTCCACCCTCATGCACCATGGTCGTCACATCATGCATTTGGCCGGCAGCGTTCATGAAAATAAAGGGAGCCCCGCTTTCGGCGAGCGGACAATTGTATCCTCCCGGAGCCTTGCCCATCCGGCTTTCCAGGTCAAGGTGCTTTAACTCATCCATCTTTTTAAGGCAATCGCCAAAGAATGGGCGAAGCTTATTAAAACATCCAATGGTTTTATCGACAAGTTCGGTACTCGTTTCAAATGGATGTAATGATTTTGTTCCTGCTGGTTCTGCTTCTATATCCCATGGCCGCAGCGTATCCAGCCCTAATTTTTCTTTTTTCTTTTGATGAAGGATGTTCACGAGCGGTAGCACATGTTGTTTCACCGCCTCATGAAAAGCAAAACAATCTTCTTTGGTATAGTCAAAGCGCCCCAGTTCTTTAAAACGATAATCTGTGTAACTGGCAAAGCCCGCGTTCAAGGCTTCCTGGTTGCGACGGGTAATAAGCTGATCGTATAAAGCATTTAATTCTTCCTTATCCTGCAATCTTCTTTCATTGATCTTGCGGTAAACTTCTTCCCGAAGGTTCCTGTCATGGCTTTCTAAAAACTTAGCAGCCTGCTGCAAAGTATATTCTTCACCATTTACCGTTACCGTCATCTTACCTGTTATCACGCCATACTGTTGTTGCATAACAGATAGTTCTGCTTGCAAGGGAATGTTTTCTTCGCGAAACAATTCTATGTTCTTGCGAATGCTGCGCAGGTAGGTGAAATATTTTTCTGTGGATAGTTGAGCCGCTAAAGGATGATTCACCAGTTTCTTATTCAATGCATCGGAGTAAGGCTGGATCTTCGGCTGGATCTCCATGCAGAAAAAATTAAAAGCATCTTCAAGCGCTTTGTTCTGCGTATCGCAGGTCATTTTTATCTGGCGCCAGCAGGCATCTTCATTTACTACCGCTTCCAATTCACTCATGTCCTTCAACCATTGCTCCAGGCCTTCTTTGGTATCTATATTTCTTTCCAACAAATTTTTGAAGAATGGCTCAAGAATGTCCCAATCGGTAACAATGAAATCTTGCGGAACAAAATGGCGGGGGAGTTTTTTGATATCGGCGGAGTAATTCATTTTTTTATCTTTTAACACGATGCTTGTCATTTCGACGAAGGAGAAATCTATTTGATTATTTTTATCAGATGTCTCGTTCCTCGACATGACAAAAAAGGGTTCTGTCATGTCGACGAAGGAGAAATCTATTAATTTTCATTTTTCCTATGATACATATCTTTTGGTGGCCATTCTCCTAGTAATTCTTTATTTAAGAAATCCCGGTTTGGATTCATAGTGTCAATAAGCTTGTCTTTCTTTTCTCTTCGCCATTTCTTAATTTCCTTTTCTCTTGCGATAGCATCATTCACATAATCATGGCTTTCATAATAGACTAAATAGAACGCTTTGTATTTTGCGGTAAATGCATTTGAAAGCGGGTTATCTTTTTCAAGATAGTGTTCTACAAGCCGTTGTTCGATACAATTGGTAACCCCAATATACAGCACGGATTTATTGAAATTAGTCAATATATAAACCGTGTATTTGGTTTTTGATACTTTCATAATGTACGAATCTGGTAGACGGTTAGGTCTTTCGTACAATATTGGATCAAATAGATTTCTCCTTCGTCGAAATGACAGTAGCGTATATTACGCCATCTTCCTCGGCGTATTTATTTTCCTTGCAGGTGCATTATTGCTCATAGCGTTGGGCTTCGATGAAGTTGGTTTAGCCTTAACGCTTTCGGTTTCAGGCGCCAGGCCATCCTCTGGATTTTCAGATAATTTCAACTCAACGTTATTCGCTGTTAATACCGAATACCATTTTATCATCTTCTTCATATCGCTGGCATATACTCGTGCAAAGTCCATACTTGGATATACCTTCTCAAAATATTTTTTGATCGCTGCCGCATCATTCTCAGCCGGCAATGCCTCTGAACTTTCTTTCATAGCGGTAAAAACTTCTACAAGGTTCACATTGTCCTTGGTAGTAAATACCTCGATACCTTCCAGGTGCGAGAAATTGTGAACGCGGGTGCTCACGAATTTGGTGCTCTTATCTTCAAGGGAGCGTACCACGCCACCATCGGCCTTTGACGAGATCAATTCGAACAATCCACTAAGTCCGCTAACGGAAACAAGCTTATTATACTCCATAAATTTTGATTTTTTTCAGGGCTGCAAGTTAGCTTAAAAAAGTAAATAAGAGCAGCCGTTGGTAATGATCGCTTTTATAGCTGCTTAAGTATTGTCCAGGAGTGGTTTTGGCACGGTTTTAACATATTTAAGCCTTGGGAAATAATTTTTAAGCTGGCCGACAGTTTTTCCCAATGATGTCGTCTAATCTTTCACCAACAACGCCAAAAATATGTTACGAACAGCACTATTCTTATTGATTTTCAGCCTATCGGCAGGATTTGCGAAGAGCCAGGCAATAGTTTTAAAAGGCAAACTAACTGACAAAGGAGATAATTCTGCCATTGCGGGTGCCAATATCAAACTCATTTCTCAAAGAGATTCTTCGAAAGTAAAAGAGACGGTTACAGGTAAAGACGGAAGTTTTTCTTTTTCCGGATTGAATGCCAGCGGTTATATAGTATTTGTTGATGCAAGCGGTTACGAAAAGATCCAGCAAAGGATCAACCTGCAGGCAAGCAACAATACCCCGATCCCCTTTGCTGTTGCCAAATCGGCTACAGACCTTTCGACCGTTGTAGTGACCGCAAAAACACCGCCGGTGAGGCAAAAAGTGGATACCACCGAATTCAGCGCCAGTCAGTTTAAGGTTAACCCCGATGCAACTGCTGAAGACCTGATCAAGAAACTCCCCGGCATCGTGGTAGATAAAAGCGGTAACGTGACCACCATGGGTGAGCAGGTAAAAAAAGTGACCGTTGATGGCCGCGACTTTTTTGGTGACGATGCTACTGCAGCGCTAAAAAATCTGCCTGCAGATGTGATAGATAAGATACAGGTGTTTGACAAGCTTAGCGACCAGGCGGCATTTACCGGCTTTGATGACGGCAATAGCACCAAGTCGATCAATATCGTTACCAAGTCGGGCATGCGCAATGGCCAGTTTGGCCGTATGTTCGCGGGTTATGGAACAGACAATCGCTATACCGCAGGTGGTAATGTGAGTTTCTTTAAGAAAGATCGCCGCATTTCATTGGTGGGCTTGTTCAATAATATCAACCAGCAAAATTTTGCATCTGAAGATCTTTTGGGTGTAACCAGCAGTGGCGGTGGTCGTGGTGGTAACCGTGGAGGTGGCAATCGTGGTGGCGGCGGTGGTGGAAACTTCGGCGGCGGCGGTAATAATTTTTTAGTGGGGCAATCAAACGGAATTAGCTCCACGAATTCTTTCGGTATCAACTATTCTGATATCTGGGGTAAAAAATTAACCGTTAGCGGAAGCTATTTCTTCAACAACAGCAATACCGGTAACGACCAGGATTCGCATACACAGTCTTTTATCACGGGCAGCCCTGATCAGTTCTATGACGAAACGGTAAAATCTTCTTCAAAGAATTATAACCACCGGATCAATTTCAGGATGGAATATAAGATCGATGAGAGGAACTCGATCATCTTTACTCCTTCGCTCAGTCTTCAAAAAAATAATTCAGGTAATACCCTGGATGGAATAAGTTACTTGTCACCAACAGATCTTTTGAGTACCATCAAAAGTGTTACATCTAACAGCACATCAGGATATAATTCAAATAATAACCTCTTGTTCAGGCATGCTTTTGCAAAAAAAGGCAGAACGATCTCTTTGAACTTAAGTGCGGGCATCAATCATAAGGATGGCAACAACTACCTGAATTCGGAAAGTGTTTATTATAAAGGAGGATTGGTGACATTGGATACAACCACAAACCAGTTTACCGATCAAATGGTTAATGGGCACACGCTTTCGGCTTCCATCGCTTATACGGAACCTATTGGTAAAAAAGGACAATTGCAGATCAACTATTCTCCTTCGGTAACAAAAAATAAATCCGACCAGGAAGTGTTCCAGTTTGATAATGGCTCTCAAAAATATTCAAGTTTTGATACCGCTTATTCCAACAAATTCGATAACACAACCAGTTCGCAAAATGTGAACGCCAGCTATCGTGTAGGTGATCGCGACAATATGTTCAACGTGGGCGTGACCTACAAATATCTTGAGCTGAACAGTGATCAGATTTTTCCGCAGGCGGTTACGGTCAATAAGCATTTCAATAACGTATTGCCGAACCTGATGTGGCGCAAAAAAATATCTGCAAAGAGTACGATCAATATCATGTATCGTGCAAGCACCAATGCGCCTTCTATCAGCCAGTTGCAAAACGTGATCAATAATAGCAACACTTTGCAGTTGACAAGTGGCAACCCCGACCTGAAGCAACAAGTGAGCAATACGCTGAGCACTCGTTACACTTACACGGATACGAAAAAGGCAACCACTTTCTTTGCAAACCTGTTCATACAGCAAGCGGATAACTATATTGCTAATGCAACTTATATCGCAGCCCAGGATTCAACCTTGAGCAATGGTATCATCCTGCATCAGCGTTCGCAGCTAACCAAACCAACAAACCTTAATGGTTATCTCAACCTGAGGTCCTTCCTGACCTATGCGATGCCGCTTAAGTTCATTAAATCAAACCTCAACCTGAATGGCGGATTTACTTATTCTAAAACACCGGGTTTGAATAATAATATCAGTGGTTTTTCAAACAACTATACTTACAACACAGGACTTGGAGTTACAAGTAATATCAGCCAGTATGTAGATTTTAATGTGTCGTATGGTGTAAGCTTTACAAACACAAAGAATACCATCGATCCGGCAAAGAATACGAATTATACAACACAAACAGCAGGAGTGGCTTTGAACCTATTGGATAAAAAAGGATGGTTCGTTCAAAATGACCTAAGCTTTAATTCTTATACTGGCCTTGGCGCTGGTTTCAATCAAACTTATGTGTTGTGGAATGCCGGAATAGGTAAGAAATTCCTGAAGAACCAGGCAGGTGAATTGAAATTATCAGTGTTCGATCTCTTAAAGCAAAATCAGAGCATCACGCGTACTGTTGACCCAAGTTATATAGAGGACGTGCACAATGAAGTGTTGAAACAGTATTTCATGCTGACGTTTACTTATAAGTTGAAAAATTTCGGAACGGCAAAGGCTTCAACAGGAGCTGGTCCCGGCAACGGAGGTTTTGGTGGTAACAGGCCGGGCGGCGGCGGACCTCAATTTTAGCTAATTTTAGGGCGGACATAAAGTAAACGTTTTGAACCAACCGGAATTAGTTGTACAACTGCAGCAGGGAGATGAATCGGCTTTTAGGAAGCTGGTTGATGAATGGCAGGATATGGTGTATAATACCGCAGTAGGTATTGTGCAGAACCCGGATGATGCAGATGATATCACGCAGGAGGTGTTTGTACAGGTGTTCCAGTCGATACATTCATTCAAAGGAGATTCAAAATTCTCTACGTGGTTGTATCGCATCACAGTGTCGAAGGCGCTTGATCATGAGAAGAAGAAGAATCGTAAAAAAAGATTTGCTTTCGTTCAGGGATTGTTTGGTGGAAAGGAGGAAGAGCAGTTGCACCCCGTTGAGTTTGATCATCCCGGTGTGCTGGCGGAAAGAAAGGAAAGAGCGGCGGCATTGTTCCAGGCGTTAAAACAATTAGCACCCAACCAGCGCATTGCATTTACGCTGCACAAACTCGAAGGACAGAGTTACCAGGAGATCGCGGAGATCATGAACACTACACTATTTGCAGTGGAATCATTGATGGGTAGGGCAAAGACAAATTTGAAAAAGATATTGAATGATTACTATCGTGAATCATTTGATGATAAATAAAAATTGAATTATGAATAAGCAGCAACAAATTGATAAAATGACCGACGAGGCGCTGAATAGCCTTGATGGTGCAGATCGGGCAACCGCTCGGCCATATCTTTTTACAAGGCTGAAGGCAAGGATGGAAAGGCAGGATGAAAGCGCCTGGGAAAATGTAGGGCGCTTCATTGCCCGACCGGCGGTGGTAGTGGCCGGATTATGTGTGATCATCGCTTTGAATGTTCTTGCGATCACATCCAACAATTCAACCGCTTCCAATACATCGGTAGCGGAGCAAAGCGCAACGCAGGACGAATTCTCGCCCAGTATTGCCTCATTGTATGACACAGAAAACAACGAACAATAATGAGCAGTTCATCAAAAACAAAGATCCTCGTAACAGCAGTTGTATTCCTTCTGCTGACGAATATTGCCGTGCTGGTATTTTTTCTTTGTTGCAAAGGGCCGGATAAAAGGAATGATCATGGTGGTGGCAGGGAAGCGATGATGCGAAACTTTCTTCAAAAAGATATTGGCTTTACGGATCAGCAATTACAGCAATATGACACCCTTGCCAAAATTCATAAAGAAAACACAAAGTCTTCAATGGATGAAATGAGGAATAGCAGGGAACAGGATTTTAAAGAAATCAGTAGCGGCGGGTTCAATGACTCTATAATATCCCAGGTAGCGACCAGATCTTCAGCCAGGCAAAAAGATATGCTGGGAAAGATGTTCTTATACTTTAAAGATATCCGCAAACTGTGTATGCCCGACCAACAGCCCAAGTTTGATTCGCTGTTTTATAAAATATGGAACAGGAAAGACGATAAGCGTAAAAAACCGGGCAATTAAACAGCGACGGTTTTCCTAGAAAAGATCGTCTAACTAAATACACCTTAAAACAATAATCTAAATAACGACAATGAAAAAACAAATCGTATTAATGGCGATCGCTGCAGTGGTCAGCATTTCAGCCGCCAATGCCCAGGGAGGCTTTCAACGCCGCACGGTAGAAGAAAGAGTAAAATCCGTTCATGAAAAAATGGACAGCGCATTTAAACTTGATGCTGTAAAACTAGCACAGGTAGATTCCATCTTTACCGCTTCTTATAAAGCAACGGATGCTGCACGGGAAGAAATGATGGCTTCAGGAAGCCAGGACAGGGATGCAATGCGTGCAAAAATGCAGGAATTCGCTGCAGCCCGTAACGAAAAATTAAAAGCGGTACTTACTGCCGACCAGATGAAGACCTGGACCGATACTATTGAACCTTCCATGAGACCACAAAGAGGCAACAGGCCCCAAGGTCAATAATAAATATGTTTTTGGGTTGAGTTAACGGCCCTGTTGCTTTGGTTGGCGACAGGGCATTTTTGTGACTTCATGCAAAGGCGCAACGATCTGCAAAGAACGCAAAGCCGTCTTGGCGACTTTGCGACAACTTTGCGGCTTTGCGTGAAACCATACACAAAAAAGCACTTCCGAAAACGGAAGCGCTTGTTGCACCAAACCCTGTATAACCAACATTTGTTAAACAAATCCTTTCCAACGCAGGAAACCAGCGCCACCGATCAGCACCATTCCCATTAAGATCATTCCTGCAGGCGAATGATTCTCTCTTTCCATTTCTTCTTTCACCTGTGGTAATAAGGTAGCGTATTGCGCATCCGCAACATCTTCTTCGTCATTTACCGCTGCTGCGTCATCCTGCCAGGTATTAATATCTTTGCCGGTGAGTGCCGTTAATTCTACCAATTCGTTTTTCCTTCTCTTTCTAAGGTCTTGTAAATATTTTTTTCCCGCATCGCAATTAAAATTACCTGTGGCTGGATGGGTGATCACATATCTTGCCTGGAAAGTTTCTGTATTGGGCGTAACCTGGAACATCAGGTCCTGCGGAAAACTTCTGCGGTTGTATCTAAAATGCAGCCGGGTGAAATGAACGTTCTTGCTTCCATCATCCATTTGTTCGTTTTCAACATCACTATAGTCGTTCCAATCCTTACCGGCGAGCCACCAAACGCCACTCTGCACAAGATCTTGCTGAGATGGGGCAACGGCGATGCAAGGGTCGCAGTGATAATAATTTGCCGGGCTCACATCCCATGCATATTCCAGGAAGCCAATGCTCTTATCTTCATTTTGCCATTGCTTGTCAAAAAGATTGCTGTAAAAAGCACCAAAATTCTTTTGAACGAACAAGGGGATCTTTTTATCAGTCGGAATATTTACGTTGCGATAATTGGTGCATTCGATCCTGCCCTTACGTGTGAATGCATAAACGATCAGGTCCTGGTCGCCATCAGAATTGGCCATTCCCAAACGAATAGGTAACATGAATTTTGGCGAGTTGAAATTTATCTGCAATGGGCGCAGGAAATTTCCCGGTAACTTTTTCTTTTCAGCCTCATTCACTTTTACCACAAAAAATTTGAGATTGCTTTTGATATATGGATCGAGGACTTCTTCTGCGCCGTCCGGAATTTTATAGCCATTTGATGTTAACCACTCTTTGAGGCCGCCACTTTCTTTAGCGCTGAGAATTAAGATATCATATTCACCAACAAGGTATTTAGCCTCGATCGTTACGCCGAGATCTTTTCTTTTAGCAACGCCGTTTGCTGAGGGTGCCATTACCGAACGTTCTGTTTTCGCGAATTCCATCATCTTATCATCCGCATACACATTACATGGATTCTGATCCCAATATTCCACCAACCTTGGGGCAGAGTAGTCATTCAATCTTTGAAAAATAGATTGATCAACTACATGGATATCATCTTTCCTTAACACAACAGGAACCGGCACCACCATCGCAAAATCCTTAGTATCTCCTTTAAAGTCATTGTACATTGTAATGACGGTGCGATTGCCATCCCTCACCAATATCACCTGCGATGTTTTATTCTTTAGCGTGCCATCCGCCTTGCTTACGTAGAAGCCGCAGAAGGAATACAGCAGTGGAGATAGGGCAATAAGGGTCCCGATGATCAAAATTTTTGATTTCATAATTATTAAGTTTTGAGATGAAGATCACATCACCGCGTGGGTATATACGGATCGTAAAAAATTACTTTCTTTAGTTGTAAGTTGTTTGGAATATTGCCATTGAAATTTCTTAGCCTTGAATAATCTGTCCAGCACCGGTACCAGCGGCTGCGCTAATACCAGCACCCATATCGGCGCACCATTCATGAATTTGAAAGTAGTAAGATAAAAAGCAACTGCTGCCACAGCCATCGCCCATAATACTCTTGCAACGGAATGATTGGGTGTTGTCTTTGGATCAGTGATCATGAAAAAGGAGAACAACAGTAGACTGCCTGTGCTGATCGATTGCACGAAAAAATCCATTGGCCAGCCGAGATACAATATCTGTCGCGCAAACATCAACGCACCAAATGTTCCCAGGAAAGCTAGACTTACATCCAGCTTCTGCACTCTTGTTGTTACGATGAAACCCAGGCAGAGCACTCCGAACAGGATGACGACATTACTCCCCCATTGACCGGGACTGATCCATGCATTGCCCGTAAAGTACAATACAGCAACGATGCCTAAAGCAGATGGGTTGAAGATATGTTTGCCATTAATGCGGATGATATATTTTGATGCGATAGAGATAATTGCAGCCAAAGCAGCGATCCACCAATGATTTGTTTTTAATAAAAGCGATAAGCCAAATGAACTGATCATTGCTGAAGGAATGCTCACCTGGAATTTTTTCCACCAGTTATTTGAAAAAAGAATGATGGTTTTTTTATTGAAGACGATGCTGCATAAAAACTGTGTAAGTATGCTGATACCAAAATAAGTGCTATAGAGCCACCACTCTGCATTCCAGTGCAGGTACAATATGCCGTATGCAAGGAAGATCGATTGGAAAATGATCTGAAAGTAGCGTGCGTCTTTGAAAATACCTGTGCGCATACAATTGGTTTTTCAGTAAGATGCAGGCACGGAATTTATTTCATAAAAAAAATGGTAATGAATTGTTAAGCCATTTTTTTTATCGAAGCGATGATTGTCTGAACCTCAGATTTACCTGATTGACTGATTCACCGATTCGCTAGTACCTGTGATTCTCAGTATGACCAGTCAATCAGGTAAATCTGAGGTTCAGACAATATTATTGATAGATGGCGGAAAGGTTAAAAAATATTTCAGACCTTTAAGAAAAAAAAGATGAAGTACAGCATCGAAAGATCAATCGAAATACTAGAACGCACTCCTGCAGTGTTCAACAGCCTGCTCTCGGGCATCGACGACGATTGGGTGATGAACAATGAAGGGCCCGAGACCTTCTCACCTTATGATGTTATCGGGCATTTGGTGCATGGGGAAAGAACAGACTGGACCGCAAGGACAAAGCGGATCCTGGAGTTCGGCGATACCAAAACTTTTGATCTGTGGAATCGTTTTGCACAGTACGAAGAGAGCAAAGGAAAAACATTACAGCAATTACTCGATGAGTTTGCGTCGATAAGAAAGGAAAATATTGAATGGTTAAAATCCTTGCAACTCACGGAGGCCGATCTTGATAAAAAGGGAATGCACCCCAAGCTGGGAAGCGTCACCTTGCGCAACCTGCTCGCTACCTGGGTGGCGCACGACCTCACACATATCGCACAAGTGGCGAGGGTGATGGCAAAACAATATAAAGATGAGATGGGGCCGTGGCCGGAATTTTTTAGAATACTTAGTTTTTAATTCACGTAATTCATTGCCGTCGGTTTAACCCAACGGCAATGAATAGAAAAATAAAACCCATTCACCAAACGGAGAATGGGTTTTATTTTTTATGCGTAGCAATTATTTTTTTCTCGTAAAAGTAATTTCCATCATTTTAAAATCCTTTCCCGTCTTGGAATCGGGTCCCCACATTTCCATCTTCTGGTTATTGTCGTCCATCACTGTAAATATTTCCTTGAAATGGCATTCTTTGCCGGGCCTGCATATATCCGTCATTGTTCCCGACAAGGTCATGGTTTTGGTGGCTTCATCCCACGGACCTTTCATGATCATTATTCCAGTGCCCATGTTATCGATCCATGTTGAAATAAATTGCTTTGAGGCATTATCATAACCCACGGTGCCCATACCTTCGAAAGGCATGCCCATCATGTTGCTTGTACTCTTACTGCTTTGGTAACGTCCGCCCAATATCATGGTATTTACCGTAGTGCCTGTTGATTTTGTCGGGGCGTCGTTTTCAGACATCCGCATGGTAGATTCTGTGGTCCATGTTCCATTCCAGGAAGCCAGCATTTCGTGCATTTTGCCGAGCTTCATATATTCCCCCATCGCTTTCTCCATGGTGACAGAATCAACGGGCACCCATGCTTCATCTTTTTTCACCTCGGTTTTGTTTGTGCCGGTTGAATCGGAATTTGTAGACTTGCTGTCGCTGCTACTGTTACAGCTTATAAGCAGCAGGGTTGTTGCAAAAATTAAAAAAGTAGTTTTTTTCATAATGATTTTTTTTACAAAGTACGGTTTGGGTTTTGATTATGCAAGGGCAATTGATGGGGATTAAGGGTTTCTTTCTACTTCTGCCAGTACATTAGCGATCCTCTCCTTCATGTCTTCATAGGAAGTATATCCTTTTGCGATCAAATGAAATTTAGATTCCTCCAATTGTATAAATACCTGCGGAAATCCTTCCACCTGCAATTGTTTACAAAGTGCAAACTCATAATACGCCTGCTCTTTATATTCCTCGCTTTTCAGTTTTGGATAAAATGCTTCGGGTTGTATGCTGTACTTTTCCAATAAATGCCGATATGCTTCGTCGTCGTCGAGATCACGTCCCTCGTAGTTCAGTGCATACTGGAGATCGGTGGCAAACTCAACCTGCCTGTCGGGATAGATCTCTTTAAAAACACAAAGTGCGATCGCCGGCTTTTCTGAATTCATGTGCCAATCACTTTCTTCCGGATTATTGATATGCCAAAGAAAATCTTCCCCGAATTTTATTCCCGTTAGTTCTTCTACCTTTTGATAGGCATTCTTAATATAGCCAGCAATAAAACTGATGGGGCGCACTTGTTCGCCGATGATCATGCCGCCGCTTAAAACTTCAAAGGAAAATTTGTCTGCATATTCTTCTGCGATCTTTTTCATCACGGGACTGAACCCATAGCACCAGCCGCAGTAGGCATCGTAACAATAAATGAGGGAGGGTTTTTCCATTATGCAAAGTTATCCCTCTGCATCATAGGTCCTAATGCTTTTTATTTTTATACTTGACCACCCAGCCCGTACCACCGCAAAACTCACAGACAACCCATTTGGTTACATTAGTCGTTATTTTGTTGTAGATGCCATCATAAGTGTGTGAGTAGGTCACTTTTTCATATTGGCCTGTACCTTCGCAAACAGAACATCGTACCGTCCTTCCCTGAGGTTGTTGCTGGTTTTGTTGTTGATTCCAATTTGTTCCCTGGTTGGTGCTGGGTGGAATAACAGGATTCCATTTTGCGTTGTATTCATTTACCACATTATGGGCAATTTTAATAATTTCTGACCTTTGATCCTCTGTTAGCTTTGCTTCTAGATTTTTGGAGTTAAGATATGAGGCATCCATTAGCATGTAAAAGGCCGCCTTAATATCTTTATCCGCCACAACTTTAAGCTCATCTGCGAATATCGCTTCGCGTTTTTCCTGGGAAAATCCTTCGCTAGATAAAGCAGATGTAAATTTATAAGAAGCATCTTTTGCGGTCGAGGCGTTACTTAACCCTGGTCGATAAAGTTTTACCAAAGAATCAATGGTCTGTTGCTCTGCCTGGGTTATTGACTTAACAAAATCGACTTGAATTGTTACTTCATCGGTTTTATATAGATATCGGTATTGGGCATTAGAAACATTTTCATTAACAATTATTCTTGATACACTATTTTTTTTATCTGATTCTTTGACCTCGGGCATCGCGGTGATTATGCTATCTATCTTTGATTTTAATGAGGTAAAAGTTGATGCCGGTAATTGATCTTTGGTTGACCGAACCAGCACTGACTTCCATTCCCAATGTTCAACTCCTTCGTATCTATCTACGTATCCTCTCAGAAATGTATTTTCAACTGATGTCGGGATCTTTATAACGGATGAGTAGGAATTGCCCCAGGTAGTGGTTTCCAAAAAACTCCCGAGCAATACTTGAATGGGTTGGTTTTCGTCCCTTATGTAACTGTTCAGTTCATTGATCGTGGTCTGGATATTGTAGGCGAGTGTATCCTTGATCACGGGCTTTTTTACGGCAGGAGTTGAGGCATGATTTGCGCTGGTCTTTGCGGTTACTTTAGGCTTAGCAACGCTTTTGGTTTTCTGTGAAAAAGCAAATGAGTGGAGCATGCACAGCGCTGCTACCAGTACGACGGAATATTTTTTCATAATTCACTTGATAAGGAATTAAAATTAGCGGAAATGGCCTGAAGAAACAATACCGTTCAGAGGGTATTTACTTCGGTGGGTCACCCTATAAGGGTGGCTCACCGCTAAAAGATATTCATTCTAATTTAGAAGACGGCCAGCCATTCGAATAATAATAACTGACCTGGTTTTCATGTAAACTTATGAAGTTTTCAATCCCACCAAAAAACTCGAGTACTGCTTCGGTATTTAGATAATCAGTATTATTAAATGTTGTTGCCTTATAAGAAGAATAGCTATACTCTTTGAAATCATGAATTATCTGATGTTTTTGGGCATTAGCATTTACATAAATAATAGCTTGCTGCAAATGCGATTCATCATGAATTTCTGTTCTTCTGAATGGTTTTTGAAATAGCCCACCTTTTCTGAGGTATTTGTTATTGTAATAGTTAGCATACGACACCAGCATACTGTTCATTTGTCTTTCAATCACAGAATCAAATGCGCTTTCGTTTTTCGGGTCAACCAGGAATGAATTCATTGCAACGGTTCGGGTTGCCTCCTCTAGTTCGAAAATATAATTAGTTATAGCCTCAACTGATTTTATTTTTGAAACATGATGGGTGTGATTGCTAAGTAGAGAATAACCCCAAATATCAAAAAATGGTTCTGTAAACTGGTTAAACCGTTTCATGAATGTCGTATAATCAGCAGCTTCTTGAAAAAGTACCAACCCGTCAATGCTTTTGCATACGATGTGATAAAACCCTCCGGGATAGAATGGCGCTTTGTATTCAATAGGGGTAGGCATAAAAATAGATGATCATGGTGAGTCATCGTCAGGGGAAAGATAGAGATTCTCACTAAGAAGAAGCCGATTTAGTCGACTAATAAAGCTCGCTGAGTTTTGTCGCGGTGAGCCACCCTTTATGGGGTGACCCACCGAAAAATCAATGCGCCTCCAACCAATTCTCTCCAAACCCGATCTCAGCATCCGTTGGCACGCCATTCGGCAGCGCCAGTGCAGTTTGCATACAAGTCAATATCACTGGCTTGATCTTCTCTATTTCATCGCGGTGAGCATCAAACACCAATTCATCATGTACCTGCAACAGCATCTTTGATCTGAATTTTCGTTTGATGAATTCATCGTGGATCTTGATCATCGCCAGCTTGATCATATCTGCAGCAGAGCCCTGTATGGGAGAGTTGATGGCATTGCGTTCTGCATAACCACGGACAGTGAAGTTGGCCGAGTTGATATCTTTTAGCCAACGCTTGCGGCCCATCAGGGTTTGCACATAACCATTCTCCTTCGCAAAGTTGATCGTGTCATCCATGTATTTCTGGATGTTGGGAAATTGCTTCTTATAATTCTCGATGATCTCTTTGGCTTCCGAACGGGGTATACCCAGGTTCTCCGCCAATCCAAATGCACCTTGTCCATAGATTATCCCAAAGTTCACACTCTTGGCTTTGTAGCGCATTTCCTTGGTCACGTCTTTTTCTTCTACGTTAAAAACTTTTGCAGCAGTTGCATTGTGAATATCCTTTCCGGAACGAAACGCCTCACACATATTTTCATCGCCACTGATGGCAGCTACGATACGTAATTCTATTTGGGAATAATCGGCGGAGATCAGCACATGGTCTTTATCTCTCGGAACAAATGCCTTGCGTATCTCCCTTCCACGATCGGTACGAATGGGAATATTTTGCAGGTTGGGATTATTGCTGCTCAATCTGCCCGTAACTGCAACGGCTTGCGCATAACTGGTATGCACGCGACCGGTTTTTTTGTTGATCATCAACGGCAGTGCATCAACATAGGTTGATTTTAGTTTTGTGTATTCCCTGAAAACAAGAATATCATCAACGATCTTATTTTGGCTGGCGAGTTTTAACAACACATCTTCACCGGTTGCATATTGTCCTGTTTTTGTTTTTTTTGCTTTGGGATCTATCTGCATCTTATCAAACAATACTTCGCCCAACTGTTTCGGTGAAGCCAGGTTGAAACGAACGCCTGCTTGTGTGTACACACTTTCCTCCGCAAGCTTTGCTTCTCTCTCCAGCTCTTTACTGTAGTCGTTTAAGAAACCTTCATCTATCCGTATCCCTTCAAATTCCATTGCGGTCAATACTTTTACCAGCGGATTCTCTACCTCATAAAAAACTTTTTCTACTTGATTTTGTTTCAACTGGGGTAAAAAAACATTTCTTAATTGTAAAGTGATATCAGCATCTTCCGAGGCATAATCTTTTATTTTTTCAGGCTCAACGTCACGCATGTTTCCCTGTGTCTTACCCTTCTTGCCGATCAGTTCATCGATGTGAACAGGTTCATAACTGAGATATTTCAAACTCATGGCATCCATGCTGCGCTTGCCATCCGGCTCGATCACGTAGTGGGCAAGCATCGTATCAAATAAAGGCCCCTTCAACTCATAACCATACCATTTCAGCATCAGCATATCGTACTTGATGTTTTGCCCGATCCATGTTTTGCTTTCATCATTGAACAGCGGTTCAAATAGTTTTAGTATCCTCGCGGTTTCTTTTTGATCGGCAGGACATGGAACATAATATCCTTCTCCGGGTTTGACAGAAAAACTCAAACCCACCAATTCGGCATCATTGGCATCAATGCCTGTGGTTTCTGTATCGAAGCATATCTCGGTTTCTTTTTTCAATGTCTTTACCAGGTCATTGATCAACTTATCACTATCTGCCAAAATATAATTATGTGGAGTATTGTTGATATTGTACGACGCCACTGAAAAGCCTTCGTTAGCGCCCACGATCTCGGCAACTACCGTTGGAGCCGGCGGCTCGGGTGCTTCTATGACATTTCCAAAAAGATCCATTTGCGGAGAAGCTTTCTTTTCTGCCTTGGCTGACGCCTGTGGACTGCCCGCTGCCGACTGCGGACTAGGGGCTCCCGGTTCCCCAATAACAACATCTTCTCCTAACAATCTCTTGCCAAGCGTTCTAAATTCCAACTCAGCAAAAACTTCTTTCAGCATTTCCTTATTCATTTCTTTGATGCGGAAATTCTCTTCGTGAAATTCTGTGGGAACATTAGTGATGATCGTCGCCAGTTTTTTACTCATGATCGCATCTGCTTTTCCGGCTCTTACCTTTTCACCCAAAGCGCCTTTGATACTATCCGCATTGGCTAAAATATTTTCAAGGTTGTCGAATTCAGCCAGCAATTTGGCTGCTGTTTTTTCACCCACACCTTTTATACCCGGAATATTATCTACCGCATCACCCATCAATCCAAGTATATCAATTACCTGGTCAACTCTTTTGATCCCCCATTTGGCGCAAACCTCAGCAGGCCCATATATTTCAAAGTTTCCACCCTGATATGGCGGTTTATATATCTTGATGTTCTCGCTTACCAACTGTCCGTAATCCTTATCAGGCGTTACCATAAAAACTTCATAGCCTTCTTTCTCGGCTTGCTTTGCCAATGCGCCGATCACATCATCAGCTTCATATCCATCAATGGCCACAACTGGAATGTTCATCCCTTCAATGATCCTTTTGATATCAGGAACGGCAGATAAAATATCTTCCGGTGTTTCCTGGCGATTGGCTTTATAGTCTGTAAAATCTGTGTGCCGTTCGGTCGGCGCATGTGTATCAAAACACACGGCCATATGCGTGGGCTTCTGGTTATTGATGAGTTCGATCAGTGTGTTGGTGAAACCAAATTGCGCATTGGTATTTCTTCCCTTGCTGGTGATACGCGGATTGCGGATGAGTGCATAATAGGCACGAAACACGAGGGCAAATGCATCGAGGAGGAATAGTTTTTTTTGCATGCCATAAAAGTAAAACAATCTTGGGACTAAGTTAAAAGTCAAAAATCAAAAATCAAATGGCGAAACCGACCGAACACTTTTGGTTTTTAATTTTAACTTTTGACTTAATAACAAAGGCCGCTCCGGGTTAGGGGAACGGCCTTCATTTTGATCATAAAACACGAAAAACCGAGTACAAAAAATTATAGCATGGAGATATTGAGTTTCTCTTCTGAGTTGTTGTTATTTTCCTGGAACTCTACCCTGGCGTTGCCAAGGTCCTTGATATTCCAATGGCCATTTATTTTCTCCAGCGAGGGATCCGTTGCGCCAAGATCGATATTGATGCGGTTTGCAAAATCATCTTCAAACCAATTGCCGTTGATATCAATACCATTTTTACTGGCGGTCAATGTTCCGGATGAATTGAAAGTGAATGTGTACCCCGCAAGGTCGTTGGTGAGATTGTTATCGGCTTCTTTGTAAAAATTGACCTTCCAAATGCCTTTAGTAACAATGGGAGTTGCTGTTCGACCGGTAGTATAGTGGTCGATGCTTGTACAGGCTGCGAAATATAGTATTACCGCCGCCTTAAGCGCAAACAGGAGGAATGGCTTTTTCATTTTGCTGGATATTGTAGAGTTAAAACTACAAAAGAGTAGAATTATTGTACAAAATCCGAAAAATAAGATCAGAAACGGGTCTCGAGGTACACGGGTAACATGGCTCTCCACGTTGGCCAATCGTGCTTCCACTCCTCACCCCAAACGTCCAGTTCGTAGTTGATGCCTTTGCTATAGAGTACGCCTGCAAAGCTCTTGGAAGCATTAGGGTCCTCATAGGCGCCACTGCCGGTGAGTATGTGCACGTGTTCGCTACGCCTGATCAATTCGAGCGTATCGTGATCCGTGAGGTTGGGCATATAATGCATGGGTGAATTGAAATATACCTGCTCGTCGTAGTAACCCTTTGTGTATTCAGAAAGATCATAAACGCCACTCATAGCGATAACGCCATTGATGAGATCGGGGCGCTTCAAAAAAAGATTCATGCTGTGCAATGCACCAAAGGATGCGCCGCAGGTGATGATGGGTGTATCGGCGGAAGTGTTGTTGCGTATAAAAGGAATTACTTCATTGAAAACGTATTCGTTGAATTGGTTGTGACGGATCGCTTTATGAGCTCCGGCCATTTCATTGTTGAGCCAACTTTCGTTGTTGATGCTGTTGATAGAAAACACTTTTACCTTTCCGCTTTCGATATACGGCGCTAATGTTTCCATCATCTGGAAGCGTTCGTATTCTAAATAATCGGCTGCGGCTGTGGGCACAAATAATAATGCAAAGCCATAGTCTCCATAAGTTACTATTGGCATGTCTTTTTGTAAAGCAGGGCTAAACCATGAATCCAATACTCTTTTCATACTGAAGTTTTTATTTCACAAAGATGCACAAAGAATTTTCACAAAGATGCACAAAGAAAAGTACATAAGTTTAATTGATAAATCTTTTTATGCCATCTTTTAATAGTTTATTTTGGAAATTGATGATCAGGCCAAGTCGATAGTTTCCTAATTTTAGATAGGTAAGCAATTGGGCAACGTGAACATCTGTTATAGATTCTACTCTTTTTAATTCAACAACAACTTTGTTCTCTACCAGTAGATCCATTCTATAGGCATGATCAAGTCTTTCTCCTTTATAGACGATCGGCATAGGTTTTTCCTTTATAACATAAAGGCCTTTTTCCGTTAAGTCAAAAAACAAACACTCTCTATCGGCAGATTCCAGTAATCCAGGGCCAAAAACTTTGTGCACGTCAATAGAACAACCGATGATGATATTCGATATCTCATTTTCAGTCATAGGGTAACTTTATTTCTTTCTTCACTATTCTTTGTGATACTCTGTGTGTCCTCTGTGCATCTTTGTGGAATTATTCCAACACGCCTTCTTTTATCTCTGTCCACAGCTCACGATAGCAATTGGAGGCATAGCTGCTGTTGGCAAACTCCATGATGGGTGCTTTGTGTATTCCCATCTTTTCTACATCACTTAAATAGGGGATATAGTTTTGGAAGAAGCGTTTGTCTTTATACAATTCATCCATGATCTCGTTGTGCAGGTTCTTGCGTAAGTCTGTCATGGTGAAGAAGCACATCATCTTGCTGATATCAATGTCTTTCTCTTTAAAATAATCCTTTACCATTTGATAGGTGCGGATGGATAAAGTGGTTGGGATCACGGGCATCAACACGATATCTGCTGCATGAAAGATATTTTCACTCAGTGCGCTGAATCCCGGAGGGCAATCAATAAAAACAAAATCATATTCTTTATCCAATTGCTTCAACACTCCTTTAAGACGGGTCTTATTTCCCTTCATTTCCTCCAACATGATGTCGAAACTTTTGGCAGAACTATCCGCAGGGATCACATCCAACAATTCAAAATCTGTTGACATGATGGCATTCTCCAGGTGGGCGTCTTTGGTGACCAGCTTCTTAATGCCGGGATGAGTTTTTGGTTTTACCTTATAATAAAAAGAAGAGGAGCCCTGGGGGTCGATATCCCATAGCAGGGTCTTAAAACCATCTGCTGCTGCCAGGTAGGCGAAATTCACACAGCTGGCCGTTTTGCCAACGCCGCCCTTAAGGTTGTAAAGCGCAATCGTAGTCATAAGCGTATCTTTTTTTGAAGAAGGACAGGTAAGATAGGAAATTATTTTTTCATCCCAGCCAACTCTTTCTGCAATCTAAACATCTCATCCCTAAGCCTGGCGGCTTCCATGAAATCGAGGTCGCGGGCGGCTTTATCCATCTCTTTCTTGGTCCTGGCGATGGCTTTTTCCACCTGGGGAATGGTCTTGTACACTTCCTGGTCCTCGGCTGCAACCGTTACCAGTTCTTCATCCGGGGCGATGGAATACGGATTGGCGGGATCATAACCCTTTACATCCAGCACCGAACCCTGGGCCATGATCTGCTCCTTGCTCTTGATGATCGTTCTTGGAGTGATATTGTGTTCGAGATTGTAAGACACCTGTTTTTCTCTTCTCCGATCAGTTTCATCAATGGTCTTTTGCATGCTTTCGGTCATGGTATCGGCATAAAAGATCACAAGGCCATCAACATTACGTGCTGCCCTGCCTGCGGTTTGGGTAAGACTTTTTTCATTACGAAGAAAGCCTTCCTTATCAGCATCAAGTATCGCCACCAGCGAAACCTCGGGCAGATCCAATCCTTCTCTCAAAAGATTAACCCCCACCAACACATCAATAGCGCCGAGCCGCAACTGCCGCAATATCTCGATCCGGTCAAGCGTATGCACTTCGCTGTGGATGTATTTGCTTTTGATATTGATGCGCTGCAGGTATTTGTCCATCTCTTCGGCCATGCGTTTGGTAAGCGTGGTCACCAACACACGATCGCCTTTTTTTATCCGCTTGTCGATCTCATCCAAGAGGTCATCTATCTGGTTTATAGAAGGGCGTATCTCGATCGGTGGATCCAACAGGCCTGTCGGGCGCACCACCTGCTCAACAACAACACCACCGCATTTTTCCAATTCATAATCACCAGGCGTTGCCGAAACAAATATGGTTTGATGCAGCATCGATTCAAACTCATGAAAGTTTAGCGGACGATTATCCAATGCCGATGGGAGGCGAAAGCCATAATCAACAAGGATCAGTTTCCTGCTTCTGTCTCCACCGTACATCCCACTCACCTGCGGAACGGTTTGATGGCTTTCATCGATGATGCACAAATAATCTTTAGGAAAATAATCAAGTAAACAGAAAGGCCTAGTGCCGGGTTTGCGCCTATCGAAGAAGCGGGAATAATTTTCGATGCCATTGCAGTAGCCCAATTCGCGGATCATCTCCAGGTCATAATTCACACGTTCGCTGATGCGCTGCGCTTCGATGTATTTGCCGGAATTCTTAAAATATTTTTCCTGTTCAGAACATTCATCCTGTATCTCATGAACCACCTGTTGCAACATATCTTTTGGCGCAACGTATAAATTTGCTGGGAAGATAGCGGCATTGTCTACCTTGCTGATACGCTTGCCACTGCTGAGTTCCAGCGTTTCGATGGTTTCGATCTCGTCGCCAAAAAAACTGATGCGATAGCCAAAATCAACATAGGGAAGATTGATGTCGACCGTATCGCCCTTCACCCTAAACGTACCTCTTGTAAAATCCCCTTCGCTGCGATTGTATAAAGAATTCACTAACGCATGTAAGAATCCCTGGCGTGAAATGACTTGCCCTTTTTGTAAACGGATAATACCATTTTCATAATCGGTTGGATTACCCATGCCGTAAATACAGCTCACGCTTGCAACGATGATGATGTCTCTCCTGCCGCTTAATAATTGAGCAGTTGCTTGTAATCGAAGCTTATCCAACTCATCGTTGATGCTAAGGTCTTTTTCGATATAGGTATTGCTGACCGGCATATAAGCTTCCGGCTGGTAATAATCATAGTAAGAAACAAAATAGCCGACCGCGTTGTCAGGAAAGAATTGTTTGAACTCGCCGTACAACTGCGCCACCAAGGTTTTATTATGCGTGATCACCAGCGTGGGTTGCTGCACATTTTGGATCACATTGGCCATCGTGTAGGTCTTGCCGCTTCCGGTAACACCTAATAATGTTTGAAACCTTTCTCCATTAAGAAGCCCTTCCGTCAGTTGACTGATGGCGCCCGGCTGATCGCCGGCAGGAGAATATGGAGCTTGTAATCTGAAAGGCACGATAGTGAATTAAGTGGGTGACAAATTTACCAAGAAATAACTAAGAGGAAAAAAGTATAGTGTATCGGTTTGAAAAGTTGTCAGGCTGAGCTTGTCGAAGCCGGGCTAACAAGTAGGACCGGCTTCGACAAGCTCAGCCTGACAGTTCAATTGTTCGCAGATACTTCAACCTGTACACTACTTGAACATAGTGGGATGCTGCTCATCAAAATTGGTAGCATCCTGGAAAGCCTTTGCTACAGCCAGTATCGTTGCTTCATCGTATAATTTTCCAATAAGACTGATGCTGGTCGGCAAATTATTTTTATTAAAGCCGGTGGGGAAACACACAACCGGGTGGCCGGTAAGATTGGTGATGCGTATTTGATTTCCGGCAAAATTTGGACAAATGAAAAGATCATATTGGCTCATCACCTCATTTACTTTTTGCTGGAGCAGGTAACGGTGGCGATACGCATTGATGTATTCTACTGCGGGAATAAAACGTGCCGTGCGAAACTGATTCGGCCAATCTCCCTTGTCCTGTGCTGTCAGCATATCGTCCATGTCGGAGCGGGTGAGGTCATCAAATTGTGCGGCGCATTCCGCAGCGATAATAATTCCCATAATATTGAAATTATAAACGCCGGAATCCGGAAAATCAACGGGGATTAATGTTGCACCAAGTTTCCGATACACATCCAATACCTTCAATTCATTTCCTAATGTGTCGCCTGCGCCAAAGTATTGTTTGGCATAAGCGATCTTCATTTTGGAAAGATCGGCCTTGCCGGTATAGTTAAATGGCATGTCAACGGCTGCCTGGTCCTTTCCGTCTGCGCCATGCAAATAATTGAAAACAACTGCAGCATCTTCGGCACTTCTGCAGATCGGTCCGGTCTTATCAAGACTATAACTCAGGGCCATGGCGCCAGTACGACTGATGCTGCCAAATGTAGGCCGGAGGCCGGTTGCGCCACACCTGGTAGCGGGACCGATGATGGAGCCGAGCGTTTCTGTACCGAGGGCAAATGGAACCAGGCCCGCAACTGTAGCAGCTGTTGATCCTGCCGATGAACCACCGGAACTGCGTTTCAAATTCCATGGATTTTTTGTGGTTCCACCATACCATACAGGGCCCATTGCAAGAGAACCAAGTGTGAACTTGGCGACCAATACGGCACCGGCATCTTTTAGTTTTGTGAACACATAAGCATCTTCATCGATCCTCTGATCTTTGAAAGGAGCAGCACCCCATGTCGTTTTGGTTCCCTTTACCGCAAACAGATCTTTCAGTCCATAAGGGATGCCGTGCAAGGGACCGAGATATTTTCCCGCAGCGATCTCTTTGTCTGCCTGTACGGCCTCCGCCATTGCAATATCTTCTGTTATCGAGATGACGCATTGTAATGTGTCGCCGAATTTTTTTATCCGATCAATAAAGAATTTTGTCAGCTCTACCGAACTGATCTTTTTGTTTTTGATCAGTGATGCCAGTTGAAGAATGGAATAAAAAGCCAATTCATTTTTATTTGCCGGTACAGACACGTTGGAAGGAATATTCCATTTGACCGGCACCTGTTTCATATTGAATTTCATTCCCGGCAGTTGCGGTGTTTGCCATGTACTCAATGGCACACTATTATCTAATGGATACTGCCGCATTTTATTGTACTCTTTCATGTTTTCCTTTACATTGTCAAACAGAGAGTCTCTCTCAGCTTGTTTGAATTGCAATCCCATTACCCTTTCAGCTGCGGGAATATCTTTGATGGTAAGCGTGTCTTGTGCAAAGGTTGAAATGCTGATGCAGAGAAGAGTTGATAGGAGGAGCGATCTCATAAGCAAGAGTTTAGAGAGGTAAGCTACTAAAAGTTATACCACAAAGCTGCACAAAGAAGGCACAAAGTTTCACAAAGCCTTCGTGCATCTCTGTGCATTCTTGGTGCCTCTTTGTGGTAAAATTCTTCGGGGAAGCTGAATCTCAAATCAACTTTCTCTTCAGATACAAACTATAATCGGGAATGATCATTTCGTATTCTTCCGACATCCATGGAGATGTAAGGATGAAATCGGCAGTCGATCTATCACAGGCAAGTAAAATATTCCAGGTAACCGCTATTCGCTGGAGAGCTTGCACATCGCTATCGTGCGGTTGTTCCTCCATTGGATCCCAAAAAAAGATCAACACGTCGATTTTTCCCTCGGCGATCATTGCTCCGATCTGCTGATCTCCTCCGAGTGGCCCACTAAGCATTGTCTGTACCTGCAGCTCCAGTTTTTCTTCCAATAATTTTCCTGTGGTACCCGTGGCAATCAATTCATGCCCGGCCAACACAGCTTTATTAAAAATAGCCCATTCTATGAGTTCGCTTTTTTTATTATCGTGCGCAACCAATGCAATTCGCTTGGATAGCTTGATCTTTCTGATATCAGTCATGGTGCCTTGATGTTTATATTCCCGGTCTGCAAAAAGCAATCCAATGACATATTAATTTACATTTAACGTTGCCATCCCGCTTATTTGACGTACATTTGCGCCTCGAAAAATGAGGTTGAAAGGGTAATAGGTCGAAAAGTTAACACATATAACTTCCTTCTTATCAGCCACTCAGCTTTTCAAATACACAACAATGAACATACGCAACATCGCCATTATCGCTCACGTTGACCACGGAAAAACCACCCTTGTTGACAAGATCCTGCATAGTACCAATATCTTCCGTGATAACCAGGAGACTGGTGAACTGATCATGGACAACAACGACCTCGAAAGAGAACGTGGTATCACCATCTTTAGTAAGAACGTTTCTGTAACCTATAAGGGGGTAAAAATAAATGTCATCGATACTCCGGGTCACTCTGATTTTGGAGGTGAGGTGGAAAGGGTTTTGAAAATGGCCGATGGGGTATTATTATTGGTTGATGCCTTTGAGGGCCCGATGCCTCAAACACGTTTCGTGTTGCAAAAAGCATTGAAATTAGGATTGCACCCGATCGTGGTGATCAATAAAGTAGATAAGGCGAATTGCCGTCCGGATGAAGTGCATGATGCTGTATTTGAATTATTCTTCAACCTTGATGCAACTGAAGAGCAATTAGACTTCCCAACGATCTATGGTAGCAGCAAGCAGGGCTGGATGAATACATCGCTGACACAAACAGAGGATATTTTTCCGCTTCTCGATGCGATATTGGAGCACGTGCCCGAGCCAAAAGTAAATGAAGGCACTACGCAAATGCAGATCACTTCACTCGATTATTCTTCTTTCCTTGGAAGGATCGCGGTGGGAAAAGTTGCACGTGGTACAGTAAGAGAAGGACAGAACATAGCGTTGGTGCAAGCTGACGGCGGGATCAAAAAATTAAAGATCAAAGAACTCTATACATTTGAAGCGCTTGGTAAAAAGAAAGCGACTGAAGTTAGTGCGGGTGATATTTGTGCATTGGTAGGATTAGATGAATTCAATATCGGTGACACGGTTTGTGATATTGAATTTCCGGAAGCATTGCCACTGATCAGCGTAGATGAGCCGACGATGAGCATGCTGTTCAGCATCAACAACTCTCCATTCTTTGGTAAAGATGGAAAATTCGTTACCTCACGCCACTTGCGTGACAGGTTGATGAAAGAAACTGAAAAGAACCTGGCATTAAGAGTCGAAGACACTGATGGAGCGGATAGCTTCCAGGTATTTGGACGCGGTATCCTTCACTTGGGTATCCTCATCGAGACCATGCGCAGAGAAGGTTATGAATTAACAGTGGGACAACCAACCGTTATCATTAAAGAAATCGATGGTAAGAAATGTGAGCCTTTTGAAAACCTGGTTGTAGACGTACCACAAGAGTTCAGCGGAAAAGTAATTGACCTGGTAACACAACGCAAGGGCGAAATGCTGGTGATGGAAAGCAAGGGTGATATGCAGCATTTGGAATTTGATATTCCTTCACGCGGACTGATCGGTTTGCGTAGCAATATGCTCACCAACACAGCCGGAGAGGCAGTGATGGCGCATCGTTTCACTGATTACCGTCCTTGGAAGGGTCCAATACCCGGACGCAACAATGGCGTATTGCTTTCGAAGAATACAGAGAAGACAACAGGTTATTCAATTGATAAATTACAAGATAGGGGAACGTTCTTTGTTGATCCGGGAGAAGAAGTATATGCAGGACAGGTGATCGCTGAGCACATCAAGCCAGGAGATCTTGTGGTGAATGCAACTGAACCAAAGAAACTGACCAACCACCGTGCAAGCGGAAGTGATGATGCAAGTCGTATTGCTCCAAAAACATTGATGACATTGGAAGAGTGCATGGAATATATTCAGCAAGATGAGTGTATCGAGGTGACGCCGAAAAATATCCGCATGCGCAAAGTGATATTGAATGAAGATGACAGGAAGAAGGTGCAGAAATCAATGGCTGCGGAAGCGGTTTAGAATTTTCTTTTTAAAATATTATCCCTCGTTCTTTAACGGGGGATTTTTTTATGACCCTGTCGGCGGTCGAAGACCCCGACAGCGGTCTTGAAAAACAGTACGATTTATCCGCCGACAGGGTTTTCAACCGCTGTCGGGGATTTAATAGTATTTTTAATTTACAATGTGGGACAAAAAAATCAAAAATGGAATCAACAGTACCATGTAAAGTTTGCGGAAACACAACCAATAACCACCTGCATCAAATAAAGGAAATGCAGCTTGGTTTGCGGGAGATGTTTACCTACATGGAATGCGGCAGTTGCGGGTGCATGCAGCTATTGGATATCCCTGCTGACCTGGGAAAATATTATCCCAATGAAGGATACTATTCTTTCAACCGCGGGTTGGATGTGCGTGAGAAGCCTGACACGTTGCGCAAGTTGCAGGGCTCTTATCTTATTTATGGAAAAGATAAATTATTGGGCGGCCTTTTATCCATCGGGTACAAAGCGCCGGATTATTTTTCATGGATGAAAGAAGCTGGTGTGCAGTACGATGATGCGATACTGGACGTGGGAACGGGCAACGGAAGTTTATTGTCGAGCCTTTTCCGCATTGGCTTCACTAACCTCACCGGCATTGATCCTTTTATCGACAAGGATCAGCAATACGGCTCGATAAATATTTACAAGAAGAGCATTTTTGAAATGGAAGGGCAGTTTGATCATATCATGCTGCATCACGCCTTCGAACACATGGATGAACCTCTGAAGGTTTTGCAGCAATTATACAAACTGCTCAAAAAAGGAAAATATCTTTTGATCCGCACGCCGGTGATGGGCATGTATAGCTGGAAAAAATATGGCGTGGATTGGATGGACCTGGATGCGCCGCGGCATATCATCATTCATTCCCTAAAAAGCATGCAATTGCTGGCAACCCAGGCTGGCTTTGAATTGCGTAAGACCGTATTTGATGGAAACTACATGAGCCTGATCGGCAGCGATCAATATGCAAGGGATATTGCTCAACCCGACCCGAATTCTTATATGGTTAATAAAGAAGCCTCTGGCTATACAAAAAAAGATATTGAGGCATTTAAGGCTATCAATGAAAAGAATGATAAGGAGGGAAGGTCGGATCAAGCAGCATTCTATCTCTATAAAGCTTAGTCTATAGTCTACAGCCTTTAGTCGGGAGTCGATAGCCAGGCTTCCGACTAGAGACTAAGTACTACCGACTTAACTTAAGGAAACATTTCTTCATAAAGATCTTCGACCAACGAGGTTGCTTGAGTATTATCGCGGGAATTTTCTTTTGACATTTTATTATTTCGTCGATCTTATCCGGCATCACACCCGTATATCCAAGTGCACGTACATCAGCCTCATTTTTTATTTTGAATCTTTTCAGCATGTTCCATACGAGGTGGAAGACATAGATGTTTTTTAAATCCAGATCACTGTCATACTTGGTCAGCATGGTAAAATATTCCGGGATCTCTACCATCTTGTTCTTATAGTATTTGGAGGACTCCTGTCCCGACCCCTTGCCAATATTCACCAGCGTATCGGGAATATAATGGTAGCCATTGTGTTTGTTAAGATATCGCACGTAATAATCAATATCCAAAACCCAATTGAATTGCCGATCATATTCAAGGCTATCATCTCTTTTATGCATTACCACGCTTGGGTGGCCAACGAGGTTTAGATAAAAAAGACTGAAGATAGAATCCTCCAGCATCTGCTTCCTTTCTTCGTCAAGCCTTTCTGGTACTATCTTGCCGGTCTCGAGGTATACCTGGTTGTTGGCGCAAAAAATGAAATCTTTGCCGGAGTTCATCGCTGCATTTGCAAATTGCTGAAGCGCATCTGCCGACGCAAACCAATCGTCATCATGGATCACTTTTATCCATGGGGCATTACTACGCTTCATTACCCTATTGCAATTTTCGGTGGCAGACATTGCGGGTTCATTTTTTTCGTAAGAGATATTCAATATTCCCCCAAAGGAATCTACTAGGTCCTTTATCGAATCATCAGGGCTATTGTCGTTGATCAACACTTCAAAATCTCTGAAGCTCTGCATTTGAATAGAGTCCAGCAGCTTTTTCAAAAGCTCGGGCCTTTTGTAGGTGGGAATGCATATGGAGATAAAAGGGCTACTCAAATCCGCTATTTTTGTAAAGTAAAAATAACTGATTTGAATATCTCCCCCGAAATATCTGGTCTCCTGCAAAAATATTTCGATAAAATATTTGTGGTAACGCTTCCGCGTTTTGCCGAAAGGCAACAACGAATGAACGAACACCTCAAAGGTTTGCATTTTGAATATTTCTATGGCGCCGATAAACTGCAGCTGAACTACGAAGAAGCTAAAGCAAACGGTACTTACAATGAGGCTCGCGCCAAGCGCTTACAGCGACAAGGCAAAGCGCTCAACCTTGGCGAGATCGCCTGCTCACTTTCGCACCGTAATATTTATGCAGCAATGGTCAAAGAAGGCTGGCAAAGGGTATTGATACTGGAAGATGATGCACTACCCTTGTATCAGCATCTTGAATTATTGCGGGAAACCATCAGCGAATTGCCGGCAGACTGGGAATTGGTTTACCTGGGCTACCTCAAGCATGAAAAAGTCACTTTCGGACTAAAGGCAAAACAATTCTTTTACAAAATACTCAGCAGGCTGGGATTGATGGCCTGGGATGCTAAAATGGTCGACAATCTTCTACCCAAACCGTATAGCGCTCACTTAAAAAAAGCAGGCTTTCACGATTGCACGCATGCCTATGCTATCACGCATTCAGCGGCGGAAAAATTATTGGCTGCGCAAACACCGGTAGTGTATAGGGCTGATGATCTTTTATCTTCAACAATTATGAAGGTGGAGTTGAATGCTTTTGTAACTGAACCGAAATTTTTTGACCAGGAGATATTTCACAATACGTCGTTGGTGTCTGATATAAGGAATTGATAGTTGATAATTAATAATGGATAATTGATAATGGTTCAATTCGTATTACTCTAACAAATAGGTTGAACTGGTTGGTCTTGAAAAATTATCAACTATCCATTATCAATTCAACCTAGTTCCCTATTGCCTCTATCCTTTTTTTCAACGCTTCCGCCATTCTCGTCGAAGAGATCTTTACCAATTGATCATACATTGAAGTGGCGCCCACTTTATCTTTCAGCTCAATATAGCAAAGGCCGGCATAGTACATCGGCAGCTCATTTGGCGAAATAGCAATATTTTTTTTGAACTGCACAATACCTTCCGCAAACTTGCCCGACAAATGATAAGCGTGGCCGAGTTCTCCGTAAGCCATCTTATAGTCATTGTCGAAACTAAGCGCTTTCACGGCGTAGCGAATTGCATTATCATAATCTTTCAAGGCATTGTAGCACCATGCTGCATAGTACCAGGTCTCTTTATTAGTGCTGTCGATCTCTATTGCCTTTAGATAATACCCAAGCCCGGTATTTGGGTCATTTTTGAAATTCTTATAAACCCCGCCAATGTTGATAAGGGCTTGCATATATTTTGGATTAACTGCCAGTGCCCTTTTGTAAAAACTGATAGCGGTATCGAAGCTGGCGTATCTCATATTGATCTCGGCCATCTGAAAATACGCGGAATCATAATTTTTGTACAAAATAACCGCCTTAAAAAATGACGCCATTGCATCCTGGTACTGCGCTTTATTCATAAAAGCAATACCCTGGGAGTATACGGCCCTGGCATTTTGGGGGGGCTGTGCCTTTGCCGACGTTAAGCACAAAAAAATTGCTGCGATGATCAAAACCCGTTTAGACATTTGCCGGTAATTTTTTAGGCAAAGTAAAGGCAAAGCGCCCTTTGACGATGTTTTTTAAGCGTTAAAATGTCTAAACAAATCGGGCTAAACTATAATACTGCCTTAACTTTGCCCCTCATGAAACGAATCACGGCTATATTATTGATCATTTTTTGTACGGCCGTGTATATTCCTGCTGCAACGGCACAATGTTCCGTGTGCACCAAATCCGTGCAGCAACTCGGGGAGAAGCCTGCCAAGGCGTTGAACACGGGAATAATTTACCTGATGCTAACTCCTTTCCTCATTGTTGGAGTTATCGGCTATCGCTGGTGGAAGGGGAATAAGAGGTTTGAGGAAGAGGAAGGAAAGACAATGGGCAGCGAGCAATAGATCTCACAAACAGAATGCTTATGCAAATGAAACAATACCTTATCGACACCTTCAATTTTAATGACAAGGCCAACAAGCAGATGCTGGAAAAAATAAAGCAGATGCCTGATCAAAAAGAAGCGATTAAATTTTTCAGCCATCTTATCAACTGCCAATATAAATGGATGGCAAGGATAATACAGGATCCAAAAGCGCAAGAGATGGATTGGTGGGAACCCGTGTATGATCTGAGTGAACTTGAGACGCAATGGAGTAGAAGTTTATCTCCCTGGATCGGATATATCAATGCTAAAACTGATGAAGAACTTTCCACAGAAGTTACGTTCATTGGCTTCGATGGCGGCCTATATGCAGCGACACCACAGGATATAGCGCTTCAATTGAATTATCATTCAATTCACCATCGGGCGCAGGTGCAGACCATCATTCGCCAACAAGGATTGACCCCCGACTTCCTTGACTATATCGGCACCAAATACAGGAAGCTGAGTTAAAAGGATGGTTAAATTATTGCCAACGGTAAATATTTTGACCGGGATAAACCTTAGTTTTGCCACCTTATTTATTACCTAAAAATATTCCCTTATGCGATTGCTTAAACCAATGTTTTTCGTTTTGTTGCTGCTGCTGAATGTGGCCGCATTTTCACAAGCAAAATATGAATGGAAGGAAGCTACCTCAGGCGGTTACACATATAAATATGTGACCAACGATCCTGACAAGGCAAGATTTTACACTTTGAAGAATGGACTTACGGTTATTTTAAGTCCGACGAACAAAGATCCACGGATCCAATGCTATATCGCCACCAAGGCGGGCAGCAAAACAGATCCAGCCAGCCACACCGGCCTTGCGCATTACCTGGAGCACATGCTGTTCAAAGGAACTGATAAATACGGTTCATTGGATTGGACAAAAGAAAAACCTGAACTGGATAAGATCGATGCATTGTATGAAGAGTACAACCATACCACCGATCCTGAATTGAGAAAAGCGATCTATCACCGCATCGATTCTGTTTCGGGCGTTGCCGCAAAATTTGCGATCGCCAACGAATATGATAAGATGATGTCGTCGATGGGCGCACAGGGCACCAATGCATTTACTTCATTTGAACAAACTGTCTATACTGATGATGTGCCTTCAAATGCGGCTGACAAATATTTGAAAGTACAGGGCGAACGTTTCCGCAATCCGCAATTCAGGATATTTCATACCGAGCTGGAAGCGGTGTATGAAGAAAAGAACCGCGGTCTTGATAACGACGCCAGGAAAGTTCAGGAGAAATTATTTGCCGAACTATTTAAGAACCATAATTACGGAAAGCAAACAACCATTGGTACCATTGAGCATTTGAAAAATCCTTCACTCGAAGAGATCAGGAAATATTTTCATACTTATTATGTTCCCAACAATATGGGCGTGATCATGAGCGGAGATTTTGATCCTGATGTAATGATCAAAAAGATCGATGCTACTTTTTCTTACATGAAAAATACGCCTGTTCCTAAATATACTTTCGAGCCAGAGCAACCCATCACGTCGCCGATCACAGCTGAAGTGGTTGGTCCGGATGCAGAGACTGTTACCATTGGTTTTCGTTTGCCAGGAGTAAAATCAAAAGATGTTTTGCTTGCTGATCTTGTGGGACAAATATTGACAAATGGAAAAGCGGGCCTAATGGATCTTAACCTGGTTAAGAAACAAAAACTGCTCCGAGCATTTGCATCTGCAAATGTATTGGTAGACTATGGTGCGCTGTTCATGCAAGGCTCGCCAACACAGGGCCAGTCACTGGAAGAAGTGAAGACACTGATGCTGGGCGAGATCGATAATTTGAAGAAGGGAAATTTCGATGATAACCTGATCACGTCGATCATCAACAATCAAAAGAAATTCAAGATACAGGCATCTGAATCTTATGGCTCAAGGGCCAGCGACCTGATGGGCGCTTTCACAGGTGAAGAAGATTGGAGAGATGATGTGGCTTATACAGACATGCTTTCTAAGTTGACCAAAAAAGAGATCGTTGATTTTGCCAATAAATATTTCCAGGATAATTATCTGGTGATATTCAAACGCAAAGGAGAAGATAAGAGTATAATTAAAGTAGACAAGCCGCCAATCACGCCGGTAGAGACCAACCGCAATGCACAATCTGATTTTGTAAAAGCAGTGAATAGCATGCCTGCTACAGTGGTTAAACCTGTTTGGCTGGATTATAACAAGGATCTGCAAAAAGGAAAGCTCGGTCCTGCTGAAGTATTGTATGTTCAAAATAAAGATAACAGTCTCTTCCGCCTCAGGTATCGCTATGATATGGGCACATGGAACAACAGGAAACTGAGCCTTGCCGCTCAATACCTCCAGTTTTTGGGTACAGATAAGATGAGCACCGAAGATATCACCAAAGAGTTCTATAAAATTGCGTGCAGCTTTTCTATTAGTGCCAGCAACGAATTCACTACCGTAACGATCGAGGGATTGCAAGAAAACTTCGACAAAGCAGTAGCGCTCTTCGAAGACCTTTTGAAAAACTGCAAAGCTGACGCGAATGCACTCAAGTCGTTGAAGGCAAGGAATATGAAATCAAGAACAGATGCCAAGGCAAATAAAGGAGCGATCATGAGTGGATTGGTATCGTATGCACGCTTTGGTGCGAAGAACCCATTCAATTATGTGTTAAGCAATGATGAGCTCAACAATGCTACCGCCGAGGAATTGGTGGCAACCTTGCACGACCTCAATAACTATTCGCATAAGATCATCTATTATGGTCCAAAACCATTGGCGCAGGTAACAGCAGCATTGAAGCCGATACATGCTATTCCTGCATCTTTCACTTCCGCCCCGGCAAAAATGCAATTCAAAACAACCACGCAGGATAAGAACCAGGTGTTGTTTGCAGATTACAATATGGTACAGTCGGAGATACGTTGGGTGAGGAACACAGCACCTTATGATGCACAGCAGGAACCGGTTGTAGACATTTTCAACAATTATTTTGGGGGAGGAATGGGAGCATTGGTATTCCAAACCATCCGCGAATCAAAGGCATTGGCTTATTCTACTTTTGCTTTTTACGCGATTCCTGATAAGAAAGAAGATCCTTTCTACACATTGGCATACGTGGGTTGCCAGGCTGATAAATTCAATGAATCGATCATTGCTATGAACGAATTGCTGAACGATCTCCCTAACGTGCAAAACAATATCCAGTTTGCCCGCGACGGTATCAAAAAAGATATTGAGACCGGCCGCATCACGCAAGACGGCATCATCTTCAATTATCTTACTGCACAGCAAAAAGGATTGAACTATGATATCCGTAAGAAAGCCTATGATGTTGTTGACAAGATAGGATACAAAGAACTCAACGATTTCCATACTAAGTATATCGCCAACAAACCTTACACCTATTGTGTTGTTGCTTCTGAGAAAAAATTATCGCAAGATGATATGAAGAAGTATGGAGAAGTGAAGAAGCTGGGGTTGGATGAGATATTTGGTTACTAATTGGTAAGTGGGGAGTGGTAAGTGGCTAGTGGGAAGCGGTTCAAATGATGAACGCTTTTCCCACTAGCCACTTACCACTCCCCACTCACTTTTTTATTGCCTGCCCAATCCTTCTTTGATCTTAATTCTAGTATCAAGGTCGACATTTGTAATAACTTCCTTTGTTTGCTTTGCATTCGGCCATTTGATTTCTATCTCTTCGATCCCAACTGCTTTTCCCAGGCCTGCTTCGATCATCAATGGCTTTGAACCAAAACTTCCGCCGGTAGAAACGGTGTGATAAAAATTCTGAAAACTTCCATCTGGCATTTTTACTTTGATCCTTACCCTTGCGCCGATCGCAGCCTTATTTGCAGTGACACCTTCCAGCTTTATTTTTAGCCAATGATTCCCGGTGACGGAAGTATTCTCATACAGTACATTCCTGAAATGATCGCCTTCATAAGCCCCGCCCATTACTTCATAAAGATCCTGGTCGCCATCGTTGTCAATATCTGCAAACGCAACTCCATGGCCTTTTTGAATGTGACCGGTATTGGTGGCATAGGTGATATCCTCGAATTTTTTTCCGCCAAGATTGTGATACAATTTATTAGGAACGATACTATTGAATGGAGGCGCCCCTGTACCCAGGTAATAATCTAACCAACCATCATTATCAATATCGCCAAAATTAGAACCCATGGTAAAACTTACATGGTTGACACCGTAAGCCTCGGTGACGTCAGTAAATGTATTGTTGCCATTGTTGTGATACAATTTTGGACGATCTGAAACTGCTGGCATACCCAGCATATCGCGGGCCTCATCTTCCGCGACGGTTGTGTAGGCGCCGTTTCCATAACCCGAAACAAAAATATCATTGTACCCATCATTGTCAAAATCAAAGAACCAACACGGGAAACTATACTTAGGTTCTTCCACACCTGCAGATTTACTGATGTCTTCAAAACCGGTTCCACCTTTGTTCAACCATAATTTATTGGGAGTGCCAAGTGTGGAAAGATAAATATCAGGATAACCATCGTTATTGATATCGCCGGCACTACAGGTTTTTGCAAAAACGGTAATATTCAATCCGTACTTCGGAGCTACATCAACGAACTTGCCTTTATTATTCATGAATAACTGGCAGGGGAAATTTTCATGCGATACAAAAACATCTACCCATCCATCATTGTTGAAATCGGCCCAGGTAGCGGATTGCGTAGGGGCTGCGGAATAAAGCCCCGATTCGATAGTTACATCGTCGAAAGTATTATTACCATTGTTTCTTAACAAAGAAAATGGAAACTTCCCATTCTTACCCAGCCATCCACCACGCAGCACCATGATATCTGCAAAGCCATCATTATTGTAATCGGTATGGATAAGATTCAATCCACCGGTGATGCCAACAAGTCCTGAAGCAGCTGTAACAGTCTTGAACGTGCCATCTTTCTCCTGGTGCATATATCTTATCTGGTCGTTCAGGCCGGAAGACGATGCCATAATATCCAATAGCCCATCATTATCAAGATCCTCAACAACGCAACCGCCGGCGAGGCCATTCATGTCAACTCCTTTTTTCGCACCTATATCTTTTAAAACAACATTGCTGCTGACCTTGGTGAATACGGAAGGTTCGATCAACCATTGTTTGGGTACATCGGCAGGCCATTTCCCTAACGTCATGTATGCAACGTTCAACAAATATCTCGATTGAAGATCATTCGGAAATTTGTTCAGGACCATTTTATAAACTGCGATGGCTTGTTCTGAACCCGAGGGCAGTTTATGAACGCCATCGCCTTGTATAGGTATAATGCAGCTTTGCGGATTGTGGTTGGCGGCGCAGTTTTCCAGTTCTCCCTTTCTCATATAAGAAATAGCTAACTGCTCAAAGATGAGCTTGTTGTCTTCCGTTACCTCAGTCATGTTCATTGACGTCATTACTTGTTTCAATACGTTGATGGCTTCATCGTTGTTGCCAGCGTTCAACGTTTCAACGCAATATTCATAATAAAGCAAGAATCTTTTGTTCGGATCTTTTTCTGTCTCTAACTTTTTTTTCGCCAGGTCGGCACGAAGGGTATTCATTACGTAATATTCTTCGGGGTTTGCGTTGGCAACAATGCTGTCGAGGATGTGCACCATTCTTAGTGTGCCCTTCGATTGCTTGACGGTTGATATCACTTTAACTCCCGGATTTTCGCAGCAGCTTTTCATTTTCATCTGAGCATTTGCGGAGATCGTGGCCATTGTACAGAGAACAGAAAAGAGATGATGCGCTTTCATTTTGTATAATACTTATCGATTGAGATTAATGTTAATGACTACCAACTTCTTTAAACCTTCCCGTTTTTGATCTCATCCACCACACTTGGGTCAAGCAATGTACTCGTGTCACCAAGATTCTGCGTTTCTCCTTCTGCGATCTTTCTTAATATCCTTCGCATGATCTTACCGCTGCGTGTCTTTGGTAACCCGCTTACAAATTGGATCTTATCTGGCTTTGCAATGGCGCCGATCACTTTTGCAACGGTCTGAGATATGTCGGCCCTTCTTTCTTTTTCATCTCCATGCTTTCCGTTATAGATCACATAAGCGTAAATGCCCTGCCCCTTGATATCGTGCGGATAACCCACCACGGCGCTTTCCACCACACCTGTGTGCATGTTGATCGCATTCTCCACTTCCGCGGTGCCGATGCGATGGCCGCTTACATTCAACACATCATCCACTCTTCCAGTGATGCGATAAAAACCATTTTCATCTTTCAATGCACCATCGCCGGTGAAATATAAATTCTTATAAGTAGCAAAATAATTTGTGCGGCAACGTTCATGATCACCGTAAGTAGTGCGAAGGATCCCCGGCCATGGTGCTTTGATGCATAGGTTGCCTTTCAACAAACCATTCTCATCTTTCTCCGTCACTTCATTCCCGTTCTCATCTACCAACAAGGGTTGTACACCCGGCATGGGCAATGTTGCATACGTGGGTTTCGATGGCGTAACGCCTGCAAGATTGGAAATTAAGATGCCACCTGTTTCTGTTTGCCACCAGGTATCCACGATCGGACATTTTTTCTTACCGATATTTTCATCGTACCAATGCCAGGCTTCTTCATTGATCGGTTCGCCAACAGTGCCAAGTATTTTTAATGAGGAAAGATCCTTGTCTTCCAACGGCGCCGTGCCGAATCCCATGAGGCTACGAATGGCCGTGGGTGCCGTGTACAAGATATCAACTTTGTATTTGTCAACGATATCCCAAAACCTTCCCGCATCGGGATAAGTGGGAATGCCCTCAAACATCAGCGATGTAGCGCCGGCGCTCAATGGTCCGTACAAAATATAACTGTGTCCGGTGATCCATCCCACATCGGCGGTACAAAAATGAATCTGCCCGGGTTGATATTGAAACACATTTACAAAAGTATAGTTGGCCCAGATCATATAACCAGCGCAGGTGTGCACCACGCCTTTTGGTTTGCCGGTAGAACCTGAGGTATATAAGATGAACAAGGAATCTTCCGCGTCCATCACTTCAGCCGGGAAAGAAACCACTCCTTCTTTTTCAATTTGTGATTCGGCAAATTCCATCTCATCTTCCCACCACACATCTCTTCCCTTGATCATTGAAACGGGAGTTCTTGTCCTGGTATAAACAATAACACGCTTCACCGTTTTGTTGCCGATCAGCGCATCATCAATGACAGCTTTCAACGGAATATCTTTTCCACCGCGGTAAGCGCCATCGCAGGTAACGATGTATTCAGCTTGCGCATCTTCCAAACGATCTGCAATACTTTGCGCACTAAAACCGCCGAAGATCACGCTATGTATAGCGCCGATACGTGCGCAGCCCAACACCGCGTAAGCCAGCTCGGGCACCATGCCCATATATATACAAACGCGATCGCCTTTTTTAACGCCGTTGTTCTTCAATACCTGGGCAAACTGGCAAACCCTTTTGTGCAGTCTTGCATAGGTAACCGTTCTTGTTCTTTCTTCCGGGTTATTGGGTTCCCAAATGATAGCGGGCTGATCGGCCATGGCAGGCAAATGTCGATCAATACAATTCTCGGTGATATTGAGCTTGGCGCCGCTGAACCATTCCACTTTTGGTTCGGTGAAGTTCCAATCCAGCACCTTATCCCATTTTTTGTGCCATTGAAAATTTTCGGCAACAGAGGACCAGAAGGTTTCGGGGTCCTCGATGCTTTGCTTATAAGCTTCCTTGTATTGATCGTGCGACTTTATCTGGTAGGGATAAGGCATAGCTAAGATTTTGATGTATAAAATTATGGAATTAAGGGGAGAGGGCGAAAGAGGATTTGAGGCAAATAATAACAGCCCTTTAACTTAAAACTGCATAGGTTTATCCCAGAATAAATTCAAATTACCTGTAACAAACATGTCCCCAAAACGTAAAAGAAGAATTATGAGAGTTTCCGGAGGATTCATATTTCTTTTGATAGCCTATACCATCTTCTGCCAATGCTGCATGCGGATGCGATGGAGTGATAGCAAGGCTTATGGAGTTTTCAAAAACAAGCACGCGCCACTCGCAATACATGATACCGTTATCGACGGTCATCATATTCACTATGCAGTAACCGAACCGGAATCATTGCCAACACTTGTTTTTATCCACGGGTCGCCGGGCAGTTGGTTTCATTATATGAAGTTCATGTATGACTCTGCACTGCAAACAAAATTCCGCATAGTGAGCTTCGACAGACCAGGCTTTGGCTATAGCGATTTTGGAAAAGCGATGCATTTGCAGGATCAATGCAAACTTTTGCTGCCTGTTTTACAAAAATTAAAGAACGATCAGCCAATGTTCTTATGCGGGCATAGCATGGGCGGACCGGTGGTTGCAAAATTAGCAGCCGATGATCCCACATTGTTTAAAACTGTGGTGATCGTTGCAGGAGCTATCGATCCTTCGCAGGAAAAACACGAAACATGGCGGCACTTGATGAAGGGTAAGCCGATGTATTGGTTGTTGCCAGGGGCTTTCGGTCCGAGTAATACGGAGTTGTTGTATTTAAAAGATGATCTTGTTCCTCTTGCCAATGATCTTAAAAATATTCGCTCTAATATTTTATTTGTGCATGGCGATAAAGATACCTGGGTGCCGATAGAAAATATTGCCTATGGAAAAAAGATGATGGTAAACGCGGCATCGATCAGTGCCGATACCATACGCGGTGCCGATCACCAAATACCTTGGAAGAATAGAGAGGCGTTGAGGGATATTTTATTGGGACTAAATTGAGTTGTTCCACAAAGATGCACAAAGATTTCACAGAGATTCACAGAGGTCCTTTGTGTAGCTTTGCGGTTCCTCTGTGTGACTTTGTGGAATAATAATCTTACAAACCCATCGCTCTGTAGACCGTCTCCAACATCTTCCCCCTCACATTCATGTTCAACAATTTCTTATTGTCACCACCATCAGGATTAACGCGGTTGGTGAGGAGAATGAAGTTGAGATTGTATAATGGATCGGCCCATGCAAAAGTGCCTGTAAAGCCCGTGTGTCCGAAGCTGTAGGAAGAGGCTGATATACAGGGATAGGGTTCGGTGCGACTGGCATTATCCTTTTCCGGCTTATCAAATCCATAACCGCGGCGACTGAAAGCGCTGTGATAAGCACTGAATTTTTGTATAGTGGCGGGCTCTAAATATTTTTTTCCATTGAATGTTCCGTTGTTCAGCAACATCTGCATGATCACCGCAATATCATAAGCATCACTGAATAATCCTGCATGTCCGGCAACACCTCCAAACATCGCCGCACCGGGATCATGCACATCGCCATGTATCAATTGCAGCCTGAAATATTTTTCCTGTTCGGTTGGGGCAATTCTGCTAAGCGGAAAATGTTCTCTTGGTTTGAAACCAGCACTCATCAATCCTAGTGGAGTATAGAAATTCTTTCTTACATATTCATCGAGCGGCATACCACTTATCGCTTCCACGATCTTTCCTAAAAAAATAAAATCGTTATCGCTGTACACATATTTATTGGCGGGCCCAAGCGGGCTTTGCAATATGCGGGCATACATGGTATCCTTCCAATCGTTTCGCAAATAAAAATTCTCTGCTACTCTTATTGTAAATGAATCCCTGGGAGTAGATGAATAAAAATTATCGATCGGTAGCCCGTTGTGGTCGATGATCTCTTTATAAAAAGGAATGAATGCTGATAAACCTCCCTGGTGCAATAAGATATTCTCAATGGTTATGTTTTCCTTGTTGGTTCCTTTAACCCAATTCAAATAATCGCCCAATGTTTTATCAAGACCGATCTTTCCCTCATCATATAATTTCATCACGGAGATGGTGGTGGCGCATATTTTGGTAACAGAAGCCATGTCGTAAATGGTCTCGGGCGTGGTGGGTAAGGACTTATCATAACTGCAATAGCCATAAGCCTTGCTGTAAGCGATCTTGCCGTTCTTTGCTACCAACACAACAGCGCCGGGCATTGCGCCTTTTGCGATGGCATCATTGGCGATAGAATCGAGGGATTGTAATTTAATTGGATCGAGTCCGGCTTCATTCGGACTTACCCGGGGCAAAAAAAAAGCGTTGCTGACGATGCCCGAACCGAATTTATATGCCGGGCAAACGGTAACTGGGAGATGCCCTTTGGCGGGAATTTTCCCCTGTAAGATATCTATTGCCGTATTTTGGATGATATCGTCATCTTCATAACAAGCAACCAGGTTCTTTGCGTCGCACCAATTCTTGATAGCATAAGGATTTCCAAAAACAAAAGTGATCGCATTGGTTTGTTGTTGCAATTGGGTCACCAGGTCCACAGCGGCTTTGCTGATCCCAAAATTATTTACCGGCACTCGGTTATATGCATGAATGCCGATGATGACCTTTTGATATTTTCTTTTTATCAGCGCAACGGTAGATAACAATCTCGATGCATCCTGCTTATAGTCGAAATAAAATACATCGGCGTTGTAGTCATTGCGGAGCCGCTTTGCCAAGGCGTTATCTTCGCTCATGCCCACACTCACATAAGCAATATCTTTTACTGCCGTGTTCTCAGGAATGGGCATTGGGAAAAACATACTGTCTGTTTTTCTCAAAACGGTCAATGCATTTTCGGCGATCAACCTTCTCATGGCTGGCACTTTGCTGTTGAGGTCGTTGGTAAGATTATTGGTATTGATAGGTTGCAGGTGCGACAATCCGTATTGATATTTTGCCATCAATACTTTTTTGCAATGCAATTCGATATCCTCCCAACTTATTTTTTTGTCAGCAATGGCGGCCTTGATCTTTTCGATGGCAACGGGCACATCATCCGGCAGACAAAGCATATCATTTCCCGCTATCAGCGATTGTACTTCAGCTTCCCCATTGGGAAAGAATTTCTTTACTCCCTGCATGCCCAGTGCATCGGTGAATGTAAGTCCCTGGTAGCCCAGTTCATTTCGCATCAAGCCGGTAACATTATTTTTAGATAGAGAAGTAGCACGGTTTGCACTACTGTCAATCGAGGGAATGTACAAGTGTGCGATCATCACACTGCCGATGCCTGCTTTAAAAATTTCGCGGAAAGGATACAGTTCGAGCGAATCCAATTGTGCAATTGATTTTTTTATAACGGGCAGATCCAGGTGCGAATCGACAGAAACATCTCCATGCCCCGGAAAATGTTTGGCGCAGGCCATCACACCATTATCCTGCATGCCACGCATGTACTGTGTTCCAAATAAAGCCACTTTGTATTTGTCTTCCCCAAAACTGCGGTCATTGATAACGGGATTGTCGGGATTATTATTGATGTCCACAACCGGCGCAAAATTTGTTTGAATCCCCACACGCTTGCATTGTTCGGCTACAACTTTTCCATACTGGTAAGGAATATCAGCATCGCTCACGGCGCCGAGCATCATTTGTTTGGGTAGTGGAAGCACGCTGTCGATCATGCGCATGCCCACGCCCCATTCCGCATCCATGCACATCATCAATGGTGTGCGTGCCATTGCCTGCAGAGAATTGATGATGAGGGCCTGTTTCACCGGGCTTCCCTGGAAAACGCAGACTCCTCCAACATTATATTGTTTTACTAAACTGGCAACCTGGTCATCATAAAAGGTTACCGTTTTTGTGCGCATGTCGATAGAAGAAAGGCGAACGATCATCAGTTGTGCGATCTTTTCTTCGGGACTAAGCGTCTTCAACACGCTATCGGCCCATGCGGATGCGGAATTTTGCTGGGCCATAGAACGGCCTGCGATCAATGAAAATAAAAGCACCAGGGTTTTCCGCATGTTCTTATAAGATGTTTATGATTCTAAAAGCTGACAATTCATTTGCCAAACTACCAATTTATAGTGGTAAGGATGTGTTATTTTTGATGTTCTAAATTACAGGATTTTGCCCGATATCATTCAATTACTGCCCGACAACATCGCTAACCAGATCGCGGCGGGAGAGGTTATTCAAAGGCCCGCCAGCGCTGTGAAGGAGCTGATGGAAAATGCCGTGGATGCAGGCGCCGATGAAATTAAATTAATTGTTAATGATGCCGGAAAAGCATTGGTCCAGGTGATCGATAATGGAAAGGGCATGAGCGACACCGATGCGAGGATGGCATTTGAAAGACATGCCACCTCCAAGATAAGTATCATTGAAGACCTGTTTCGGATAAAGACAATGGGCTTTCGGGGAGAGGCGTTGGCAAGTATTGCTGCCGTGGCGCAGGTGGAGTTGAAAACAAAGCGGGAAGAAGATGAGACCGGCGTTTATATAGAGATCGAGAACAGTGTGGTAAAAAACCAGGAAGCTATTGCTTCGCCGGTAGGAACCAGCATCGCAATGAAGAACCTTTTCTTCAACGTGCCGGCGCGGAGGAATTTTTTGAAAAGTAATGCGGCCGAGTTGAGGCATATCGTTGACGAGTTTACGCGGGTGGCCATGTCTTTCCCCAATATCTTCTTTTCCTTTATTAGCAATGGACAGGAAGTTTTTCATTTGGACAAGGGAACCTTAAAACAGCGCATCGTTCAGATACTGGGTAATAGTTACAATGCCAAACTCGTGAGCGTACAGGAGCAAACCGATTACATGAATATCTACGGTTTTGTTGGCAAGCCCGAAACGGCGAAGAAGACAAGAGGTGATCAGTATTTTTTTGTGAACAATCGTTTTATCAAGAGTGCATACCTCAATCATGCGGTAATGAATGCTTTCAGCGAAATGATCGCGAAGGATAGCTTCCCGATGTATGCATTGTTCATCGACCTCGATCCTGCTCAGCTTGATATCAATGTGCATCCCACGAAGCAGGAAATAAAATTTGAAGATGAGAAGGTAGTCTATGCCTTTGTGCAGAGCGCCGTTAAACATTCGCTGGCGCAATTCAGCATCACACCTACGCTTGACTTCGATCTTGATGCTTCTATTCAAAGCCTGGATGCGGTAAGCAAACCATTTACGGAAGAAAAAAGATCTTCAGCCGCCGCATCTTCTTTATACAATACATTCACACAAAAGAACCAGGCGCATTTTATTGAAAACAAAAGCGGGTTGAAGCACTGGAAGGAGTTTTACGAGAGCCCTGAGAAGTCCACAGTCGGCAGTGGGCAGTCCGCAGGAGAAACATTCCAAGCGCAACAGGCTTTGCACACTGCAAACTGGCAACTGGCAACTGAAAACTGCCTCCAGCTTCACAACACCTACATCGTCATCCAAAACGACAAAGGTTATCTACTTGTTCATCAGCAAAATGCACACGAGAGGATATTATATGAGCGATTCAATAAAGCGGTAGATGGGAAACATATTGCCACGCAAAGCAGCTTATTCCCTTCAACGATGGAGTTATCCATGACGGACGCTGTGTTGCTTAGTGAATTATTGCCGGATCTTCATCACCTGGGTTATTTATTGGAACCCTTTGGCAATAACACTTTCGTGATACAGGGAACACCCGCAGATGTAGAGCAAGGCAATGAAAAGATCGCTATTGAAAGAATGTTGGAGCAATACAAACACTTCAGCAACGACCTTAAGTTCAGCAAAAGAGAAAAATTATTGCGTTCACTCGCACTTCAACAATCTGTAAAACCCGGCACTTCGCTTGCAGATGCAGCTATGAAGAATTTGCTGGAAGAATTATTTGCATGTGATGTGCCGAATATCACTCCTAATGGAAAACCAACCTGGCTTGAGTTCAAGAAGGATGAATTAGATAAACTCTTTGGAAGATAGAAAAAAAATCGCTGATTTACGCGATTTAGGATGATTTCGCAGATTTGCTGCACCACTAGGTAAAAGAGGGTTTATTCCGTATAAACGATCTGCGAAATCAGCGCAATCGTTTAAATCAGCGATTAAAAAAACCTGCAACAACTGTTGCAGGTCCCTTCATTTTACAAAAACTCAATTATAACTTCTGAAACGCTGAATTGCAAATGTGATTACCGTATATCACTCTCACGGTATAATATCCCGAAACAAGAGCGGCAATATTTAATGTAACTACATTGTTGCCAATGGAACCCTGCTGATGTTTCTCCAGCACCTGCACGTTTAGATTATTGTACACATATACATTGATCATATCGGGCGCTGTTAGCGGCACGTTGATATGTACTTCTGAAGTTGCCGGGTTGGGATAAGCCGCCAGCAAGCACTGTGCAGGGATCTGTGTGATATGCACAACTGAGCAGTATTCCTTAATGCAACCTCCCAAAGTAACGGCCCTTAAGCAAACGTTATAATAGCCGGTGTCATTGAACACATAAGATGGGTTGTTTGCGTGCAGTATCACCTGGTTTGGCGGTGTAGAAGCCGGCAATCTTGTGATCGTCCATGTTTGATCCAGTATCGGGAAATTGGCATTCGCATAGAAGTAAAGCTTATTAGGCAAGTATGGATCAACCTGGTAAGTGTATCCTACATGAATACTATCGCAATTGACCTGCGAGGTTACCGTTACTGTTTTGCAGGTTGTAGATACACAGTTGTTGTTGCGCCACACAGTAAGACAAACATTGTAAGTGCCCGCCAGGTTGTAATGATGCGTAGCGATCATTGCATTGCTACCGCTGCCATCACCAAATGACCAGGTATAAGTAACGGTGTTGCTTTGATAAGCCGGAATGAATGTGAATGTTTGGCTATTGCTTGTTGTTGCAACAACATTGAAATTACTTTGGTTATTGCACGGTGGTGCAGGAACAGGAACTGTTATAGAATCACATTTGTAGCGCACGCAGTTCGGGCCCATCTCTACACGCAGGCAAACATAGTAGCGGCCCGGGTTAGCATATTCATGAACTGCATTCCACGTGGTAGCAGATGTTCCGTCGCCGAATGTCCACAATGCTGTACCGGCTACCGGAATAACAGTGGTATTATTGAAATAAACTTTCTTCACGTTCACTGAATCCAAATGCCATGTCCAGCTTGCCTGGAAGTTGCAGCTTGATTGCACAGTAATTGTCTGGCATTTTTCGCTCACACAATTGGACAGGGTTCCATTAAGGTTTCTCTTTTGCATCCTTACGCAAACGGTGTAAGTGCCAGGCTGCGCATAAGTATGATTGGTGCTGTATTGATTAGATGAAGTGCCATCGCCAAATGTCCAACGTACCGAGTCGTTCGCACTTGCTCCTGTAGACGTGTTGTTGAAATAGATGGACAGTGAATTAGCAGTTGACGTTACCCATGTAAAATTAGCTACCAGCGTGCAAGGCACCTGAACGCTAACTGTTTTGCAGATATACTTTATACAAGGGGTTGTACCTACAACATTATTCTTCTTAATGATGAGGCAAACAGTGTAGGTTCCTGTATTGGCATAAGTATGAGTAGGATTTACATCATGTGAATTTGTTCCGTCGCCGAATGTCCAGTTAATAGAATCGGTTGGGTCCAAAGGTGTGCTCAGGTTATTGAAATGGATCGTCTGCGGGCTTGATGCTACCGTATTCCAGCTAAAATCAGCTACGAGGTTGCAAGGCTGCGGTATCACCACAGTTTTGCAGATATCCTTGATACAGAACGTAGTGTTGCTTGTTGCTTTCTTAACCTTCAGGCAAACAGTATAAGAGCCTGCTGCGGTATAAACATGCGTTGGATTCACATCGTGTGATACAGTTCCATCGCCGAATGTCCATGTAATAGAATCCGATGGCGATAATGGTGTGCTCAGGTTGGTGAACACCACTGTGTACGGACTGGAACTGGTAACATTCCAACTGAAATCCACCACCAGGTTACAAGGAGGCGTTTGTACAACGACCGTTTTGCAAATATCTCTTACACATGGTGCACTTGTAGCGCTGGTAACTTTCTTAACCTTCAAACAAACGGTATATGAGCCCGGTTGTGCGTAGGTATGAGTTGGATTTACATCGTTTGATGTTGTTCCATCGCCGAATGTCCATGTAATAGAATCCGCTGGTGACAATGGAGTACTCAGGTTATGGAATATTATGGTTAGTGGGTTTGCTGTTGATGCGATAGAACTAAAATCAACTACCAGGTTGCATGGTGTCTGTATCACAACTGTTTTACAGATATACCTTATGCAAGCCGGTGAACCCGGAGCATTATTGTTTTTCTTTACTACCAGGCAAACATTGTATGAGCCACCGGCGGTATAAGTATGTACCGGGTTCACATCATGCGATGACGTGCCGTCTCCGAACGTCCAGGTGATAGAATCGCCTGCTGCCAATGGTGTGCTCAGGTTAGTGAATGCAACCACAGCAGGGCCGGCACCGGTAATATTCCATGAGAAGTCAACTACCAGGTTGCAAGGAGGTGTAACTACAACTGTTTTGCAGATATCCCTTACACAAGGAGCTGTAGTGTTGTTATTATTTTTCTTAACCTTCAGGCAAACGGTGTAAGCTCCGCCGTTGGCATAAGTATGCGTTGGGTTCACATCGTGTGATGTTGTTCCATCGCCGAATGTCCAGGTAATAGAATCCGTTGCTGATAACGGTGTGCTTAGGTTTTGGAATGCAATGGTCATTGGATTTGAACCCAAGGCATTCCAGCCGAAGTCAACAACCAGGTTACATGGATTTTGAACAACCACTGTTTTGCACAGATACCTTACGCAGGTTGGTGCGCCTGCAACTGTTAATTTCTTAACGGTGAGGCAAACGGTGTATGTACCCGCGTTCGCATATACATGTGTTGGATTAGCTGCGCTAGATGAAGAGCCATCGCCGAACGACCAGATCGTTGAATCGGTTGCTGCTGATGGCGTGCTTAGATTATGGAACTCGTAGCTTAAAGGATTGGTTGCGCTAACCGTCCAGTTAAAATCAACTACAAGGTTACATGGTTGAACCGAAGTGATCGTCTTGCATATATATTTTACGCAAGGAGATGCGGTGGGACCATTATTTTTCTTAACGATAAGACATACATTGTAGGTGCCGTAATTAGCATAAGTATGTGTTGGGTTCACATCATGCGATGTTGCGCCATCGCCGAATATCCAGGTAATAGAATCTGTTGGTGCTAAAGGTGTGCTTAGATTTTGGAACGCATAGGTTAAGCCATTGCCTGCAGCTACCGTCCAGTTGAAACCAACATTGAGGTTACAATCCTGTATCACCACTTGCAGTGTGAATGATTGCGAACACTGGGTGGTGCCATTGGTTCCGGGCCTTACAATTGTATGTACAACTGCATAGGTACCGACCGCAAAAGTATGCGTCGGTGAAACGTTGTGGCTGATTGGGCTGCCATCTCCAAACGTCCAGGTATGGTAGGCGACAGGAAGCGAATCCATTGACGCCGGGTTGAATTTTACCGTTGTGTTCGTAAGAAACTGCGCTGTAAAATTTGCGTTACAGGTGGTGGTTTGTGCCGTTGCTTTGAAAGTGAAGGCCGCGAGTGCGAGCCACAAAAGCGTAAAGAATTTTTTCATAACAAACGATTTTGGTTTGGGTAATAGGATTTATTTTTTCAATAGGGTATCAGACAGTATAGATGCCGGTAAATTAGAATGTGTTGCCTGAACAATAAAAATTTCAATACTTGTGCCTGATCGCTTCCAAAAATCGCTCTGATGCTTTCCTGATGGGAGTTGCACTGCCCTGGTAATGGTTGGCTAAGATAGAAAAAATTAGCAGTTTCCCCTTATCCGTAATCAAAAAACCGCTTAGGGCACAGTTATTACTCAAAGTGCCCGTTTTGGCATAGATAAAGCCGCTGTCCTTATGGAAATAGGAAGCCAGGGTGCCTTCGCCTCCGGTTGGAAGGATATTGCGCAAGCGGTCCCAGCCAAACTCATTTTTGAGCTTGTTCAGAATATAGACAAAAGACTGTGGAGTAAATAGATTGTACCTGCTGAGGCCACTACCATCCACCCACTTGGGCCGTTGGGGGATGTCTTTTAGGTCGCTGTTTAAGAGGGTATCGATGATGTCGGCATCGTTCATATAGCCCAGTCGCTCATTGCTTGCCATCAGCAGGGTTTGCTCAGCGAAGAAATTATCGGAGCGGTGCATCATGGGACGGAAGAGGGAGTCGGTGGGTTGGGAGTGAAGGATTGTATCTTGAGTTTTTAATCCAACTCCGATTCCATGTGAAATGTTTTTGTGCAAAATGTTTTTTAGAATCTCGAGCGAAGTCCTTCCTTGGTTAACAGCAAAAGGAATAGCCATAATTTTAAAAGAATCTGAACTTCCGGGATCTTCTTCAATTAAAAACCTGTTTATTAAAATATCCCGTGTAATCTTAATCTTCATTGAATTAGCAGTAGACTGAATAGCATCAGCGAAATATTTCGGTTTTATCCAAGCCCAATAGCTACCAAAATTTTTGGCCGTGTCAATTATTGTATCTTTTAAAAGATTTTTAGGATAGATCGGGGAACTGCTGATCCAAACATCATTTCCATATATTGGAAACTTACTTTTCTCCGTCATGTACGATTCATTATAGTCGTCATGTGACCAACCTTTTCCATATTTATTAATTCTATCCGTGTAGGCATTAATCCATATATCACCTTTTGCATCGTCTAATAATTTGAATAAAGGTTGGTAATCATAATCGGGGTGAAGAAAAGTTGGGTCACCGGCGGGGTTGATAAAAAGTGCTTTGCCATAATGGTAATATCTTGCACTGACCAAACTATCCCCTAAATACTTCATCCCCGCATACAACGAAAACAATTTCGTATTGCTCGCCGGTGTAAAATATTTTGTTGCATTATAATTATACAGGTATTTACCCGTTGCTGGGTCGTAGATGCTGATGCCTATAAAACCCTTGCTGGCAGCGGAATCCTTGAGAATCGTTTTGTTCGCTTCTTTTGAGATCTGGCTCGAGACAGAACAGGAAGAGAAGAGAATTAATAATGAATAATTAAGAATTAATAATTCCTTCGATGCGAAAAACTTCCTGTTTTTTGAACGATTTAACAAGTTGAAAAAATTATTAATTATCAATTATTAATTATTAATTGCTCAGAGATTTCTTTCCTGAGCCCTAAGCCACCTCTCCGGAATTTCATTCTGGCTTGCAGCAACATAATCATTATAACTGCAGGCAATGAATTTTTTATTCGGCAATTGCATCCACCATCTTCCTGTTTTTTTGCTTTGAAGAAAAACAGTTTCTACTTCGGTAAAACTGGAATGGAATTCGTTGAAGTTGTTGCGGTCGTTGATATCAGATTCTTGTTTGCTCCTGCTCTTGCCATCAATATAATACCAAAGCATCTGCGCTATCTGTTTTGCGCTTAGGTCATTCACATCGAGCTGTGGTTGATAACCATAAATGCCAAAGCTGCTGAGGTTATTGCTGAGCCCTGCGAAGCGGGCAAGCATACAAGCTTCTTCACCAGTGAAACCATTCGGACTTAAACGGCTGGCGGGGGAATCACTATATTTTATTGCGCTGATATCGAAGCTGAGCAAATTGGTATTGCGTATCACCGGTTCCATCTCCTCCATATTTTCCTTTGCGATGCCAACGCGGTAGCAATCGAAACGGAGTTTGTCCATCGTCTCCAACATCCGCGGATGCACATAATAACTCTGGAAACCTATATGATTATAATGTTTCACCAGGTTGGGCTCGCTGGTGAGCATTTCCATTAAGAAGTTTTCGCTGCGAACCGGGCTTTCTCCCCTCAGGTCGATCGTAGCGTCGATGCCTGTTGCTTCTACTACCTGCTGCAATTCTTTGTAGGCGAAATATTGCGCCAGCGTGATATCATGAGAGCCGCCCAATAAAACGACGCTGCCCTTCATTCTGATCAATTCTGCCAGCACGGTCTTGATCGCTGCATAGCTATCGGCCAGTGTTGCCCCTGTTTTGATATTGCCAAGATCAACAATGTTCACATCCTTATGCCAATAATGCAGCTCGTATAATTGCCTCCGAATGGCATCGGGTCCATGGCCAGAAGCCTCTGTGATCCCATTACCGCGGCATTCGGGCACGCCCAGCAAAACAATATCGGCTTCGGTTACATCGGGTAATTGTGTTTCATAGATTGTGATATGTTTGGCCAACTGTCCGTCATTATAACCATTGTCGCCATTGATATGGTCAACCGTCACCGGCTCCAGGAAATCGTGCAGATCGTGCATTCAAAAAAATTTCGACAAACCTAATTGAATAATTTCAGATTTGTGTACTTCCGCCGCTTCTTATGTTTCTGTCATTTCGACGAAGGAGAAATCTGGAAGGCTCAGTCTATAGATTTCTCCTTCGTCGAAATGACGAAAGTCATTAAAATTTCCCTATCAGCGCTTGCTCTTTCAACACAGTAAAATCTTAACTTAGCAACACAATCAAAAACCGATGATTCAAAAAGAAGAAGTACTAAGTGATGTGGTGATAAAGTTCGCCGGAGATAGCGGCGATGGTATGCAATTAACCGGCAGCCAGTTTACCAACAATACCGCCCTGATGGGTATTGACCTGGCAACCTTCCCTGACTTTCCGGCTGAAATACGGGCCCCGATAGGAACGCTCCCGGGCGTGAGTGGTTACCAATTGCGTTTTTCATCCGACAGAATATTTACCCCTGGTGATGCATGCGATGTGCTGGTGGCGATGAACGCAGCAGCATTAAAAACCAATTTGAAGGGCCTGAAGCCCGGCGGTAAGATCATCGCCAATGTGGATGGTTTTGATGCAAAGAACCTTCGCCTGGCCAATTATCCCGAAGGCGTGAATCCTTTGGAAGATGATAGTCTGGGTAACTATGAAGTGATAAAGATGGACGTTACCAAAATGACCAGGGAAGCATTGAAGGATATCACGATGGGCGTCAAAGAAAAGGACAGGGCAAAGAATATGTTTGTGTTGGGATTCCTGTATTGGATGTACAACCGCGAAATGGAGACCACCGTCAATTTCATCAAAGAGAAATTCGGAAAGAAGCCTGAGATATTTGAAAGCAATGTGAAAGCGTTGCAGGCTGGTTATAATTTTGGCGATACCACAGAGACATTCACCACACGTTATAAAGTAGAGAAGGCAAAGATGGATCCCGGAGTGTATCGCTCTATCATGGGCAACCAGGCTTTGTCGTATGGTTTGATCGCGGCTTCACAAAAAAGCGGATTGCAATTATTTCTCGGAAGTTATCCCATCACTCCTGCAAGCGATATTTTGCATGAGTTAAGTAAATACAAAACTTTCGGTATTAAAACCTTCCAGGCTGAAGATGAGATAGCAGCGATAACTTCGGCCATTGGCGCCAGTTATGGAGGAAGCCTTGGTATAACAACCAGCAGCGGCCCGGGTATTGCGCTAAAAGGCGAAGCCATGGGACTTGCAGTGATGCTGGAGATCCCTTTGATCATTATCAATATTCAACGCGGCGGACCATCAACCGGGCTTCCAACCAAGACAGAGCAAAGCGACCTGATGCAGGCTTATTATGGAAGGAACGGCGAATGTCCTATGCCCATCATATCTGCATCCACGCCCAGCGATTGCTTTTCTGCGGTATATGAGGCGGTGCGTATCGCAGTGCAACACATGACACCTGTGATCTTTTTGAGCGATGGGTATATTGCCAACGGAGCAGAGCCATGGAAGTTTCCGGCAGCAGCCGATCTTCCTGAAATAAAAACGGAATTCGCTTCGCCGAATATCTCAACCGACATGGATGAGAAAGGCAAATTTCAACCTTATAAAAGAGATGATCGCCTTGTTCGCCCATGGGCAATACCCGGAACGCCGGGACTGGAACATCGCGTAGGTGGATTGGAAAAACAAGACGTGACTGGCAATATCAGTTATGAGCCCGATAACCACCAACACATGGTGAAGACGAGGCAGAAAAAAGTTGACCTCATCGCAAATTATATTCCCGAACAAAAATTAGATAGTGGCCCTGAGAAAGGAAAAGTGTTGGTATTGGGATGGGGTAGCACATACGGCGCCATTAAAAGTGCATGTACCGAATTGCAAAAGGAAGGCCATGAAGTTGCACACGCACATTTGCGTTACGTAAGGCCTTTCCCAAAAAATCTTGGCGACATCTTGAAGAATTATGATCATGTGCTGGTGCCCGAGATAAATAATGGCCAGCTCATCCGCATCATCCGCGATATATATTTTATTGATGCAAAAGGCTACAACAAGATCATGGGAATTCCTATCACAAAAGGGGAGTTGGTGACGGAGATAAAGAAAATGCTATAGAAGTAGGAGTTGTTTAATTGCTGAATTGTTTTATTGTTAGGCAGCATAAACTTTGAAGTCTATCCAGCAATTTAACCATTAAACAATTTGATCAATTACCTTCTCTTCTCCCTTCCAAAGATGTATCCGATCTTCAGACTGAAAGTCATGTAAGAATCTTTATGGTTGGGGTTGCCGCGTTGATCACCTTCGGTAACCACATAAGTAGGATCCAATTCTTTTTGACGTGCATATAATAACAAGGCGGTGTTGCGCTTTGCGGTGGTATAGCTATCATAGATCTGTGGATCAACATAAGTGGTGCTTACATCGTCGAGATAATCGGTATTCGTTATGCGATAAACAAATTCGGCCCTGGCAAAAAACTGCGAACCCAATTCGTAACGTCCGCCGATACCGACAGGAATGGCGATCTGGTTTAATTTATAAGGTAGCCTGTCGGGGTATTTTGAAAATCCTTGCCCTTCTGTGGCAAGTGGTTGCAGATCAACCCATTTGCCATTTAAATTTGCCTGCGGGTTAAAATGAAACATACTTACGCCTGCGACCAAATAGGGAGATACCAACGGTGGCGTCCACTCATCATCATCTTTTGGCGCGAAAATAAATAGCGGATGAAATTCACCCAAGAGTGAGATCTCGCTGATGGTGGTCCTAAAGCTTAAGTTGCGCTCGTACCGGCCAAAAGTGGTTTCTTTAACAGGTTCCAGTACTTTATCATCAGCTTGTATCTTGCCAATAGTTACTTCCCCTCTTAGTGCAAATGCATATTTATAATTAGCATTGATGAAAAAGCTTGCACAGGGCTGCGTTTTACCCAGGTTTACATCCTTAATGAATTTTTTACCGATGCCCTTTCTCCCACCAATGTCGGTAAGACAGTTCATTGCTCCAACACCAGCCCCGAATTCGATCAGCAGTGGATTCTCATAATAGCTATTGTCGTAGAAATAATACTGAGCGTCGGCTTTAACAGCAAAGCAGCTCAACAACACAATTATGCCCGAAATAAGCGTTAATCTTTTCATGCGAAAAAAACCTTTTGTAAAAAATCAGTGAACGGGCTTTAGAAGGATTAGGATTGAACTACAAATAAAGTGATTATTCCTCAATTATATTTCAACTTTTGCGATTTTGTTGACAAATTTACAGACACCCCTGATTCCGCATTCGTTACATCTGGGATTACGGGCGGTACAAATATATCTTCCGTGCAATATAAGCCAATGGTGAGCCTTGTGAATGTATTGCTCAGGTATATTTCTGACAAGTTGTTTTTCCACCTCGTAGGGCGTTTTCGCATTCTTAACCAGCCCCACTCTCACGCTTACCCTGAAGACATGGGTGTCTACAGCCATATTTGGTTGTTCATCGATGACCGAGGTGATCACATTTGCGGTCTTCCTTCCCACCCCCGGCAATTGCATCAGTTCATCCACGGTCATGGGTACCTTTCCATCAAATTTTTCGACCAGCATTTTGGCCATGCCGATCAGGTGCCTGGTTTTATTATTGGGGTAAGATATGCTTTTGATCAAAGGGAACAGGTCGCCAAAATTGGCTAGGCTCATCGAGGCGGCGTCGGGATATTTTTCAAAAATGGCCGGGGTGGTAAGGTTTACCCGTTTGTCGGTGCACTGAGCCGATAATATGACCGACACCAATAATTGGAAAGGATCGTCGTATAATAGTTCTGTCTCCGCATCCGGACTATGCTCCAGAAAATAGTCGATCAAAAACCTGTAACGCTCTTTTGTGGTCATAAAAAAATCCCGACTTTAAGTCGGGACTAAAATTACGTTAATAAACTAATTGGATCAGGCCTGCGGCGTAAGTTCGCCAATGGCTTTCTCAGCATAGTTCAATATCTTATCGATAGTTTGCTGACTGGGTGACATTTTAAGTGTTTCCAGCCTTTTCTGGGCTGAGGTTATCACTTCAAATTTTTCACGAAGACTCCAGTCGCTTTCCAAAGCTGCCTTAATTTCGGCAGTTTGAGATGGGGAAGTTTCATTGTACAAATACAATAGCAGATCCTCCGGAGTAAAGTTGTGCATAGAAAAGTTAAGTTGCTTGTTAAGAATTAAATATCCATTATCCGCTATTAAAACGGTGGCTGAGCAAGAATATTGTCTGTTAAAGCAATTAGTTGGTTCCGGGTGAGGGATTTACGATAAAAAGGTCTTCATTATCCTTTTTCATCATATATTTTTCCCGAGCGTATTTTTCAATGGTTTGGGCGTTGGTCCTCAACATATCGTCCTCTTTTCGGGTCTCAACTATCTGCCGGCTCGCCCTGACCTCGGTTTTTTGCAATTCTTTTGAATGCCTGAACCGCTCAAACTGGGTAAAAATATCGTTTCTGTCGAAAAAAAGCATCCAGGCGATAAAAAAGCTCCCCGCAAGGAAGTACTTGTTTTTCAGCCAGGAAGGGATGTAAGTCAGGAATTTCATGGTCGCTACTTAATATCAGTTACTTACCAAATTTAATCTTTCCTTTCGGATATATCGCACTTTCGGCCAATATTTCTTCGATGCGGCTAAGCTGGTTGTACTTGGCCATACGGTCGGTTCTCGATGCCGAACCGGTCTTGATCTGCCCGCAATTCAATGCAACAGCCAGGTCGGCAATAGTGGTGTCTTCCGTCTCACCGCTGCGATGGCTCATGATGGTATTATAGCCATTATTTTGCGCCATAGTTACGGCGTTGATGGTTTCGGTAACGGTACCGATCTGGTTCACTTTTACCAACAATGCGTTTCCAATACCTTCATTAATACCTCTTTCCAAACGGGTAACATTGGTAACAAAAAGATCGTCGCCAACCAATTGACATTTTTTGCCAACAGCTTCGGTCAGCATCTTCCAGCCCTTCCAATCGTCTTCGGCCATACCGTCTTCGATGGAGCAGATCGGATATTTTTTTACCCAGCCTTCCCAATACTTTACCAGTTGTTCGCTGGTCATTTTCTTTCCATCACTTTTATGGAAGATGTATCTTTTTTCTTTCGCATTCCAAAGTTCACTATTGGCCGCGTCCATAGCGATCATTATTTGGCTGCCGGTTTTGTATCCTGCTGCCTGGATGGCTGTCAACACCGTTTCTATCGCTTCTTCATTGCTTTGGATATTTGGTGCAAAGCCACCTTCATCACCAACATTGGTACTGTATCCTTTTTTCTTCAACACCGATTTCAATGCATGAAAAATATCAACACCCCAGCGCAATCCTTCACTGAAAGAAGAGGCGCCGATCGGCATTACCATAAATTCCTGGAAGTCTATTTTATTATCGGCATGGGCCCCGCCATTTAATATATTCATCATTGGCATAGGCAGGATCTTTGCATTGGTGCCACCGATATAACGATAGAGTGGAAGGTTGGCTTCCAATGCCGCAGCTTTTGCAACGGCCATACTCACCGCAAGCATTGCATTGGCGCCGAGCTTGCCTTTATTTGCGGTGCCATCCAGACTGATCATCATGGCATCGATGCCTGTTTGATCGGCCACATCCCATCCCAATAAATGATCGTTCAGAACAGTGTTTACATTTTGCACCGCCTTGAGTACACCCTTTCCGCCATACAATTTTTTATTGCCGTCGCGTAACTCAACAGCCTCGTGAACACCAGTGCTGGCGCCACTTGGCACCGCTGCACGGCCTAAATGTTCGTTCTCGGTGAGGATGTCTACTTCGATGGTTGGATTACCGCGACTGTCTAATATCTGGCGGGCATGAAGGGAGGCGATGTAACTCATTTCTATTTGCTATTTAAGATTTAATTGAATATTTCGGTGCAGTTTTTATTGTTGTGTTGTCTTTATGAGTTGGTTAAACTTCTGAATACTTCCTCGAGACTATTGCTTTCGCTTTGCAAAGAAACAATGTTCCAATTGTTTTGCAAACTCAATTCCATCAACTGCTTCCGAACGCTTTCAGGGTTGTTTGTTTTCAGTTTCCAGTTTCCGGTTTCGGGTTGTTCAACGGCAGCAACGGCTTTTAAATTTTTTAAGGTATCAGCAGGAATGTTTTCTTTGAATGCAACGGTGACAAAATGATCACCGGCTTTTCCTTTTTGAAGATTCGCTAAAGTATCATCCGCCACTATCTTCCCTTTATTGATGATGATCACTCTTTCGCACATGGCTTGTACTTCCTGCAATATGTGAGAAGAGAACAATACCGTTTTATCCTGTCCCAGTTTTTTTATCACTTCTCTTATCTCTACGATTTGGTTGGGATCCAATCCGCTGGTAGGCTCATCCAGGATCAACACTTCGGGATCGTGTATCAACGCGGCGGCCAATCCTACGCGTTGTTTGTAGCCCTTACTGAGCTGGCCGATTTTTTTATTGGCTTCCCAGCGAAGCCCAACCGTTTCAATGATGCTTTCTACTTTGGCTTTTATCTCTTTTAACTGGTAAACATTGGCCACAAATTCAAGATACTCCCGCACATACATGTCGTGATACAGGGGATTGGACTCAGGCAAATAACCCACTTTCTTTTTTGTTTCGTTACCATCAGTGCCCACCTTGATGCCACAAACTTCGGCATCGCCACTATTAGCTTCGAGATAACCGGCGATCATCTTCATCGTGGTGGATTTGCCGGCGCCATTGGGACCGAGAAAACCCACGATCTCCGCGTTGCCAACATTGAATGAAATATCGTCAACTGCTTTTTGTGTGCCGTAAATTTTTGTGAGATGGTTGACTGTGATGGACATGCTAATAGTTGAATCGGTGCTTAATAAAGAAACGTTCGCCGCGGTTGTGTGTCCTCACCAACCGCAATCATCATTTCGTTTAGTGGTCGGTGAGGACACCGACCATGGCCAGCGAAAACCCCGAGTTCGTGTAATTCGTTCCAATTTGTGGAATAAGAATTTATTTACTCTCTCCGCCTTTATTATTCGGATTCTGATTTGGTCTTTGTTGATTTTGGCTGCGGTTCTGTGGTGGCCGTTGCTGCCTGCCTTGCTGGCTGGGCCTTTGTTGGTTTTGTCCACCTTTATTTTGCCCGCCTTGCTGTCCCTGTCCTCCACGATTTTGTTGCCCGCCACTGCGTTGTTGCTGTCCTTGTCCACCTTGTTGATTGGGCCTTTGTTGGTTTTGTCCACCTTTATTCTGCCCACCCTGCTGACCTTGTCCACCACGATTTTGCTGACCGCCACCGCGTTGTTGCTGACCTCTTTCCTGGTCCCTTCTTTTGCGGCTGGTCTTTTCGAGACTCTTTAGACTGATCTGTCCAACAACATCAGCATAAACAGGTTCGATCTCTTTTGGTTTGCCGGTAACCACTTCAACTGGTTCCAATTCTTCAGGTTTGATTCCCTGGCGATTCAGTTCTTTTATTTTTTTAACCCTTTCAATGGTTAACGGGTATTGCTTATTGCTATCTGGTAGAGTGTACCACATCAGGTTGCGGAAAATATCTTTCTTCACCAAAAAGGCGCGGCTCCTTGCTACTTCGATCATGTCTGCATCGTCGGGAAAGAACTGCAGTGCATCCATATAAGTATCGAGCTCATAATTCAAACAACATTTTAAGCGGCCACATTGTCCGCTCAATTTTGTTTGATTGATGCTCAAACTCTGGTAACGTGCCGCATTCGTATTCACGCTTTTGAAATCTGTGAGCCAACTGCTGCAACAAAGTTCTCGACCGCAACTGCCGATCCCGCCTACCTTTCCAGCTTCCTGGCGTGCACCGATCTGGCGCATTTCTACCTTCACTTTAAATTCGGCAGCGTATAATTTTATGAGTTCACGAAAGTCAACCCGGTCATCAGCGATATAAAAGAAAGTGGCTTTACGTCCATCGGCTTGTATCTCTACTTCGGCCATCTTCAATTCCAGTTTCAACTGGCGGGCCATCGCACGGCTGCGGATCAACACCTGTGCCTCTCTTGCCTTGGTCTCTTTCATCTTGCCAAGATCGGTGTCATTGGCGCGGCGTAACACTTTTTTAATATCAGGACTCTTTTCATCGATCCTGTGCTTCTTCATCTGCAGGCGCACGAGTTCGCCGGTGATATTCACCATACCTACGTCAAATCCACTAACACCTTCAACGGCAACCATATCGCCCTTTTCAAAATATTGTAAAGTAGTGTTTCTGAAAAAATCTTTGCGGCTTCCGTTATTGAAGCTTACTTCCATAACGCGACAACCACTTTCGGGGTCGCTAAAGGGCAGGTTGGCCAGCCAATCGTGCACGTTCATGCGATTGCACCCGCCGGTTGAGCAACTGCCATGACTCTGGCAACCACCCGGCGCACCGTTCTTTGTTCCGCAACCACCGCTACCACATCCCATGTTGGTAATTATAAATTATGAATTATGAATTTTGAATTGGGGAGACCGCTGGGGAGAATTACTATTAAACTTCAGTGGCGCTGCACACTTATACTGTATATCCTGGTCGGCGATAAAAGATCCATAATGGTATGCCGATGAAAGGATTGCGACGCAACGATGATGAATATTGTTGAAAAAGCTGGTATCAAAATAAATAATACTTAATATCAACTCATAACTAGTAACTCTTAACTCCTAACTGTCCTGTTCCTCAATCCATCAAAATTAATGATTTGTTGTTAATAATGTGATATAACCTGATAGAAAGGGCATGAAATAGCATTTTGGCGTTGGCGTTCCGCTCAATATAGTAGCTGGCTTTGTTTAATTCGTTGATAATGGCTTCCTGTTGGCCGATATCGCAGAGTTTGTTGAGGCGTAGAGCGAAGTCTTGGTCGTTTCCCGTTTCCTGTTTTCCGTTTTCTGTTGAGATCACCCTGAGGCGGATGGCCTGTTCTAATAAATGGATGAAATATTTAAGGAACTGCTTTTGTTTTTCGCGGCCGAGCTTGGCTGTTTCGTCGATCCATTTTACCTGGGCAAGCGGACCGGTACGTACGATGGCATTGAGCCATTCCCTAAGCTGCAATTGCCAATCATCCTCCGCATCCTGGATCTGCAGCAAGGCTTCCCTGTAATTGCCCTCGCTTACCGCAGCGATCTGTTGCGCCTTTGCCATGGCAACCCCGGCCCTGAGTTCGAGCGCCGCTTCTACTTCCAGGTTGCTGAGCGCCGGGATCTTTACCAGCTGTGTTCTCGACAAGATGGTAGGCAAGATGAGGCTCTCATTTTCTGCAACAAAAATGAATAAGGTATTTGGTGGCGGTTCTTCGATCAGCTTCAGGAGCTTGTTTCCCTCTTTTCCCAAAAATTCCGGCATCCACATGATTAGGATCTTGTATTCGCTCTCAAAACTTTTGAGGCTCAACTTCCGGTTGATGTCGTTGCATTCATGTGCGGTGATATTACCCTGCTTGTTTTCGGCATCGATGAATTGCAGCCAATCGTACACATTGCCGTAAGGATTTGTGGCAATGAATTCTCTCCATTCCTTTATGAAATCCGTGCTGACCGGTTTTTCACCAGCTTTTTTTGTGATGACGGGATAAGAGAAATGAATATCGGGATGAATGAGTTGATCGGCTTTTTTACAGGCAGCACAGACCCCGCAGGAATCCCCGGTTTTTAGTTTTATGTTTTCTGTTTCGGGTTCTGCTGCTCCAAAGAGGCCGCCATCAGCAGGTTTGGGGTCGCACACGATATATTGTGCAAATGCCAAAGCCAACTGTAAAGCACCGCTTCCTTCCTTTCCCAAAAACAACAAAGCGTGGCTGAGCCTGTTGTGCTGCACCATTTGCGCCAACTGTTCTTTTGTTGCTTTTTGCCCGATGATGGATTGGAATTGCATGGCTGCAAAGATAGTTGTTGTGGCCTGAGTTTTAAAGTTAGAGCGAATGTCTTGTATTCCTTAAATGGCTGATAAGGTAATAATAATAACTATCGAGCATGGCCTGCTTATTGCATAAAAGAACAAATCCCGATTGATGTTTTTTGCTGAAGCTGATGAAGGAAGAACACCCACCCGTCATACCATTATGCCAGGTAAAACTGCCGAACCCGATCATTTTTAACCACCACGAAGGGTGATGCCAGGCAAGACCCGTTTTTTTCTCCTGCGAAAAATGTGTTTTTTTCAGTGCATCACTGATATCGCTATACCCTTCGATAATATTTGCCTTTAAAAACTGCATCATATCTTTTGCGGAAGAGATAAAACATCCGCAGCCAGGCAAAGATCTCATTTCCCAAAAGGGAGTCGCCTTCCCAAAAATATCATGACCCGTTGCTGTGTTCAATTGATTGTTTAACCCTAATACGGCAGTATCATTCATTTGCAATTTATCAAATACCAGTTCTTTTGCAACGCTATAAAAATCTTTTTGTAAAATATGTTCAATGAGAAAGCTGGCTAAGCCGAAACCTAGATTCGAATAACCGTATTTTGTTTTCTTATCGAATTCTCCAAATTCCAGATACGCAATGATGTGTTCTTTTTTAATACAAGTGTAAGGATCCGCCGTGTTGTCCATTATTGCAAGAAATTCTTCCGGAAGCCTTGGCAGCCCTGAAGTGTGGGTTAGCAGGCGATAAGGAGTTATATGATCGAAATTGCTGTTTAAAGTATATGCATTTGCCAGGTATGTGCTTATTGGTTCATGCAGATCGATGATACCTTTTTCATTTAAGATAGAAAAAATAGAAGCGGTTATCGTTTTGGTGATGGATCCTATTTCGAAGAGGGTATCAGCGGTAACGGGTTGATTGTTTTCTTTATCCAGTGTTCCAATATTAATGAAATGCTCCGCTCCATTTTTATACATGCCGAATGAAAGTCCGGTTAGCTTGTCTCTTGTAAAATTATTGCGGAGCTTATCCTCAATTTTTGCCAGGTTCATTTGCCAAAATAAAAAAAATCCGAAGCTTTTTAAAACTTCGGATTCCTGCTAACAGATAATTTATTGTTATAGTTTGCTCGTGATCTCGTCGCTCATCGGCGTCACTTTGCTTGGGAAATAAGTGATCAGGTTTCCCTTTTCATCCAATAAGAATTTTCCAAAATTCCATTTGATCTCAGAATCCATTACGCCATTCTCCGCCTTGCTGGTAAGCCATTTGTAGATGGGTGCGATATCATCGCCTTTAACAGAAACCTTTGCGGCCATCGGAAAAGTAACGCCGTAGTTCTTTTTACAGAATGTTTTGATCTCCTCATTGGTGCCAGGCTCCTGTGCGCCGAAATTATTTTCGGGGAAGCCAACGATCACCAGTTTCTCTTTATAGGTCTCGTAAAGTTTTTGCAAACCTTCGTATTGTGGAGTATAGCCGCACTGGCTGGCGGTATTAACGATCAGTATCTTTTTGCCTTTGAACGAAGCAAAGTCGATCGTGGTGCCATCCAATGCGGGCACTTTAAAATCATAGATCGATTTTGATATGTTGTTGTTGACAGCGCTAACCTTTACCGGGTTGGTTTGCATTCCAAAGGATAAGAATGCTGCTGTGATAGCTATTAATTTTAACATGGTAATGTTTTTTTGGAAGGTGAAGTTAAGCCATTTTATAAAGGAAAACCGATTGGATTGATGAGCGGTTACCTGGCTTTATTGCTTCTCGTAACAACCGATATCCGGCAATCCCACATTCCTATTCTTATCATCAAGGTCCTTTGGAAAAGCTGTAATGGCGCCCTTGTCAATTCCCGGAGCCGTTGCATTTTTGGTAATGTGGAAATCAAAGATGCGTTTGAATACGTCGATGCTGTCGAAGGAAGGGTCCAGGTTCTTGATATTGCCGGTAAGTGTGCTGTTGGTAGGGTCGGCAGCTACCTTGTATAAATTCTTATCAAACAAAACCGAAAAAGTATTGGGGCCTTGTTTGGTTACGGATATCTCGTCATTAATGAAACCACCATCGCCCCAAAAAATGCAGTTGCGAAAAACGGCATTGAGGTTGGCGGTTAGATTGGATCCATTCTGTTGTAAAAAATTATTTACGATCAGCACGGGATTTTTATGTGTAACAAATTCGGTGGAATAACCGGCAACGGTACAATGTGTAAATGTATAGTCGCCACCATATACGAGCTCAATATTGCTTCCGCAGTTGCTCACCAGGCAGTTGTCGGCTTGCATGCTGCTGTTAACGCTAAGTATACCGGCATCCCACGCATTATCGATGATGCATTGGTGCAATATTAATTTGGGGCTCAGGTTAGGTGATGGTTGCTCAAGCACAACGGCTTGGTATGCATTTTTGATGAGGGCAAATCTCAACATGTTATTCTTACTGCTGCCGCGAAAATAAATGCCGGGCCATCCCGCTGGCAGGTCTTTATAAGCCGGATCCAAGCGGTCGCCGGCAAAGAGCACACTATCTGCTTTGGTACCATTAATGATCAAAGTGCCATCCACAATGAAAGGTGCATTGGCATGCGAATATATCCTGGTGCCGGCTTGTATCGTCAATGTTGCTGTTGTATCAATGCGAATGCTTCCGAGGATAACAAATGGAAGGTTGTTGGTCCAGACTGTATTACCCGTGATCACGCGATTGCGCAAAAAATTTGCATTTTGTCCGTATGCTTCCAACTGCACATACCGGGTATTGCCATTATAATTAATGAGAATGCTATCCGAAACAATAAAAGGAAGATTCGCCAGGTTTGGATTGATGGTAACCGAAACAAAAACATAGATACTGTCGTTGGCAGCTATTTCCAGGTTATTGGCTTCGGTGGTTGCAATACCATCCACATTCATTTTGTAAGAAGATCCTGCACCACCCATTAATTTTACTTTGCTCAGCTTGAGCTTTTGATCATTATCATTGAGGATCTTGAACACTTTTGTGATGGAACCGGTGCTGGTGAAAACAGTATCGAACTTTAAGGAATCAACACTTACGATCAATCTTGCGAAAGGGCTGCTGATAATGGAATCCTTTTTGCATGAAGTGAAGAATAGGCAATAGGCAATGGGCACCAGGCAATAAAGCAAAAAGTATTTCTTCATGATTCAAATTTAAGGTATTTGATTAATCGCAACTTTTATTTGCCTCCGGCGAATTGTATTAACACAGAGATGCTCAAAGGACACGGAGAGCATAGAGCGGGCATAAAAATTTAAAGCACTGATAGTATATTGAGCCCTCTCTGTGAATCTTTGTGAATACGTAGTGGCCTCTGTGAAATACTTTATCCGCCCATTCCTATTTTGAAGCATGCGCCAATGTTGCAATGCTAAGTCTTGCATTTGTTGCTTGCAAGATCACTGTTCCGCACGCCTCGAGAGTGGCGCCGGTGGTTACCACGTCATCAACCAATAACAAATGTTTGTTGTTCAACGCCTGGCTATTCCTTACGGCAAAACTCTCGTGCACATTTTCCCATCGCTCGGTACGGTGCTTGCGTGTTTGTGTTTCGGTGAAGCGCTCACGGGTAACGTTGCCGATCAGCGAGGGAATATTCATAATGGTAGATAACCCTTCGCAGATCACCGCTGCCTGGTTGTAGCCGCGTTGTTGTTCTTTATCGGCAAATAGGGGAAGGGGTATCAATGCGTCGACGGTGCTAAAACGATCACTTTTTAATAGGGAAAGGCCCATTAGCTCACCCATATAAGCGCCAATGCTGGTATTTGACTTGTATTTGAGCTCGTGGATCAATTGCTGTATCAAAGATCCTTTTGAAAAATAGAATTCGCTGTGTGCCGCTGCCAGGGGAATCCTGCCCCGGAAGTATTTTTCAACCGGGTTATTGGTAAAACGGGCAAAACCGGTGTGAGGGAGGTCATTGATGCATTTTAGGCAAAGCAACTGGTCTTTTTCCAGCAGGTCGCTTCCGCATCCCGTGCATATATGCGGGTAAAAAAGATGAAGGGTATCTGCAAAAATGTTCTTTAGCAGTGACATGATTGGTTGGGTACGATTGTATGTACAAGATAGAAAAAGTATTTAGAAGATGCAAGTGGAGAAAAGCGAGTGGTAAGTGGGGAGTGGCAAGATGGATTGAAGTTCGTCCCACTAGCCACTCACCATTCCCCACTCCCTAAAACAGATATTGATACAACTCCTCCACCTTCGCCAGCGGCACCACTTCAATATTGAATTTTAATTTGCCCAGGGACTTGGCGTTGTATTTACTGAGGATGATCTTTTGAAAACCTAGTTTCTCTGCTTCGGCGATACGTTGTTCAATTCTATTAACGGCTCTTATCTCGCCACTTAAACCTACTTCTCCCGCAAAACAATAATGTTGATTGATGGGAACATCTTCATAACTGCTGAGTAAAGCGCTCACGATGGCAAGATCGATAGAGGGGTCCTCCACTTTTAATCCACCTGCAATATTGATGAACACATCTTTAACACCGAAATGAAAACCACCACGTTTTTCCAATACCGCTAACAATAATTGTAAACGACGAAGATCAAATCCACTTACCGTGCGTTGCGGGGTACCGTACACGCTTTGTGTTACCAATGCCTGTCCTTCGATCAATAGTGGGCGCATGCCTTCAATACTTGCGGCGATAGCAATACCACTTAGTTGTTCTTCTTTTTGTGTGATCAATAATTCGGAAGGATTACTAACGGCTCTCATTCCTTCGCTGTTCATTTCATAAATGCCGAGCTCGGACGCGGAACCGAAACGGTTCTTCAGTGTTCTTAATATTCTGTAAGCGTAATGCCTGTCGCCTTCAAACTGCAAAACCGTGTCCACCATGTGTTCCAGGATCTTTGGCCCGGCAATGTTTCCATCCTTGGTGATATGCCCGATCAGGAAAACAGGCGTACCCGTTTCTTTTGCGAAGCGTTGAAGTTCGGCTGCACATTCTCTTATCTGGCTGATACTTCCGGGACCGCTTTCAACAAATGGCGATTGTAAGGTTTGAATGGAATCAACAATGACCAACTCAGGTTTAAGTTTTTTTATTTCCTTGAAGATGGATTGCGTGTTTGTTTCGGTAAGCAAATAAAAATTATCGCTTTTAGCACCAAGGCGGTCGGCACGCATTTTTATTTGTTGTTCACTTTCTTCGCCGCTTATATATAATGTAACGACGTCTTTTAGTTGTAACCCGTTTTGCAGGAACAAAGTTGATTTGCCAATGCCAGGTTCTCCCGCAACCAACACGATGCTTCCTAACACGATGCCCCCACCAAGTACGCGATTCAATTCCGGATCGGCAGTAATGATCCTTTCTTCTTCAGCGCTGCTGACCTTGTTAATGGCGATGGTTTTTCCGCGATGCTTATCGTCGTCATTCCAGGACGCCCATTCATCTTTTTCTTTTTTATCACTTCCCCTCACGATCACTTCCTCCACGAAAGTATTCCAACTGCTACAGTTCGGGCATTTCCCCAACCACTTGGCGCTTTCATATCCACAGTTCTGGCAAAAAAATGCCGATTTGGTCTTACTCATCTTTAAAATTACGATTTGCTGATTCGAATGCCGGTAAAAAAATCATGGAGCGTTTGTAGATATGAAATTAAAAAGGGAAGCATGCGACTTAAATAAGATTCGAAGGGGAGGCCTTACCTAAAAGTAAAAGGGTCAACATTTCTGCTGACCCTTTGTACTTACTAACCCATTAAATTCTATTGCTAAATTACAAATTGCCCCCACATAAAAAAATAAATTTTAGCCGATGTTGATAAGTTTCGGGGGTAAAGCGGGTACGTATAACCGTGCCATGCACGCCAGTTAATTTACTGAATATCAACTGTATATAGACATATCAATGGGTGCCAATTCCCCGGCATACCATAGCCCTAAAAAAATATTTTTATTCAAATATTTGGTTTATAATATAAACTACTTTACGTTTGTGTCAAATTAAGGATAATGAAAAGGATATGGATGCTGGGAATAATACTCACTGCTTTATCAGCAAAAAGCCAGGTTAAGGTCAGCGGTAAAATAACCGACACCAAGAACAAGCCGCTTGTTGGAGCAAGCATCAGTTTGAAGAATAGTTATGATGGAGCAACCACAGATTCTTCGGGTGTATATTCATTTACTACGACAGAAAAGGGAGATCAGATAGTAGAAATAACATTAATAGGTTACCGTCCCACAGAAGAAAAAATTAATGTTACCGGTACCGCGGTCACTTTTAATTCAGCATTAAAGGAATTGGTGACCGAGATGAAAGCCGTCGTCATATCAGCCGGATCCTTTGAGGCAAGCGATAAAAATAAAGGCGCTGTATTAAATCCGATCGATATCGTGACAACACCAAGTGCCAATGGAGATGTGACCAGCGCTTTTAAAACATTACCCGGCACGCAACAGGTTGGCGAAAGTGAAGGATTGTTTGTGCGGGGCGGTACAGCAACAGAAAGTAAAATATACATGGATGGCCAACTCGTAAATAATTTCTTTTATACGAGTACACCGGGCATCGCAACACGGGGGCGCTTCAATCCATTTTTATTCAAGGGTACGGTTTTTAGCACGGGTGGTTATTCCGCATTATATGGACAAGCGCTTTCTTCTGCGTTGATATTGGATAGCAAGGATCTTCCGGAAAAAACGGAAGCTGATCTTGGTATCTCTGTAATTGGCGCTGGTGGCGGCATTCAGCATCTTGCAAAGAACAAAAGATCATCGTGGGGCGTATCTTATAATTATACCAATATCTGGCTGGCATTCAAGGTTAACAAGACCAAACAGGATTTCTTCCAGATCCCGATCTATCACCAGGGCGATGCAAATTTTAGGATCAAGACAAAAAATGGCGGCTTCATTAAATACTATGGATATGTAAGCACCAACAAAACAGGATTCAGAGATGCGGATATCGACTCTACAGTTTTGAAAGATGCATTTACGATCGAGAACCTGAATACTTATCAAAACCTCAGTTGGAAGGAAGCTGTTGGCAATGGTTGGAAAGTTTTTACCGGCATCAGCTTCAGCACAAACAAAGACGATATCAACAATGAAGTGCAGGATGCAAGTAATCAGAAGCAGGTGATCACGAATCCTTCTTTCTATGCTTACAAAAATTTTACATTGAACAACAGAGCCAAATATGGCCAGGCGAGATTTGTACTGGAGAAAAAATTGAAAGGCTTGAGCGCCATTCGCTTCGGCAGCGATTATTTTTATAGCGATGAAAAATCAACCTACACTTTGTATAATGCAACCCAATTCAGCCAGGAGATAAAAGATAATTTGTTTGCCGTGTTTGCTGAAGGAGATATTTATCTCACAAACAGCCTAGCCGCCAAAGTGGGTGGAAGAGTGGAACATTCGAAGCTCGTGGATAAATGGAACGTGGCGCCAAGGGTTTCGATAGCCTATAAGTTCCGCGATAATAGCCAGGCTTCATTTGCCTACGGCATTTTTTACCAAAACCCCGAAACAAGGTACTTACCGGCCCTTGCCAGCATTGATTATTCCAAAGCAACGCATTATATCCTGCAATACCAGAAAATAAATAGTGTGCGCACATTCAGGATGGAGGCATTTTATAAAAAGTATTCCGATCTGTATAAAACAGCAAGTGATGTGTATGGCAGGTCAGTAGCGGCAAACAACAACGGATACGGCGATGCCAAAGGAGTGGAATTTTTCTGGAGAGATAAGAAAACCATCAAGAATGTTGACTACTGGATATCTTATTCTTACCTGGACACAAAAAGAGATTTTCTGAATTACCCAACAGCGATACAGCCTTCTTTTGCTGCTAATCACACGGCTTCATTCGTATTCAAACGTTTTGTGCTGCCATGGAAAACCCAGTTCAACCTGAGTTACAATTTTGCCACGGGAAGGCCTTATTACCGGATCGCCTATGATAACACCCAAGGCAAATATGTTATCAGTGATGCCGGAAAGACGATCAATTACAATAGCATGAGCTTTAGTGTGAACTATCTGCCGAATATCGGGAAGAAAAATCCCAAAACATTTGCCGTATGGGTGCTGGGCATCAACAACGTACTCGGACAAAAACAAATTTTCACCTATAATTATTCGAACGATGGCAGTAGGAAAGAAGCAGTGACATCGCCATCAAAACGATTTATATTTCTTGGATGCTTCCTGAGTTTTGGAATCGACCGCACACAGGATGCGATCAATAATAATTTGTAAACCCAAACTATTTAATATGTCACACTACCAACAAACTCCTCCCGAAGGCAAAGACCCTGTTCTATGGGAGATCGCACGCAAAAGGGCAAGTTTCAAATCACATGCACTTACATATGTGATCGTAAATCTCTTTTTCTGGGGCATCTGGTATTTTACCAGCAATGGAGATCATGATGTTGATATAGAGGGTTGGAAGCTTCACAACTATCCCTGGCCCATCTGGCCAGCGCTGGGATGGGGTATCGGCCTTGCTTTTCATTTTGCCGAAGCCTATATTTTTCCAAAGACGAATTCCGTGGAGAGAGAATATGAGAAATTAAAAAACGAACAAAAAAAATAATAAATCAATAAAAAATCAACAATGAAAAAGTTAGTTTTCTTAACAGCACTTAGCCTGGTATCATTTTTTTCCTTTGCTCAAAGTGAAAAATATGTTGCCGCAATGAAGAACAATATTGCTGCACTGGATAGCAGTTTTCGCAATCCTGCAAACCTTGCGGCATTGGCTAATAATTTTGAACGCATCGCCACCGCAGAAAAAAATCAATGGCTGCCTTATTACTATGCAGCGTATTGCCAGGTGAACTTTGGTTTTATGCAACAAGACAAATCGAAGACCGATGCTATTGCAGATAAAGCCACCGCATTGATCGCAAAGGCGGATTCGCTAATGCCAAACAATTCTGAGATATCTTGCATCAAGAGCATGATCGCCAGCTGCCACATGATGGTGAATCCAATGCAACGTTATATGCAGTATGGACAGGAAAGCACTACTCAAATGGAGAATGCCATGGAACAGGATCCTACAAATCCGCGTCCTTACATGCTAAAGGGCCAGAGCCTGAAGTATACGCCTCCGCAATTTGGTGGTGGATGTGCAACGGCCAAACCCGAATTGCAGACAGCGATCGATAAGTTTTTGGTATTCAAACCTGCGAGTGAGTTGCACCCGGCCTGGGGATTGGAATACACACAGAATTTAATGAAAGAATGTAATAAATAAGGGAATAGGAAGTGGTGAGTGGCAAGTGGGTTTTCCTACTCGCCACTCACCACTTCCCACTCACCACAAAAATAACCGCTATGCAACAGGAAGATTTTTCACCACAGGATAGCTTGAAGATCATTCAATCGATGCTGGAAAAAACAAGAGAAGATTTTTCCAGGGATGATTTTTATTTCCTGGTTTGGGGATGGGTCACGTTCATTGCCTGCACCGGGCAGTTTGTGTTGAAGAACCTTGTTAAATACCCTGGGCACTACCTCGTATGGTGGATAGTCGTACCTGCTGTGGCGCTCACGATCCATCATAGTATAAAGGATGAAAAGACAAGCCGCGTTAAAACATATATCGGCGAAAGCATGAAGTGGCTTTGGATCGGGATGGGCATCTCTTATTTTGTGCTCAGCATGATCTTGTCGAAGACCGGTTGGGGAAATGCCGTTTTTCCATTCTATATATTATTATATGGCCTGGGTACGTTTGTTTCCGGTTGTTTTATCAGGTTCAAGCCGCTGGTGATCGGTGGAATTTGTGCATGGGCGCTCGCTATTGTAGCGGTTTACCTGGATTATGACTACCAGATGCTGGCTGGCGCCGCTGCCATTCTTTTCAGTTATATTATTCCTGCGTACATGTTGCGCAGTAAAACCAAATCAGTAACCGCATAATTTTTTTTATGAACGAAGAGAAAGAACCCCAACTTTCGGGAGAAGAAAGTCTGAAGCTGATCAACGAAATGATCGGTAAGGCAAAACAAAGCTATGTTAGCAAGGGCATCGCATCCATTGTATGGGGCATATTGATCGTGGTATGCAGTTTGCTCACCTGGATGCAGGTGCAGTATAAGATCGATCTTGGTTTCGATGTGTGGTTGCTGGTATTTATTGCCGTGATACCACAACTCCTTTCTTCTATTAAGGAGAAGAAACAAAAAACTTTTGTAGGTCATGATGAAATAACCATGCGGTATGTTTGGACAACCTTCGGCATCTGCATTTTTATCCTTAGTTTTTATAGTTACAAAGTCTATGGTAATAACACCGCCAGTTTGTTTATGATGATGTATGGCGTTCCTACATTTATCACGGGAGGAATTTTCAAATTCAAACCCATGATACTGGGAGGACTCATCTGCTGGGGGCTGAGCGTAGGTTCTTTGTACACGCCTTTGGCTACAGACATGTTGTTCATGGCGGCCTGCGGTTTATTTGCATGGCTGATACCCGGCATTATTTTGTGGAATAGGTATAAAAAGAACCAGGCCTGTAATGTTTAAAGAACTCGATCCGATATTACATTCACAGCTCAGGCTGGCAGTGATGAGCCTGCTCATCAGCGTAAAGGAAGCGGAGTTTACTTTTTTGAAAGAAAAGACAAACTCCACCGCTGGCAACCTCAGCGTGCAGATCAATAAGCTGAAGGACGCCGGCTATATTGATGTTACCAAACAGTTCAACAACAATTATCCCCAAACGATCTGCAAGATCACCAAGAAAGGCGTCGAAGCTTTTGAGGCATATGTGAAGGCGCTGCAGAGTTACATGAACCCCAATGGCAGTTGACCCCCTCCGCCCCCTAAAGGGGGAACTTTGCAGTTCAATAAATAAAGCCACTTTTCAAATTAATTATAAGATGATCGTATTCTTATATTCCAGGTTCCCCCTTTAGGGGGCGGAGGGGGTTTCCTCCTTACCTTTGCCTATATTTCAGCACATGCCGCCAATCATCGAGGTTAAAAATCTTTCCAAAAAATTTAAGGACGTTACAGCGGTACAAGACCTTTCTTTTACCGTTAATGAAGGCGATGTGTATGGATTTTTGGGGCAGAACGGGGCCGGCAAATCCACTACCATCCGCATGTTGCTTACACTGGTGCAACCCAGTAATGGGGAGATCAAGATATTTGGAAAGGACCTTTCTTCAAATCGCAAGAGTATTCTTGGGCAGGTAGGGGCGATCATCGAAAAGCCGGATCACTATAAATTCTTATCCGCTTACGATAACCTGGCCATCTTCGCAAAAATGAGCGGCATAAAAGCATCAAGGGATTTTTTAATGCAACAATTGCAGTTGGTGGGACTGGACCAACGGGCTTCCAGCAAAGTGACAACGTTCAGCCAGGGGATGAAACAGCGGCTAGGCATCGCGGTGGCGCTCGTGCATGACCCGCAGTTGATCATCCTGGATGAACCTACCAATGGCCTCGACCCTCAAGGGATCGCCGATATGCGCAATCTGATCATCAACCTTAGCAGGAAAAGAAAAAAGACCATCCTCGTCTCTTCCCACCTGCTCAGTGAGATAGAACTCGTTGCCAATCGCATGCTCATCATTCATAAAGGAAAAAAAATGGTGGAGGGTAAAGTGTCGGAATTGCTGGATCCTTCTAAATCGGTCATTCGTATCGAGACCGACAATAATGATGCAACAAAAGCAAAACTGATACAATCCAAATGGAACGCCTTCTTGCAACACAGTTCATCCGGCATCCAATTGAATATGAATAAAAATGACGTGCCCCAGTTGATAGACGACCTCGTTTTTATGAAAGTGAATTTGCTTTCAGTAAACCCCGTGAATTCGTTAGAAGATTTCTTTCTTTCACTAACAACCCAACCCGGCCATGTGGAAACTGCTGCAAATTGAAACCTTTAAAATATTCCGAAAGCCAAGGACCTACCTGGCGTTTGCCATCATAGCTGCATTCATATTCCTGATCCAGATCGGTTTGTTTGTCAATGGAAGGGACCTGATGAAATTCATGATCGGCTCGCTGGATGAAACAATGGAGATAGATTATAAGAAATTGGTGAATGGATATTGGGTTTGTTATTTTATCCTCAACCTCCTGCTGGTGCATGTGCCCATATTGGTTGCGCTGGTTGCCGGAGATATCGTATCTGGCGAGGCAAACGTAGGCACACTAAGGCTTTTGGCTACCAAGCCCGTAAGTCGTACAGAGATCATACTCGCGAAATATTTTGCGATAGGGTTGTATGTTTTTGTGTTGCTGGTATGGATCGCACTTATCTCTTTGGTAGTTAGTATTGCGATGTTTGGAACCAACGACCTCTATGTTGCCAAACAAAACGGTGTGCAACTGATAGAGTCAGGCGATGTGTTGTGGCGATATTTTTATGCATTTGGTTTTGCTTTTCTTGCCATGATGGTGGTAGCGGCAATATCATTGCTATTGTCAACGTTGGCTGCAAATTCGATAGGGCCGATCGTGTCTACCGTGGGCGTTATCGTCATCTGCACGCTGGTGAGCGAAATGGAAATACCGATCTATCAAACCTATGTAAAGCCTTACCTGTTCACCACGTACATGCTCGGGTGGAAGGGTTTTTTCTATATCGGTTCAACAGAAGATGGTGAAACGATCAAAGGATCTATTCAATATTTGCCCGCGATCTTAAAGAGTGTCGCCGCATTAATGGTTTATATCGTGGGCCTGGTATCGGCCTCCGTTTATATATTCCGCAAAAAAGATATCTTATCATAAAACGAAACCATGAAAACGATTTTCTCTTTTATTCTCCTTTTCTCTTTTTCTTCCCTTAGCCATGCGCAGGACGTAAATGTATTGGTGCAAAAAGTGAAGGGCAAGCTTGATATGGTGAATGACTACCAGGCAACGGGAAAGATGAAGACCAATGTTACTTTTTTAAAAGTGCCTATCGCCACAGTAAAAGTTTATTTCAAGAAACCCAATAAACTTAAGGTTAAAAATGAAAAAGGAATTTCATTCATTCCCAAGGGCACGGTCAATATCAATATGAACAATCTTTTAAGTAACGGTAAGTATACCGTAATAGATGCCGGGAACGAGAAGATCGGAAGCACGGCAGTGAAAGTGGTGAAACTATTACCCGAAGATGATAACGCCGATGTTGTGCTCAGTACGCTATACATAGATGAAACCAATTTGGTGATCCGCCGGGCGAAGACGACCACCCGGGACAACGGTACTTATGAGCTGGAGATGAGTTATGGCAATTACACCTCATGGGGGCTGCCGGATAAGATCACCTTTTCATTCAATACCAAGGATTACAAAATGCCGAAAGGAGTGACCTTTGATTTTGACGACGGCACTACCGTAAAAAAAGGCGATGATAAATTAAAGAATAAGAAAGGAAGAGTGGAGATAGACTTCAAATCCTATACGATCAATAAAGGAGTGGATGATTCGGTATTTCAATAGTCTTTAGTCCTGAGTCGTCAGTCGGGAGTCGCAGACTAAGGACTAAGGACTAAGGACTGACGACTACAGACTACAGACTAAGAACTATTCCGGTATCTCCGTGATCCTTTCATCTATAGCATTAGCCACCACCACCGAGCTCAATTTCCTAAGCGGATTCTTGCGCTGTTCATCATATTCCCTTCGGCCGTTTATGATATCGATGCATTTGTAAATGGATTCCCTGAAAGAAGCCTCATCAGCTATTCCCTTTCCGGCAATATCAAATGCAACACCGTGATCGGGAGAAGTGCGAACTGCCGGAAGCCCTGCAGTGAAATTGATGCCTTCGCCGACAGCTAGCGACTTGAATGGGATCAGCCCCTGGTCGTGATATAGCGCCAATACCCCATCAAATTTTTCATATTGACCCCTTGCAAAAAATGCATCTGCTGAATATGGGCCAAAACAAAAGATATCTCTTTGTTTTGCTTCTTTTATCGCAGGCTTGATGATCTCTTCTTCTTCTTTACCGATCAGGCCTTCGTCTCCGGCATGTGGATTCAATGCCAATACTGCGATACGGGGCTTCACAATATTGAAATCTCTTTTTAAAGAATTATTTACAAGGTTGAGTTTACTGATGATGCTCTCCCTGGTGATGTGTCCGGCAATATCCTTTACAGGCACATGTTCGGTGAGTAAAGCGATCCTCATATTTTCTGCGATCATGAACATCACTACATCAGCAGCGCCGAACAAGCTTTTCAGATAGGGCGTGTGGCCGGTAAAATTAAATTCGGCTGACTGAATATTTTTCTTGTGGAGCGGCGCAGTAACCAGGCCGTCTATTTTTCCTTCTTTCAATGCTTGGGCAGCACTCGTCAAACTCTTAACCGCATATTTTCCCCCGATGTCATTCAGGATGCCCGGGGTAATGGTCACATCTTCTTCCCAGCAATTATAAAGATTCAATTGTTTGTGATTGATGCGCCCTGCCTCTTTAACGTTGGTAAAGGTCATATTGATCTCAGGCAATGTCTTCCGATAAAAATTGATGACCTTATTATTGCCGAAGATAACGGGGGTGCAAATGTCGAGTATCCGGTTATCGCTAAAGGTTTTAATGATCAGTTCGATACCGACGCCGTTGATGTCGCCAATGCTAACACCAATAACGGGCTTGTTTTCAAAAGTAGAACTCATAATGGCCAAAATTGAAAGGTAAAAGTACAATAAGTTGGGTAACTGAGGAACAACCTATAAGGTTCCTAAATAGTGCTTCTTAAATTAAGCTCCCACTGGAACCTTATAGGTTGTTCCTCAACAGCTTTAAAATACCGAGGCCGTCCTGATTTAATCGGGACGGCCTCTCGTTTTCCAGGGGTAATTATTTTAATTCTTTATGATCATGAGTTGTTTTGTGACCTTTTCAAAAGCTGTTTCTATTGTGATCGCATAAACACCTCCGTTGAATTTAGCTAGATCTATAGTAACATTATTAAAGCCTTCCTTCAAGCCCTGCTGAAGGGATAGAACCTTTGAACCCACTTTGTCGAATATGGTGATCGTAGCCTGGGTCTTCGTGCTGGAGTGTAATGTCAGCGTTACATATCCATTCGCCGGGTTCGGGGCCATGGTCACATCCGTCTTGAATTGCACTACCTTAATAGAGATCACATTGCTGTATTGTATTTCACCAGTTTTGCCGATAACTTTTATGCGATAGAAAATGATCTCTTTATTTAAGTTGTTGATATCGTCCGTAAAGGCGAAGACCTGTTGTTCGTTCAATTTCACGGTTTGTACAACGGTGCCGACCTTGGTATAGCTACTATTATCAAAACTTCGTTCGATTTCAAAATGATCGATCTCTTTTGCTGCAATTACTGTCCAACTGAGAGATACATTGCTGTTTTGATTTGTTCCACTAAGCTGCAACAATTTTGCAGGTAGAATGATACCAGAAAAACGCCAATCTCTATCAGTTTGCCAAGCAAACTTTCTTTGCACCGTACACCTGGATCCCGGCGCCGGATCACCAACAAAGCTGCCACCATTGCCCATCATGTATGAAGTACCTTTCAAGACTGTGGTAGAGTTCAGTGAATCAAAACGATTATCTAATCCATCACCATCTGTATCCAGGCCAGTGAGGGTTACAAGGTCATTTGGAATACCATCGAGGTTAAAGTCATTTCCTTCTACGATATCCAATTGTCCGTCAGCATCTGTATCTGTATCGCGGTAGTCGGGTGTGCCGTCAGCATCTAAGTCTAATGGTGCAATACCCATTCCACCGTATGTGCCCAAATTATCATACACATTCGCGAGGCCATCGCCGTCCGTATCTGCAACAGTAGGGGTGATGTATCCGCTGGTAGTTTGGCCTTCTATATTATCCGGAATACCATCGTTATCTGAATCGATGTCGAGGTAATCAGGATAAATATCGCCATCGCTATTTCTCAATGTAAGTGAACCCATAGCAGAAACTGTGGTTGACCAACCATTGCTGCCTATGCCGCCATCTACGATGCCATCAAAATTTGCGTCAGTTAAACCAGCTTCAACAACATCAACGATACCATCGCCATCACTATCGAGATCGTAAGGATTTGGTTTAGCATCCTGGTCCTTATTTTTATTCGGCCAACTATCTGCACGGCCATCGCCATTGCCATCTGTGCTTGTTTTCAATAATGCGCTGGTTGTAAAATAGATATCTGAAAATCCATCAGCATTAGCATCTGCATAATTATCTGCCTTACCGTCATTGTTAGCATCGGTTGCACCAACTTCAATAGCATCGGGGATACCATCATTATCACTATCAAGATCAAGATAATTAGGTATACCATCGCCGTCAAAATCCTGGGCTCCTAATCCATTACCTGAACCAGATACGCCTGTATTATTGCCATCAACATTTTGGGAGAAACCATCATTGTCGGTGTCGGTATAATTATCAATGATACCATCACCGTTTGCATCTACACCATAAGATTCTACTACATCGGGGATACCGTCGTTATCGCTGTCGCGGTCATATTGATTCGGTATGCCATCGAGGTCTTTATCCGACTTATCGTTTATTCCGTCGCCGTTTACGTCGGTCCAGCCTGTCCAGAAACCAGTTTCTTTATAATTAGGGATACCATCATTATCAGAATCTGCACCCCAATCAAAATTATCATTTACCCCATCAGAGTTGGTATCAACGTATCCGGGATAATCAGTATCCTTCCAGTTAGGTATGCCATCACCGTCCGCATCCTGTAAGGAAAGCGGATTATCGAACTCAACATAATCAGGGATACCATCATTATCATCATCGATATCAATACAATTATTTACTGTTATAGTGATCGGTGTAGCATCAGTATAATTACATCCGCTTGCGAGGTTTGAGGTATTGGTAGCAACTACAACCCTGTACTGATCTCCATTATTGACGAGCGTGCTCATCGATGGCGGCAGAGTATATGATGTTACAAATTGATAAAAACCAGATACCAATGTTGGTGTTGCAGTGCCTGAAGTGCCTGCGATATCTGTCCAGGTAACGCCATCAGTGGTAACCTGCCATTTGTAATAAATATAGGTGCTGTAATAAGATCTTACCGTATCACCAATGGTTATTGTTTGCCCGGCACACACTGTAGGAACTATCGACGGTGAATAACTCATACTCGGGTAACAAGTTCTAATACCGATATCATCAATTGCCCAGTCATTACCACCACCACCCGGTGCATTATTACGGAATGATATGTCGAATGAGTTTTCACCCGGCTTGGTCTTGTAAACAAAGGATCTCTTCACCCATTTATTCAATGTATCAGAACCGGTTTGTGTACCACCCAGGCCCTGGTAGGCAATATCCCCGGTGGTATAATAGTCAATGCCGTTAATTTGAATAGCCAAATTTGGTTTAACACCCGATGAATCGCCAGCGCCTGTAGGTATATACCCAGCTCCCATTGGCAATCCAATTCCGTTAGAGTCGCAACCACATTTGTAACATATATTTTTTATCCAGGCTGAGATCTCATAATAAGTTTCAGAGCATGCACCGGTAAAAGTAGTTTCGAATGCCACGTCGGTACGATAAGCCGTGTTCACCACAAGCATATAGCCGCAAGGATTAGATGCACTGACAGGTAAATTAATATTACAAGGAGGATTTCCTTTTGCAGTATTTGACGCGCCGGTGTGATCGCCGGTAATATCCCATACACCAAATACTCTTTTTGTATTGCCACTAGGCTTGATGACTGTTTGCACATTGGTACCGTCTCCGCTGGTATTACTGGTCACACCGTAATAATAATCCCCGGGCCCGTTTCCGGCGGCAAAAGTTGCATACGCATAATTTGTATTGGGTGAGGTACCCCTGTTTGGATCGAATATTGGGGCGCCTGAAGTAGTACCAAAGGTTCCATTATACTCATCCGAGACGACATTGGTAGGTGATGTTGCATCGAGACATGAGCCCGGACTGTTATACACCACTAAACTATCACTTGGGAAAGTGATCGTATAGAAAGTAGCGGTTGCAGAATCTCGATATCGGAAACCACCTCCGCCGTATTTTATCGTGGTGCCATAAGCACCATTGACCCTGACTCGATAGGTGGCCATGATAATACAGGTACTTCCGAAGTTGGAAGGTTTCGAAGTATGTGTGATCTTACCGCGTTTATTCCAGGTAGAACCTGTTCCCATATTGATCTGGAGCGTTGTATCGGCCCCTGCTCCTGATGTAGTGATCCATGCTGCATCAGCCACATCATGAGTATCTGTGAAATAGGTGCTGGTGGTAGGACGAAAAAGCTTTCCTTCATTGGTCTTCAATGCCATACTATCATGCAATAAAGCAAATCCTCTACCGGCCCTTAGTGTGTCATAAAATGCCACGCTATCGATCGCTACGCTTGCAGCTGAACCAGTTGGGCGTTGTACCACAAGGATAGATCTGATCTCAAGCACATCACCCGGATTAATAGTTCCCCCGGTTACATCACTGATATTTACATAGCTTTTTGCATAGTCAACCACCGCAGTTGTTGGATCGGTGATACAAATATTAAAAGTGTAGGTACCTGAAGTGAGGATACCTGTATTGGTATTGGTAGTGATCCTGATATAATAAGTACTATTCAACGATAACCCAACGCCGCCAGGTGTAACTGCCGTATTGAGTGGCGATGTAGTACAAGCCAATTGTGTTAGAGAACCGCAGGAACCTGAAAACAGTTGGATGAATGGAGATGCCGAAGCCATATTAACTCCCAAAGTGCTTAGTGTGATCACAGGACGATTACTTTGAGCAATGAACTTAAACCATATATCCGATGATCCGCTATTACCACAACTTGGTAGTCCGCGTGTTGGTGATGAGATTATCATGTTACCTGCTGTATTTACACAAGTAGTACCACTGGTAAGTGTGATAGCGCCGGTGCAATCATCATTTACAACCGGTGTCATATAAGTTATACAAATATTAAAGTTTGCTACCGTGCCCGCGCCTGTTGGGTTTGCATTGAAATTGGCGATACGCACATAATAGGTAGCACCAACGGTGAGGCCATATTCGGTGAGTGTTGATGCAGATGCGCACGAAAATGAAACCAAAGAGCCAGGAGTTCCGGAATAGATCTGTATCCTGGGCGCTGTAAAATTAGCACCAAGACTGCTTAATGTTATTGTTTCGATCGTTGTTGTAGCAACGAAGCTATACCATACATCATAATAAGTGCCTGCTGCAAAACAACCCAACGGATTGGCGCCATTGGCAGTTGCAAGATCGAGTGTTCCCGCAGTGTTGACACAGGAAGAACCTGGTGTCAATGAAATAGCACCTGTGCTCTCATCATTTACAGAACCTGTTATACAAATATTGAAATTCCAGTTTGCTGTTGTAGCATTTGTTGGTGCTGTTGTAACATATACTCTTATATAATAAGTATTACCGATGGTCAAACTATTGATGACCTGTCGTGTGCTTGCGTTCTGGCATCCCAATGAAGTTAAACTTCCGCAAGCACCACTCAGCGTTTCAATATAAGTAGTTGCGGCGGCAAGATTGGTGCCCAAACTGCTTAAAGTTATTGCCTGAGTGGTGTTGGTAGCAACAAACTTAAACCACACATCATAAGTAGTAGGTAGTGTTGCTCCGCCGCAAGCGCCTGCAGCAGCTCCCGTTCCTGTGGGTACATTTGCATATTGAATATTACTTGTGGTGTTGGTACAAATATTACCTGGAGTTAAGGTAGTCGCATTGGCGCAGGCATCATTAACCGGTGCATTTGCTACTACGCAAATATTAAAGCCTGCGACACCTCCTGTGCCGGAAGGATTTGTAGTGAAATTGGCGATACGTACATAATAAGTGTTGCCAATGGTGAGGCCGGGCTGTGTAAGACTTGTGCCCGATACACAACCCATCGAAGAAAGAGCGCCACAAGTACCGGAATAGATCTGAATTCTTGGAGCTGCAATGTTTGCACCCGGACTACTGATCGTTACAGTACTTACCATTGTCGTAGCCACAAAACTGTACCACACGTCGTAATAAGTACCAGCAGCAAAACAACCTACGGGCGTCAATGCATTTGCAGTAGACAGGTCAAGTGTTCCTGCTGTATTCACGCAGGATGCGCCTGGTGTTAAAGAAATTGCGCCTGCGCAATCATCATTTGCAGGTGGTCCTTGCACGCAGATATCAAAATTCCATTGTGAAGTAGCAGATGCCAGGGGGTTGCCTGTAACATATACCCTGGTATAATAAGTAGTACCTGCAACTAATCCGGTAAATACTTGCCTTGTGGTTGCGGCCTGGCATCCCAGGGAAACCAATGCACCGCACCCACCACTGAACGTTTCTATATAAGTAGTTGCTGCTGCAAGTTTGCTACCAAGATTGTTTACAGTTATTGCCTGAGTAGATGAGGTGGCCACAAATTTATACCACACATCATAAGTGGTAGCTGCTGTCGCTCCACCACATGCTCCTGCTGGTGCCACACTGGTCGCATATTGAAGATTACCTGTAGTAGGACTGCAGGTTGCTCCCGGGGTCAATGTTACTGCATTACCACAGGCATCATTTGCCGGTGACTGAAATACCAATGTTTGAGAAAATTGTACCCAGGGATTATTTACTGTTGTGGCTATATTATCAACCGGCAGGTCTGTACCCGATGAACTTCCTTCTGATATAGAAGCTGTTCTTGTTGTAGTCGAACCTACGGATTCATTCCAACCCAGATCAATACAGATCCTTTGTCCGGCGGTTATATTTAATGTACCTACATTTAAAGCAATTAAGGTACGGTTAGTTAATGTAGTTGTAAGGTTAGAAGTTGTACAAGTCCCAACCTCTGTGGCGATGGTTCCGTCCGAATTTATAACTCTCAGGTAAAGAAATCCTTGTCCGGTAGTAGATGTTATGCTGCTTATAAGGTATTGCACCTGTCCTGTAAAAGTTCCTGTTATTGTTTGAGCTGCTAACGGATCAGAGAGCCATTGATCGATCAGGGCTTTTCTAACTGCGGATCCACCGATATTACCCGATGCTGCATTTGCCAACGTGCTACCATCCTTTACCACGTTCATCACAAAACGGCTTGCGCCTGTAGTTACGTTCCATCCGGCATTAAAAGCAGGAGATAGTGAAGCGGCAGTATTGGTATTTAAATAAAACTTTGTTTGAGAAAAGGCTACGCAATTGAGGAGAAATAAACTCAAGAATAACAATATCGCTTTTCGAGAAAGAAAACGAAATAGTAAATTTCTTTTCATAAGAAATATTGTGATTTTACGTAGGATATTTAAAGATATTGGGCAATCAATTTCTTCTTGTCGGAGTAACTTGTAGTAGTTTTTCGACGGAGAAAGAGCTTGATTACCACACTAAAACGTTGTACATACCTTTTTATTGCAACGAAAAATGCTTTTTGATACTATTAACCAAAACCATGGCCACTGATTTCCCATTCAGCTTATTTTTAGCCGGTTTCAGGCAATATTTAGCCCGTTTTGGTGTTTATTATTTTTGTTGATATAAGATCATTACTAATACGTGGTAATTATCTGTCATATAATATCCTAAATAAACCAATCATGAACCCCGCAAAAAAAAGGGCCATCCTTTTTTTATTGTCCACTTTGTACCTTACAAGTGTTCTTCTTGCGCAGCCTGCAATTACTCTAAACCATAAAACATATTACACAGCATCAAAGTGCGGTTTGCATAAAAGCCTTTTGAGAGGCCCTAACTTCTCAAAAAACTTAAGCCGCTCTTATAATCTACTTTTACCAAACCAACTTTCATGAAAAAGGCCATCTACTGCTATGTTATTCTCCTGCTAATGCAACAAAATTCTTCTGCCCAGCAAAAGCCTGTTGCAGATTCTTCTACCACACTCAATGAAGTTGTAACAACTGCTTTTGAGCAAAACAGGATAATTAGTGCCGGCACCATTGTAAAAGTGCTGACCAACAATACAGCAGACAAGTATAACAAAACCTCGCTGGTACAAGCTTTTAATACCGTCGCCGGGGTGAGGATGGAAGAACGTTCACCAGGAAGTTATCGCATTAATATACGTGGCAGCTCTCTACGTTCACCGTTTGGTGTAAGAAATGTAAAAGTATACTGGAACGATATTCCTGTGACCGATGCAGGCGGCAATACTTATTTCAACGAGTTTGCTTTCAATAATTTTTCTTCTATCCAAATTGTAAAGGGTCCTGCAGGTAGTTTGTATGGAGCCGGAACGGGGGGATTGATATTGATGCACAGTTTCGACAATACGTGGAAACCTTCTTTGAATCTTGAATATGTTACCGGTAGTTTTGGTTTGCAAAATATTCTTTCGTCGATAAACTTTGGAACAAAGAATTCCCGGAGTATGATCACCTACGCACACACACAGGCTGATGGCTATCGCGATCACACCAAAACAAGAAGGGACAATGTGAACTTTGTTACGCAGTTTGATATTTCAGATAAACAACAACTATCGGCCAGTATTTTGTACAATAACTTATTTTATGAAACGCCGGGAGGGTTGACCAGCGCCGAATTTCTGGCCAATCCCAAACAAGCAAGGCCTGCTGCGGGTGGGTTGCCAAGCGCCGTTGCCGCAAAAGCTGCTATCTATCAGCAAAATTTTATAATCGGTATAACTCATCGCTACAATTTTACGGCCGACTTCAAAAACACTACGAATGTATATGGCTCCTTTTCCCAGATAAAAAATCCAACCTTTCGCAATTATGAGCGAAGAAATGAACCGGGCTTTGGAGGAAGGACATCGTTTGTCTACGAAAAAAATATCAATGATGTAAAGCTGCAATTGGTAACCGGTGCGGAATTGCAATATGGCTTCTTTAATACACAGGTCTCAAAAAACAAGAATGGCGCTCCTGATACTCTTCAAACCAATGACGACATACAATATGCCTCCGGTTGCGTGTTTGCACAGGGCGATGTAAGCATCAACAATCATTGGATCATCACGGCCGGCGTGAGTATGAACAAGGCAAAAGTGCAGTTTCAGCGACTGAACAAATATCCTGTGCAGGAGCAAAGCCGTACCTACAAGAATGAATTTTCACCACGAGTGGCCGTACAAAGAATATTCAAAAACAACACCGTGCTCTTTGCAAGCGTTTCTAAAGGATTTTCGCCTCCTGCCATTTCAGAACTGTTGCCATCAACAGGTGTTATCAGCACATACCTGGAAGCAGAAGAAGGCACAAACTTTGAATACGGTGGACGCATCTCTTTACTCAAGAACAAGCTGCGCCTGGAAGCAACAGGATTTAATTTCAAATTAAACAATGCATTGGTTACCCGGAAAGACAGCTCCAATGCTGATTATTTTGTAAACGCGGGAAATGCACGTGAAAACGGGATTGAATTGAGTGCCGACTATTCCACTTCTTTTCGCCGATCAATTCTTACTAACCTAACGTTGAAACCGGCGTTTACCAATAACAATTTCACCTACGGCGATTTCAAAAAAGGCACGGCTGATTTTTCAGGTAAAACGATCCCCAGTGTGCCGGAAAACAGTATTTCTATTTCAGCAGATCTTTCATTTAAGAAAGGCATCTACCTGAGGTCCACATATTATCATGCGTCTAAAATATTTTTAGACGATGCCAATTCCGTTGCTGCAGCCGCATACGATCTGTTGGGATGCCGTGTTGGCTGGAACCCAACCATCGGCAAAAAGATCAAAATAAACCTTTATGCCGGAGTCGACAATATGTTGGATAAGGTGTACAGCCTTGGAAACGATATCAATGCGGCAGGTGGTCGTTATTATAACGCGGCCCCGAATAGGAATTATTATGTAGGTATTTCTTTTCAGTGCGATCATTCAAAATGATATATTTCACGCAAAGCCGCAAAGGAAGTGCGGAGACACAATACAAAAGCCGCAAAATCCTTTGCGGCTTTTGTATTTAAGCTTAGCGTCTTTGCGTGAAATCGCCATCCTGCATAAATAAATAGCCGAAAACAACCATCGCCAAGGCAATAAAAAGAGGGGTAGACACGTATTAGTATAAGAATTCAATACTCCGAACCCCTTGAAAAAAACCTACATCATAGCAATATGTATGGGGTTGTTCTTACATGCTGCTGCAAAATTTGATATTGCGCCTGCGGCTTTGTGGAATGACACCTTTTCCCTGCGGAACTCTAATGTAGCGGTTCTGCCTCCTGTAACTGGCAGCACTTTTACACCCGATGCCCCCGACGCAAATCTTAATCACGCTTCCCCGATATTATTGACGAAGTTCAAAGTGGCGCTGAACTATGAAAAAGTTTTGATCGATTGGTCAACTTCTGAAGAACGCAACAATAAATTCTTTACGGTAGAAAGATCCAGCGACGGCGTTAATTTTAGTTTTCTCGGATTCCTTGTTGCCGGAAGCAATTCGACAACGCAAAATGATTACCGGCTCATTGACTATTCTCCGAAAGAAGGCCTCAACTATTATCGCTTATCACAAACTGATCGCAACGGCCAGGTCAATTACTACGGCACAAGGATCATCAATTATCAAAACAGCAAGGATTTTTCTGCTGGTGTTATCAATATTTCCAATGGCAATATAAAAATGATCATTAATAGTAGCAAGAAAGACGACCTCACTCTGAACCTGGTGGATATTTACGGAAAGGAAGTAATACGCGAATCATTTGCCGTAGCAACAGGCAGCACATCGAAAACCCTACTCTTACAAAGAGGTACTTATGTGATTTTTTTATCAAATAGCACAGGAGAAAAATCCGTAAACAAAATAGTGATCCAATAAAACGACTCGTTTCGATACCCTAACTATACCCATGAAAAAAATAAAACTTGTCTGCGCAGCATTGGTAATGTTTGGCGCTACCGCTGCGGCCCAGGAGATACGTTCGTTCACGGCAACGCATAGTAACCCCAATAAGGTCGATCGCTTGCAAGCGCCAGCAACGCAACGTGCAAATAGGGTGCAATTAAACTGGACGGTGCTAACGGAAAAAAATATCCAACGCTTCCTGATCGAGCGTAGTAGGGACAACGAGCATTACAAAATGGTTCGCTCCATTTCGAAGCATTTTCGGTTGAACGAATTGCAACAATTCAGTTGTACGGACATTATAAACAACATCAACAGCGATGTTTTTTATTATCGGCTGAAGATCGTTAACAAACCAGGGGCCATTAAGATAAGTCCTGCGCAGGTTGTAAGGATCGATCGTCCTGTAATTCCCGCCATCATTGTTGCTGACCTCGCAGGGGCAGCAGCTGGAGCGAACAAATAACTTAGGTACTAACCCAATCATAATACAAAGCCCTTCCGTAAAAGGAGGGGCTTTGAATTTCAAGCTGTCAGGCCACTCAATTCACTCTTAGTAAAATCAAATACTGTAACGAGTGGCCAGACACCTGAGACAAAGGCGGGGCTTTTAACGTATTTTTGTTTAGATGTACACTCACAAAAAATCCCTTGGTCAACATTTCCTAAAAGACGAACAGGTCATTGATAAGATAATCGCCGTTGTAAAAGAACAACCCCTTGATAATTTACTGGAGGTTGGGCCCGGAGCAGGGGCGTTAACTAAGAAGCTGTTGAGCATACCGGATATAAATTTCAAAGCGGTAGAGCTGGATGAAGAAAAAGTAGATTACCTGTTGCAGCGCTACCCTCAATTAAAAGATAAACTCATCCACGAAAGTTTTTTAGACATTGAAAAACCGTTTGAAGCTCCTTTCACCGTGATCGGCAATTTTCCTTATAATATTTCCACGCAAATTTTGTTTAAAGTTCTTGACTGGAGAGATGATGTTCCCTGTGTGATCGGCATGTTTCAAAAAGAAGTGGCCGAAAGGGCGGCGTCGAAAGAAGGTAGCAAAGTGTATGGCGTATTGAGTGCGCTGGTACAGGCTTATTATGATGTGGAATATTTGTTTGATGTAAGCAACGAATGTTTCACTCCGCCACCCAAAGTGCAAAGCGGCGTGATCCGGCTCAAAAGAAGGGCAACGCCTTTAAATGTGAAAAGCGAAAGAGCCTATTGGGTGTTGGTGAAGACCGCATTTAACCAACGCCGCAAAACCATGCGCAACGCAGTAAAGAGTTTATTTGCAGCAGAAGTATTACAGGATGATATTTTCAATAAACGCGCCGAAGCCTTGAGCATTCACGACTTTGCTGCTCTAACGTTTAAAATGTCATGAGGAATCTTGCATGTTGTATATTGTCGATCGCCTATTGGATCTTTGCTGCAAGTTCATGCTATACTCCACGATATGTCTACAGTCCAACCGCACATAATGTACCGATATTGGTAAACAAAGGCGATTCGAAACTTGCCTTTAATTATTCTTCCAATTTCTCCGATAGGAGAAAAGGGGACGAGGTAGTGCGAAACAACTGGGGTTATGGCTACGACTTGCAAGGCGCTTATGCCCTCAGCAATAAGTTTGCGCTTCAATTAAATTATTATCACCGCAAGGAAAAAAATGACGGTGGTTTCAACGTTGCCAATCTGGATAGCAGCGTCATCAAATATACCCGCAACCTTATCGAGGTCGGTTTTGGTTATTACCGGCGACTGACGCAAAACGATCGGGCCATCTTCCAGGTTTTTGCGGGCATGGGCATTGGCAGGTTTAGATTTACAGATATTGGCAGAGATCAGAATAATGTTTTTCACAACCATTTTCATGACGCCGGAATTACAAAACTGTATGTACAACCTGCTTTTACGGTAAGAAAGAAAAATTTTGCGGCATCCTTGTCTACAAGATTCAGTTTGATCTGTTACAGGGATATAAAAACTGACTACTCAGCAACCGACCTGGATAATTATAAACTAGATAGTTTGACCTATCGTCCGCGTTTGTTTTGGGAGCCGTCGGTCGTCAATACATTCGGGTTTAAAAAATTGCCAGGCATCCAATTAGAATTCCAGATAGGATTGAGTTTGTTGGAAAGTCCGCTTTTTATAGACTATCGTGCATTCAATTTTTCAGGGGGTGTTCTGTTTGATCTACCAAAATTATTGAAGAAGAAATAAAGGGAGTCATATTAAGAAGTCAAAAATTAAAATTCAAAATCTAAAAGTTATACCACTTTTTTAATTTTGAATTTTTACTTTTCCTTGTTGTCCGCCAGAACCCTCGTTCCTACTGAAAAATCGTACTTTTGATGAGAAATTTGTTTGCCACTATGCCATATACTCCAAATAACAAAGTAAGGATCGTTACCGCCGCCAGTCTTTTCGACGGACACGACGCTGCCATCAATGTGATGCGCCGTATCATGCAGAGCAAGGGCGCCGAGATCATCCATCTTGGACATAACCGCAGTGTGCACGAAATTGTTGAAACGGCAATTGAAGAAGACGTGCAGGGTATCGCCATCACCAGCTACCAGGGTGGCCATGTAGAATTCTTTAAATACATGAAGGACCTGCTGGAAGAAAATGGTTGCGGGCATATCAAGATATTTGGCGGTGGAGGCGGAACTATCTTACCAACAGAGATAGAAGAATTGCATAATTATGGCATAACAAAGATCTATAGTCCGGATGATGGCAGAAAGATGGGGCTGGAAGGAATGATCGAAGACGTGATCAAGAACTGTGATGTTTCGTTGAATGGAACCGGTGATTATAAAACGGCGATGAAGCTTGATGAAGTAAAAGATGTTAGGAAGATAGCGAGGCAGATCACGAATGCGGAGAATGGAGTGGAGTCAGGAGTCAGAAGTCAGGAGTCGGGAGCAAAGACCATTCCTGTATTGGGAATAACTGGAACTGGAGGTGCAGGTAAGAGTAGTGTAACTGATGAGATCGTGCGCCGATTCCTCAATAATTTCACGGATAAAACCATTGCGGTGATCTCTGTTGATCCAAGCAAGAAAAAAACGGGCGGTGCACTGCTCGGTGATAGGATAAGGATGAATTCCATCTCACATCCACGGGCCTACATGCGTAGCCTGGCAACAAGAGAAGACAATACTGCATTGAGTGTGCACGTGCAGGAAGCAATAGATATTTGTAAAGAAGCAGGCTTTGACCTGATCATTTTGGAGAGTGCGGGTGTAGGACAAAGCGATGCATCTATCCTCGACTACTGCGATGTAAGTATGTATGTGATGACGCCGGAATACGGCGCGGCCTCTCAATTGGAAAAAATAAACATGTTGGATTATGCAGATGTTGTTTGCATAAACAAGTTCGATAAGCCCGGCGCATTGGATGCATATAATGATGTGTGCAAACAATACAAACGCAACCACATGTTGTTTACTGCAAAGAATGATGAACTGCCGATAATAGGTTCCATCGCTAGTAAGTTCAACGACGAAGGAGTTAATACACTCTTTGGAAAAATAATAAGTGCCATCAAAACAAAAACACAGATAAGTTTTGGTGAATACCATTTCGACGCTACAGCAAAGGTTTCGCAGGCCATCATTCCATCTTCACGTGTGCGCTATCTCAGCGAGATCACTGCAACCATTCGTGATTATGATAAACTGGTAGAAGAGCAATCGGCACTGGCAACAAAATTGTATCAATTGCATGGCGCACTGGAATCATTGACCACAGGAAATGCACTCGTGAAAGCAGCGATTGAAAAGCAAATTGAAATATTTAGCAATCAACTAACTCCCGTTGCCCGCAAGCTCATCACTAACTGGCCGGAAAAGATAAAAGCTTACGAAAAAGATTATTTCGAATATAATGTGAGGGATAAAGTGATCAGGCAGGAAATGTTCAGTCTTAGTTTGAGTGGCACAAGGATCCCCAAAGTCATCTTGCCAAAATATAAAGACTGGGGTGACCTATTGAAATGGCAGGGGCAGGAAAACGTGCCGGGACATTTTCCCTTTACTGCCGGGGTGTTTCCTTTGAAACGCGAAGGTGAGGATCCAACAAGAATGTTTGCCGGCGAAGGTGGGCCCGAAAGGACCAATCGTCGCTTCCACTATGTATCGGAGGGCCAGCCCGCAAAGCGCCTGAGCACTGCATTTGACAGTGTTACGCTTTATGGGGAAGACCCTGCTTATCGTCCGGATATTTATGGAAAAGTGGGCAATAGCGGTGTAAGTATTGCCACGGTTGATGATGCGAAAAAATTATATAGTGGTTTTGATCTTTGCGATCCGAAAACTTCGGTGAGCATGACCATCAATGGTCCTGCACCAATGCTATTGGCTTTCTTTTTAAATGCAGCAATCGATCAGCAGTGCGAAAAATATATCGTTGAAAATAATTTAAAGGAAACCGTCAATAAGATCATCGAATCAAAATATAAGATCAGTGATCTACCAGTGTATATTGGTACAGATGACAAGCCGGTATCTTCTGTGAAGGGCGAATTCAAGGGTGCTTTGCCTGGCGGCAATGATGGGCTTGGCTTACGTTTACTTGGATTGAGCGGTGCGGACGTTTTACCTCCCGATGTTTATGAAAAGATAAAAGCAAAAGCCCTTCAAAATGTAAGAGGTACGGTGCAGGCTGATATTTTAAAAGAGGACCAGGCGCAGAATACCTGCATCTTCAGTACCGAGTTTGCATTGAAGCTGATGGGAGATGTGCAGGAATATTTTATCAATGAGAAAGTGCGGAATTTTTATAGCGTAAGCATCAGTGGTTATCATATTGCCGAAGCCGGCGCCAATCCCATCACACAATTGGCATTTACGTTGAGTAATGGGTTTACTTATGTTGAGTATTATCTAAGCCGCGGAATGAACATTGATGATTTTGCTCCCAACCTTTCCTTCTTCTTCAGCAATGGCATGGATCCTGAATACAGTGTCATCGGCCGCGTGGCCCGTCGCATCTGGTCGAAGAGCATGAAGTATAAATACAAGGCCAACAAACGCAGCCAGATGCTGAAGTATCATATTCAAACATCGGGCAGAAGCTTGCATGCGCAGGAGATCGACTTCAATGATATCCGCACCACATTGCAGGCATTGTACGCTATTTATGATAATTGCAATTCGCTTCACACCAATGCTTATGATGAAGCGATAACAACGCCAACAGAAGAGAGCGTGCGCAGGGCGATGGCGATACAACTCATCATCAACCGCGAGTTGGGCACGGCGAAAAATGAAAATCCCAACCAGGGGGCATTTTTGATCGAAGAACTAACTGATCTCGTGGAAGAAGCCGTGATGACCGAATTCGATCGCATCACCGAACGTGGGGGTGTGCTTGGCGCTATGGAAAGAATGTACCAGCGCAATAAGATACAGGAGGAAAGTCTGCACTACGAAATGCTGAAACATACCGGTGAATATCCCATAGTTGGCGTAAATACCTTTTTAAGTAAGAATGGCTCGCCAACTATTCTGCCAACCGAGGTCATCCGCAGCACCAGCGAAGAAAAAGAACTGCAGATAAAAAATGTTGAAGCTTTTCAAAAAAGAAACGCGGAAAGATCGGCGGCTGCATTGGCTAAGCTGCAGCAAACTGCAATTGAAAATGGAAATCTTTTTGAAGCTTTGATGGAAACAGTAAAGTGTTGTTCATTGGGACAGATCACTAATGCATTGTATGCCGTTGGAGGACAATATCGCAGGAATATGTAAGGAGTTACGTCTCCTTGTCCTTTGTATTTCGAATAAGACCCATCGCTGCAAAAAAGAAAATCGCTCCAAGCACAGCTGATATTATTATTCCTTTTATATTTCTTTCGCCGGTTCCACCATTCATAAAAATGACTCCTGCATAGACAAGTCCGCCAATTCCCAAGACAGATAAAACAATCCCTAATATTCGTTTTTCCATAACCTTTTTTACAAGGTAGGCTTATGCGGCTGTTATTTGTTTATTGTCGGGCTGGAAGTGTGAATGATGTAAGAAATAGAAAAAATAATGTAATCAAAGGGTCTTATCTGAGCTCTTCACAGTGAAATCCTGCGTTGATCACGAGTTCTTCAATATCTTTTGCTTCAATATTCGTACTCACCACTCTTAGTACATTATCGCGATCATGTAGATCAACATTCCATTTAATGATATGCGGATGGATATTCAGCACCGGTTCCAGATCGCTGATTCGTTTTTTATTGGTAAGGTTGGTTTTAAAAACGAGTATTTCCATAACGTTTGTTTCGCTGTCAGGACGGTTTAAGGCCGTCAGACAGTTCTATTTGTTTAGGGGTCCGACGGCTTTGAGCCGTCCTGACCCCTTATTCTGCTGCCTTATTCGCGCCAGTATTGGCACCCATTCCCCATTTGCCGCAACGATTCTGCCATTCACCCTTGATCTTCTCTTTTTCCTCAGGGGTAAGATCCCGCCATTTGTTATCCATTCTTTCTTTCCAGCTACGTCGCCTGCCACCCCAGCCTTTATTGAATCCAAAAAGGATCTTGGACAAAACAAATATGCCCATGGCTTGCCAAAAGTTTATTTCTTTTACCGCGGGAATAGCTGTAGGCAATACTGCATTCCACAATAACTGTACGCCCCAGGTAAATAAAAATATACCTCCAATCACGATGGGGACAAACAATAAGCCCCGGTTAATGCGATGTTTCATCTTATCCATAATTAAATTTTTTATTGTTGTTTAATAGTTCAATAGTTCATTTTTTACCACGGCCAGGCGTTCCCGCAAGTGCAGTACAGCATATCGTTTTCGGCTGATGAGCGTGGCAACTGCTTCACCCGTTTCTGCCGCGATCTCTTTGAACGGAATCCCTTCGATCTCATTTTGAATAAAAACCTTTCGTTGCTCTTCCGGAAGTTCAGCTAACGCCTCCTGCAAAGTTTGCCAGAAGATATTGCGCAGGTAATCTGTTTCCGGATTGGAATCCGCTGGCAGCAACATTTCCTTCCAATCAAAACCATCGTCGTCGTCGTCAGCCGAAGGAAAAATGTCATCGGCCAAGGGCAATTTTTGCTTTCGGTAACTGTCGGTGATGCGGTTACGCGTTACTTTAAAGAGCCAACTGCTCACCTGTTCGATGGGTTCGGTATTGCCGGCAAGTTGATAGAACACATCCTGTAAAATATCTTCCGCATCCTCGGTGCTGCCCACACGCTGCCTGATAAAATCAAACAAGCGCTTGCTCATGCTCTTGATGGTATGGGTAATATTCTTATTCCGGTCTGCGCTCATTGCAGGTGTTATCGCCAGTGCATCGTCCATTATAGATATGTAGACGAATGATAGGGAAGTATATTTTAAGAGTTGGAAAGAATTTCCACAAAGTTACCCAAAGTCAAAGGAAGGCTGAGGAAAGGAAATAATTACACAAAGTCACACAAAGAAGTCACAGAGATACACAAAGACTTTACGTACGCCACTAAATTTTTCGATCTTAATTGGCTGTACGAAATCTCTGTGAGCCTTTGTGACTCCTCCGTGTATCTCTGTGTAATTAATTAAAAATGAAAATCCAGCACCGCATTGCTTACCCACTTCTTATGCGGTTGTATGGATACCCCGATGGACTTATATGGTGTAAAACAGATGCTGCGGTGTCCAAGCGATGGAACATTTTCATCGATCAGCAGCGACATCACGATATCAATGGCCTCATCATTGCTATAATCACAGCATTCGCCGTTATAGAATTCTTTAACTGCGCAGGAGCCGTGGCGTTCGTGCCCCTCATAACCTTTGATCCCGGAGTTGTATGCGTGGCATTGCGCGCTGCTATAGCATTGCTTATCAGGTTCCAGCATGTTTACCGGCTTCATTGTCATCATGGTTGTCACCAGCGATTTGTACCAGGTGGTGGCTTCCAGTTCATCATTGAGCGAATAAGCCGCATATTTTTTTACCACTGTTTGGCAAAATAACTGTGGACTTGTCCGTGCCATGTTGAGGATCCAGATCACGTCTCTTTCCTGCTTGCTCATGTATGTAGCTAAGGCGGCGGTATTGCAAGACTCATACCTGGGATCATTCCATTGTTCAGAAAATTCGCTAAGTGGTGAAACAACAGTTAGGTGGGATCTTACTGGTTGTGCCTTGCCCGCAAGCATGGGGACAAAAAGCAACAGGGATAAGAATTGCATGATAGGGTTTATTTAAAGTATGTGAAAGAATTACCCCAATAATACGTTTGCGTTTCAAAAAAAATTGTTCAAGGCTTGCTAAAAAATTGTGAAAGAAGTTTTCGTAAAAAAATATAAAAGTTATTAACACATTTTTCCGACTGGCACAATTTTAGTACATCATTGAAGACTAACGAACAAGTACAATAGCTCTACATATATAAGGGAAGAATTGGGCGGCCTGTTAATGACTTGAAAGTCGATAACAGGTAAGGACAAGAAGGCCGGTTGAGTAATATCGACCGGCCTTTGTGTGTTAAGAGATGTTTCCCGCAGATAACGCGGACTGCGCAGATTTGCTTTGCAAATATTATCTTGCCACGGATGACACAGAATGACACAGAAAAGAGCAATCTGTGTCATCCGTGGCCAACTAATCTGCCGCAGGCAGATAAAAAAAATCGGCGTCATCAGCGTTATCTGCGGGAAACCTCACTGCAGCTTACTCAATTCCAATCGCTTGATGACGATCGGGATCAGGCTGACGGTATCGTAATAGATCTTCATCTCTGCTTTATCTCCCGGATCATAATCAGTAGGTTCGAGAATGTCTTTATTAAATGTAATGGCAACATAACAACGGCCCTTAACAAATGAGAATGCAATATGCCTGCCGATGCCTTTTGCAAGCCGCAGCATATTGTCCATCATTTTTTCGGAGAGTATTTCCTGGGCTTGTGTTGGGTTATTGCTGCAAACACGGTAATAATTCTCAAACTCGCTATCGCCGGTTTTGATGTCCGCGACATGTGGCATCGGGTCCAATCGATATTCCTCGTCCATGATGCTCGCAGGGAGTTGCACACGATCCCAGGGCCAGATATAAGTGCAGCCATCAAAGCGTGGATTTATTTTGGCGGAGAAGAAGAGCCCCCTGAAAACCTGGGCCTGTCCTTTTCCAAGATCAAAAGTTGTAAACAGGTCAGAGCACCGAAACGGTACGGTATCAATGATCCCCTGCACCAGGTCGCCGCCATCATAATGATCAAAATAATGACGGAAGAGGCTGCTGGCCTTGTATTCCTTCTCATCGATAAAACTATCAGGATGATATTGAACGCCGGGGCAAAGATGATCGATGATCTTACTGATCACGGTAGATTTAATGTCGTCAGCAAGTTTGCTATTTTGTGATTCCCTTTTAAAACGGGCAACCACGAAAACTGCAATCAATAAACCAAAAAGCCAACCCGCAGTATTTCCCGAAAAAGATTCGTAGGCAAGTCCAAACGCTACAGCAAGAAGTCCCAGCCTGGCCAGCCCGTCCACGAGATGCCAGCTATCTACCCGCTTCGCAGCTTTTCTTAATTGATCGGATGAAGAGGCAAGATGCGTGGTATAAAAGTTCTCGAAATCAGCGGCGTCATACATGGCAGCGCATGGTTTAATCAGAATAAAACTATTGATTTTATTTTGGATGAAAGAAGTAATGTTGCCCGGAGTAACTAAGTGCCTGCTAACGCTTGAATAAACTTCTTCTGTACAAAGAGCCCGCCTTCACGAGAAATATTATTCCGGTAACAACGATGCCCCAAAAAATAAAATAGATACCGGCTCCTGTATTTACAGCAAGCGTGTAGGATAAAAAGGTAATGGTTAGGCCACCAATGACGAAGAACGATCCCATGATGATCAGTTTCCAGAAATCTCTCCTGTCACGCTCATCAGTTTTTATATTGTCGATGAGCATGTTGGCATATAAAGTATCTACGCCTTCTTTTTCGAGTGTACGGATTATCTCGGATCCACGCATTCCTTGCTTGAGCAATGATCTTACTCTTGCGTGTAATAGTTCGATCTTGAGGTCCGTATCAGTTTTCATGATCTTTGATAAATCTTAATTCTCGGGTATCAATACCGTAAACCTCGATCCTTGTTTTTCGCCGGCAGTGGCAAAAATGATCCCGTTGTGATGTTCTACGATCTTTTTGCAGATGGCCAGTCCGATGCCCGTGCCCTCATATTGTGTACCATTCAATCGTTGAAATATGGTGAAGATCTTTTCAGCAGAGGATTCTTCAAAACCAATACCGTTGTCGCTGATATCGATGCGCAGGTATTTTTTTAACGGGTCTAATTTTAATGCTTCGATCTCGTTTTTCTTTGGCCAGCTATGATTGACGCGGATGACCGGCGGCACCCCGGCTTTACGAAATTTCAATGCATTCGATATCAGGTTCACCAGTAATTGCCGGAACTGCAACTCGTTTACAAAGGCATCGGGCAGGTCATCATGCTCAACGACCGCGCCGCTTTCTGCGATCTTCTCTTCCATATTTTGCAATACGTCCTCTAATATTTTGTTGAGACTGCAGGACCGAAACGAATGATCCGCTGTGATGCGGGAAAGAGAAAGCAACTCGTCTACCATTTGCTGCATTCGCCTGGCAGCGTCGATCATCTTGTCAAGCGCATTCCTGCCTTCGGGTTGAAGTTCCTGTTGCGTTAAACGAAGTTTGTCGCCAAAGACCGATATCTTTCTTAATGGCTCTTTCAGGTCATGACTGGAGATGAATGCAAAATCTTCGAGGTTTGCATTTGACCTTTCGAGTTGTATCGTTTTTTGATAAAGAATATTTTCCAGTTCCTTTTGCCGTGTTACGTCCTGGCAGGTGCCGATCATTTTAAAAGGAACACCGTTCTCATCGGCCAGCACACGGCTCTGGCCATAAAGGATCTTATGTTTTCCATCAGCCGCAATGATCCTGAAATGATAATCGATCAGTTGGGTATGCGTCATCTGGTCCTCCAGTTTCTTCATTCTCTCTTCTCTATCCTCGGGATGAATAAAACCCATGAAACGCTCAAAGCTTATCTTTTCTGATTGCGGCTTCAGGCCGTATATCCTGAACAATTCATCCGACCATTCCAGTTTACCGGTCTTGATCTCCCATGTCCAGTTGCCTAGTTTATTCAACGACTCGGCTTGTTTGTATAAAGATTCACTTCTCTTTAATTTTTGCACCATATGATGCTTGTCGGTAACATCCATCACCGTTCCTTTAATGGAAACCGCTTTGCCCTTATCGAAATTTACCATGCCTTTTCCCCAGATGATCTTTTCGATACCATCTGTATTACACCGATACTCGGTTTCAAATTCACCGCCACCCCTCATTGCCTTATCGATCGCTGCATTTACCATCTCCTTATCGGCTGGATGTACGTTGTTGAGAAACGTGCCGAAATTATCATCATCGTGAAGTCCAAGTATCTTATTTGTTTGTGGTGTTCTAAAAGATGGGCCGTTCTGCAAATTCCAGGTATAACTTCCTATATTGGAAAGTTCCTGCGCTTCCAGCAGGTCTTCTTCTCTTGATACCAATTCGTTGCGTACCGAACGTTCTTTGCTGATATCGAATGCTATGCCGATGAGTTGTACCACTTCCCCCTTTTCATCACGCTTATAAATGCTTTCATAATTGCGCATCCATTTGTATTCGTTGTTCTTCGATAAGAGGCGATATTCGAAAAAATGCACTTCACCATCGGTGGCCTTTTTTATCTTTTCGAAATAAGGAAGGGCCGCAATGAGATCATCGGGATGAACCTTCTTTGTAAAGAACTCATTATCGTCGCTGTATTCGCCGGGGGTATAACCAAGATAGTTGAACAACTTATATGGCGATTGCACCTGGTACTTGTTGCAGATATCATATACATAAGAAAATCCCGGGGAAGTGTCGGCCAGTTTTTCCCTGAAATAAATATCTTCTTCGATCCTATTCTTTAATTGTCGCACATAGGTGTTGGTATTGACCCGATCGAATTCAATGAAGAACTGATCAAGCTCGCCGATCAGCTTGAGCAGCACATCGCAATCGGTGCTGTATGATTTCATCATGCTGCAGAATACCCGCTTGCGCACATAGGTTATCAGCAACAGGTCATCCAATTGTATCTGGTCCTTCTTTACAAAATCGGTCTGGTGCTTGCTCCAATTTTCGAGTGCTAATTTGATCTCATCGGTGTCCTTACTGTTGATGAGTGCCTCAAAAAATTCGGTATTTCTCTTTACTGAAAGTTTAACCAACTCTTCTTCAGTCAGGTGTTCAAAGTATTTTAGGGTCGGCACCTCAAGCTCACGACACAAATCAAGTACCGCCCTCACATATTCTTCCATGTGATTTTCAAATATGAAGCGGGCAAACTCAGGCAGCTGCTCAAACCCCAGTTTTACTTTTTTCAAATCAGACATTAAAAAAAATTAATAATTTTAAGTTGGTCTACAGCACTACAAAAATACGACGCAAACCCTATGATTTATTGAATACATTTCCGATATTGTGTAGCTAAACAAGCAACTAACTGTAATTTATTGTATTATTTTTGCATCATGATTTTATTCTAAAAAACGCCCTGAATAAAAACTAACCAGCAAGATGAACCCTCGCCTTATTCTTTTAGTCGACGATGATCCCGATGATCTAATGTTGATCAAGGAAGCCATCAACTCTGTGGATGGCAAATTTGACTACCAGGAAGCCACGGATGGGCGACACGCCCTGAACTTTTTGCGTGCACTCGATTCTGTGGACAAACACCCCTGCCTGATCGTATTGGATATCAATATGCCGGTTTTGGGCGGAAGGGATGTGCTCGCGATCATCAAGAATGACCCGGGGCTGAAACATATCCCGGTAGTTGTTTTTTCTACCTCCTCCAATCCCGCCGACGCAGAATATTGCAGGCAGTTTGGTGTTGAGCTGATCACTAAGCCATTTGATATGTCGAAACTCATCGAAGCGGCCAAACGGTTGATATCATATTGCGCATAATAGCTGCTTGTGAATAGTTATGAGGCCTTTCCTTTATTAAACGAAACGCTTTCGATCCAGGCTTTTACTGCCGGAATATCTTTTTTCATCCTGGCTGATAATCTTTTCAATAATTCCTCTTCCTGTCCGGGTGAATATTCCAGGTCCTCATCTGTAAGGTCAAGCCTGATCTCTTTAAGCTTTTCCCTCACTTCGGCCCAGGGTGCTTCTAATTTTAAAGACTGCGACATGTTAAAATTTCTCACAATATCCGAGCCAAAATGACACGGGATCTCCGTCGGATGGAGGCTTTTGTCAAACTGAGGAAGAGGGCGTTGGGTGAGCCATACCGAGAGGGGTGACCCACCCAACGCACTGTTCTTCAGCTCATCAGTTCACCCTGACTTAATTTATTAATGGCATCCTCGGCAATGAATACACTATATTTGGTAATAAACTTTTAAATATGCCAACTACTAAATCTTATGCTGCACAAAGCGATTCTTCACCCCTTGCACCTTGGGCGATTGAGAGGAGAAGTCCTAAGCCACATGATGTACAAATGGAGATATTGTTTTGCGGCGTGTGTCATAGCGATCTGCATTTTGCACGCAATGACTGGGGAATGACCATTTACCCGGTTGTTCCGGGGCATGAGATCGTTGGCAGGGTGACAGCAGTCGGTGACCATGTGAAAAAATTCAAAGTGGGCGACCTTGCAGGTATTGGTTGCCTTGTAGATAGCTGCAGGGAATGTGACAATTGCAAAAATGACCTGGAGCAACATTGTAGTGGTGGGGCTGTTTTTTCCTACAACGGCACAGAGAAAGACGGCAGCGGCAACACTTACGGCGGATACAGCAAACAGATATTATGCCATGAAGATTTTGTGTTGCATATTTCCGACAAACAACCGCTCGAAGCCGTTGCGCCTTTATTGTGCGCAGGCATCACCACCTATTCGCCATTGCGTCATTGGAAAGTGGGTAAGGGTACCAAAGTGGGTATCGTTGGACTAGGTGGGCTGGGACATATGGGTGTAAAACTTGCCGCATCAATGGGGGCAGAAGTTACCATGCTGAGCCATACCGCTTCAAAAGCAGCAGATGCTGAACGCCTGGGCGCACATAAGTTTGTATTGACCTCAGATGAGGAACAAGCTAAATCAGTAGCGAATTATTTTGATTTTATTTTAGATACAGTTTCTGCCGAACACGATTATAATTTCTACCTCGGCATGCTGGCCACCAATGGCACTATGGTGTGCGTGGGTGTTCCACCTCCTGCGCCGCCGATAATGGCATTCAATCTTATTTTCCAAAGAAGAAGTTTGGCCGGTTCACTCATAGGAGGCATCGCCGAAACCCAGGAAATGCTCGACTATTGCGCCGAACATAATATCGTAAGCGATGTGGAAGTAATTGCCATGAAAGATATCAATGAGGCTTACGAACGTATGCTGAAAGGCGATGTGCGTTACAGGTTCGTGATCGATATGGCTACGCTGTAATTATTTACCTCCTGTCTTATATACAATACCATCCTTCATTACCCATTGCACTTCATTCAGTGCTTTGATGTTTGCTGTTGGATCGCTTTTGACGGCGATGATATCAGCAAGGGAACCATTCTTTATTTCTCCCAGCAAGGGCTGGCCTAGCATCTCTGCCGCGTTGATGGTGGCAGTTTGTATGGCTTGTAATGGAGTATAGCCATATTGGATCATGTATTCAAGATCCTTGGTTTGAGGCTCGTTCCAATCATAGCCGCCGATATCGGTCCCATAGGCGATCTTCACTCCTGCAGCGGTAGCTTTTTTGAACAAAGCAGGTTCGCTTTCGGAAAAATATTTATTGATCGGACTTCCATTACTTGCACGCCCCTGAGCAACATACTCATTCACATAAATTGTGGGGCACCAATATACTTTCTTTTGAACCATGAGCTGTATGCATTCATCATCCATACCAAAACCATGTTCAATAGAAGTAGCGCCGGCATTGATCGCTGCAATGATGCCGTCTCTTGTTACCGCGTGTGCCGCCATTTTTTTTCGGCTGCGCTGCACTTCATCACCGATCGCCATGATCTCATCGTTGGTGAAGTTGGGTAGCCCGCGATAGCTGCCATCCGGAAGTTTATAATAACCCCGGTCCGCGTAGATCTTTATCCAATCCGCCCCATGTGCGATCTGGTCTCTTACCACTCTTCTCGCTTCATCGGCGCCGGTAATTTCTTTCAATCCTTTGGGCATCGTCAATTCCCAGGCATAGTCACTTTCTCTTAACGGATAATGACCGGTTGTGTTGATGGCAAGGGTAGAGACAAACATGCGGGGGCCCTTCATCACGCCATTCTTGATAGCTTTTTTGAGATCAATGTCTGTATATCCTGCGCCTTCGGTTCCGAGATCGCGGATAGAAGTAAAGCCATTTTGCAAGGCGATGGCGCAACTACGCACGGCCCTGATGGTGCGATAGGGAACGGATTCCTTCAACACCTGCACATCATAATCTTCGCTGGTGATATCTCCTTGCAATAATACATGCGTGTGACAGTCGATGAGGCCGGGCATGACGATATAAGCGGAGAGATCGATCACGGTATCAGCAGATATTTTTACCATTGCTCCGGGCGGAAAAACGTTCTCGATCGTATTGCCCTTTATAAGAATGGTCACATTTTTGCTGAGCTGCCCCGTACGTACATCCAGCACCTGCCCGCATTTGAGGGCGGTAGTGCGTTGAGAAAATGCGGAGCAATAAAAACTGCAAGCGAGGAGAATTAATAGAAAACGCATGGGGATCTGTTTATTATGACAAATTACTGAATTGGTTGGAGATTTTATTTTGTTTCCCGCAGATTTCGAGGTGAGATGTTACCTGGTAAAAATTTTCGCCACAGATTACTCAGATTTTCATAGATCTGATATTTCTGTGAAAATCTGAGTAATCTGTGGCCAACGTTTGCCGCCGGCAAATCTATTCGTAACTTTCTTAAAAATAAAACTATGCAACAAAAGAAACTTGGCGCTCACGGCTTAATGGCATCCCAACTTGGCCTCGGTTGCATGGGTATGAGTGAATTCTATGGCGCGAGGAATGATGCGGAATCATTGCAAACCTTAGCTCGTGCGATAGAATTGGGCATCACATTTTGGGATACCGCCGATGCTTATGGTCCTTATACAAATGAAGAATTGGTGGGCAAAGCCTTAAAAGGTAACCGGGATAAAATAACATTGGCAACAAAATTTGGTATTGTAAGGGATATAGAAAATCCGCAACTACGTTCTTTAAGTGGTAAACCTGATTACGTTCGACAAGCTTGCGAAAACAGTTTGAGGCGATTGGGTACCGACGTGATCGATCTTTATTACTTGCATAGAGTAGACCCTACGACACCTGTTGAGGAAACTGTTGCAGCTATGGCGGAACTAAAAGCAGCGGGCAAAATAAAAGGAATCGGATTGAGCGAGGTTTCTGCAGCAACACTTGAAAGGGTTCATACAACTGTGCATCCGATCGCCGCCATTCAAAGCGAATATTCTTTATGGACAAGAGATCCGGAAGATGGGGTGTTGGACGTTTGTGAAAAATATGGGATTGCGTTTGTTGCCTACAGCCCGCTTGGGCGTGGATTCCTGACCGGCCAATTCAAACGCTTTGAAGATCTTGCTGAAGATGATTACCGCCGTTTTTCTCCGCGGTTCCAGGGAGAGAATTTTCAAAAGAACCTTGACCTTGTTAAGAAGATAGAAGAGATGGCTGCGGCGAAAAACTGCACATCTTCCCAGTTGGCGCTTGCCTGGGTGATGGCGCAAAGGGATTTTATTTTTCCGATACCGGGCACCAAACGCGTAAAATATTTGGAAGAAAATGCAGGGGCTCTGCATGTGTCGTTAAGTAAAGAAGAATTGAAAACACTTGATGAAACCTTTCCTAAAGATGCAGCAGCGGGAATGAGATACCCGGAGAGTATGATGGCGAGTGTAAATAAATAAGGGTTATTAAAAAAGATTACGTCTTGTGCTATTGGTAAATGAGAATTAAGCACAAGGCGTTCCTAACGGAACGCATACAGCATCCGATCCTTTGTTACCCACGAAATGTTCCTAACGGAACAATATAACCCTCGCCATTTTTGTTCCGTTAGGAACATTTCGTAGGTAGAAAATTGAGCGCTGGCCGGGTTACGTTCCGTTAGGAACGTTTTGTGTGGGACAAAATTAACTAGCACAACACGTTAAAAGATTATTTTTGAGACATGAATTATAAAAAGGTCTTATCCGCTGTTTTATTTTTCGCGATCTGTTATGGTTGCGGCCCCACAGGTAAATATGCTGCCAGCAACAAAAGCTACAAGAAACAGGCAAAGGCTTTTGGAAAAGAGCTTGCCAAACAACCTAATAATATCGACAGTGCAATGATGGCCAGCGAATGGGTAGGCACCACCAATTTCGGGATGCGCAAACCCAATTTTGTGATCATTCATCATACCGCACAATCAGCCTGTGATACTACATTGCGAACTTTTACCCTGCCCCGCACACAGGTGAGCGCACATTACGTGATATGCAGGGATGGTACCATCCAACACATGCTCAACGATTACCTACGGGCCTGGCATGCGGGCGCAGGCAAATGGGGTAATCTTACAGATGTGAATAGCTCAAGCATCGGCATTGAACTGGATAATAATGGGTTTGAACCCTTCTCTGATGCACAGATCAATAGTTTGTTGCAATTACTAAAACATTTGAAGAAAAATTACAATATTCCTACTGCGAATTTTATCGGCCACGCCGATATTGCGCCGAAAAGAAAGGTTGATCCAAGCAGGTACTTTCCGTGGCAACGGCTTTCGCAAAATGGATATGGTTATTGGTATGACACCGCGAATGTGAAGGTCCCCGATAATTTCAATGCCATGCAATCTTTACGTATCATTGGGTATGATATTGCCGATTCCGCTGCGGCAGTCAGGTCATTTAAGCTGCATTTTGAGCAAGTTGACAATAATGCGACCATCTCAGAAGCAGACAAGAAGATAATTTACCAATTGGCTAAAAAATATCAATAAGATTCCGCCAGGGTCGCATGGTCATAATTAATTAATAGATCTCCCTAGCTATTACCCTTTAGCATTTGTACCTTTAAGATCATCTAGAAATTTTGTTATGAAAAAGAATATTCTTGTTTTTGCTTTATGTAGCATCAGCTCCATTTCATTCGCTCAAAAAAAATTGACATTGCCCAATGGCTGGTCGCTTTCACCAGCAGGAAGAAGTTTATCGGTTGGTGATCTGCCATTGAATATCGCTGTGTCTTCTTCAAAAAAATATATAGCCGTAACCAACAACGGCCAGGGCAAACAAAGCCTGCAATTAATAGATGTCAAAAATGAAAATGTTCTTGATAATATCCCGGTTGCCAAAGCCTGGCTGGGACTAAAATTCAGCAGCGATGAAAAATATCTATATGCAAGCGGAGGCAATGATAACTGGATATTGCAATATGCGGTAACAAACGACAAGCTGGTGCTGCAGGATAGTATTAAACTAGGAAAAAAATGGCCCAATAAGATATCCCCCGCGGGAATTGATATCGATGATGCACGCCATTTGTTGTATGTGGTTTCCAAAGATGACAGTGCGCTCTACATTATAAACCTTGATACTAAAAAAGCGGTTCGGCAAATATCTCTTGAAGGCGAGGCTTATACTTGTTTATTATCGCCCAATAAAAAAGAACTGTATATCAGCTGCTGGGGTTGTGATAAGCTCTTGATCTTTGATACGGAAAAGATGAGGATTACTTCACAGATCAATGTGGGTGATAATCCCAACGAGCTTTGTCTCACAAAAGATGGCAGCCGCTTGTTCGTTGCCAATTCAAATGATAATTCTGTTTCGGTGATCTCGGTTAAAGATCGAAAGGTGATCGAAATACTTACTTCATCATTATACCCCGATGCTCCTCCCGGCAGTACCACCAATGGATTGGCGCTAAGCACTGATGAAAAGACATTGTATATCGCCAATGCAGATAACAACTGCCTGGCGGTTTTTGATGTAAGTCATATTGGATCGTCTATGTCAAAGGGATTTATTCCGGTGGGCTGGTATCCCACTTGCGTGCGGGTGATCGGCAAAAAAATATTTGTAACGAATGGCAAGGGCTTTTCTTCTTTCGCAAATCCAAGAGGTCCAAATCCGATAAAGCGCCCTGTAAAGCACCAGGCAGATGATGATGACGACGGACCGCAATACATTGGCGGCCTGATGAAGGGAACCTTAAGCATCATCGATATTCCATCCGAAAAAACCTTGAGCAAGTATTCGCAACAGGTGTATGGCAACAGTCCGTATAATAAAGAAAGGGATAAAATATCCGAAATAGAAGCGGGCAATCCCATTCCACAAAAACCCGGACAAGCATCTCCTATCAAACATGTATTTTACATCATCAAGGAAAACCGCACATACGACCAGGTGTTGGGTGATGTAAAGGAAGGAAACGGCGATCCGTCGTTGGTATTGTTTGGAGAGAAGTTCACTCCCAATCAGCATAAGCTTGCAAAGGATTTTGTGTTGCTCGATAATTTTTATGTGGACGGGGAAGTAAGTGCCGACGGGCACAATTGGAGCATGGGAGCTTACGCCACAGACTATTTAGAAAAGAATTGGGTGACGAGCTATGGCGGTCGCGGTGGCGAATATGATGCGGAAGGCACGAGAAAGGTCGCTAACAATAAAGGAGATTTTATCTGGGGTAATTGTAAAAAGGCAGGTGTGAGTTATAGAACCTATGGCGAGTTTGCGGATGATTATAAAGCCAATCTTCCGGTATTGGAAAATCATTTCTGTACTTATTACACCAGTTGGAATCAGAAAGTGAGAGATACCGAAAGAGTTGGACAATGGAAAAGAGATTTCGATTCGTTGGTGGCGATAAATGCATTGCCACAGATGAATACAATACGGCTCATCAATGATCATACTGAAGGAATGAAGAAAGGAAGACCCACACCTTTTGCGCATGTGGCAGATAATGACCTCGCTGTTGGGATGTTCATCGAATATCTCAGCAAAAGCAGCGTGTGGAAAAATTCAGTTGTATTCATTTTGGAAGATGATGCACAGAATGGCCCCGATCATGTGGATGCGCATCGCAGTCCTGCTTATGTGGTCGGACCTTATGTAAAAAGAAATTTTGTTGACCATACGCCTTATACCACCAGCGGTATCATTCGCACGATGGAACTGATACTGGCACTGCCTCCCATGACACAGTACGATGGGGGTGCAACACCGTTGTGGAGATGCTTTACGTCAACTCCTGATCATACTTCATACAAAGCATTACCGTCAAATGTTGATCTTACAGATAAGAACATGGCGTGGAATCAATTGTCGGAGCGTTCTGAAAAATTCGATCTGAGTAAAGAAGACCTGGTGCCTGATATGGAATTCAGTGAAGTGATCTGGAAAGGAGTAAAGGGGATCAATTCGGTAATGCCTGTGCCGAGGCATGCGGCGTTTGTGAAGGTTTCGGTGAAGAAGAAAGATGATGATTAAGAAAGTTGGCAGTTGACAGTGGGCAGTTTGCGATTGGCAACTCGCTCTTGCGAACTGCAAACTGGCGACTGCGAACTGTTCAATAGAGTCCTTCGTCCACCATCCACAGCACATTTCCCTTTACCATCTGTATCGGCAAAGGCTTTTTTGCAACAGCCTTTCCAGATATTTTTTGCAGAACTGGCTTTTTATCTTTCCCCGATACCAATATCAATACCTGTTTCGCTCTATTGATCAGTGGCAATGTGAAACTGATCCGATAAGTTTTTCTTTCGCGGATATATACTTCTTTTACGAGTCGTTTTTTTTCTTTCAGCACATCAACGCCGGGGAATAATGATGCAGTGTGTCCATCAGCACCCATGCCCAGCAATAACAGATCGAAGGCAGCGGGCTTGCCGGAAAATATTTTTCTGATCGTGCTTTCGTATTTCAATGCATCTTTTTCGGGGGTAGAGGATGTTGGAATGGGAAAAACATTCTTTTCCGGGATGGATATTTCTTTTAGCAGATTATCCTTTACCATTTTAAAATTGCTGTCCTGGTCATTCTGCGGCACATAACGTTCATCACTGAAAAAGAGGAACACTTTCTTCCAATCGATATTGAGACTATAAGCATGCGTAGCCAGCAGCTCATACAAATGAATTGGCGTATTCCCGCCACTTAGCGCTACTATGAATTTGCCTTTTTTTGCTATCGCCTTATCGTATTCGATCGTAAAAAAATGAGCGGCGGCAATGCTCATCATTTCATATGTGTTGTATAGTAGCATGATGCTTTTTTGAAACTCCTTCTTTTAAATCAAAATTAAAAATTCAAAACCTGCAACTACAGTGATGGACTATTTTTGAATTTTGACTTCAATTAATACCACTCCCTTCCATCCTTCTTCAACAGATCATCAGCAAGTTTCGGGCCCATTGTGCCCGCAGGATAAAATTTAAGTGTAGTTTTCGCCTGTTGCTTCCACGCATCAATGATCGGCATTACCACTTTCCAGGCGGCTTCCACCTGGTCCTTGCGCATAAAGAGGGAAGCATCTCCCTGCATGGCATCGAGCAATAGCGCCTCATAGGCTTCGGGCAATTGCTGGTCATAGTTTTCCCGATAGGTGAAATCCATCTCCACATTTTTCAACTTCATTTCCAGTCCGGGTACCTTGCATTCGAAAGATAAGCTTATCGCATTGTCGGGTTGAATGGCGATAACGAGGCGATTGGCGTTGGTGTCTTCCTTAAAGATCCGGTGAGGAGTATCTTTAAATTGTATCGTGATCACCGAAGTTTGTTTGGCTAAACATTTTCCTGTACGCAGGTAAAACGGAACAGTTCTCCATCTTTCATTGTCAATGTAGAATTTCCCCGCAAAGAAAGTTTCAGTCACGGAACCGGGTGCTACATTTTTTTCATCACGATAAGCAACCTGGTCACCATCTTTTAGTTTGCCCTCCGTGTATTGTGCCCTCACAATATTTTTTTCAATGCTTGCTTTTGTGAATGGCTTTATACTTTTTAAAACAGCTATTTTTTTATTGCGAATAGTTTCTGCGTGCAGGTTCTGCGGCGGCTCCATGGCGATGGTACAAAGCAATTGCAAGAGGTGATTCTGTATCATATCCCTTATCGCTCCGGCTTGCTCGTAATACCCCGCCCTGCTACCCACGCTCACGGTTTCAGCAACAGTTATCTGCACATGATCAACGAATTTCTTGTTCCATAGCGGTTCGAATACATAATTCGCAAAACGGAAGGCTGCTATGTTTTGTACGGTTTCTTTTCCCAGGTAATGATCGATGCGGTAGAGCTGCTTTTCATCAAATCTCCTGGTTAAAAAAGCATTTAATTTTTTTGCGCTGGCGAGGTCGCTGCCAAATGGTTTTTCAATAATGATGCGATCGCTATCTTTTTGGGTCGCTGTTTTATTTTTAAACAATTGCTCACTTATCGTTTCGATAAAACGCGGCGCTACGGAATAGTAGAACAGGCGATTGCAGCGATTGCCTGCTACTGCATCACATGACCTCAATTTTTCATTGAGCGCATCATATAAGCTTGCTGTGGTAAAATCACCCTGCAGGTAACTGATCTGGGTACTGAATTTTTTCCATGCGCTTTTATCTGCCTTGCCGGTGCGACTGAATTCATTTACCCCGTCGAGTAAATGTTTTTTATAATCGGTTTCTTTGATCTCTCCGTGATCTATGGCGATGATGAAAAATACCTGCGGAAGATGATCGGCGAGGTATAGATTATACAATGCAGGTATTAGCTTACGGCTGCAAAGATCGCCATTGGCCCCAAAAATGACGATGCACTGGTCATTTGCCAGGAAAAAGCGAGGTGTATTTTTTTTCGTTGCCATTTTATTTCCAATCGGTGTGAAAACTTCCAGTTGCATCTATGCGTTCATAAGTGTGTGCGCCAAAAAGATCGCGTTGCGCCTGTACCAGGTTCACCGGCAGTTTCGCTCTTGTGTAAGCATCAAAATAATTCAGGCTGGCAGCAAGTGCCGCAACGGGTTCGCCAGTTTGTATGGCAATATTGCAAAGTTTGGCTGCCGCGTTTCTCAATGTCGTCAAGGCGCTGACAAAAAGATCGGACTGAATGATATTGGTAAGCCCAATGTCTTTCAAATATGCTTTCTTCAGATCATTCAACATTGCCGAGCGGATGATGCAACCACCTTTCCATATCCTCAAAACTTCCGCGATGTTCACATCGTAGTTGTATGCCTTCGATGCTTGCCGCAAAAGATCCAGGCCCTGGGTATAAGAGGTCAACCATCCAAATTGAAGCGCTTGTTTACAAGTACTGATCAGTTCTGTTTTATCAATAGCACTGCTACTATTTGATGCCGGATATTTTTTTGCCGCTGCAACTCGTTCTTCCTTCATCGCGGAAAGATAGCGCATGCTTACTGCGGCATCGATGGTTGGTATTGGCACGTTGAGATCCATTGCACTCTGGCTGGTCCACATGCCCGTACCTTTCTGTTTGGCTTTATCCAGGATCATGTCCAACAACAAACTATCCGTTCGATCATCTTTCCTCAGGAAAATATCAGCCGTTATTTCCATCAAAAAACTTTGGAGTTCAGATCTATTCCAATCGGCAAATGTTTTTTGCAAATCATCGTTACTAAGCCCATTATCCCTGAGAATACCATACACTTCGCTGATCAACTGCATCATGGCATATTCAATGCCGTTGTGTACCATCTTGGTATAATGGCCGGCGGCGCCATTGCCGATAAATGTAACGCAAGGGCCTTCATCTGTTTTTGCGGCGATGCTTTCTAAAATATTTTTTACTGCATTAAAACTTTGCAAGTTACTTCCAGGCATCATACTCGGGCCAAACCTGGCCCCTTCTTCTCCGCCGCTCACGCCCATGCCCATGAAGTGTATGCCGCTATTCTGCAATTCGGTGTAGCGCCTGTCGGTGTCTGTGAAATGCGAATTGCCCCCGTCAATTACAATATCATCTTTTTGCAATAGCGGCACAAGGTCGGCCAGTACAGCGTCCACGATCTTCCCTGCCGGAACCAGCAACATGATCCTCGCCGGCTTCTCCAAATTATTTACCAGCTCCGATAAAGAGCTTGCAACAGTTACCGGCTTGCCTTCCCCCTCGCTGATCAATCGCTGCTGTTGCGCAGTATCCCTATCATAGCCACAAACAGCGAAACCATGATCGGCAATATTCAATACCAGGTTCCGTCCCATGGTTCCCAAGCCGATCATTCCAAATTGTGACTTGCTCATAAAAATTTATGTTTGTTGTCAGATGTACAATGTACGTCAACCTTTAAATTTCCGGCGTACATCGTACATCTAACACCGTACTTTAACCAAAATATTTTCCTACCACTGGCAGCTTTGCCAGTTCTTTTCTTTCAATTGCGGCAACAAAGACCATATAGGCCAGCAATAAGAATGCCGCAGATCCCAGGTTGACCCAACGGTTAGCTGATAAATGCACTATTCCTTCATGCATAAAATATACCAAGACTGCGATCACCATATAAGCCACTAGTTTTTTCCATGCATAAGGAATGCGATAAGCTTTTTGTCCCCACAAAAAAGAGATCAGCATCATGCTGCCATAGCAGGCAAAGGTTGCCCAGGCGCAGGCCATATAACTGAACTTGGGAATGAAGAAATAATTAATAACGAAAGTGATGGCAGCGCCGGCGAGTGTGATCCATGCCCCAGCCATTGTTCGATGTGAAAGTTTGTACCAGATGGAAAGGTTGTAGTAAATGCCGAGGAACATATTTGCCAATAATAATATAGGCACAACACTTAAACCTTCCCAATATTTTGGCCCGATAAAATGTTTCCATACCGGGATGAACAGGCTTACCAACAGGAACATCGTTGCAATAACGATCACAAAAAACTTCATCACCCTTGCATAGATCCTTTGTGGGTTAGCTCCCTCAGCATGTTTGAAGAAAAAAGGCTCGGCGCCAAGTCGGAAAGCCTGTATGAATAAAGTGATGAGGATGGACAGTTTATAACAAGCATTGTAAATACCTACCTGTTGTTCACGGATCTCTTTTGTTCCTGGCAACCACCAAACCAACATCAGCCTGTCGAATGTTTCATTGATCATACCAGCCATACCTGCGAAGATCAGTGGAAGGGAATAGATCATCATCCGCTTCCACAACTTAAGGTCAAATTGAAGCCTGATCTCCGATAGCTCGCCACCCAGCAAAAGCAGTGTGAATGCGGATTGGATGACATTGGCCAATATCACATAGTAAATTGGATTTGTGTTCTTATCATAGATCATCGTTACCCAGGTATCATCATACTTCGCCACTTGATGCGGACAATATGCAATGAAGAACCAGGTAAAAAAAACATTTGCAAGGATGCCGAAGATCTTTATGAAGGCAAATTTACGAGGCCTTCCCTGCTCACGCAGTCGGGCAAATGGGATCGTACTCAGCGCATCTAATGCAATAATGAAAATACTCAGTTGTATGATCTTCGGAAATTCGCTAAGACTGATTATCCTTCCAAAACTGTGTTGGTTCATCCATAACAACACGCTTAGCACTACTGTTGTAAATATCAGCGACAATGCAGCGGTGCTATAGATCGACCTTTTATATTCTTCTTTTGCAGCGAACCTGAAATACGCCGTCTCAAAGCCGTAGGTGAAAATGATATTGAGGATCGGAATAGCCGAGTAAACAAGACCCATCTTTCCATAGTCGCTTGTATTCGCCAGGTTGTAGGTTAAGAAAGGTGTGAGCAGGTAATTGATGAAACGTGCAGCAATAGAACTGGCTCCATACCAGATCGTTTGTCCCGCTAATTTTTTAATGCCGCTCAAGGTTAGTATTTGAGTTCAAATTTACCGAATAACAACCTATAAGGTTCTTGCGGCGTGTTTTTATTTTAATGCCTGTAATAACAACCTATAAGGTTCCGGCAGAGTGGTCTTATTCAATGCTCCTATCGGGAACCTTATAGGTTGTTATTGCCGTTCTGCAAATCGGGGATTATGCACCACTGATGAATCCGTTAGTGTAAACAAGAAATAGATCAGGTTGTTCTTTTCGGTGAGTGTCATTGGTAGCTTGTTCTTCAATGCGCTATCCAAATTGGCTTGATTGGTTTGAATACCCGTGCGATAATGATCGATCACCTGTCCGAGTGTCACAAATCGGCCATCATGCATGTACGGGTAAGTTACCGCAACATTGCGCAGGGTAGGCACTTTGAACTTCAGCGAATCATTTTTATCCCTCGTTATTTTCATTCGGCCGTAATCATTGGTGAAAGTATTTAAAAGAAGGCCATTGTTGCGGAAACTGTTATCGGTGAAGAGTGGCTCCTTGTGGCAGCTTGCACATTTTTCTTTGAATGTATTGTAACCATTCGATTCGGATGTGGTGAAAACCCTTTCACCTCTTTTTACCTTATCATATTTTGAATCGGCCGAAACGATGCTGCCGGTGAACTGTGCTAATGCCTTAAACATACGCTGGCTATTGATCTCTGTTGTGCCGAATGCAGCCTTGAACATGCGAACGTATGCGGTATCTTTTCTAAGCTTTATTAAAATACTGTCGATGCTTTCGGCCATTTCGTTTGATGCGGTCATTGGCGAGAGTGGTTGCACTTCGATATGATTAACACCACCGTCCCATTGAAACTCGGTCATCCACGCAAGATTCAGCAGGGGCGGGGCATTCCGGGTCGTAAAGGTATTGTTGAAACCATGGCTGAAATCGTGTTCGAAATTGGCAAAGGCGGCAAACTGCTGGTGGCAACTGGCGCAGGGAAAATTTCCATCCTTACTGAGCCTGCCATCATAGAATAATTTTCTTCCCAATTGAAATCCTTCTTCGCTGAGCCTGTTCTTTGCAAAAATATCGGTTGGCGGTTTTGGCCAGCCATCAGGGATCTTGAATTCAAGATAAGTTGGTTTGGGACCCGGTCCATTCGTTGCGCTGATGATCATCAATGCACAACAAACAAATAGCAACAACGATATGGTGACCTTTGCTTTCAATTAATTGTTGCTGACGCTTTGTATCGAAAACATATTGCTATAGTTGGCGGCGATCCTTTTAGCCAGTGAACCGGGTGTGGTGCAAATGGGATTTTCGGCGATGGTTATCTTGTCGATGGTTTGCCACCATTTGCTGAGATCGGTTTCAACGACGATGATCGTTTCTTTTCCTTCGGTAATGATGATGGGCGTTGATGCATGAAGCCTTATCTGTTGTACAACGTTCTCACTCGCTTTATAACCGCCGATATGATATTCCAGTCGGCGCATTGATTTGGACGAATCTGATCCAGCTTCCAATTTTGCCATCACATAGCCCGAATTCCATGTCCAGAACATATCATTCATGGGGTCAAGCGCACCAGTTTGTGCACCGCTACAATTGCGGATGCTGTCAACACCCAGCAGAAAAGCCAGGTCATTATATTTGCCAGCCGTAACCGGGTAACTAAAACTCATCGAGATAGAATCTCTTGCATCTGTGAGATGATAACTTTCTTTTTCTGCCTGCTTATCAGTTTTATTTTCGAGCGAAACATTGCTGATATAATATTTGAATTTCGTTACCGTGAAAGGTTCACCAAAAATATTTTTGTATTTGGCGCTATCCAACATCAATGGGATACCGGCCACCGTATTTTTAAAAACGATCTTAACCGAACCCGTTTTAGTTGTGTTGAATGGAATAGTATTGAAGCTTCCAAACAGCACGACTATTAGTGGCAACAGAAATAACGCCAACTGGTAGCTACGGACTGCGGACTGTGGACTTCCGACTACCCACTGGCCACTACCAACTACCCACTTTCTTCCTGTTTTCCTTGATCGCTGCATTTTTCTTTTTGCTTTCGAGCCTTTTTTGTTTCGACTCTTTTGAAGGCTTTGTCTTTTTTCTTTTCTTAGGGATGATGAGCGCCTTATTTACCAGCTCATTCATCTTCTTTATCACCAGCCCTTTATTGCCCAATTGGGTTCGGTCCTCCTGGCTTTTTACCAGCAAATTTCCGTCCGCATTTATGCGTGTGGCCAGTTTTTCGTTGATGCGTGCTTTCTGTTCGGGCTCCAGTAATTGCGAACTTTCCACGTGCCAGTATCCTTCCACCATCGTTTCCACCTTATTTACGTTCTGGCCGCCTTTTCCGCCACTTCGGGCCGTTTTGAATTTTATCTCGGCTGATATGTCTGTCATCTGTCCAAAATTACACATAAAACAAGGCTTTTGCAGCCTTCTTCAGCTTATTTGCGTCTATTATTTCGGCGGGAACGAAAATTTTTACATTTTTGCAACATATCAACCGATTTAAATGGTCAAAGGCATATATCATTCATTAGAGGAACGCAAAAGACTGGGCAAGAAATCATTCGCCGTACTCATTGATCCCGACAAAGTTAACGACCGGGATACACTTCATTTAACCGAACAGGCGGTGAATGCTGGCGTAGATTATTTGTTTGTGGGCGGCAGCCTCGTGGTCTCCAACTACCTCGATGAATGTGTGCAGCTCATCAAGCAAAACTGCAATATACCCGTCATACTTTTTCCCGGCAGTCCATCGCAAGTGAGTAAATATGCCGATGCATTATTGTACCTATCGTTGATCAGTGGCCGTAATGCTGATCTGTTGATCGGGCAACACGTTGTTTCTGCGCCGGCGGTGCGACAAAGTGGTTTGGAAATAATGCCAACCGGATATATGGTGATCGATGGCGGTGCGCCAACAACAGTTTCTTATATCTCCAACGCCACACCTATACCGGCGGATAAAAATGATATTGCCGTTTGTACCGCGATGGCGGGCGAAATGCTGGGCATGAAATTGATCTATATGGATGCAGGCAGCGGTGCCAAACGTGCTATCTCTGAAGACATGATCTCAAGAGTGGCAAAGATAATTTCCGTTCCCCTTATCATTGGAGGCGGTATTAAAGAGCCCGAAAAAGCATACCTCAACTGCAAGGCTGGTGCAGATCTTATCGTTGTTGGCAATGCGATTGAAAAAGACAGCTCGCTTATTAAAGAGATGGCTGCTGCGGTGCATAGCGTGCCTGTCATCGTATAAAATGATCATCCAAAAGAAGGATCGCTCACTTTTATTCTTCCACCGATCATCTTGTTAACTTTGGTGATCAATTCATCCAGGTTAAAGGGCTTTTCAATAAATTCATCGGCGCAACATTCGTCAAGATTTACCAGGCTGGATGGATAAGACGACATTAAGACGATGGGAAAATAATTTGTTTTAGGATCTGATTTTAGTTCCTGGCAGATAAACCTTCCATTGACACCTCTCAGGCGTACGTCTAATAACAATAGATCGATCTGTGTTTTTTGAACAAGGTCAAATACAGCTTCGGGGCAATTTTTTATGATGACGTTGTAACCAAATCTTCCGAGGATGAGTTCGAGTACCTGTAGCAGGTCCTGGGCATCATCGATAATGAGGATCGTTTTTTTCTGATGGAATGAGCTATTCATTGCCCCGGGTTTTTGGGACAACTAATTTCAAAAAAATAACAATAATAGCAAAGGCTTTTAACATTAATTTTTTGTAAAGTCCTTTCCCATCCTAGATTGTAGGGCTACTCGGCAACTTTAATGACATTCATGGGAGAATATCAGTCATTTACCTTCTCTACCCTCGACGGTGTGTCTTTTCCGCTAATGATCGTTTTGCTGCTGATGGCGATCGCCTTGATGATCTCCGTCATATTGTTCATGTCCAATGTGCCGATCTCATCACTTTGTTGGTGGTAATTGGGTTCATTGTTTGGTTTTTCTTCCATTTTAGAAGTGGAGATAGTATGAGCAGGCACACCCAGTTCGGCCAGTGTGGCATTGTCGCTGCGATAAAAAAGATTTTGTTTTGGATAAGGATCGGGTTCAAAATGAAATTTAGAACCGGAAAGATTAGCCTGCAGTATCTTTCCCATATCCGATTTTTCGTAACCGGTGATATAGGCGCTGTTGGTGCCCCACTTACTTTCCGTGCCGATCATTTCGAGATTGAACATCGCTACTACTTTGTCGGGGTCAAGCTGTTGGCTAAAATAACGTGAACCGTAGCCGCCGATCTCCTCCGCAGTGAAGGCAACAAAAATGATCGTGCGTTCATTCTTCTTTAATTGACTGAAATAATTGGCCAGAAGCATAACGCCTGTTGTTCCGGCGGCATCATCATTTGCTCCGTTGTAAATAGAATCCTGGTTTGCATTGGGCTTGCCGATGCCAAGATGATCGTAGTGTCCGGAAAAAACGACGAACTCATCTTTTTTACTTTTGCCAGGAAGCACAGCAACTACATTTTTTAACTTTTGTTCTGTCAATTCATTTTTTACGTGTAGCTCAAAATAATTTGGGGCGGTCGTTGTAGTTAGTAGGAATACCTGTGTATATGGAGAAGAAAACCTTGCCCTGCTTCCAAAACCTCTAAGCCGTTTGAAACGCGCCGCAAAGGAAGTGTCGATCAATACCAACAAATTCTTTTTAGCGTCGAACAAGGGCTGTATCTTTTTTCCATAATCATCATCTTTTGTTATGCGCACAATTTCCAGGCCCTCCATCGAATTGTAGTCGATACTTGCGGATGTACTGTTGACATAATAATTCCCAACGGGCACGGTGTCGTGATCGATCAAAACCATAGCTGATAAGGGTTTGGTCTTGATCATGGAAAACTCCTGGAACCAGGAATTGTTTTTTCCAAAATAAGTCAGCTGTTTCTGTTTTGCGAACTCAGCCGCGATGAAATCAGCGGCTTTGTCGATGCCGGGGGTAAAGGTTTTCCTTCCCTGCATATCATCCGCAGAGAGTATTTTTTCAATACGTTCTACTTCCGTTGCATTGATGATCTTATCAATGTTCTGCGCAGTGGCAGAAAAAAAACACAGCAATAAAATGCTGTGCAAAAAAATGAGCTTCTTATTTATCATACTTCTAACCATTAAACCGTTAAACAATTAAAACGTTTAAAGACTCATCATTTCTTTAAACTTCACCGCCTGCCGCCTGCTTACTTCTACTTTTTCTCCTCCAAAGAGTTCGAGTAAAAGTCCACCATTGAAATAGGGTTCTATCTTTTCTATCATACGCAGGTTTACAATATGCTTGCGGTTGGCGCGGAAAAATACTTTTTCGTCCAGTCGTTCCTCTAATGCATTCAGGGATTTTAAGATGAGTGGCTTGTAGGCACCGAAGAAAACCTTTGCATAGTTTCCTACGCTTTCAAACAAGCGAACTTCGCCCAATTTTACAAACCAGCAACGCTCACCGTCTTTCACAAACACCTGGTCGTTTTCTGTAAGCATACCACGATTGATACCAGCCATGGTTGCGGCCATTTCTTTTTCTTCGGCTTGCTGCAATTTTTGCAGTGCATCCGCCAGCCGCTTGGGTTCTACCGGTTTCATCAGGTAATCCAGCGCATTCACTTCAAAAGCTTTCAATGCATATTCATCGTAAGCTGTGGTGAAGATCACGTGCGGGGCGCTATCCAGTTCAGTAAGCATGTCAAAGCCAGTCTTTCCCGGCATCTGGATGTCTAAAAAAACGAGATCCGGTGAAAGGCTTTCAATTTTTTCGATGCCTTCAGCCGCATTTGCGGCCTCACCGATCACTTCTACTTCAGGAAAATCGAGCAACAGCTTCTTGAGTTCGTTCCTCGCTAAACGTTCGTCGTCAATAATTATCGCCTTCTGCATTGTTAGATAGTTTTTTATTTTTAGAGCGTGTGATTAGTTTGCAGTTTTCAGTCTCCAGTTTGCAAACTGCCCAGTGCAAACTGGCAACTCTTTTAAATAACGACCGGCATTGTAACCTTCGACTCCACCATATTATTACCGGCATTTCTTATTTCAAAAAAAGCTTTTCCCTGGTACATCAGGTTCAGCCTGTCTTCCGTACTTTTAATGCCAAAGCCATCCCCATTGATGATCGGCGAAAGCTGCCCTGTGTTTTGCACGATCAATTCCATGTGGTTATCTTGGAACCTAGAGATCACCCGCACTACACCACCACTCATCTGCTTGCTGATGCCGTGCTTGATAGCATTTTCCACCAGGGTTTGCAACATCATCGGCGGAACATGCTGCTGTAATGTATCCTCATCGATCTGCATTTCTATCTTCAATCTTTCCTCAAAACGCATATGTTCCAATGCAAGGTAATCCTTCACGATATCGAGTTCTTTTTCCAATGTCACGGTTTCCGATTTCTCAGCTTGCATACTGCTGCGCAGGATATTGCTGAGCTCGGTGATGGCTTGCCTTGCACGTGGCGGATTTTCATCCACCAATGCCCGTATGCTATTGAGCGAGTTAAAAATAAAATGAGGGTTGATATGCGATTTGATCGTCTTGAGCTCCAGCTCTTTCACCGTCGATTCAAGCTTGAGTTTATCAAACTGGTCGTTCCTGTTCTTATCTATATAGTGCCATACCAGGTAGGTGAGCAACCATAGCGACAACAGGATGAAATTGAAAATTATATTCCAGAATGCCCGGCCCTTGCGAAGGTCCTCATATATCCATTTGCCATCCTGCCCACGGTGCCAGCCCGTGTTCTTTTCGATCTTTTTGACAATTTTGTAATTGACGGAATCATCTTTGTAAAGGTTGTCCTCCAGGTAATAGCTTGTATGGGCAACATTTAAGTCTGACTCAAACTTTACCGCTTTTTGAAAACGTTCATTTCTCTCAAATGCTGTCAAAGATTTATCGGTAGCCTTCTCCAAAAGTTTTCCGCCGTAAAAACAAAGTAGCCCGGTGGATAGTACAGCTGTAATGAACATGATCACCACCCTGTCGAATGGGAACCGCATCCAGTTGATACGCTTCAGTATCGTGCGAAGTAAATGCGTGGCTACTATAAAGCAAATGAAATCAAATGCGAGCTCGTAATAGAATATGATCTTTTTTTCATCCGGTGTGAGGTAATCCGATGCGTACTGCAGCGTCATGAATAGATTGAGCATGGTCCACCCACCCCAACCTAATAACTGACAAAGCCAATATCGCACGTTCGTTTTATGCATAGCTGCGAAAATACCGCCCAATATAGTGAAATAGGAGTTAGTTTTGATTAATGGCGATATGTTGTTGTGGGAGGTTGTAGAAGTACGAAGCCAGTCGTGCTCGTAGCTTGCGCCCAGAGCGATTTTTACAATATGTTGACAAATTGGTAGATGTTATTTCTTCAACAACTTAAATGCATGCGTCCATTGATTACTCAGCATGCCGGGTATGCACCATAGAATGCAAAGTGGTTCGATCGCCCGGGCTGCTTCCACCTTGCCCATATCTTCGGTTTCCCAGCCGAATGCATCCAATATTTCTCTCACAGTTTTCTTGGCATCTTCATCATTGCCACAAATGAACATGGTTGGTTTGGTGCCTCCGAAGTCGGGCTTGTACATAAACGCACTTCCAACAGAATTGAATGCCTTTACGATCTTCGAATCAGGAACATGACCCTGGATCTTTTCCATCAATGAATCATTCGGCCCGGTGAAAAAACTCAACACACCATTCACCGGTGGCGCACTGGCAATTGGGTTGGTAGCATCGATAACGATCTTACCGGAGAAATTTTCCTTTTGGGATTGATCGATCACATCCAGTGCGATATCACCTTTCACCGCAAGCACAAGAATATCTGCTGCCGCTGCAGTTGCATCAAAACTGCTGATCGTTACCAATGGGTTATCTTCTTTGAATTTTGCTAATTCTTCTTTTTCGGGAGATCTTGTTCCTAACCCAACATGGTGTCCTTCATTTACAAAAGCAGCAGCCAACACACGCCCAACGATGCCGCTGCCGAGAATGCCTATTTTCATGATTTATTGTTTTGTGATGAATGATAATTAGTTTTACAAAATACACTCCAAAAAGTTCATGTCCAATTCAAATTTAAATAGTAATAAGGATCAGCTTAGCAGCGCCGATGCCGAATTCGAGAACAATATCCGGCCATCGGTGATCAATGATTTTTCGGGACAGCCGCAGATCATTGAGAATATCAGCATCTTCATCAAGGCGGCTAAGATGAGGGGTGAAGCGCTGGACCATATTTTATTTCACGGGCCTCCGGGACTGGGAAAGACAACTTTGTCGAGGATCGTTGCCAATGAACTTGGCGTGAATATCAAAGAAACAAGTGGACCAGTGATTGAAAAGCCGGGAGACCTTGCGGGATTACTTACGAACCTCGAAGCAAATGATGTGTTGTTCATCGACGAAATTCATCGCCTGAGCACGGTGGTGGAAGAATATTTGTATGCAGCAATGGAAGACTATCGCATCGACATCATGATCGACAGTGGCCCCAATGCAAGAAGCGTGCAACTCAATCTCAATCCCTTCACGTTGATAGGGGCAACCACGCGAAGTGGCTTGCTCACGGCACCATTGCTATCACGCTTTGGCATCAAATCGCGATTGGAATATTATGATGCAGAGACCTTGAAAAATATCATTCTTCGTTCGGCAAAAATATTGGGCACAAAGATCACCAGCGATGCTGCGCACGAGATATCCCGCAGAAGTCGCGGTACGCCCCGTATTGCCAACGGGCTCTTGCGCCGCGTGAGGGATTTTGCGCAAGTGATTGGCAATGGTGTTATCGACCTTGCGATCACTGAGCATGCCTTAAGGGCATTGAATGTAGATACACATGGATTGGATGAAATGGATAATCGGATCCTTTTATGCATAATAGATAAATTCAAAGGCGGACCAGTTGGTATCACCACGATCGCTACTGCAGTTGGTGAAGAAACGGGAACACTCGAAGAAGTGTATGAGCCCTTTTTGATACAGGAAGGTTTTTTGCAACGCACATCAAGGGGAAGAGAAGCTACGGCGAAGGCGTATGAGCATTTGGGGAAGAAGGCCGCAAAGGGAGGAGATAATTTATTATTCGGAGAAGGTTAGTTAAGTCAAAATTAAAAAGTCAAAACCTAAAAATTAAGCAGCTTTTCAATTTGAAGGGCTGCCCGATTTTTAGGTTTTGACTTTTAACTTTTGACTTTGATTTTCTTACCCTTGCACCACCAACCTAAATCCATTTCCATGGATATTCACGATCTCGATCGCTGTATCTTCTTTCAGGTATTTGCGTAGTTTGGCGATATACACGTCCATGCTGCGGCCGTTGAAATAAGTATCGCTGCCCCAGATCTTTTTCAGTGCTACTTCGCGGCTCAGCAGGTCATTTTTATATTCGCTCAGCATTTTCAGCAATTCATTTTCTTTGGGTGAAAGTGTTTGCACTTTTCCATCGATGGTTAATTCGCGAAGCCTTGGATTGAAATGATATCTTCCCAGGTCGAATTCTGCGTTCACTTCTTCGCGGTGCATTTCTTCATTGCGTTTCAATATCGCTTTGATCTTATGCAATAAAACTTCGCTGTCGAATGGCTTTGTGATATAATCATCGGCGCCGAGTTTGTAGCCCTGGATAATATCATCCTTCATTGTTTTTGCACTGAGGAAGAACAGGGGAACATCCGGGTTCACATCGCGGATCTCTTCCGCCAGGGTGAATCCATCCATGTTTGGCATCATCACATCCAACAGGCAGATATCAAATTTTTCACGCTGAAATGCAGCCAGGCCAAGACGGCCATCCCTTTCCAGGGTTACATCATAGTCGTTCAGCTCCAGGTAGTTTTTCAGCACCATGCCAAGATTCGTATCATCTTCGCAAAGCAATATTTTAGGTTTTACAGGTTCCATTTTTGTTGGTTTGATGACAAATAAAATTAATTCATCCTTCTCGCAGCGAATATAGTGCCTAATTTTTTGTTAAAGGTACTTTTTGTTTCCCGCTGATCTCGGGGATGCCGCAAATCTTTTGATCTGCCTGCGGCAGATGATCTGGCCACAGATTACACAGATTTTCACAGATTGGTTCCTTCCGTATAAATCTGTGTAATCTGTGGCAAAACAAAATTTGTCGAAGACAAATCAGCCAGACCAGCGGGAAATCGCAGCGCAGTCTACCTGCGGAATTTTTTATCAGTTAGCGTTTTTAAAAAAGCAACAAGGGACCTTTTTTCTTTTTCAGTAAGACCGAGCGGCTTGCCGATATCCGGGTCCCTATTGATCGGATTGGGTACAATTTTTCCCGGATCGTTATAATAGTTTACTACTTCTTCCAGTGTTTTGAACATTCCGTTGTGCATGTACGGTGCCGTTACCGCAACGTTTCGAAGTCCGGGTGTTTTGAATTTGCCAAGATATTCTGCGTTCTTTTTAAAATTAAAATGACCCGAATCGCGGAGATCTTTTCCATCAAAAAGCCCAATATTCTTAAAGCCATCATCCGTAAAATCTTCCATGAAATGACAGTCGAAGCATTTTGCTTTATTGCCGATAAAAAGTTGGCGGCCGGCTTCCTCCTGGGGTGAAAGTTTACCAAGGTTATTGCTCCAATCATCAAACTTGCTATCGGTTGTTTCAAGTGTGCGTTCATAGGCAGCAAAAGCAGCAGACAGGTTTTCTTTGCCCGGCCTTTGTTTGAATATTTTCATGAAAAGCCTCACATACTCCGGATCCTTATTCAATCTTTCAACGGCTTCTTTGATAGGTAACCCCATTTCATCGGGGTTCTGTATCGGCATTAGCGACTGCTCTTCGAGTGAACCGGCTCTGCCATCCCAAAAATAGTATGGGCGATTCTTCATGTTCAGGACAGAAGGTGTATTACGCTTGGTTAATTTCCCGCCGATCCCCGGGCTGAATGCTACGGTGTCGGCAAATGCATAGGCTGGCTTATGGCAACTGGCGCAACTTACAGAAGAATCCTTCGATAATATTTTTTCGCTGAATAACTTTTTTCCGAGTGCGGATTTTGTCTTTATATCAATGGTTTTTTCCGACAAAAAAGAACTGGCCAGGAATAGTAATGCGGCCGCGAAAAAAGAAACCAATAACTTTTTCATTGAAGCAAAGGTAAAAGGTTTAGGGGTTTAGAAAGTTTAGAAGGTTTAGTGTAAACGCCTAAACATCCTAAACTTTCTAAACCTCCTAAACCTTTAAGCGATATTTATTATCTTTCAAAAAATTACCTCCATGGCAAACAAAGAAGCATTCATTCAAGCCGTAAAAGATGGCTATACTTTCAAAGGCGAATCTGTGAAGATCGGGGCCGCAGTACTTGATGGAGAAGTGGTGGCCGAGGCGAGTGTTTATCTTCCTTTAAAAACGATGAACCGCCATGGCTTGATCGCCGGCGCTACGGGAACGGGCAAGACCAAGACCCTGCAAATGATCACTGAATATTTGAGTGATGCAAGTGTGCCTTCGTTGGTGATGGATATCAAGGGCGATTTGAGCGGTATTGCTGCCATTGGCGCTGTAAATGATAAGGTAAAAGACCGCTATACCAAACTAAACATGGAATACAAGCCGGCTTTATTCCCTGCAGAGTTGATGACATTGACGGAGCAAAAAGGCGTTCATTTAAGAGCAACAGTAAGTGAATTTGGCCCGGTGCTGTTGAGTAAGATACTTGAGCTGAATGATATCCAAGGTGGAGTGGTGGCGATGATCTTTAAATACTGCGATGATTCAAAGTTGCCCTTGCTTGACCTGAAAGATTTTATTAAAGTATTACAATACATCGGCGACGAAGGGAAAGTCGAATTAGAAAAAACCTATGGAAAAATTTCCACGACTTCCACCGGGACCATCCTGCGCAAAGTGATCGAGCTGCAGCAACAAGGAGCGGATATTTTCTTCGGGGAAAAAAGTTTTGAAGTGGACGACCTGATGCGCATTGGTGAAGACGGAAGGGGAGTGATCAATGTACTAAGAGTTACCGACTTGCAGGATAAGCCTAAATTATTTTCTACGTTCATGCTGCAGATGTTGGCCGAATTGTATGCCAGTTGCCCGGAAGAAGGTGATCTGGATAAACCCAAATTGGTGATCTTCATTGATGAGGCGCACCTGATCTTCCAGGATGCCAGCAGCGCTTTGTTGCAACAGATAGAAACTATTGTTAAGCTCATCCGTTCCAAAGGCATCGGTATTTTCTTCTGTACACAAAACCCCATGGATGTGCCCGCGAGTGTGTTGGCGCAACTGGGTTTGAAAGTACAACATGCTTTACGTGCATTTACTGCGGCGGATAGGAAAGTGATCAAACAAACTTCGGAGAATTATCCCGAAACAACTTTTTATAAAACGGAGGACCTCATCACGCAATTGGGTATCGGCGAAGCATTGATCACCATGTTGAATGAGAAAGGTATTCCTACTCCTCTTGTGCATACGATGTTGTGCGCACCTCGCAGTCGCATGGATACACTTACTGAAGATGAGATAAGCGCTCTTAACAGCAAATCAAAACTGGTAGCTAAATACAATCAAACGATCGACAGTGAAAGTGCTTATGAAATGCTAACGGCAAAACTGGAAGAGGCGGCAGAAAAAACGCAGCAACAGGCTGAGGAAAAGAAAAAGCCGGGAAAAGAAGAGCCGTCTACTTTGGAAAAAGTAGCCAACAATACAGTCGTTAAAAGTATGATGCGAACAGCGGGTACCACCATCGTTCGCTCGTTGCTGGGCGCTTTGGGATTGGGAGGAAGAAGCAGAAGCAGTAGTAGTAAAAAAAGCGGGTGGTTCTAACCGCTGATTAAATTCTCTGTCATTTCGACGGCAGGAGAAATCTATCTTGATCGCAAAACAGATGTCTCCTTTCGTCGACATGACAGAAGACGCATGGGGGTGTCTTTTTGGATTAACTTTGCGCATGTTCAATAAATTATTCAGGCATCGCTTCGGCCCCCTGGCCGTATTGGCGCTGGTTATCTGTTCAATAAGTTTTATCACAAGAGTGGCGCTGCTTATCAAAAGCTGGCCCAGCCTGGAACTCAATCCACTTAGCGTTATCGCCATATTTGTTATCGGCTTATTCTATGATCTGGTGGTGTGGAGTTTCTTTGCCACACCCGTCGCTTTGTATTGCTGGCTGATGAAAGATTCCTGGTATCAACAAAAATGGCAGCGCATTCCCTTATATACTTTATTCTTCATTATATTTTTTATCCTTGTGTTGAATGCCGGAGGTGAGTTCATTTTTTGGGATGAGTTTGGTGTGCGCTATAATTTTATTGCCGTTGATTACCTCATCTATACCACCGAAGTGCTTGGCAATATCTGGGAGTCGTATAATATTCCACTGATCGCTGCCGGCGTGGTATTGGCTACTGCCGCTGTTTTATTCTTTCTTCGAAAGAAACTTATCGCTTCGCAGGAGATGAGCATGCGTTTTGGAAAACGAACCATATTCTTCTTGTTGTTCATGATAGTGCCGGTCGCATCTTATTTTTTGGTGAACAATCGGTTTAAGAACTTCAGCAAGAATAATTATGTTAATGAATTATCAGGCAATGGTATTTATGAATTCGGTACCGCATATTGGAACAATGAAATTGAGTACGCAAGATTTTATGCAACGCAAAACGATACCGCAAATATCCGAGTGCTGCGTAACATGCTGCAGGCGTCCAATGCAACATTCACCAATGACCCCCTAAGCATCGAACGCGAAATAAAGAATGATAGTCCCGAACATACATGGAATATTGTGCTGGTAAGCGTGGAAAGTCTTAGCGGAGATTATCTTCAGCATTTCGGCGACAAGCGACACATCACGCCTTTCCTCGATTCACTGATACCGCATAGTTTATTCTTTGAAAATTTTTACGCGTCGGGAACAAGAACGGTGCGTGGATTGGAAGCACTTTCATTGGCCATTCCGCCAACACCCGGACAATCGATCGTTCGCCGCCCTGGCAACGGAGGAATGTTTACCATCGGCAGCGTGTTAAAAGCAAAAGGCTATGATGTGAATTTTATTTATGGAGGCAATAGCTTTTTCGACAACATGGGATATTTCTTCAGCCATAGCAGTTATACCGTTTTAGATAAGCGGGATATACCTGATAGCCTGGTGCATCATACCACTGCTTGGGGGGTAGATGACGAAGCTGCTTTTGACTACACATTGCAACAGTGTGATAAGAGTTTTGCTACGGGAAAATTATTTTTCAATCATATCATGACCGTAAGTAACCACAGGCCCTACACTTACCCGGATGGCAGGATCGATATTCCGCCTACAACACAGTCCATCGAGGGCGGTGTGAAATATACCGACTATGCCATCAACAAATTTTTGAAAGATGCGGCAAAAAAGCCCTGGTTCAACAATACACTCTTTGTGATCGTTGCCGACCATTGCGCAAAAAGTGCCGGTAAAACTGATCTTCCGGTGAATCGCTATCATATACCCTGTTGGATCTATGCGCCAACCCTGATAAAACCATCAATCGAACAAAAGCTTACCAGCCAGATCGATCTGGCGCCCACGGTGTTGGGCATAATGAACCTGAACTATACCAGCCGTTTCCTGGGATATGATATCTACAGGACCCCAGCGGCCAATGAAAGGGTGTTCATCAGCACCTACCAAGACATGGGCTATCTTAAAGATGGCAAGTTGGTCATTCTTTCTCCCCAACAAAAGGCAAAAATGTATAAACCCGACATGGTTACCGGGTCGATGACAGAGATCAGCCGGTCAGATAGCCTCGTTAATGAAGCAATTGCATGGTACCAGGGAGCAAGTTATTTATTCAAAAATGGAGGGTATAAATCTATCAAATAAAAAATGTCACGAAAATGACAATAGATTGATTTTCACAATATTAGATGGGGTTAGAAACCGCAAAAATCTATTGTGTACTTTTTACAGATATGCGAATTATTTTTAAAATAGTTCTTCAAAATGTTGCATAGTACTAAATTCCGACCTATCTTCGTCACGGTTTTTCATAGGATATTGGATTTTAAAGCGGGACTAGATTTCTATCTTGGTCCCTTTTTTTATGCCCGTCTGTGAGCAGTCGGCAGTCCAGAGTCCTCAGTCGGCAGTCCTGGCTCCCGACTGAGGACTCTGGACTACAGACTCTTTATCTCCCCCTCCTTGTTCACCAGCAGTTTCTTTTCTGCCTGTAAATAGTCAATTACCTTCCAGATTTTCTCTTTTTTGATCCCACTGAGTTGGATCAGCATATCTTTTACCGGAATGCCGCCTTTGCCGGTTAACTGAAAGACCTTTTCGGCGATATTTTCGAATTCTTCAATGCTGAGATAAACCGCTTTTTCGCGGATGCAATTATCGCAGATACCGCAGGTTGCGATACTCGAGGCGCTGAAATAATCGGAGATCATCCTGCTGCGGCAGCCGGTCTCCTTTTTTACATACGCGATGATCGCCGCAACACGTTGCTCGAAATTTTGTTTTCGCTTTAGGTATCCCGCCGCATTGATCGAATAATTGTCGGCATACATCCTGTTCAATAAAAGCGTGAGCTGCGGTTTTTCTTTTTGAGAAGCATAGTTGATAATGCCGTGCTCATGCAATTTTTTCAGATCGCTTTTCACTGTATCTGTTTCCGTTCTCAAAAATTTTGCTAACTGTGTTTCGTACACTGTTGCCGGAAAATCAAATATGCCTTCGTAGGATCGAAGCAAACCCTTGCAAATGGCTTCAAGCGCCGGGTGATTTTTTTCAAACTCTTCCAGTTCTTCCCTGTTCGTTGTAAAAACCACCGTTGACGGTTTGAAAAAAACTTCATTGAAACTGAACAACCCTTCCTGCTCCAATGCTTTGATGGCATACGTGGCAGTAAGCGCATTCAATTTGAAAGCAGAAGTAAAAGCGGCGATATCAAAATCAAAACTCAAACCTTCGCCCGTGCCAGCTGCTATTTGCAAATGATTCATCACGGCGGTATAAATATTTTTCAACTCAGTTTCATTTGGAAAACGGAGTGCACTTTGTTGTTTAAGATCCTCCAGTTCCCTATCACTGTACAACAGCACTGCGTAGGCCCTTTTGCCATCCCTGCCTGCTCTTCCTGCTTCCTGGTAATAATTTTCAATGCAGTCGGGTACGTCATAATGTACTACGGTCCTCACATCCGGCTTATCGATACCCATTCCGAATGCATTGGTGCACACGATGACCCTTGTTTTATTCTTGATCCAGTTTTCTTGTCTTTGATTTCGATCTGCGTTGCTCAAACCTGCGTGGTAATGATCTGCACTGATCGAATTCATCTGAAGCAGGTCGGCAATATCCTTTGTATGCTTGCGGCTCTTGCAATACACGATCGCCGAGCCAGGAACATTTTTTAATATCTCCAGTAATTTATTTTGCTTGGCTGCAACATTAAAAACACTGTAAGAAAGATTGGGCCGCTCAAAAGGTTGTTGTAAGCGTTGCTGTGTTTTGCCGAACAATAATTTTTCGCAGATATCATCCTGCACTGCTTTTGTAGCTGAAGCCGTTAACGCAAGAACCGGCACTGTGGGTAATTGTTCCCGCAACGCGGCAATGCGGATATATGTGGGCCTGAAATCATATCCCCATTGCGAGATGCAATGCGCTTCATCCACCGCCAGTAAATTGATGTTCATCGCCGGGAGGTATTCGAGGAATAAACCAGTCTCTAATCTTTCGGGCGAAACGTAGAGAAATTTATAGTTCCCGTAAGCTGCATTTTGTAATGTTTTTTTTACTTCCAAAAAGCTCATGCCGGAATATACCGCCAGCGCAGGGATCCCCTTTTGCTTCAGGTTTTCTACCTGGTCCTTCATCAAAGCAATGAGCGGACTAACCACAAGACATAACCCATCCTTTGCAAGCGCAGGTACCTGGAAGCAAACTGATTTTCCGCCGCCGGTTGGAAGAAGAGCAAGCACATCTTTTCCGTCCATTACCGAATTGATGATCTCTTCCTGTAGCGGACGAAAATCATCGAAGCCCCAATACTGTTTTAAGATTTCGTGAATGCTCAAGCTGACGAATTATGGTTTGAAATTAAACCACTTTCTTGTAATTGAGCCGGATTGAATTAACGGCCAATACCACATCGCTGAAACCCATTGCCAGTGCGGCGAATGCGGGATACAACAAACCCGTTGCAGCGATCGGTATGGCGACAATATTGTAGATAAATGCCCAGAAAAGATTTTCCCTGATGGTGGTGAACGTATGTCTGCCAAGGCCAAGCGCCAACGGCAAATGTTGTATGCCCTTATTCGTCAATACCACCTGTGCGGTTTGCATCGCCAATTGAGTGGCATCGCTCATGGATATGCCGATCGTTGCCTTGGCCAATGCCGGCGCATCATTGATGCCGTCGCCAACCATCGCAACAGGAGAAGCGCTATTTAACTCTTCAACGATCTTTAATTTCTCCTCAGGTGTTTTTTCAGCGTAAACCTTATCTATTCCAAGCGCAACCGCTATTTTTTGGGTTCTCGCCTGGCTATCGCCACTGAGCAGCACCGTTTGAATATTTTTTGAATGTAGATAATTGATCACTTCCTTGGCTTCGGGTCTTAATTCATCCTCCATATCAAACCAGCCGATAAACTTATTATTTTGTAGCAGATAAGCTGCATGTGTACCATCCTCTGTTAGTGAAGCTGCGATCTTATAAGCACCCAATTGGTAAAGATTGCCTTCATTGTCTTCCGCCTTGATACCAGAACCTTTTATTTCGTCAATTTTTTTCCATGAGATAGGATCATTGATCTTCCAGCTTGCCGTGATCGCTTTGGCGATGGGATGATTAGAATATTTTTCAAGAGAATAAATGATCCGTTTAAATAACTGCTCGTCGATACTGCTTTGCCAGTTGCTGATCGTCAGTTGTCCTTTTGTCAAAGTGCCAGTCTTATCAAACACTACCGTTCTTATATTTTTAAACAATTCAAGGCTTTTAGCATCGCGGAAAAGTATCCCGTTCCTCGCAGCTCTTCCCAGTCCAACTGCAATGGCAGCGGGCGTTGCAAGTCCCATAGCACATGGACAACTGATCACCAACACCGCAATACTTCTCATCAACGAAGCAGTGGCTGTGATATCGAAAACAAAATAATTCAGCAAAAAACTCAGTGCTGCAATGCCGATCACTGCTGGAACAAAAATGGCACTGATCTTATCAGCGAGTTGCTGGATCGGGGGCTTTTGTCCCTGCGCTTGTTTTACCAAATTCAAAATATTACTCAGCACCGTATCCTTACCAATGGCAGTTACCTGTGCTTTAACGGTGCCATCTGTCAAAAGGCTTCCACCGATCAATGCGTCTTTTTTTTGTTTACTCACCGGTTGGCTCTCGCCTGTAAGCAATGATTCATTCACATGTGCTTCGCCCCATAATATCTTACAATCCGTCGGCACTTGCTCACCTGTTTTGATCAATACCAGGTCGCCAACATGTAGTTGGGTATTTTCAACCGGGAAGATCAATTCTTTATGCTGATCATCAAATGCGATCATATTGGCCATTACTTTTTGCTGGCGTGCGAGTTTATTTAGCTCGCGTTGCGTAATGGCTACCGTCCTGCTTTCTATCCATTCTCCCAAAAATACCAGCGTGATGATCGTTGCCGTGGTCTCATAAAAGATGAAATCCATACCCAGGTTTTCAACTGTACCGATCAAACTGTACACAAATGCCGCAACGGCACCGAGAGCGATCAATACATTCATATTCGGTATGCCGCGACGCAAACTCTTTACTGCGCTAACGCCAAAATACCCCATACCCACCAGGAAGACGGGGATGCAAATGGCTAATTGTACCCATGGGTTCATTAAGAAATGTATATGCCAGGGCAGCATGTGCAACAAAAGCACCGCAGTAAAGGGAAGGCAAAAGAGGAAGCGTTGTAAATGGTTGGAGAAGGAGAATGTTTTTGGTTTTTCGTTTTCGGTTTTGGGTTGATCGCTCACCACATGATAACCCAGGTCTTCGATACCCTTTGCCAGGCTTTCTTTGGAGATATCGCCGTTAAGCTCAAAGCTCACGTCATGGCCGATAAAATCAACAGCAACCTTTTGTGCCCCCTGTTTCTCTAAAAAGCGATTGATCGTGAGCGCACAATTGGTGCAGGTCATTCCTTCTACCTTCCATTCTATCTTTTCCATCCTGCAAAATTATTCTTTGCGCAAGTGAGTCGATTACTAATGAAGGAAAATATCTTTGCAACATGGAGTTAATTTTCGAACTGGAACAGATAAAGGATGCGGCGAAAAAATTGATGGTTGCCCATCCCAATCACAAGGTCTTTGCGTTGCACGGAGAAATGGGTGCAGGTAAAACGACTTTTATCCATGCTTTGTGCGAATTAATGGGAGTTAACGACGCGATCACAAGTCCTACATTCTCCATCATCAATCAATATAAAACGGTAAGCGGCGAAACGATCTACCATATGGACCTCTACCGTATAAAAGACGAGAACGAAGCCGTGAATGCGGGTATGGAAGACTGCCTGTATTCGGGCAATACCTGCCTGGTAGAATGGCCGGAAAGAGCCCCAGGCATCTTCCCTGCCGAAACCCTGCACCTCAGCATAAGTTCTGTTGATGCCAATACCAGAAAGCTGCAAATAAATTTGTAAATTGTAAGCCTTATGGCTACATCAAAACCTTTTGTGTCCTCCTCTTTTAAGTACGAAACATTGGAGGAGACCCTGGACGTGAAGCCCAAGGGAGAAACGCTCCTCATTGGTATTCCCCGTGAAATTTCTTTCAACGAAAATCGCATCGCCCTTACCCCCGAAGCGGTAGGTGTGATGGTTGCAAACGGCCATAGGGTGGTGATGGAAACCAAGGCAGGAGATGGCGCCAGTTATAACGATAAAGATTACAGCGATGCCGGGGCGAAGATCGCCTATGATAGAAAGGAAGTTTTTGAATGTGATATCCTGGTGAAGAGTGCTCCTGTGAGTGAAGCCGACTGTGAATTACTAAAACAAAATCAATACATCATTTCCCCCATCCACCTTGCTGCAATGAAAAGGGAAACCTTGCAGAAGATGATGGAAAAAAAGATCACAGCGCTAAGTTTCGAAAATTTAAAAGATGATACCGGCCATAATCCCATCGTGCGCAGCATGAGTGAGATCGCCGGTAGTGCGGTGATGTTGATCGCGGGACAATACCTTAGCAATGCCAACAACGGAAAAGGAGTGCTGGTAGGCGGTATCAGCGGGATTCCGCCAACAAAAGTAATCATCATCGGTGCAGGCATCGTAGGTGAGTATGCAGCAAGAACTGCCTTGGCGATGGGAGCAAGCGTGAAGATCTTCGATAATAGTATTTACAGGTTGAAGCGACTGCAAAACAATATCGGTGGACGGCTATGGACCTCCGTTATTGAACCCAAGATCTTATCCAAACAACTAAAGACCTGCGACGTGGCTGTTGGTGCCCTTAGCAATGCCGGAGGGAGAACGCCGATCGTGGTAACCGATGAGATGGTGAGCCAGATGAGGCCGGGAACGGTGATCGTTGACGTGAGTATCGATCATGGCGGTTGCTTTGAGACCAGTGAGGCTACCTCTCATGAAAAGCCGGTGTTTACAAAATATGATGTGATACATTATTGCGTGCCGAATATTCCCAGCGGATTTGCACGTACCGCTTCCCAGGCCATCAGCAATGTGTTGATGCCTTTATTGCTGGAGACCGCCGATGATGGTGGAATTGATAATGTGGTTTGGTATAAGATCAATATCAGGAGTGGGATCTATTTGTTTAAAGGAAGTTTGACCAATATTTATTTGAGCGAGCGATTCGACTTAAAATTTACCGACTTGAATTTATTGATAGCCAGTAAGCGGTAGCCAACTAAAATTATCAAACAATGAAGATCATATACGATAAATCGTCGGATGCTGTATACATTAGGTTGCTGGATTTACCCGTAAATGAAACTCGAGAAGATGTATCTGGGAATATTAATATTGACTATGCACAGGATAATTCTGTGATTGGAATCGAAATATTAAATGCTTCAGCTAAAATAACAAAGCTAGATACCACAGAACCTATAACGAAGTAAGGTAATCGGCTTATTTATATTTTCCGATCTCAATAATTTTTTCACAAAAATCATATTCCTGTTTGTCGTTACTGCTGATGATCACGAGGCGGTTATTTGTGTGATCATTTATCAGGCGATGATACAAAGCAATGCCATCTGCATCTAAATTAGTGGCGGGTTCATCTAATAAAAGGATAGGAGTATTGCTGAAAAATGCCTGCGCCAGTTTTAATCTTTGTTTCATTCCACTGCTGAAATAACGGAGTTGTTTGTTTGCGGCGTCGGCAAGTCCAACCTTTTGCAAAATTTCGGGGATAGGTAAAACCAGGGTCTTGAACTGTGCGTGAAAATTCAACATTTCTTTCGCTGTCATTTCTTCTACCAATTCTAAATAAGGAGCTGCTATAGAGATATCTTGATATTTTATTTCAGCTTCCTGGTACTTGATCTCGCCTTCATTGTGCATTAGTGCACCGCCTATAACCTGCAGCAGGGTTGACTTTCCCGAGCCGTTGGAGCCTGTGATGGCATACCGATTGCCCGTTTGAAATTCATAACTGAGGTTGCGGAAGATCCACTCGCGGTTGTAGCGTTTGCCGACATTATTTAGCGAGAGTATGATTCCTTTTTGAAGGAGAGAAGATGTGGTTTGGGGATTCGCTTCTTCGTAACTCATGATTTTTTTTGAGGGTCTCATTTCTCGACTCCGCTCGTTTCTCGACTCCGCTCGTTTCTCGACTCCGCTCGAAATTTCGATGGGCACCCTTCGACTTCGCTCAGGGTGATCATTCATCCTCCAAACTTCCCTTGGTGAATCTTTTAATGATACCGCGGCCGCTTTCACGGATAAATGTTACGATCTCATCTCTTTCATCCGATGCAGGAAATTCTTCTTCAATATAATTGAGCGCTTGTGATGTATTCAGGTTCTTATTGTAGATGACGCGGTATATGTCCAGTATCTGGTTTATTTTAGGAAGTGAAAATCCTCTGCGTTTTAAGCCTATTGAATTAACACCAGCATAGCTTAGCGGTGTACGACCTGCTTTTATGTAAGGTGGCACATCCTTGCCGAAAACAGAACCACCACTGATAAAAGAGTGTTGTCCTATTTGAACGAACTGGTGAACGGCGCACATTCCACCGAGTATCGCATAATCACCGATATTAACGTGACCCGCAACCTGGGTGTTATTACTTAGAATGCAATTATTGCCAACGATACAATCATGGGCGATATGACTATAGGCCATGATCAAACAGTTATTTCCAACCTTGGTGGTCCACCTGTCCTTACTGCCCCGGTTAATGGTAACAAACTCACGAATGGTAGTGTTATCACCAACCTCAACGGTGGTTGATTCTCCTTCATATTTCAGATCCTGCGGTATGGCAGCGATTACAGCTCCAGGGAAAACGCGGCAGTTCTTGCCGATCCTCGCGCCTTCCATGATCGTTACATTACTGCCGATCCAGGTGCCCTCGCCGATCTCTACGTTTTGATGGATAACGCTAAAGGGATCAACCTTAACATTGGTTGCCAGCCTGGCATTAGGATGAATATATGTGTGTGGATGAATCATAAATCAATAGGCAATGTGCAAATATGCCGATGTGCAAATGTGCAAATTTTAGTTCGATGAGGGTGAAATTATCGAATTTTTTTTATTTGGCTATTATTGCTTGTAAATCATAGAAGCTAACTGATCCAATTTGCCGACTGAAAACTGGTAACTGCCAACTAGGGTCTCTTCACCAACTGCGCCGTCAGGTCTCCTTCAGCACAAAGCTTGTTACCTACGTACACGCTACCACGCATTATGCAGATACCGCGTCGTATTGGTTCAAGTAATTCCATTTTTAAGATCATAGTGTCGCCGGGAACTACTTTGGCCTTGAACTTACAATTATCGATCTTTAAAAAATACGTGTCGTACACTCCCTCAGGCATGGCATTGATACAAAGTATGCCCCCTGTTTGTGCAAGGGCTTCTACCTGCAATACGCCGGGCATGATGGGATTATTCGGAAAATGTCCCTGGAAAAAATATTCGGTGCCCGTCACATTTTTTACTCCCACAATTTTAGTCTCGGTGAGCTCAATGATCTTGTCAACCAGTAAGAATGGAAAGCGATGGGGCAATACTTTTTCCATTTCAGCGATGCTGTACAAAGGAGGCTGGTTGGGGTCATAGACCGGAACGTCCTTCGTTTTTTTGATATGCTGTTTGATCTTTTTCGCAAACTCGATATTTGAGCTATGCCCGGGCCTGTTGGCGATTATATGCGCCTTTATAGCATAACCTGAGAGAGCCAGGTCGCCCACAACATCCAATAATTTATGCCTGGCCGGTTCATTTGGAAAATGGAGCTTAAGATTGTTTAAATAACCTTCTGTTACTTCCATCTTTTCTCTTCCAAAAGCCTTGGCAAGCCTTGTCATCTCTTCGTCGGTTACGGCTTTGTCTACCACCACGATGGCATTATTGATATCTCCGCCTTTGATCAGGTTATTATCGATCAACATTTCCAATTCATGTAAAAAGCAAAACGTACGACAGGGTGCGATCTCCGTTCCAAAATCTCTCATATCCCTCAGTGCTGCGTGCTGCGAACCCAATATCGGCGAATTGAAATCTATCAATGTAGTGATCTTATAATCCGCAGAGGGGATCGCGGTCATCTCCACTTTTTTTACCTCATCGTAGTAAGATATATTGTCATCGATAGTGTACCAAACCTTTGCTGCATCTTGCTCCACAACACCCGCCTCTCCGATTATTTTTACAAAGGGAGCACTGCTTCCATCAATGATCGGGATCTCAGGACCGTTTATCTCAATCAGGCAATTATCGATACCCATGCCCACCAAAGCAGCAAGAAGGTGTTCAATTGTACACACTTTTGCATTGCCTTTTTGAAGCGTTGTTCCTCTTGAAGTATCGGTAACCAGGTCGCAATCTGCCTTGATAACAGGCTTTCCCTCCAGGTCTATTCTTTGAAATTGAAAACCAAAATCCGGATCGGCGGGATTGAGCGTCATATCTGCATTAATACCGGTATGGAGCCCTGTCCCGGAAATGCTCACTGCCTTGGCAAGCGTGTGCTGTTTGTCTTGGTTAAAATTTATGTCCATACCTGACCCTGAATTTTGTTGGCAAAGATATTTAAAATAAGGTGATATGAGGTTATTTGCCTGCGGCAAATTGTTCTGCCACAAAGATGCACAAAGGATTCACAGAGAACACAAAAAAAGCTCAAATATGCGGGCAGCTCCTCCATCAACTATTGAAATCTCTCTGTGAAACTTTGTGAAATAACCTTGCGAAGCTTTGTGGAATTCTAAAACTGAAATTGAAAGCTTCCAAAAATACCAAACTTAGAAGTTTTAGGCAGGGCGGGAGATGCCGGAAGCACCCTCCATACGAGGTCGAGACGAAGCACTTTTAATATATTGTCGATGCCCGTGCCTACTTCCATATAGGTTTTTCCGTTCAATGTCTTGAACAGACCTGTCGTGTTGTTCAATGCCTCATTGTCCGAACTGAGTGAACCCCAAAGGGCCTTTACGTTCCAGAATTGCCGCCATTTTAATTTTCTTGTCAAAGGAATAAAGCGGAACAGTCCCGAGCCAATATGATGTTCGATATTGATGCCCGCATATTTATCGCTGAGATATTCAAAGCGGTTCATCAGGTTAAATGCTGAAGCATTATAATAATAAATATCATTGCCGGGGTGATTCTCTAAAAAGGTAAAGGGCAGTGTGCCGACGATCTTTCCAGCATAAACCTTGTAAGAAACTGAACCGTATGGTGCGATCTTGATATAATCCCGGATAGATGCGAAAACCTTTGTGTAAGTATAGGCGCTGTTCAGCACGCCGGGAAATCCTTTGCCTACCATCAATTCCATGATCGGGTATTTGCTTCCCAAGGAATAGCGGAAATAATCACTCTCAACGAATTTTTCCAAATAAGCAAAACGCAATTTTACCGCTACTTCAAAATTTGTAAGCGGTATGCCCGTAGTTACCGGGAAGGTTGTTTTAAAAGGAAGGTTCTGAAGTGGCGCATATTGAAGATGAGTGAGGAACCATTCGGTAGAAAAACCCTTGCCCAACTCGTTGAATACTTCAAAACGCATATCCTTTACCTGGATGAACTTGCGGGTGGTATTGGGTTTGCGGATGGCCAACGAAAAGATATTATCCTGGCTCACTTCGCCAACCTGGCTGATGCCATTGTCGATATCATTCGAATAGCTCGCATGCAAACGGATCCGTTTGGGTTCACGTTGCAATATCCAGTACGCTTCTCCTTTTCCTTTGAGCTTCTGATCTTTTGTTCCGTAAGCAAGATAAGCGTGGAGATAAATATTTTTATTGAAGCCGGTATTTGTGCCAAGATCGAAGCGGAAACGGGTGCCTTCCCATTGGTTGCTGCTGATCCAGTTATACCAGGGGCCGATCTCATAATTGCCGGTGGTCTTATAACCCGTGCCAATGAATTTCAATGTTCGCTCCAGCTTTTGAAACTTTGGCATCTGCAGCAATTTATCGATGGTTGTGTAAATGGCTTTCTCATTCGTTGACAAACTATCATGCCGCAATGTATTCCATGTTGAGTCGGATTGTTGTGAAACGCCCACATCAGATTTGATTACTTCCTGGATCGCTTGGTTTTCGAATTTGTGCGAGATAGAATCGCTGTTGATCACAATATCCCGGTATGAGGTTGTCTTTCTGCCGATGAGGGTAAGCGAATGTTTTCCCAACACCCGGAAATCCGCAAAGAACTTATCGCGGTTCAAAAAATAGACAGAATCATTGATGGGCGTGAATTCCTGGAACACGCTGATGCGATCTATATAATTGATATTGGCATCTTTGCCGAGATAGAGAGATATCTTTTGTATCTGCCAGGTCTTATCTACCACCCATGCATCGCCCTGGAAAGTATTTTGTCCGGGATGTTTGGAATTGAACACAAAGTGAATGATCTTTTTCCCATTCACCACCTGTGTATCGGGCACAAAGAAGTTGTAATACACGTCCGCATTGTCATTGAATGGGCCGATAAAATCCTTATCCATCACATTTACGAAATTGCCATAGAGATTTACATTTTGATCCATCACACCCATCAACTTGCTGATGCTTTCGTTGGAGAAGCCCTTTGTATTGCTGGCTTTGATATTCTCAAAATATTTTTTGGGATCCTTTTGGTAAGCATAATCACTCACGCTTTCGAGAAGATAAGCTGGTAAGAAGGGTTCTTTTTCAGAACTGCTGTCGATATTGTCAAACACGAAGGAAAAAGGTTTGAGCAGAAAATTCTTCTTTGCTTTTTCGGGATTGAAATTCTTGATATCAACTTCCAGTTTATTGTAGGCTTCATAACCAAAGTTGGTAAGATTGTAACGGTTGTACTGCTTTTTCTTGCTCATTATTTTCTTCCAGAGAAAAAGCCCTTTATTGAATTTAGATTTTACGATGACCGCATTACCAAGACCACCATGTTCCAATTGAATGGAGAGCGGCTTATCTTTTGGGATTGCCGATATGGGGATCATGAATTTTTCATACCCGGCATAAGTCACCACCAGCGTGTCTTCAGTGGCATGACTAAAATGAAAGGAAAAATTTCCAGCGCTGTCTGACACCTTGCCTACTCCTGACCTCGAAAAATATACGGAAGCAAAGCCCACGGGCTCTTTGGTATGGGCGTCCTGGATAGTGCCAAATATGTCGATGCTTTGTGCATTTGCTATAGTTGATAGGAAAACAAACAAGAAGAATGATATCGCGGATCGCATCAATTTCACAAAAATTTTATTAAGCCGGTAATATATTATTATTTTTTTAGGCGAAACGTAGTGGGAATGTTAAGTTTACGTGCAAAGGCCGTTCCAAGTTGGGAAGACGCTGACATTCTGGACATGCTACGGGAGTGTATTTGGTTGGTATACAGCGCTATTATTTTTTTTCAATCATTTCTTTCAATAACTTTTCCAGTTCTGTTACTCTTTTTTCCAGTTCGGGAAGATTTCGGGCAATAGCCATACTCCTCATGGCTTTTGAATATTCGTAGGCATTAGTTCCGGATATTATAAGACCTTCTTCTTTGAAGGAACGGTTTACACCACTCTGCCCGTTTATTTTCATATTATTTGCAATACTAATGTGCCCGGCCAGACCAGCCTGTCCGCCAATTACTACAGCATTGCCAACTTTTGTACTACCACTGATACCTGCTTGTGCGGCAATCAGTGTACTACTTCCAACTTCTACATTATGGGCAATCTGGACCAGGTTATCAATCTTAGCTCCGTTTTTAATAATCGTTGAACCGATCGTAGCCCGGTCTATTGTTGTATTGGCTCCTATCTCTACGTTGTCTTCTATCACTACGTTACCAATTTGCGGTACTTTTTTTATGTTGCCGTCTGCCTGAGGTGCAAAACCAAATCCATCACTGCCAATAACTGCACCGGCATGTATGATTACATTTTTTCCAATGATGCAATCATGGTAAATTTTTACACCGGGGTGGATAATGCTGTTTTCTCCTACCTGCGCATTGTCTCCTAAATATACGTTTGGGTAAATCTTCGCTCCATCAGCAACTATTACTTTTTCGCCCAAGTAAGCAAAAGCGCCGATAAAAACATTGTCGCCAACTTTCGCGGTTGCATCAATATAGGCGGGTTCCTGAATACCTTTTAATTGTTGCTGCTGTATTTGCTGGTATTTATCTAAAAGTACAGCAAATGCAGAATAGGCATCAGGCACTTTTATCAGGGTTGCACTAACAGGCTCTTTTAATTCCTGTGCTTCGTTGATGATGATAATGGAAGCATTGGAGCTATATAAAAATTTTTCATATTTGGGATTGGCTAAAAAAGCAAGCTGGCCTTCCCGAGCTTCTTCAATTTTACCAAAAGAAGTTACAGCTATATCGGCATTTCCTTCTACTTTGCCATTGATGATCATGGCTATTTGTGCTGCGGAGAATTGCATAGTTGGTTAATGGTTAATAGTTGATAGTTCATGGTTGATAGTTCATAGTTAAAAGAGCGGCTATGAACCATCAACTATCAACCATCACCCTAGGTAACAAATGTAATATTTTTTAACCTTGCCCCGAAGGTTTTGGTTGATGAGGGCATTATCCACTTCCGAAATATCTTTTACCGAACCATCCTTAAATAAAATATGAATGTGTTCGTCCTCGAAATTATAAGTGCTGCTAACGGCTTCGCCGGTAAACACGAGCCATCCGGCGTCTTCGAGGCTGATATTTAGCCTGGCAGCCGCTTCCGCTGTTTTTTGCTTTACTAAATTCTCATCTATCGGCTCTGCAAAATATTTTACTTTCAATAGCTGGCGATTGATGATGCCCCTGCATAAAGTAGATAAAATAATGTCTTCATGATTGCTCCATCCTTTTATCGCGGCCAGCACATCATAATCATCAAGGTTGCAGAATTCTTCCAGCGTTACGGTATGAATGGGTTGGGTGATGAAATTATTCAACGGCGCTTGCGTGCCCGCTTTGATCAACTTTGCTCTTTTAATGATGCGTTGCAACATTTGCTCAGCAGATAAAACAGTTTTGTGCAGGTAGACTTGCCAATACATGAGCCGCCTCGACACTAAGAATTTTTCTATCGAATAAATTCCTTTTTCTTCCACCACCAATTCTCCATTGTGCACACAAAGCATTTTGATGATGCGATCGTAACCGATAACACCCTCGCTGACGCCGGTAAAAAAACTATCTCTTGTTAAGTAATCCATCCGGTCAACATCCAACTGTCCGCTGATAAGTTGGTGCAGGAATTTTTTAGGATGATTATCGGTGAACATCTCCAATGCGAGTTGCAATTGTCCGCCGAGTTGCTCATTCATCGCTTTCATGATCATCAATGACAACTGCTCATGATGCATGCCTTCGATGAGGATATCTTCCAGCGCATGACTGAACGGACCGTGGCCGATATCGTGCAGTAAAATGGCGATCTTGGCAGCCTGCTCTTCGTCCTTGCTGATATCAACTCCCTTGCCTTTTAACTCACTGAGTGCATTCCCCATCAGGTGATAAGCGCCGAGGGAGTGATGCAGTCTTGTGTGCACGGCTCCGGGATAAACCAGGTAGGCCATGGCCATTTGGTTGATCCTTCGCAAACGCTGGTAATATGGGTGAGATATGACCTGGTAGATGAGTTCATCATCCACAGTAATAAAGCCATAAACGGGATCGTTGATTATTTTCCTAAAAGGCATCCGGGTTTACTGTTTGGAGTTTGGTGTTTTGGTTGAATCTCGTGTAAACTCAACTTTTGTTAAAAGATATACAAAGCTAAATAAAGGGCATGAGCAATGGTATAAAAAATTAAATTTGTACGACTACATGATCTGACGCCCTCGTCTGATCATGCAGTCGTACAAAACGAACGCACTATCTTCATGGCCAGACGAGGGCGTCAGACCATGCTACCCGCTTCGATATAAGTTCAAAAAAGGTATATCGTACAAGAGTGCGACGCAATCCCGCAAGATGCGGGACCATGAAAAACAAATGCCGGTAACAAAAAACCTAAAACGAAAAACCATAAACTAAGACAGATGAACGTAGCAAAAATACTTTGGGTAGATGACGAGATAGACAGCATGACCTCTCAGATCATGTTTTTGGAAAACAAAGGATATGAAGTGCAGACCCGTACCAATGGTTTTGACGCGGTGGAGTTCGTGAAAGACAATATCGTTGACGTGGTATTAATGGATGAATCGATGCCGGGCATCACCGGTTTGCAAACGCTGCAGCAGATAAAAGAGATCAACAGTAATCTTCCCGTGGTGCTCATTACAAAAAATGAAGCGGAGAATTTGATGGACGAAGCAATCGGCTCGCAGATCAGTGATTATTTGATCAAACCGGTAAATCCCAACCAGGTTTGGCTGAGCCTGAAAAAGATCATTGATAATAAAAGATTGGTTGCTGAAAAAACCACGTCAGCATACCAGCAGGAGTTTAGAAGCTTGTTCATGGCGCTGAACAGCAACCCGGATTATAACGAATGGATGGACCTCTACAAAAAACTGGTGTATTGGGAATTGGAGATGAAGAAGAGCGATAGTCCGGAAATGCAGGAGGTTTTTCAATCGCAGAAGACGGAAGCAAATACAGAATTTTTCAAGTTCATTTCAAAGAATTATGCCTCATGGGTGAGTCCTAAAAGCGTTGATGGGCCGATCATGAGTCACTCGCTGATGAAATTCAAAGTATTTCCACATCTTGAAAAAGGCACGCCATTATTTTTTGTGCTGATCGATAATCTTCGCTTTGACCAATGGAAAACCATCCAGCCAATTTTTGCCGAGAGTTTCCGCATTCACGAAGAAGAAACTTTTTATGCCATATTGCCTACGGCTACACAATATGCACGCAACGCCATTTTTGCGGGCATGATGCCGATCGATATCGAAAAGCAATTTCCAGTGCAATGGAAGAACGATGATGAAGAAGGTGGAAAGAATATGTTTGAGGAAGAATTTTTTAAAGCGCAGTTGAAGCGCCTGGGTAAAGGAGATCTTAAATATTCTTATACCAAGATCACCAATAACCATGATGGGCAGAAACTGGTGGATAATATGCACAACATGATGCAGAATGACCTGAATGTGATCGTGTACAATTTTGTAGATATGCTGAGCCATGCACGTACCGAAATGGAAGTGTTGAAGGAATTGGCAGGAGATGAAACGAGTTACCGCAGCATTACTGAAAGTTGGTTTGAACATTCGCCGCTGCACCAGGCTTTGAAAAAGATCGCGGATAAAAAATTAACGATGATCGTTGCAACGGATCATGGAAGTGTGCGGGTGAAAACGCCTGTGAAAGTGATCGGCGACAAACAAACCACGGCCAATCTTCGTTACAAGCATGGAAGAAATCTGAACTATGAGGCGAAAGAGGTATTGGCTTTCCGTGATCCAAGAGAAGCGGGATTGCCGGTGCCAAACGTGAATTCTTCCTTCATATTTGCAAAGGGAGATCTTTATTTGTGCTATCCCAATAATTATAATCATTTCGCCAATTATTACCGCAATACCTTCCAGCATGGAGGTGTGAGTTTGGAAGAGATGATCGTGCCGGTAGTGAGGATGACCAATAAGTAAAAAGTTAAAAGTCAAAACCCAAAAGTGGACAGAGCCTTCATGTAAGGATAATTTTTCAACGTATTGGTGATAACTTCGGCTCCTTAGACGGAATTCCGGCATTAACTTCGCTTCAATAGTTTTAGGTTTTTAATTTTAACTTTTGACTTTTCCATGAAGTACACACAGCACACATTAGATAAAATAGAAAAGGTTATTGAGGAAGGCGGATATGTTATTCGTTACGAAAGGGGCACGTTCCAGAGTGGTTATTGCATCTTGCAGGACAGGAAGGTGGTGGTGCTCAATAAATTTTTTCAAACAGAAGGAAGGATCAATACGCTTATTGATCTTTTACCCCAGCTCGATATTAATTTGGATGTACTCACACTGGAAAGCCAGAAGTTGTATGAGGAGCTGATGAGTGTGGAGAAATAAGGAATAAGAAATAATTAATAAGGAATAAGGAATGAGGGACCGCTGCGGTTTTCCACTTTCTTATTCCTTATTTTATATCCCTTATTTCGTGTTTACTTTCTTATTTCTTATTTTACATTCCTTATTCCTTATTTCCAATGCAGTGCCCCCCTCTCAAAATAACATTTCTTGGAACCGGTACCAGCAGCGGTGTGCCGATGATCGCTTGCCCTTGCGAGGTGTGTTCATCAACAGATAAAAAAGACAAGCGGCTGCGCAGCAGTATATTGGTTGAAAGCGCCGAAACTTCATTCGTTGTGGATGCCACGCCCGATTTTCGCTACCAAATGTTGAGAGCCCAGGTAAAAAAACTCGACGCAGTTTTGTTTACCCATCCGCATAAGGATCATGTAGCCGGACTCGATGATGTTCGTGCCTTCAACTATTTTCAGAAAAAAGCCATGCAGGTTTATGCCAACTCATTGACCGAGGAAGCATTGAAAAGAGAATTTGCTTATGCCTTCTCTGATCAAAAATATCCCGGTCTGCCTGAGATCAATTTGAATACGATCGATGCCACTCCTTTTTATATCGGCGATATACCCGTGATCCCCATTTTGGTATGGCACCTTAAGATGCCCGTCTTTGGTTTTCGCTTTGGAAAATTCACTTATATCACCGACGCCAACAGGATCGATGCGGCTGAAAAAGAAAAGATAAAAGGTAGTGAAGTAATGGTGCTAAATGCATTGCGGCATCATCCGCATATCTCGCATTATACCCTCGATGAAGCGGTGGCCATGTCGCAGGAACTCGGCGTGAAAGAAGCCTACTTTACCCATATCAGCCACCAGCTTGGCTTGCATGCGGTCATCAACGATACCTTACCGGAGGGCATGGAACTTGCCTGGGATGGGCAACAATTGATCATGGAGTAATTTGCCGGGAGATTTTTCTTTCCATTTAATGGTGTTTTTCTCTTCTAACTAAGCAATGCAGATGCTAATTTGGATGCGGCGCATTTCCGTATCATGTTCAAAAAATTCATCTCCGATTATCTTTCTTTTACGCGTAAAGAACGAACTGGCATCATTGTCATACTCGCATTGATCCTACTGTTCATTACGCTGCCTTTTTTTTATCCTTTGTTCATTCATCGCAAAGCGAATGATCATTCGGCTTTTGAAAAAGACATCGCGTCGCTTACCATAAAGCAGGCGGATAGCAGCGACAAGGACGACAACGAAAACAATTACCGGCATTATTACCCTTCGCAGCAAAAGAATTATAATGACCGATCGATAAAGGGAGACCTATTTTCTTTTGACCCGAATACTTTGTCGGCAGAAGGTTGGAAGAAATTAGGAGTCAGGGATAAAACGATCGCCACTATTCAAAACTATCTTTCAAAGGGAGGCAAGTTTCGTCATCCTGAAGACATTGGTAAAATATGGGGACTGCATGAAGATGAAGTGCAGCGGCTATTGCCCTATGTTTCGATCGCGGAGCAAGGGAGCTCATTTGCCAGCGATAAAAAGAGCTTTGAGAATAAACCCTATGAAAAGAAGGAAAACAAGATCGTTTCATTCGATATCAATACCGCAGATACTTCTGCTTTTATCGCATTACCGGGCATTGGCAGTAAATTGGCCAACCGGATCATTGCTTTCAGGGATAAGCTTGGCGGGTTTTATAAAGTGGATCAAGTGGGTGAAACATTTGCGTTGGCTGATTCTGTTTTCCAAAAAATAAGAACCAATTTGAAATTGATAGACCCCAAAGTCAAACAGATCAATATCAATACGGCAAGCGTTGATGAAATGAAACAACATCCTTATATCCGTTATGCGTTGGCCAATGCGATCGTGCAATATCGCAGTCAGCATGGGAAATTTTCATCGATTGCAGATATAAGGAAGATAATGATCGTGACGGATGAGATATATAATAAGCTGGTTTCTTATCTTACCTATTGAGAAGTTTAACCGCGAAGACATAAAGTCGCAGAGGAATGCCAGGGAGAACTTTGCGAAACTTTGCGCCTTCGCGCCTTTGCGGTAAATTGCAACCTCAACGATCGCTTTTATGAATTTTTCTACCAGTGAGCTTACCCAACAGGTAGCTCAAACCGCAAGAGATTTTGCCCAGCAACATATCAAGCCACATATCATGGAATGGGATGAATCCCAGGAATTTCCGGTACACATTTTTAAGGAGATGGGCAAGCTGGGCCTCATGGGCGTACTTGTTCCCGAGGAATACGGCGGCAGTGGGTTAGGTTATTTGGAATACAATGCGATCATCCAGGAAATAGCAAAGGTTTGTGGATCGATAGGGTTGTCATTGGCCGCACATAATTCCTTGTGTACCGGGCATATCCTCGCATTTGCCAGCGAAGAACAAAAGAAAAAATATCTGCCAAAACTGGCCACTGCAGAACATATTGGTGCTTGGGGATTAACAGAAGCCAATACGGGCAGCGACGCCGGCAATATGAAGACAACGGCGGTGAGAGATGGCGATCATTGGGTATTAAACGGAACGAAGAACTGGATAACCCATGGCAAAAGTGGCGATATCGCTGTAGTGGTTTGCAAAACCGGCGAAGCAAGAGCGAAGGACAATTCCACCGCATTTATAGTTGAGCGTGGCACACCGGGTTTTAGTGCAGGCAAAAAAGAAAACAAATTGGGCATGCGTGCCAGCGAAACTGCCGAGATGGTATTTGATAATTGTCGCATACCTGATGCAAACCGCATTGGCGAAGTGGGTGCGGGGTTCAAACAAAGCATGAAAGTATTGGATGGTGGAAGGATATCGATCGCGGCACTGGGACTTGGTATTGCAAGGGGTGCTTATGAAGCAGCGCTTCAATATTCAAAAGAAAGGCACCAGTTCGATAAGCCCATTTCCAGTTTCCAGGGAATAAGTTTCAAGCTCGCCGATATGGCAACAGAGATCGAAGCAGCTGAATTGCTGATCACCCAAGCTTGCGACCTGAAGATGCGTGGCCTGCCGATGACGAAAGAAGCAGCAATGGCAAAATATTATTCGAGTGAAGTAGCTGTGAGAGCCAGCACGGACGCGGTGCAGATATTTGGCGGCTATGGCTACACAAAAGATTTTCCTGTTGAAAAATTTTATCGCGATAGTAAACTATGCACCATCGGCGAAGGAACGAGTGAGATACAAAAGCTGGTGATCAGTAGAGAAATCCTGAAGTAATTAATATTATGAGATATACCTTTCTTTTTATCGCGATCATCGCAATGATTGGTTGCGGTACTACTGATAAAAAAGCTGAACAGCCACCGGTTGCGAGTATCAATGGAGAGCAGTTATTCCATAACAATTGCGCTTCCTGTCATAAATGCGATATGGATTTTACCGGGCCGGCTTTGAAGGGTTCCTTGCAAAGATGGGGAGGAGACAAAGCACTCATGTATGAATTCATCAGGAGTCCTTTTAGCGTGATCCAAAAAAACGAATACGCAAAGAATCTTCAACAAAAATTCAACGGAAGTATAATGACTCCTTCCACATTAAATGACCAGGAGCTCGATGCGATCTTTAATTATTGCGATAATACGATCCGTGTTGACGGCAAATAATATCAAAGCCCCGTTTCATCCGAATCGGAAGATGAAGCCGCAAACATATTGTCAACCGCCCCACCCAACATCGGAAATTTTTCCTTCACAAAATCCTTGATCGTCTCTAATGCCTTTGCAGCCTGGTCTTTAGTGATGCCTGCGTTTTGCGTTAAGCGTGTAATTAACTCTTCCATTTTTTTTATTTTGAATGTTGAATGTTGAATTTTGAATGAAGAAAGTGCGATCAATTCAACATTCAAAATTTAGCATTTAAAATAATTATTCCGTATCATACCTATCAACCCGCTCAATTCCCGGCAGCGCAATCAACCTGTTCACCAATTCATCCAACTCTTCTTTATCGTGAACGAATATTTTTACATTCCCTTCAAAAATACCTTCTTTGGCTTCGATGGTCATTGCGGAGATATTGAATTTTAATTCGCCACTGATGAGGTTGGTTATTTTATGTATAACGCCCACGTCGTCAAGTCCGATGATCTTTAGGCCGGTAAGGAAAGAGATCTCTTTGTTCTTCGCCCATTTTGTTTTTACCACCCGGTGGCCGTAATTGGCCATCAGCCTGGCTGCATTGGGACAATTGGTGCGATGTATCTTCAGTCCTTCGCCTGTTGTTACGAAACCAAATACATCATCACCGGGGATCGGTTTGCAGCAATTGGCTAATGTATATTGAATTCTGTCGCTGCTTTCACCAAAGATGATCAGCTCCGCATCTTTTTTATTGTAGGTCTTTGACGTGATCTCGGCCGAAAATTTTTCTTCAGCCGGAGGCTTCACCTGTTTCGGCGGTACCAACTTATCGCCGGCAGTAGTGAACTCTTTTAATTCTTTCAGGTCGATCTTCTTTATCGCAATATCATAGAGCAGGTCGAGCGATGAATTGAGTTTATAAAAACTGGCGAGCTCCTCCAGGTTGGAATGGCTCATTGCAGCACCCATGCTTTCGAGCTTGCGTTGTAGGGTGTATTTACCCTCTTCTGCCACCTTTCTTTTCTCTTCTTTTAATGTATCCTTGATCTTCGATTTTGCCTTACTCGTCACTACAAAATTCAACCACTCCATATTGGGCTTTTGCTTGGCGCTGGTGATGATCTCGATCTGGTCGCCGCTACGCAACTTATAACTTATCGGAACGAGTTTGTGATTCACTTTTGCGCCGATGCATCGGCTGCCTACTGCAGTGTGTACATTAAATGCAAAGTCGAGTGCAGTAGCTCCAACAGGCAACATCTTAACTTCACCCTTGGGTGTGTACACATAAATTTCTTCGGCAAGGAAAGAGGTTTTAAAATCCTGGAGGAAGTCAATGGAATTCTCATCCTGATTGCTGAGCGCTTCGCGGATCTGGTGAAACCATTTGTCGAAGCGGCTTTCATCATCCTTGCCCTCTTTGTATTTCCAGTGCGCCGCCAATCCTTTCTCCGCGATCTCATTCATGCGTTTGGTGCGTATCTGCACTTCCACCCATTTTCCCTGCGGCCCCATCACGGTTGTATGTAAGGCTTCGTATCCATTGCTTTTTGGATTGCTGAGCCAATCTCGCAATCGCTCCGGCGAAGGAGTGTATTCATCCGTGATGATACTATACACTTTCCAGCAATCTTCTTTTTCTTTTTCCAATGGTGAATTGACAAGGATCCTGATCGCAAAAAGATCATACACTTCCTCAAAGCTTACGCCCTTCTTTTTCATTTTGGTCCAGATGGAATGTATGCTCTTCGGCCGCCCATAAATATCAAAATCAAAATCAGCCTTGTCTAGTTTTTCTTTTATCGGGCGAATGAAATCATTGATGTATTTGGTGCGCTCTCTTTTTGTGTCATTTAATTTTTGTGCAATGTATTTGTAAGTATCCGGCTCCATGTATTTCATGGCCAGGTCTTCCATCTCGGTCTTGATGTTATAGAGTCCCATGCGATGGGCAAGGGGGGCATATACATAAACCGTTTCGCTGGATATTTTCAATTGCTTTTCCCGCTTCATGCTGTCGAGCGTACGCATATTGTGCAGGCGGTCGGCGAGTTTGATGAGGATCACCCTTGGATCGTCCGTGAGCGTAAGCAATATCTTTTTGAAATTTTCAGCCTGCTGGGTAGTGTTGGTATCCATCACGTTGCTGATCTTGGTAAGGCCATCAACGATCTTGGCCACTTCCACCCCAAATTCACGCTGGATATCTTCGAGGGAGATATCGGTATCTTCTACCGTATCATGCAGTAATGCGCAAAGGGTGCTTCGTACGCCCAGCCCGATCTCTTCCACGCAAATTTTGGCTACGGCAAGGGGATGGAGTATATAGGGCTCACCGCTTTTGCGGCGCATGGTTTTGTGGGCTTCTACGGCCATTTCGAAGGCATGGCGCAGCAATTCCTTATCGCCCGGCTTTAGCTTGGGTTTTAATACCCTAAGCAGGCCGCGATAGTGGCGAAGAATCTCTTTTTTCTCTTCTTCCTCGTTGAGATTGTATTTCGGTATATCAACATTGATCTCCATCTGTTATCACGAATTTACGGAAAACAATTCTGTTTCCGGTTTTGCCGAAATGCCTTACTTTTGCAACCCTTTTGCGGATGTGGCGAAATTGGCAGACGCACCAGACTTAGGATCTGGCGCCGTAAGGCATGTAGGTTCGACCCCTATCATCCGCACAGATGTAAGTTTAAAGGTTTAAAGGTTTAAAGGTTTAAAAGTGTAACGCATTTGAATAATAACCTTTAAACCCTTAAACCTTTTTAACTTTTAAACATTTCAAATGGCAACAATTACAAGAGAAAGTATCGGCCCATTGCACGATAAGCTGATCGTGAAGGTGGACAAAGAAGATTATTATCCTTCGTTCGACAAAAAGCTAAAAGATTATAGCAAGACCGCTAATATCCCCGGATTCAGAAAGGGAATGGTTCCTGCGGGCATGATCAAAAAAATGTATGGCAGTTCGATCTTCACCGACGAGGTACTTAAATCAGTTGAGAAAGAATTATACGGTTATCTGAATAAAGAAAAGCCAGAGATATTTGGCCAACCACTGCCGTTGAATAGTGACCTCCGCAATATGGATATCAATGAACCGGCGAGTTATGATTTTGAATTCGAGATGGGATTAAAACCAGAATACGCAATTGCGGATCTGTCTAAAGCCAAAGCAACATTGTACAAAGTTGTTGCTACCGACGCCATGGTAGATGAAGAAATAAACCGCATGCAGATCAAAGGCGGCAAAATGACCGAGCCTGAAACCATCGATAACGATGAGAATGTATTGAATATCTTGTTCAAAGAGAGTGATAAGGATGGTAATGAAACCGAGGCTGGTATTACGAAGGAGAATTCTGTGATACTGAAATACTTTACCCCTGCTGTTCAAAAGCAAATGAAGGGAAAAAAGGTTGGCGATAGTATAACGGTACAACTGAGCAAAGCATTTGATGCCGATAAGTTGGCGATGATGATCGAGGATCTTGGTCTGGACGCAGCTGATGCGGATTCTGCAAAGAAATATTTCAAACTGGAGATCGTTAAGATCGGCTTAGTGGAAAAGCGTGAATTGGAAGAAGGTTTCTTTAAGGAGATATATCCCGGCAGAGAGATCACAACCGAGGAAGGATTGAGAAAGGCCATCAAGGAAGAGATACAAGCGTATTGGGATGGACAAAGCCATAATCAATTGCAGGATCAATTGTATCACTATCTTATCGATGAAACAAAAATGGAATTCCCTGCTGAATTTTTGAAACGCTGGCTGCAAACCGGTGGTGAAAAAACAAAGACAGCAGAAGATGCAGAAAGAGAATATCCTTCTTTCAGCAATCAACTGAAATGGACCCTGATCAGCGATAAGCTCACCAAAGAAAATAAACTGGAAGTAGGCAATGAAGAACTCCGTGAGTATATGAAGGCTGAAGTGCTGCGTTATTTTGGCAACATGAATGTTGGGGAGGATACAGGCTGGATCGAAAGTTATATCGACCGCATGATGAAAGATGAAAAGCAAGTAGAAAGCAGCTACCATCGCCTTACAACAACTAAATTATTCGGATGGATGGAAACCCAGGTGAAAGCGAAGGAAAAGGAAGTGACCCCGGAAGAGCTTACAGCGATGCAACATCATCACCATCATTGATATTCCTAAAAAAACAGTGAAGCCCACCCCACTTACAGGGTGGGCTTTTTTATGTGTAATGCGTCGCCACTTCTCAGCCCATTATATATTATTGTAGAATCTCATTGGCGCCATCTCTTTCCTAAATTCCGGCAAACACTCATTTTTGGCATGGTTTTGTAACCTACTAGTATTAGAAAGGGTTTCATATTGTCGCTCGAAGCCTATTTAATTGAAAATTAGTTCTTTGTGAGTGACAAATTTTACCCGAATTGGGGATGTTTTGTCTGGTTTTGTATTCCCGGATGAAAGAAATTCCCTGAAAAACTAAAATTAAATTTTATGAAAAAGATCATTTCGTTATTAGCCGTTGTTTCGCTTTTTGCAGCATGCAAAAGCAAATCGAATTCTGATTTGAATGCCAATAAGAACCTGGTTTTGGTTGACACCACGGGGCTATCAAAAAGTAATGCCATGACAGATGTGGCCACAGGAAAAAATATTGTTGTAGCTACACCTCCTCCTCCGGTAGTTACTACCACACAGAGAGCCCGTACAAGCAATCACGCGGTTTATTCGGATAACGGTACTACAACCACTACTACAACAACCTCAGTTCCAAAAAGAGATAAAGGTTGGAGTAGCGCAGCGAAAGGAACTGCAATCGGTGCTGGTACAGGTGCGATAGTTGGTGCAATTGCAACCAAGAGTGCAAAAGGTTCGATCATAGGCGCGGTAATTGGCGGAGGCGGTGGTTATTTGATTGGCCGTTCAAAAGATAGAAAGAGCGGACGTGTTGCAAGGCATAGGGCAAGAAAGGCAGCAGGTTATTAAAATATTCAATAAGTAGTTTGGTTTATCTAAAAGATCCCCGGGTGACCGGGGATTTTTTTGTTATCTACAGGCCATGTACAACGAAGATGCACCTCAAAACGTTTTTACGAATTTGTGATCCAAAAGAAAAAAAACTGCAGTTCAATTTCAAGAATATATCTGCAGAAGAAATGATAAAAATGTTTGGGAAGAACCTGAAAATATAATTACAGCTTGATCTCTTCATCGCTATCGTCGAAGAAGTGAAACTCTGTAAGATGATAATTGGAATTAGCCTTGAGCTTTATCTTTTGTTTGTACTTACGGCGCCACTTAGATAGCTTGGAAAAGAATATTCCCTTGGTGAGATAAGCATGCAAGATCGGATGCATTTCCACCGTTAGCCCTTTATGCTTTTGCATGATGAGATAACTGAGGTTCTTTTCTATCTCGTCTTCTAAAATCAATGTGGAAGATATTTTACCGGTGCCATTGCAGCTCGGACAAATCTCTGAAGTATTAATGTTCATCTCCGGCTTCATACGCTGGCGGGTGATCTGCATCAACCCGAATTTGCTGATCGGCAGCACAGCATGTTTGGCCCTGTCGGTGCGCATGAATTGATCCATGGCATCGGCCAGTTTTTTCTTGTTATCCGCCAGTTTCATGTCGATGAAATCCACTACGATGATGCCACCAAGATCTCGCAGGCGCAATTGCCTTGCGATCTCTTCAGCCGCCTCCAGGTTGGTTTCCAGCGCATTTTGCTCCTGGTTATTGCTCACACTTTTGTAGCCGCTATTTACGTCGATCACGTGCAATGCTTCGGTATGTTCGATGATCAGGTAGGCGCCGCTTGGCAGGTTTACCGTTTTACCAAAAGCCGCTTTCACTTGCTTAGTGATGCCGAAATTGTCGAAGATGGGTGATCCGTTATTATAAAAAGAAACGATCTCCATTTTATTCGGAGCGATGCGTTGAATATAATTACGGGTGTCGGAGAAAATGCTTTTATCATTGACCACGATGCGATTGAAATCTTCATTCAGCAGATCACGCAATATGCTTGTGGTCTTGCCTTGCTCGCTTAATATTTTTGCCGGCGGAACAGCTCCTTTTAGATTCGTTTGAATGGTCTTCCAGGTGGCTACAAGGCTTAAAAGGTCTTCATGTAATTCTGCGGTATGCTTTCCTTCTGCTGCCGTACGCACGATCACACCAAGATTCTTTGGCTTGATGGCTTCAATGATCTTGTGCAATCTTTTTCTTTCTTCTGAAGAATGGATCTTGCGGGAAATGGCAATGATATCATTAAAGGGAGTAACCACAACAAATCTTCCTGGTAAAGAGAGTTCACAACTCAAACGCGGGCCCTTTGCTGCGATCGGTTCTTTCAATATCTGAACCAACACATTTGGACGGCCGTTCAAAACCTCGGCTATCTTCCCGGTCTTTATGATCTCGGGTTCTACTTTAAATTTGGAAAAATCTGCTCCGCCTTCGCTCTTGTCGTTAATGGCTTCGGTAGTGAATTTTAAGATCGAGCGGACGTAAGGGCTCAGATCGGTATAATGGAGAAATGCGTCCTTTTCAAAACCCACGTCGATGAAGGCTGCATTAAGTCCGGGGATGAGTTTTTTCACCTTGCCAAGATACAGGTCGCCCACGCCGAAGCTTGCATCAGCTTTTTCGCTGTGCAACTCCACCAGTTTTTTATCTTCCAACAGGGCAATTTCAACCCCCTGCGGCGCTGCGTTTATAATAAGTTCCTTGGTCAAGTGTCAATTTTTGATAAGACCACTACATCATGGAAGGAAGACATAAACGGCATCCATCACTGAACTTATGGCAAGCAGTCATGAATGCAGGTAAATGTGTTACCGGGATGAGGATTCCCAGTTTCCGTCATCAGGAAGCGTTATTTCTTCTTATGACGATTCTTTCTTAAACGTTTTTTACGCTTGTGAGTAGCTATTTTATGACGTTTTCTTTTTTTACCACAAGGCATATCGAGTCTTTTTTGTTTTGAAAAAAATTATTTTAAAATATTTGAATTCGTTTATTGCAATTGTTTTATCCTTTCATCCACCTCTTTGCTGTAATCCGGGTTGCCGGCCAGCCGCTTACTTAGCTGGTACCATTTGATCGCTTCGGCCTTATTGCCCTTTGCGGCATAGGTGTCGGCGAGAAAAGCAATGGCTTCCAGGTTATCCGGCTGTGCCATCACCACTTTTTGTAAACGATCGATCGCTTTGTCATATTGCCCTGAAACAAAACCACCTATACCCAAAACCAGCTGTGCCTTCATATTGGCAGAATCTCTTTTTATCACATCCAGAAGTTGAGTAATGCCCTTCATAGTTTCCTGGGGGCCTCCTGTTCTTCCTTTCCCGAACACATAACAACTGGCTAGTCCGATCTTAAGATCATCATTAGCCGGATTCAGCTCGATCGCTTTTTCAAATAGCTCTATTGCAAGATCTGTTTTCCAACCAAGTTTAGCCTCATCGGGCTCTCCCCTCAGGTTGGCTAAAATCAATTGGGCAGCAAAGGTGAGGTTTTTTTCTGACTTATCCAATTTAGCTGCTTGGGAAAGATACCAGGCATAGGGTTCGAAGGAATGTACACTGTCTTTCCAGAAATTTGCCAGTTGGGTGTTGGCTACTATTTGTTGTGTGGAAATATCGCCTCTTTTAACGCTATTCTCTAAATTACCAAGCGTTATCGACTGTGAAGGAGTGAGTTGCTTCTTTTGCTGCTCAATGGATTGCTGAATATCGAAGGTTTTAGCCGTTTGCGGTTTGATCGCTGGCTCTTTGCTTTTAGTGGCTACGGTTCGCCCAAAAAAGAAAAGCGAGGCCACCAAAACCAATCCAAATGCTGTGAGTATTAGCTGTTTCTTCACCTGTTGATTAATCCGCCACTAGTTTGTAGTGGGGCCGGCAAAGTTACGTTAGTCTCCGCTTTCGTCGGTTTCTTTTTCGTCGGTCTCCTTGATATTTTTTGAAGATTTGATCTCCAACATGAATTCTTTGGCGGGCTTAAAGGCCGGAATGAAGTGTTCGGGTATCTCAACCGCAACATTTTTCTTAATATTACGGCCGATCTTTGCTGCCCGTTTCTTAGTAATAAAACTGCCAAACCCACGTATGTAGATGTTTTCGCCGGCAGCCAATGAATTTTTCACGGCTTTGAACATGGTTTCCAGCGTTACCAGAACATCTACTTTTGGGATGCCGGTTTTATCCGAGATTTGAGTAATGAGGTCGGCTTTTCTCATGTCGTTTGTTTTTAAATTGTTTTCTCGTTAAGAAAAATACAACAAAATTGTTGAAATTTCAAAACAAGTTGGTGATTATCAAGTACTTTGTAATAAAATAAAATCGCTTTGCCTTGCTCTTATTTCACACAATAAGCTGATTGCTAGTTATATACAGCATAAACCGTGCTAAGTTTTTGGTGTTTTACAATAAGCTTCTGATTTTGACCAAATGATAAATGCAAAAAAATATTTCACCGATTCTCTTTTAAGGTGGAATAAGAAGGATAATAAACGGCAAATGCCCTGGAAAGGCGAAAAAGATCCTTATAAAATATGGCTCAGCGAGATCATACTTCAGCAAACAAGGGTTGAGCAGGGTTGGGATTATTATACCCGGTTTGTAGCGACATTCGACAATATTGAAAAACTGGCAAAGGCTCCCGAAACCAAAGTATTCAAATTATGGGAAGGGTTGGGGTATTATAGCCGCTGCAAGAACCTGATCGCTACGGCAAAGATCGTTGCGTCAACATACAAAGGGAAATTTCCCCAGGCTTATGATGATATACTGGCGCTAAAGGGTATCGGCCCATACACCGCCGCTGCCATCGCTTCCTTCGCATTCAATCAACCCTACGCCGTTGTCGACGGAAATGTGTTCAGGGTATTGTCGCGTTATTTTGGTATTCGTCAGCCGGTTGACAGCACTACCGGTAAAAAACTTTTTACATCACTGGCCAATGAATTGCTCGACAAAAAACAACCCGGTATTTACAACCAGGCCCTAATGGATTTTGGTGCGGTTATTTGCAAACCCAAACAACCCCTGTGTGTTACTTGTCCGCTGAAAAGCAGCTGTGTAGCCTATTTGAAGGGTGTGGTCAATGAATTACCGATAAAAGAAAAAAGCATCTCAAAAAAGAATCGCTGGCTTTATTTTCTTATCGCCGAACACAACGGCAAAGTATATGTTCGAAAGCGGGGGCCAAAAGATATCTGGGAAAATTTGTACGAATTCATCCTGGAAGAAACAACTCAAGCGGTGCCTGCAGACCTGCTCGCAGGACTCGTGCCATTCAAAAAAATGCTTGGCAAAAATAAAGTTGAGGTCATTGCCATTTCAAAAGATTTTCGGCAACAACTTACTCACCAAACTATCCACGGCCAATTCATTCACGTCAGGGTAAAAAAGCCACTAGTCGTTGATGGTTACAGGGTTGTAGATGCCAAGCAAATAAGAAAGCTTCCATTCCCAAAACTGATCGCTGCCTATTTAACCGAAAATGGGGAAAAGGCGTTTGAAAGATAAAAATCTATCTTAAATTTGAATCAGAGAGAAAATCACAGATCATGTGATGGCACAGATTTCGCAGATTGATTAAAAAATGATTTTATGAGAGGGGTAAACAGGGTGATGCTCATCGGCAACCTGGGCAAAGATCCGGACATGCAGTTCCTGGAAGGAAATATTGGAGTAGCAAAATTTTCATTGGCTACTACAGAAACGTATAAAGACAGAAGCGGCAAACTGATCTCTCAAACCGAATGGCATACGGTGGTACTTTGGCGTGGACTGGCTGAGCTCGCTCAAAAATATTTGCACAAGGGAAGTCTTGTTTACATTGAGGGCCGCCTGAAGACCCGTAGTTGGGAAGACAAGGAAGGCAATAAAAAATTCGCAACAGAGATCGTAGGCGATAACCTGATCATGCTCGACAAACGCAGCGACGGTAGTCATCCATCAACGGGTTTGGAAGGAATGGAAGGTATGGGAGGCAATGATATTACACCAGTTGATGATGGCACAGAGCGTCTGCCATTTTAATAAAATGCACCTATTCCTTCTTAACGACCATTCACCTCGTTTTGAAGGATATTTTCTTACATAAACTAATTGTTTTGGATTACCATTCGGTCATTGATACCGCTGAGTTTTTTTCGTTCTCTTTACTGGCAATAACGCCTCCGGCCACTATCGTACTTCTTATTCTCGTATTTACACTTTTTATACTTTCCTTTTTAATGGCGGGCGCTGAAGTAGCTTTTTTCTCCCTTACATTCAAGGATATCAATATGCTGAAAACGAAGCGGAAGCCTGCTTACCGACGCATCGTGTCCCTGCTCGATCAGCCAAAAACATTGCTGGCTTCGATGCTCATCACCAACAGCTTTGTGAATATCGGCATCATTTTGATCTCAAATATTTTGATCGATAGCTGGATCGCCGCTTTTCATTTCAGCTTCTGGGTGGTCTTCCTGATCAAATTAGGAACGGTGACATTTTTGCTCTTATTATTCGGAGAAGTATTGCCGAAGGTTTGGGCAACACATCATAAAATATGGTTTGCTGCAATGGCATCGCTTACTGTCGAAATATTCAACAGTGTTTTTTACCGCTTCAGTAAAAGAATGGTAAGACTTAGTGATAAGGTGGAAAAGAAATTCTCCTCGGGCAATACGGCAGCAATGGATAGCAGCCATCTCGATTATGCTATCGATCTCTTACCTGATCACGAGGCTACCAGCGAAGAAAAACAAATACTGAAAGGCATTCGCAAATTTGCCGACACCACCGTGAAGCAGATCATGCGCACGAGGCTCGATGTTAGCGGCATCGATTTCAATAGCAGTTTTAGAGATACGATAAGAAAAGTGGAAGAGCTTCACTATTCACGATTGCCGGTATATCGCAATAACCTGGATGAGGTAGTAGGGATGCTGCATACCAAGGATATGCTGCCACACCTGGATGAGCCCGCAGACTACGATTGGCATACTTTAATGCGTCAACCGTATTTTGTACACGAGCAAAAACTGATCGAGGACCTGTTGCAGGAATTCCGTAACCGGCGCATGCATTTCGCGGTGGTAGTGGATGAATTTGGCGGCACTTCGGGCATCGTGACCCTGGAAGACGTAATGGAGGAGATCATTGGCGACATCAAAGATGAATTTGATGACGAAGAAAGCAGCAATAAAAAGATCGACGACTTCAATTATATTTTTGAAGGAAAGACCATGATCAATGATGTGTGTAAGGCGATGGGACTCTCGGCCGACACTTTTGATACCGTTCGCGGCGACGCCGATTCGCTTGCCGGTCTGGTACTGGAAATTGCCGGCGAATTTCCCCAGGTAAATGAAGAAGTAGTGAGTGGTGATTTTACTTTTATTCCCCTTGAAATAAATAAGAACAGGATCGATAAAGTAAAAGTTATCATAAAACAGCAAAGCCCAGACTAAAGATTGCCAGCGTCCAATACCCTTCTCCGCAAAAGGCGCTAAATTGCAACTAATGCAAAAACATTCTTCAAAGCGATCATATTATCAATTGTCAATTGCCTGCTGCCTATTGCTCCTGGCCTGCAATTCCACATACACTTCCAAAAAAACCGGCTACTTCAAAATAGATCTTCCTGAAAAAAAATATGTTCAATTTGAAAAGGAGGGCTTTCCCTATAGTTTTGAATATCCGGCCTATGCACAAGTGGTGCAGGACACTACTTATTTCGATAGCAGCCCTGAAAACCCCTATTGGATAAACCTGGATTTTCCGCAATTCGACGCAAGGCTCTTCTTAAGTTATAAGATCGTTGGTGGTAAGGCCACTTATAAAGTAAAACAGGCAAATGGTACATACAAAGACTCAACAGGTGTCAATGTATTTGATAAAATGGTGAATGATGCTTTTAATCTTACCAATAAAAATCAATCGGTAGCGAGCTCGATAACAAACACCCTCATACATACAGAAAACGGCATCAGCGGTGTCTTCTTCAAGGTTGGTGGCAATGCGGCCACAGCCAAACAATTCTTTCTAAGCGATACCTCCAAAAATTTTATACGCGGCGCCTTGTATTTCGGCGTTACCCCAAATGTTGACTCGCTTCGGCCCGTGCAGGATTTTTTGCAGGTGGATCTAGACCATCTCATCAATACCTTCAAGTGGACGAATAAGAAATAAATAGCTCCAGGTTACTGATCTTTTTTTGGCTCCTCTTTAACCGGCGCAACTGGCTTTTCAGCCTCTATTACAACGCGGTCTGGGATTCTGCTTCTCGAAAAATCATCCAGGCTGATAGTTCTCCTCCGGCGCTTTATTTTTTTGACAGCTTTTGAAACGGCTACCTTATTCACCACATTTGTTTTGCTGACATCTACCGGCGCTGGGTTGTCGACAACCACTGGAGTTTCCGTAACTACCACTTCCTGCGGTTCTTTGTAAAGCTTGTCCAGTGTGCCTTTTTTTTGTGTGCTGTAGTAGTCTACAACGCCATACACTGAGGCAGCAGAGAATAATCCGATACCTGCATAAATGATCGCTTTCATTTTGTTTGTTTTTTATTGTGAGAAATGTTTTTTTATTGTTACGATTCAACCTATAAGATTCCACCGAGCTGCCTCAGGGATAAAGCGTTCTAAATGGAACCTTATAGGTTAAATCGGGTTACTTAGTGAGCAAAGGTTTTTAAATAAGACTTGCTTTTTCTAAAGATCAGGAACTCTGCCACCAGCATATTGCCCAGCACACTTATCCAAAGTGAGATCTCATAGTTGTGCAAATGATCCACGCCGAAATAGTAAAAGAAGATATGGTACACCCGAAAGGTAACAGCAGTCAAAGCCATACTATAACTCCTGATCATCCAATTCTTGTGTGCCAGCACATTTTTTTGCCTGATCGTTTGCAGTCCCTTTGTGGTAGTGTAGAACCAATACATCGCCATGAACATGAAGAGTATCCTCTCCCAAAAACTTCCTTTCGCAAAAAAACTCATATACAAACCTGTTGGCGCTCCCAACACCAATACCACCAACACATAGATCTTTCCCATCCAAATATGTATCGCCTTTCTTTTTTTGAGGATATAAGAAGAGAATTGAGTGAGGGCTGCCGTAATGCAAAACATGCCGGCAAAAATGTGAATGTAGAAACTGAATTTATAAACGGGTTTAAGAAACAATACCGCTCTTTCTTCAATGAAGCCGAAATTCTGGCTAAAAGAAAAATAAGGCAAGGTGTTTTTTACCAGCAGCAAGCTGAAAAAAGTCATCGGGATCCAAAACAATGCAGCAAAGAAATAACGGATACTCCGTTGAAGGGTTAATTGGCGACTATTGTACATGTTGGTTGGTTGTGGAAATGTGATGCCTGGGAAAATTCAATCCATAGGATCGGATGTTAGAAATTTGTTAAACGGCTGCACCCGGTCTGACGCCCTCGTCTGACCGGTGCTGCCGTTTACATTCGGTCTGATTTATCGGTCAGACGAGGGCGTCAGACCGATAAATCAGACCGCCCCAAATACTTTACCTTTGCGCCATGATCGCCATAGATAATGTATTGGTAAGCGACGAGATCGTAAAAGAGCAATTCGTTTGCGACCTGTCTAAATGCAAGGGAGCCTGCTGCGTGGATGGAGATGCCGGCGCACCATTGCAAAACGATGAGTTGGACAAACTGAACCAGGTCTACGATAAAGTATTGCCCTATCTTAATGAAGAGAGCAAAATGGAATTGGAACGACAGGGCAGGTATGTGTATGACCGCGAGTTTGGATGGGTAACGCCTACCATCAACAGCAAGGTTTGTGTGTATGGCATCAAAGACGCCAATGGTATTGTGAAATGTGGAATTGAGCAGGCTTACCTGGATGGAAAGATAAAGTGGAAGAAGCCGATAAGCTGCCATCTTTTTCCCGTGATCGCAAAAAAAAGTAAGCATGGCGATACGGTCTACGTTAACTACGAACCCCGTGAAGATAATTGCAAGCCCGGGTGTGTGCTGGGAAAAAAATTGAAGGTTCCGGTTTATGTTTTTTTAAAGGAAGCACTTGTGCGCCGGTTCGGACAAAAATTCTATGATGCACTGGAGGCTACGGCAGGGCATCTTAAGCCCGCAGAATAATTTCAGCTAAATTCTTATAAACACAATGATGAAGATCGTTAACTACTGCTTACTGCTAACTGCCACCTGCCTACTGCTTTTTTCCTGCTCTACCAACCAGGGGAAAATTGACAACAGTCTAAAAAAATACTTTGATGAAAATAATGTGGACGGCTGTTTCACCATGCTCAACAACGCCACCGGCGAAGTGACCGTTTATAATATGTCGCTCGACACGCAACGGTTTTCACCGGCATCAACCTTTAAGATACTGAACTCGTTGATCGGCTTGCAAACAGGACGCATCACTGATGAGAAGATGGTTATCAAATGGGATGGGGTAAAACGTTCCCCTGAGTCCTGGAACAAGGATATGGATATGGCCGAAGCATTTAAAGTGAGCTGTGTGCCCTACTACCAGGAGGTTGCAAGGCGGATCGGGAGAGACACGATGAAAATGTGGATCGATAGCATCGGCTATGGCAATAAGAACATTGATGGCCCGATAGATTCTTTTTGGCTCAACAATAAACTAAAAATTTCTCCGGATGAACAGTTGGGATTGATGAAGCGGCTATATTTTGACCAGTTGCCTTTTCGTAAAAGTGCGCAACAGATCGTTCGGGATGTGATGTTGCAAGAGAACAAGACCGCTTACAAGCTTAGCTATAAGACAGGCTGGGGCATGGATGAGCAAAACAATGATATCGGATGGGTAACGGGTTGGATCGAGGAGAACAATCACGTATTCTTTTTTGTAACATTCGTGAAAGCAACAAAACCCGGCACGGATATTAATGTAGTAAGAATGAAGATCACCGAAGGCATTTTGAAGGGTATGGGATTTATGGAGGGGAAGATGTGATCGCTGATTTTAATGATTTGTTGTGATTTCGCTTGTAAGATTTGATATACCTTGAATCATGGATTTTCGTTTTCAGCATATTGAATATTTACTTCCTTTGGCAGCGATACCCTTGCTCGTATTGCTGTATTTTTTTGTACTGCTCTGGAAAAAAAGAACGATCAAGAAGATCGGTGATGAACGATTGGTGAAGGAAATGATCCGGAATTATTCTCCACAAAGATTCGCATTGAAATTTATTATTGTTGTAGTTGCTTTCGCTGCCACCGTACTGGCCTTCGCCAACCCACGTTCGAAAACGGGAACAGAAAAAGTAAACCGCAATGGCATCGACGTAATGATAGCGCTGGACGTGAGTAAGAGTATGCTGGCGCAGGATATAAAGCCCACGAGACTCGACAGGGCAAAGCAATTGTTGAGCAAACTCATCGATAAATTATCCAACGACCGCATCGGCATCGTGGTTTTTGCCGGACGTGCCTACCAACAAATGCCGCTCACGGGTGATCATGGCGCTGCAAAGATGTATTTGTCTGCGGCGTCACCTGATGTAGTGCCAACGCAGGGAACGGTTATCGCCGATGCGTTGAACATGTGCGATGGCGCCTTCAATGGCAAAGAAAAAAAATATAAATCGGTCATTTTAATAAGCGATGGTGAAGATCATGATGAAGGAGCGATCAAAGCAGCGGAGAAAATGGCGGGAGAAGGGATCGTTGTTAATACCGTAGGCATCGGTTCACCTACAGGCTCAATGATAATCGATGAAACAACCAATGAGCCTAAGAAAGATAATAATGGGAATACCGTTATCACAAAATTAAATGAGCAAGAATTAAGGGATATTGCCGCAAAGGGGAATGGTATTTACCAGTTGTTCACCAATACCGATGAGGTAGTAGCTACGCTTGATGCTCGCCTGAGCACAATGGATCAGCGAACGGTTACTGAAGATTCTTTAGTGAATTATAAAAGTTATTTCCAATGGCTGGCGGGATTGGCGCTGGTGCTGTTGGTTATCGAGTTAATACTTTCAGAAAGAAACAAGCCGTCTGCCAGTAGTTTTTCTGCACCCGTTCGAAAAGTTGCGTTCTTTCTAATTGCCTGTTACCTGTTGCCTACGGCTTCTTTTTCTCAAAATGAAAAAACGTTGATCAAAAAAGGCAATGAATCTTATGCAAAGAAAGAATACGATAAGGCGATCACCGATTATAAAAAAGTAACCGAAAAAAATCCTGCGAATGCTACGGCACAATATAACCTGGGTAATGCATTGTACAAAAGTAAAAAAGCAGGCGAGGCAGTTGCAGCTTACGAAAACGCATTGAGTAACTCCAATTCGAAAGATGATAGATCGAAGACTTTTTATAACAAGGGCGTGGTGCTGCAAAACGATAAGAAGCTACCGGAGTGTATTGAAGCCTATAAAAATGCATTGAAATTGAATCCCGATGATGAAGATGCCCGGCAGAACCTGCAGAAAGCTTTACAGCAAATGAAGCAACAAAAAGAAAACAAAGAGCAAAAAAAACCTAAGGACGATAAGAAACAACAGGATAAGCAAAAGCCTAAAGAAGATCAAAAGGATCAGCAGCCAAAGCCTCAGCCATCAAAGCTCACCAAGCAGGACGCTGAAGAAAAATTAAAGGCATTGCTGCAGCAGGAAAAAAATCTCCAGGAAAAATTGAAGAAGATGAGTGAGGCCTCACCGGTAAGGCCGGAAAAAGATTGGTGAGCTGTAAATCCGTCAATTCCGTGTCCCATAAATCTAATTAATAAAAAATGCTGAAGTCAACTCTGCTCGTATTTGGTTTTATATGTAGCAGCTATGTTGACCTGGATGTAAAAAGTCCCCCTGCTTTAAAAAAAGAGAATAAGAAATTTACCGTAGCCCTGCTTCCTTACAAAGGCTTCGACGCGACACTTATCGATTTTATTACCAAAGAAACGGAGGCGTTTTATCAATGCAAGGTGATTGTTTTGAAAACTGTTGAGCTTCCTTCATTTGCTTTTTACGCACCCAGAAATCGTTACAAAGCTGATAGTTTGCTGACTTACGAAGACAGGCTTGTCAATAAAGGGATCGACGCAATAGCCGGGTTGACCAGCAAAGACATTTCTACTTCAAAAGATAAGATCCCTGATTGGGGTGTGTTCGGTTTGGGGATGTGTCCCGGGCAGGTTTGTGTTATCTCTACCCATCGTTTGCAGGGCGCATTGCTGCTGAGGGAGAAGCTAAAAGAGCGGCTGATAAAAGTGGTGCTGCACGAGATAGGGCACAATCTAGGCCTACCGCATTGTACCAGGGATCCGGAGTGCCTGATGACGGATGCCGGAGGCACGGTTAAGCAAGTGGATCGGGAAAAAAAATGCCTCTGCCCTTACTGCCGGCTCAGGCTGCTCATGTAGACAACGAAAGCTTACATTTCATCACCAACTTCTGTCATTTCGACGAAGGAGAAATCTGATCATCAAATTGTCTAGATTTTTCCTTCGTCGAAATGACAATAAGCAAATCGTTAACTTTGTATCCTCATCAATATTAATAATGTACTCCGAAAATTTAACAGCATACAAACGACTTAAAACCCGGGAAGTAAAGATCGGTAACCTGCTCCTCGGCAATGGCCATCCCATTCGTGTGCAAACGATGACCACAACGGTTACGATGGATACCCTGGCGACAGTAGAGCAGTCCATTCGCTGCATTGAAGCAGGCTCCGAATTGGTGCGCATCACAGCTCCCTCCAAGAATGAAGCGGAGAATCTCCAGCAAATAAAAGATGAATTAAGAAAGCGAGGCTATTCACAGCCGCTAGTGGCCGATATACATTTTACACCCAACGCTGCCGAGATAGCTGCCCGTATCGTAGAAAAGGTGAGAGTGAATCCGGGCAATTATGTTGACAAGAAAAAATTTGAGCAAATAGAATATACCGACGCGGAATATGCAGAAGAGATCGAAAGGATCAGGGAACGATTTACACCATTGATCAGGATCTGCAAGGAGCACGGAACTGCCATGCGCATCGGTACCAATCACGGAAGTCTTAGCGATAGGATCATGAGCCGCTATGGCGATACTGCAATTGGCATGGTAGAAAGCGCCATGGAATTTTTGCGCATCGCAAGGAGCGAGGACTATCACCAGATCGTGCTAAGCATGAAGAGCAGTAACCCACAGGTGATGGTGCATGCTTATCGTTTACTCATCAGTCATATGATGGATGAATTTGGTGAATGTTATCCGCTGCATCTCGGAGTTACCGAAGCGGGAGATGGCGAAGATGGAAGAATAAAATCAGCCATCGGCATTGGCACGTTGCTGGAAGATGGCATTGGAGATACTATTCGGGTTAGTCTTACTGAGGACCCGGAGTTTGAAATACCGGTTTGTAAGGATATCGTGAAGCGATATGAAAACAGTGGGCAGTTACCAGTCGGCAGTGGGCAAACTGCGAACTGGCAACTGCGAACTGGCAACTTGCCTTATAGTCCCTTTGAGTATAAAAGAAGAGAAACCTTTGAGGTGAGCAATATCGGCGGAAAGCATGTGCCAGTGGTGATTGCAGACTTTAGCAAGATCAAAAAAATAGAACCTGCACATTTGCAAGATATTGGCTATAGCTATGATGCAGCTACCGACAAATGGAATATCGGCGATGCGGCCGCTGATTATATTTTCTGCGATCAAGCTTTGGACTTTGATCTTCCGGGAACATTGAAAATGCTTCTTTTTCATCAAGCCTGGTTAACGGCTCATGATAAAGAAAAATACATTCCTCTTTTTGATACACCACAATACCTGGATAACAGTATGGAAAAATCAACCTATCTCAATTTTGTGATGGTTGATTATAATTGGGAAGAATATGCAAAGGAGGCGGGGGAGCAATTGTTCACAAAGTTGAGGGAAGATAAAACGGCAGTGATTTGTTTAAGCTCGCCCAATAAAAATGCGATGCAAAACATTCGCAGCATGTTCATCGACCTGATGAATAAAAATATTAAGAATCCAGCGATCGTTATTTGCGACAGCAGTGATGCAACGATGGACGAAAGCCTGATACATTATTCAATTGAAACAGGCGGGTTGTTGCTGGATGGTTTTAGCGACGGGATCTGTCTTGGTCATCACTATGGCAATAATGCCGTAGCACCTCAGATCAAATTATTGAATTCAATTGCTTTTGGAATACTCCAGGCCACACGTACCCGCATTTCAAAAACAGAATACATCAGTTGTCCGAGTTGCGGAAGAACATTGTTTGACCTGCAGGAAACGACGGCAAGGATCCGCGCTGTCACCAATCACCTCAAAGGAGTGAAGATCGCCATCATGGGCTGCATCGTAAATGGCCCCGGCGAAATGGCCGACGCGGATTTTGGTTATGTTGGTAGTGGGCCTGGTAAGATCACGTTGTATAAAGGGAAGGAAGTGGTGAAAAGAAATGTAGCTAGTGATGTTGCGGTTGATGAGTTAATAAATTTATTGAAAGAAAGTGATGCGTGGATCGCCCCTACTTTGGCTACAGTATAATATTCCTTTTAAGATCAAGCAGAACATTTATGGATACAGATTTTTTGGTGATAGGAAGCGGGATAGCCGGGTTAACGTATGCTTTGAAAGTTGCGCAGGATTGTCCGGATAAAACGGTGACCATTCTCACCAAGGCCCAAAGCGATGAAACCAATACAAAGTACGCCCAGGGCGGCGTTGCGGGTGTGATGGATCTTGGCAAAGATAGTTTCGATAAACATATTGAAGATACGCTTATCGCTGGGGATGGATTATGCAACAGGCATATTGTTGAGGTTGTGGTGAAAGAAGGTGTGGATAGGATCAGGGAGATCATTGCTTGGGGAGCAGAATTTGATAAAGAACCTGACGGCGATTTTAAACTGGGTAAAGAAGGCGGCCATAGTGAATCCCGCATCCTCCATCACAAAGATGTTACGGGTAATGAAATGGAAAGAGCTTTGCTGGAAACCATTCGGAAGAAACCGAATATCAAATTGATTAGTCATTGTTTTGTTTTGGATATTATCACGCAGCACCATCTCGGCTATTTGGTTACAAAATCTACTCCCGATGTTGAATGTTATGGTGTGTATGTATTGAATCTTTCCAGCAATAAGGTAGAAAAAATATTGTCAGGCATCACATTGCTGGCAACAGGTGGTAACGGGCAAGTTTACCGCACAACCACCAATCCTGCTATCGCTACCGGTGATGGTGTAGCGATGTTGTACCGTGCCAAAGGGCGAATAGAAAATATGGAGTTCATACAGTTTCACCCAACGGCGTTGTATGAGCCGGGAGTTCGGGGCCAATCTTTTTTGATAACAGAGGCCGTTAGAGGTGATGGTGGAATATTGCGTAATCAAAAAGGAGAAGCATTTATGGAGCGTTACGACAAACGCAAGGATCTTGCTCCAAGAGATATTGTTGCAAGAGCGATCGACAATGAAATGAAAGTAGATGGAACGGAGCATGTGTATCTTGATTGTCGTCATTTCGATAAAGAAAAATTCATTGAACACTTTCCCAATATTTACGAAAAGTGCCTGAGCATTGGAGTTGATATCAGCAAGCACATGATACCGGTTGCCCCTGCGGCGCATTATAGCTGCGGTGGAATAAAGACAGACGAATGGGGAAGAACATCTATTAAGAACCTATTTGCTGCGGGGGAATGCGCCAGCACAGGATTGCACGGCGCCAATCGTTTGGCAAGCAACTCTTTATTGGAAGCAATGGTTTTTGCGCACCGGGCTTATGAAAAAGCCGCGGAGATGATAAATGAGCCACAAACTTCTTTTAAAGCAACAACTCTTGCGAAAGATATTCCTGATTGGAAGATGGAAGGCACTAATGCACCGAAGGAAATGATCCTGATCACACAAAGCGTTAAGGAATTGAAATTACTGATGAGTGATTATGTTGGTATCGTGCGAAATAATGAAAGGCTTCACCGGGCGATGAAAAGATTGGACCTGTTGTATGTTGAGACAGAGGCGCTTTATCAAAGAACCGTTGTATCGCCACAACTATGCGAATTAAGAAATATGATAACCGTTGCATACCTGATCGTAAAATGTGCAGAGTTCAGGAAAGAGAGCAGGGGCCTGCATTTCAATACCGACTATCCGGAAAAGGATACCATGGCCCAAAATATTGTGTTGTAAATATTGTGGGCTTACTGGCAGTTACGGGCAGAGCATTAATTAAATAAACCTGCCACTATAGTAATATCAATTAATTTTGCCGATCAAATTTATTTCATGTATTACGTTGTTTATCCTTTGTTGTACCTGGCGTCGTTGCTGCCATTTTTTATTTTATACGCAATAAGTGATTTTGCTGCATTTCTTTTAGGAAGAGTGATCAAATACCGGCGGGACATTATCCTGGGCAATTTACAAATTGCCTTTCCGGAAAAAACGGAGGAGGAAAGAAAGAAGATCGCCCGTAAATTTTATCAATACTTTACAGATACGTTTATTGAGACATTGAAAATGATCTCTATTTCAAAAAAGCAATTGCTAAAACGCAATACAACCGATTATGAAATGCTCGATGAACTGGTTGCGAAAGGATACAATATTAATATCCTGGCCGGGCACCAATTCAACTGGGAATATGGAAGCCTGCTCTATTCCCAACATTTCAAGATCCCGATGGTGGCGATATATATACCTATCAGCAACAAAATTTTCAGCAGGATATTTTTTAATTTCCGCACGAGGTATGGTGCAATTTTCATAAGTGCGGCTGATTTTAAATCAAAGATGCATGATGTTTTTACAAAGCAATACATCATGGCCCTGGGTGCCGATCAAAATCCCAGTGATCCTTCAAATGCTTACTGGGTCAACTTTTTTGGTCGTCCTACACCTTTTGTGACCGGCCCCGAAAAAGGAGCGATCAAAAACAATGCGGCAGTTGTTTATTTTGGTTTTAGAAAAATAAAAAGAGGCTATTATCATTTTGAAGCGAAGTTGCTTGCCGAAAGAGGGGCTGATACAAAAACAGGAGAACTTACCTGTTTGTACAAAGATGCATTGGAAAATGCCATCAGGACCGATCCTCCGAATTATTTATGGAGCCATCGCCGTTTTAAATTCGAATGGAAGCCAGAGTACGGTGAAGTTTTAGGATAACGGGAAGAAAGCTTACATTTTCCCAAAGCGCAAACTTTCGCCCCTGGCCTTTGTCAATTAATTTTTGATAAACTTTTTTGTTTCTTTTTTGTCTCCATAGCTCAGTACCAAAAGATATATTCCTTTTGAAAGGCCGGTTGTATTGATCGATGTGGAGAAAAGGCTATTGTTAAGTTGTATCGTTTCTTCCTTTAATGTTCTGCCTGAAATATCCTGGATTAGCAATACTGCTTCTCCGCTGATGCTTGCGGGTATTTGCACCTGCAATTCTTTTTGCACTGGGTTAGGGAAAACCGTCATTTCTTTACTGCTACTGTTGAACTTAACAGCTACAATGTCACTATAAGTAAGTTTGCCACTAGCGTCAACCATTTTAAGGCGATAGAAGTTGGTGCCATAAAGAGGCTTATTATCTACCAGGGAATATTTTTTGATGGTTGCGCTGTTTACCGCCGCGTCTACTTTTTGAAGGAATGAAAAGTTGACGCCATCACTACTTTTCTCTACGATGAAATGCGAAGTGTTTTGTTCGCGATCTGTTTCCCAGTTCAGTTTGATTGCATTATCATATTTTGTTGCGTTAAATGAGGTGATGTCAAAAGGGAGTAACCACGCACCATTCAGGTATACATCTTTGATCGCCGGCCCGCCTGTAACGCAGTAGCATCCTGATGAAAATCCCCAATAAACGGAAGTGCCTAATAGTCCTACGAGATCTATAACATTTGATTTGATAAGGACGTTATTATAGTAGGTCTGTAGCGTGTTAGTACTCTTTGTCCATTTGATCTCATAGGGTTCAAAAGCGTAATAGTTGATGGTCCCCAGGGCAGAGTACGGAGAATAGTAATTTCCAAAAGTGCATGAGGAATTATTTTTCCAGTAAGACACGTGATTGATATCGCTTGTTGGCTCATAAGAAGTGTTTTGACCAGCGGCACAAAAGCTTCCCCTGATATCAAATTCAACTACGAAATCGTTAGCAATACTGCCGGTCCCGAAATTGTGAATATTATCAGTATTGATCACGGTTGGCGGGTTGCTGACCGTTGGTGGAGTTGTTATGAACAAAAATGCCATGCCATTATTGAATACGTTGCCCATATAAGCATTGAAGCGCAGGTCAAAATTATTATTAAGATTGAATGCTGTTGTACAAAAAACTCTGCCGGCATATGGAGTTTGGCTTACGCCGTTGATGGTGATCTGGTTGCTGGCTTGTGTAGCTACTCCCTGGAGCACAAATTGAGCTCTGCTTACAACGGGCATAAGCAGCAGAAGGATGATTTTTTTCACGCCTGGTAATTTTAATGTTGATCTTACAAATGGTTAATGCAGATCTTCAGCGGAAAAGGATTTTATATTTTGATAAAAAAAGCCGAACAAAGCGGGTTTCCTTTAAGTATTCTTCTTTATTTCTTTCGTGAAAAAGATCACAGCCTCAGTACGGTTGCGTGCGCTCAATTTTTTATAAATATTCTTTGTATGTTTTTTTACGGTTTCGATGGAGATAGAAGTTTTGGCCGCGATCTCCTTGTATAAATAGCCATTGGCCAAATGTTTAAGTACTTCTGCCTCTCTTTTTGTTAGTGTTGGTTTTTTCTCGTGTTGCTCCATGCTCGGAAGTTAATTAAAACTATCTTATAAATTGGGTTGCGAAAATACCCCTTTTGGGTACCATAGCAACTATGCTTTGCAGTTATTATTAATAAATAAAATATAACATCTATGCTTAGCCGTCGCTGGAGTAAAAGTAAGAACCTGATAAAGGATTGACGGGAGTATATTAACGGAAAGAGTGAAGGGTGTTTTCCCCCTTAAGCCGATCTAGCCGGCTTTGTTTACTGCCGGCCCGGAAGGACGATGGAATATATCGGTAATTGTTAAAGCAGTTCGATCATCTGGGTCACACGATTCAGGAACAGCGCGGCATATGTATCTCCTCCGCTAATGCGCTTGCCCATGGTGCGTATGCTGTTTGCCGCCGCGGTTGGGTTCGTAGCTGTGATCTTCCCCAGGTAATCGCCCGATGCTGAGTTATGCACTTCAACACTTCGTGCGGCAATAAGGCCGCCACTGTTTTGAAACAGGTCGTCCCATTCTGCATTGGTAGAAACGCTTGCCAGTACATCAGTATTGGTGGACCGTTGCGCCCATGCGGTTTTCATATTTATGATCACAGGATTAGTACCGGTGTACTTCATAACGAAGTCTATGATGCTCGAATAATTTGTTCGCCCGGTGGTTTGAATGAATCCACGACCTCGGTATTTGAAGAAATCCGCTTCAAGCACATAGCCTGTTGCGGCAGGATTGGTAGATACTCCAACAGCTTGTGGATAGACTTCCCCTTTCCAAACGGCATTGGTTGTATTTTTCAACTGGCTGCCGAGCGCAAGATTTTGAAAAGCTTTATTATAATTGCTGTCATTAAAAAGATCGAAACAAGTTTTATTACCTGCAAGTGTATTATATGAGCGTTTTAAACCCGGGATCTTGTCAAAAGCATAAGCAATGCCGGGATGGCCCGCGGAACCTACTCTTTCTGTTAATGGGATCAGGCTTCCTCCGGTTTCGTTGTTGAATATGCTTTGCAGGGAAAGGAATTGAAGCAACGAAACAGAACTTTTTCCAAATATTGTTTTGATGCCTTCATTGCTCCACAACTGGTTGAAACGATCGTGCGCTTTGCTATCATTAGCCATACTGATGCCCGCACGGCTGCCCGACTTACCCCAAAAGCCTTTGTTGGCCACATTTGTGTTGAACCAACTTACAAAATCGTGCATGTTTTGTTTGCTGAAGAAATTGTCTATAGCGGTGGAATCAGTAAAAGAAACCTGCGCTGCGCTGTTGAGGAATTTTTGTGTTATTGGCATGATGACTGATTTTTAGCGTTAAAGTTTTAATCTGCCGAACCACTTTGCTTTTTTAAGAAATTGCTGAACCCGAAATGAAAACCTCCAACTGCAAATATTTTAGACGGATCGGAATAATGTGTAGAATTACCATCGAAGTTGCTTCCAAATGTCGCTTTGAACGTTACTACATCATTCAATTTATAGCTGATCGTCACATCCGTGCGTACGGTATAGGCCTTAGCCTGGTTTTCGGGTTTATTGCTGAGCCACCTGAAAATACTTTCGGCAGAGAGACTTAATTTATTGTGCACCCATTGAAGTTTTCCACCGGCATCAATATAGTTTGATGTGTCGGTGCTTTTGGAATTTATTGTTACCCGAACAACGGCCATAAGGTCTATGAAATCTATGATCTCCGGGTCTTTATTTATATTGAAACGGTAAGAAGGTGTTAACCAAATGGCAGTCTTTGCGCTTTGAAGGTCTTGCCAATTACTGTTTGCCGCAATGCTTGCGTTTGCAACCGCAAACTCAAGCATGAATCCTTCCCGGGTAAGCGGGAACTGATATGTATTTACCTGGCCGATGGCCGTTTTGGATTTGGTCACTACATCATCTCTAACTTTTCTTATCGCATCCAAATCATTTGGTGTAAACGAATTTTTTTTGAGCTTTTGTTGCAACAGACTTTTGATCACCATTTTTTCACCGTCGGAAATGGATTTATTGCTTCCTACGGAAAGGGTCTCATCCATCCATGTATCCATGTCTTCAATGGGCAGGTTTGCTCCTTCCAGTGTCTGGATCATCGATTCCAGGACACCCTGTAACCGTGTGTACTGGTACCATCCTTGTAGATTTTTCCTGACATTAGGGCTTACCCTTCCCTGCACCAATTGTAAGTGCATCCCTAGTCCCAGGCCCGTGCCTCCTGGTATTTTGGAAAAGGTGATGCTATCAGACGGTGAGGTAGCAAAGGATAAAGTGATACTCTTTGCAATATTCTGCCAGTAATCGTTCACCAAAATGTAATCATATACATCGAATTTTTTCGAACCCGGCTTTTTTTTTCCCCAGTAATACGGTGATGTTTCCATGGCAAAATTGGGTTGAAGCTTGTCATTCACAACTGCCGACTGAACGCTGGCAATGAAATCAGTAGGAGAATTCGGCCTTTGGATATTTTCAGGATCTACACCCAATACCACATAAGCCGGAGAGGAATTCAACTGCAGGCTTTTAACCTGATTGTCGAGATTCTTATTAGGCGTTTGATCCTGTGAATATCCGCAGTATGAAAGCAATAAAAGAAGAGCCGGCAATATTATTTTCTTTATGCTCATTTTTCCAGTTTAAAGGTTATTTTGGTATAAAATGTTACCGGGTTCGTCTCATCGCTGGTAACGCTGAACTCACTATCGATCGGCTCGTCAGCGGTTGCAAATGTTAAGGAATAATTTGCGTTGGGGGGCTTTCCTGTGCCGCCATTTTTTATGCGGGTAGCTATTGAAGCCAATGCGAATCTTTTCCCATCCAGTTTTTTGCCTGTTCCTAGTTCGGCTTCTTCGATATCCGGGGTAGGGTCAAAATCCAGGGGTTTTCCCGCCAGGCTCAGCGCATGTATAAGATCAAGTTCCCAGCCGGTTTTAGCCAGGTTGGTGCTGGTGGTAATAAAAATGGTTTGGCTTGCATATTTTTTTGGGATGATGAAATCAGGATACGCGCCTGTGTCTTTCATTTTGACGGGATTGCTATTAGGCATGACTTGTTATTTTATGTTCAAAAAGAAAATGCGAATTTGATATCCGGGTACGGATAGCGCTTGTAGATTAAATCATGCGGGAATTCAGTCCTCTAAACTAGTTGATTATTTTGAGAGATGCAAGAGGTGAGGAGAAATTGCTTTGAGTTTACACCAAGGTTATAAATGAACTATCCCCGCCTGATATTTGAAACGAGCGGGGATAGTTAATAAAAACCGGTGTTTAGATCAGCAGATCCTTGAGGCGACTGCATCGCCAGCGGAAATAACTATTCCTATCGCCCCTTTAGCGATCGGATTTTTGATGATTCCCTGCAAAACTACCAGCGCAGATTTTGCATTTGGCCAGATCTCGCAGAATTTGGTTTTGCTTGCTGCGGGTGTCGATACCAGGCTAATGTCGCTGGCATTAGTCGTAATTGATTTTGCACTAAACGTTGCCATGATGATTTGTTTTTATTGTTTGAAAATGGATTGGAATGGATTTGATAGTATCGGCTATAGCAATTCTCCCGGCACTCATTTCTTTCCGAGCCAGTCAAAGTTGGATTTGAAACTGAGAAAGCCGAATAAGTTCTTTGCTTTGCGATCGTACTTAATTTCCAGGGGAATCCAAATATTATCTGTAATTCTCAGGCGTAATGTTCCGTTAAAGGTGAAATCGCTTTTCTTTTCATTCAGGTAAAGGCCGGTGGGTATTAAGTTATAAGTAGTGGTTACTTTGAACTCCACTACAGGCTTTGAATTATCTTTATTTTTGAAAACCCAGTTAAAGCCGCCTTCAGAAGAAAGCTTTTGACGCTTTAAATCTCTCCCTGCCTTCAGCGTATCATCAAGGAAAGAATATTTTGCTTTTATATCGAATTCAATATGACTGTGTTTTCCTGTTGGGATCAGGGCAGCAGTCGCTTGGGATGTAAAATCGAGATTTGAAAAAACAAAGCCATCCGAATATGTCGAAGTACTTCCTGCAACGGTCCAAAGAAGTTTCTGTTTGTAGGTATCTACCACTTTGCCGTAAATATCTTGCACTTTTTGGGCAAAACTCCAATCTGAGTCAGAGTTCTTACTGATTGTACTATTAATAATATTCTGTAGCTCCGTGCTAAGACTGCTGAACTTGACGGTGTTGTCAGTTAAGAATTTATTGAAGTCGGTATTAAACTTATCAAGCTTTGCTGAATCAGTACCGGCCACAAGGGCATATGCCTGGGATACCGATATTTGAATTTCAACCATTCCTTTTATCGCTTTTTCGTATATGTCTCTAAAGTCCTTCGCAATCGCATAGTCTCTACGATTAACAATAGCGTATTTGTAACCCGCCGAAACACCATTGAATTTATAATTGCTATCTAGTTTTAAATCGAAATCAACATTCGAATTTCTCCAAAAGGTGTTCTGAATAAAATTGTAATCTATGTTCAGGTCTGGATTCGATTTTAGTTTGATAGCAAAGAGGTTTGACGAAAAGCGAAATCGTTTGTCCGGCCCAGTCAGATCATTTAATGCCAATTGGAAAAAATTGGTCATAATATCCCTGTAGTTTCCACTGCTAATATTTGCAGCGGTTCGAAGCATGTCTTTTTTTACGGCGGTTGGCTGTGCATCTGAATTAAATGCTAAAAAGAACAGCGCTGTAATTGCCAGGATCTTTTTCATAATTGAAGGGTTACAGTTAAAACATAGTTTTTGTGAATCGGACCTTCACTAAACTCATCGGGTGTTGTAGGTGACGAGGGGTGATGAATGATTATGGTTGCACCATCCGGAGGAGCCACTCCGTGAACAACTATTAAGTATAACCCGGGTTCTAAGTCAACTTGCTGGTGACCGGTACCATTTATTACAATGGGATTTTGGTAGGGGTGTCCATTTCTGAGCAGCCTGATTTGTACAAACCCAAAGGTCCCACCTCTGAAGAATGCTTCGAAATTTACTATTGCCATGATATATCTTTTGCGCCTACTCTAAATCCGTTTTCGGCTACCCCGGTTTTTATAATTGATGTATAAGCTTTGACAAAAATGAAAAACCTTTTAAACCGAGACAACGGTCTATTAACCGAAAATGACGAGGTGAAAACACCCTCAGTCTATAATACCGTGTTTTTCCCGTTAGTTATGAGCGACGGATTCTACATATTGCCGGATGATTTACCAAGAGCAATATGATAAACTGCTGTATCAGTATGAAATAGTTCGTGCCCGATTGGAGATCCGGGAACATTTTTTGAGGACCGTAACAAAGGAGATCTATGAAAATATCGGGCAGGTATTGAGCCTAATTCGTGTGCAGCTCTCTCTGTTGCAAATAGACTTTAAAAATGGGAAGAAAGAAAAAATAGATTCTTCAGGAGAACTAGTGGGTAAAACCATCCGTGACCTTCGCAGCATGTGTAAGCTGTTTTATCCAGAGGCGAACATCAGCAATGCTGCGGGATTTAGCCAGGCTTTTCAATATGAAGTAGAAACGATATCCCCTTCGGTAGTGCTACACGTCGATCAGGAAAATATGCCCAAAACGATAAAAGAAGAAAAAGCCTTAGTTTTATTTGGAATTTTTCTGGAAATACTTACTTTGATCAGCCAGAAGCAACATGCAGTGTTCAATTCAGCGACCTTGAAATATACCCAAGACAAAATTCATATTTCTATTGACTACACCGGTGAAGCGATCAGAAAGAAAAAAAACAAGATGGCGATAGGCTTTTTTGACCTTAACATTTTTGAAAGGGCGGAATTGATAGGAGGATCCCTGCAGGTAAAAAGTACCGGGGCGGGACAAAGGAGAATCAAATTAGTAACAACAATTAACTGATTTTATGGAAAAAACAAAAGTAGCTCTTGCCGATGATCATGTATTGCTGCGCAACGGACTTGCAGGATTGGTGACTAACTTGGGTTATAGTGTTCTATTTGAGTGCAGCAACGGAAAGGAACTCGTAAACAAACTACAGAAAGATGCGCTGCCTGATATCATCCTTATGGATATCAACATGCCTGAAATGGATGGGTATGAGGCAACATTATGGATGAAGAATAACTATCCGCTGGTTCACGTACTGGCGCTAAGCATGTATGATGATGAGAACGCTATTATAAGGATGCTAAAGAACGGTGCAAAGGGTTATATTATGAAAGATGCTGACCCCACAGAACTGAAACTGGCCATCGATAATGTAATTACGAGAGGTGTCCACTACTCTGAGCTTGTAACAGGAAAGTTGCTTCATTCCATTTATCAACTGGACGAAAAAAATAACAGCACTAAACAAATGCTGAACCTGAGCGATCGGGAGATCAGTTTTTTGAAGTTGGTTAGTACGGAAATGACCTACAAGGAAATCGCAGACAGCATGTATCTCAGTCCCCGAACCATTGATGGATATAGAGATGCTCTGTTTGAAAAATTGAATATAAAGAACCGGGTCGGGCTCGTCCTGTTTGCTATTAAAAATGGAATTGTACAAGTGAATTAGATCTTCTTCAAGTATACAGTAGTACCTCTGCTGGACCCGGATTGGATGTTGATCTCGTATCTTATTTCTTTCGCTCGCCGCTGCATGTTCTTTAGTCCGTTGCCCTCGTTGACAACCGCAGTATCAAATCCTTTTCCATCATCCTTTATTTGTATTGATGGTTTGTCCTTTTTAACAGAAACTTCTATCTCTATTTTTTTTGCGTCGGCGTATTTGATTGCATTATTGATCGCTTCCTTTAATATCATATAAAGGTTTCTTCTTTCTTCCTGTCCGAGTTTATGGTCTCTCGCCTCGTCAGCTATTTCCTGTTTGTATAATATGCCATTAGCCTCACACAATGGAGATGCGAACAAGCTGATCCTTGAAAGCAGATGTTCGATGCTATCCTTACTGTCATCCAGCACCCAGATGATGTCGCGTATTCCTGTAATGGCTTCCTGTGTGCTTTCTTTTATTTTAAAAAGATACTTTTCCTGCTTGTCCATAAGAGCAAGATTGGCATATACTTTTACACTGTTCATGGTGCTTCCAAGGTCGTCGTGTAGGTCGCTCGCCAGCCTGGTTCGTATCCGCTGTTCTTTTTTAAGCTGATTGATGCGAATGCGGTAGATAGAATAAGCGATTGCCAACGCTGCCAAAACAAGCAGAAGCTTGAACCACCAGGTTTGGTACCATTTGGGGAGGAATATGAGCTTTAGTTCAATCGGGTCACTCCAGGAGCCATCCTCATTAGCAGAACTTACCTGCAAAGTATAAGTACCATGAGGGGTTCCAGGAAGAGATAGAAATCTTTGAGTACCCAAT